>Ga0164306_10000842_pt1 | contig 13038 bp, 14 predicted proteins | sample Whisoiple_242_MG_FD_110213 | JGI IMG/M metagenome (GOLD analysis project Ga0164306, IMG submission 110213) | Soil microbial communities amended with fresh organic matter from upstate New York, USA - Whitman soil sample_242_MG | ecosystem: Environmental > Terrestrial > Soil > Unclassified >... | reverse complement strand
TGCCGCCGGCCCACGTCTTCGACCAGCCCCACCGCGCGGGCCACGGCGTTCGGTGGGTCCTCGGTCAGTCCGTAGGTGAGGGCGAGGAAGAAGAGGGTCTCGGTGTCGGTCGTTCCGGTCATCTGAGCAAAAAGGGCTGGGTCGATCGCCATCATCAGGTCGCGTCGAACGACTCCGAAGTCGGCGAGTGACCCGTTGTGCATCCACAGCCAGCGCCCGTTGCGGAACGGGTGGCAATTGCTCCGCTGTACCGGGGTCCCGCTTGAGGCCCGCACGTGCGCAAAGAGCAAAGGAGTGCGAATGTGTCCGGCTATTTCACGCAGGTTCTCGTCGTTCCACGCGGGGTGTGTCCCCTTGTACAACCACGGTTCAGCTCGCTCGCCGTACCAGCCGATGCCAAAGCCGTCACCATTGGTCGTGACACCGGTCAGCTTGGCGTGCAGGCTCTGGTCGATGATCGAGTGAACGGGGCGAAACACCAACTCCTCCACCGGAACTGATTCGCCGAGGTAGGCCATCCATCTACACATGTTGCCCCATTTCACGAGAAGGTCAGTGCTGGCGATTCTTGAGGATGAAGGGACCGCCAACGCCCGCCGACAGACGACCCTGCGGCGACGTCAACTTTCCCCAGTCGCGTCTGTCATGGCATCGCGGACGTCCTGCCGTATCGGTGACGCAGGTCGGCGATGACCTCCAGATCGACCAGCCCACCGTTGTCGATCCGATTGTCGTAGTTCTCGCTACCCAGGAATAGCTGCAATCGCCGATCGATCTCGGCGTCCCAAAGCCCATCGGGCTGACCGGAATAGAAGCCCTGCCGGGCCATCAGCATTTTCAGCTCGAGAGCAAGCTCCGGGCCGATGGGCACCAGGTTTGCCGGATCACTCGGAAAGTACGAAAGGCGGTGCAATGCGAAGCACCGCTGCAGCTCCTCGATCGGCCGAGGGTGATCGTAGACCGAGATCACCACGTGGCGATCGTCCAGCGATCCATAGCCTCCGTCGCGCCGGACGACGAGCAACGCGGCCGACTGCTGCCCCCGGATGTCGCCGCCGGCTCCTTCCCCTGCAACCAGTGCGGTGATCAACCGTTCGGCAAGCGGTCGCTCTGCTGTTCGGTGGAATGAGCCCACCATCTCCTGGACGACATCGCTTCCGGCAAGGCCGTTTCCGATTGCGACGCAACCCTCACCGGTCGCGCTGCCCGACCATCCGCTCCAGCTGTCGAGGTCAGCCCCGGTGTACGCAGCGCTGGCTCCGTTCCTGTCGATGAGAGCGACCTGGCGTTCAGGAACCCGCGTGTCGTTGTTCAGCAGGACCTGCATCGCTTGTTGCGGAGTCGCACCGTATCGCAGTAGCGCCAGTCCGACGGTGCCATGCCGGGGGTTCGCGAAAGCCTGGGTGGCGACAACGCCGACATCGGCCTGGCCGTAGGGAACGAGACTCCCCACGCCGGGGAACTTGGATTGCACGGCCACCCCCAAGTCGCCGTTGGCCGGGTCGAAGCCAAGGATCGAGTACGTCATCTGGCCTCCCGCTCCGGCGACTCCGCCCGATGGATCGTAGGAGTCGAGCGACTCCGGCGCTGGGTGAATATGGGGCGACAGCGCAACATTCATCCGACGTTCACCACGTCGACCGGTCAGCCGCAACGCCCCACCACGAGCCGCGAGCGCGCCGGATGCCCCGGCCGAGGCGAACCCACCACGGCCGGACGAACCAGGGCCACGGACAACTCGCCCTGGTGATCAGCATGATCCAGGTCGCCTTGGACCTCGTCGTCATCGGCGCCCTCATCGCCGTTGCCACCCGGACCGGAGACAAATGATCAAGCGAACTCTCCGGGCCCGTGAGACCGCGCAGGGTTCGAGTACGTCCTATCCCACCCGCGTTGGCCGGATGTTCTGGTTGAGGTGGAAGACGTTCTGCGAGTCATAGGTGTCCTTCACTGCGGTCAGCCGGGCCAATTTCGCCGCCGAATAGGCCCGACGGACACCGGCGGCGCCCTCGTCACCCAGTACGTTCACGTACACCCCGGATGCCAACGGCTCCAAGGTGCCGGCGTAGCACCGTGCAGTGCCGATACGCTCCTCGTCCTCGGCGGGATCCGTCCAGCCGGTACTCGCGCCGAACTCGAAGGCGGTCCGGCGGTGGCTGAACGCGGAGTCGTCCTCGGGTACGTCACCGATCGCCCCGCCGTATGCCTGCAACCCCACACCCGGGGCGAACGGCCCGATCTCGGTCACCGCAACGATCGCGTCGATGACCTCGTCGGTGAGCTCACGGAAGTAATGGCCCTTCGAGTAACGGCGCCGGGCGTGCCCGTCGAGCACGTCGTCGCGGGTCTGCAACTCGAGATAGGACATCGGCACGACCCGCTCTGCCGACGGACGTCCCAACGCCCGCACGCCCGGTAGCAGCGCCTCCCCCTGCCGCGGGTTCCCCACCCACACGTATCCCAGCGTCACCGCACCACCGCCGATACCCGCCGTGAAGGTCGCCTCCCGCGGCGCCGCTTCGGAAAGGTCGCGCCAGCCGCGCAACGCGGTCACAGCCTGCTCGAACGGGAAGTCGATCTCGACGGACAGTGCTGCGGTGCCGATGTCGTGCAGCCGGAACTCGAACTCGGTGACGACGCCGAAGTTGCCACCGCCACCGCGCAGCGCCCAGTAGAGATCCGGGTGTTGGCTCGCGCTCGCCCGGAGAACATCACCGGCCGCGGTGACGACTTCGAAGGACGCGACGTTGTCGCACGCGAGACCGGCCTGCCGGGCCAGCCAGCCCATCCCGCCGCCGAGAGTGAGTCCCCCGACCCCGGTATGCGACACGTTGCCGGCGGTGGCCGCAAGCCCGTACTGCTGGGTCGCCTGATCCAGGGCACGGAGGAGCGCACCGCCCTGCACGAACGCTCGACGACGAGCCGGGTCGACCCGAACCGCCTGCAGGGGTGTCAGGTCGATCATCAGACCCCCGTCGGGGACCGCGTGGCCGGCCGCGCTGTGCCCGCCGCATCGGATGCCGATCTCCAGGTCGCGCTCACGGGCCGTCCTGATCGCCGTCACCACATCCCGGACGCTCGCGCACCGGACGATCAGCCGAGGACGCCGATCGACGATGGCATTCCAGACCGTGCGCGCATCGTCATACCCGGCATCGCCGGGCAACAGCACAGACCCGTCGAGTGCGCCGGAAAGCCCTTGCCTTGCATCATCCATCCACAACAGACCCCGAACTCCGCGCAGAGTCATCGGTCCTACTTGTCCCTGCGGCAGGCGCTAGTTGCCGATCGGCCCGAACTTAATGTCCAGGAAGTCGGTGACACCCGGCAGTGCGTCCTTGAGCTGACTTCGGGTCACTAGTTGTTCGGACTCGAACACGGCGTCTCCGTCGGAGTCCTGATACACCGAATAGGTACCGTTCTCGTTGTCCCAGATCTGCACTTCGGCGAATCCGTCCGCAGTGACATCGATGGCGAGAGCATCTGCATCGGAGTCGAAGTCGTAGTCGACAACCCGCTCCCAGGTACCGTCGGAGAACTCCCAATAGATGTCGTCCGCGATGCCGTCGCCGTCGGTATCACTCTCGATCCCGCCGGCGGGTGTCGAATCCGGGACAAACCGATAGCTGGAGTCATCGGTGGTGACGTGGATGTCGTGGATATCGTCGTAGTGCGCGATTAGGCGGTCGGCATCGACGATGATCGGCGCCCCCCGGTGCGCGGTCTGTGTCCGCGACTGGGTCTGTTGCTGCACAGCTGGAATCGGCCGGGAGATCGGCGACCCACCACCCGGTGGCGCGGCCGCCGCGCGACCGACCGCAATTATCGAAATGGCCAGCGCCGCAACGCTGCCGATGAGGAACGTCAGCCGAACACGCACTCTTACCTCCGATGTCACCGCGCGGCGATACAGCAGGGCAATCCGTCCCGCCAGTACCACCGGTCGATCACGACGCCGGAACTGAATGACGGTGCCGATGAGACGCCCGGTCCGGGGATGGGTTGCTCGCGCTTCGAGAACGACCGGCGGCCGAAAACCGGCCGCCTGCCTTTTTGTGGGCAGCGATGGCCGCCCGCCCACAGCCCGCGGCTCTCTCCGTGGCGGGTACAGGGCGGGTGTGTCGCTGAGGTGCGTTTACAGACGAGTCTCGTCGATGCGTTCCTGTGCGGGACCGAGGCCGGACCGGGTTTTTCGACCCTGCCGCAGGCGGGAGACGAAGACGACCAGCAGCAGGATCATGATGACAACGGTCCACCACATCGTGGGGCGACCGGTCACCGCCATGACGGTCGAGAAGACGGCGACCGCTCCGGCAGCGATCGCCGCAAGCAGCACCTGGTCTCTGCTCATAACCCCTCCGTTGATCAGATCCTGGCGTCATCTGACGTCGTCGGCCCGACGGCGGACGTGACCACGACACACGTTGCTGAGCCCTGGTCGGTGTGCTGCCCCAGTCTGCTCCACCCGTGGGACGTCCTGCAGAAAACATCTCCTGTCACGTGCTCGATGCGCAGGCGCAGCAGACCGACAGACTGTCGAGCAGCTGCGGACCTACGGCTCGACGGCGCATGGCTGTCGACCACCGGCCCGCCCGCCCGCGCAGCAGCGTATCGAGAGCTCCGACCGTCTGCCCTCGTTCGCCGCCGCGGCCGTTTCGGCTTGACCCCCGCCGGAGCCTGACATGCAGATCGGATGCTCACCCACGGCCTTTCCGCTCTGGCCCGGGCGAGGCCTTGGACACCGCCGCCGAACTGGCGTGTCGGCAGCGGACGGTCAGACGCCGGGATTCTCCGGCTGCCCGGGAGGGTACGGGCGGGGCGTCGCGATCAAGAGTGACCGGGCGGTTTCCGGAAGCCGGGTCCTGTCGTTGTCGGCTCGGCGCAGGAGTTCGTCGTGCGCCTTGTCGGGACGGTGTCCCCGGTCGATCAGCACCCCGATCGCCTGATTGACCGCGGCGCGGTCGTCCATTCCAATCAGTCCGGCTACCCCGATTGCGGGGTTGGCCAGGTGGCTGTCCAGGACGACCTGGCCGTCGAGGCCGTAGGCCCGACGGGTCTCGGCGGCCATCTCGACAAACGCGCCGGGACTGGCAGCGTAGAAAACCGCCACGCTGTCGGGCCCGGCTCCGGCCAGGTGGTCCAGTGGCAGCTGCAGGGATGCTCCGGCGGTGGTCACCCGATCCGCGTCGATGGCGATCAAGGTGATCGGATCACCTCCCAACCGAAGGGTCAGTGTCAGACCGAGGAACGACGGGACGGCGATCATCAGATCGTCGACCAGCACGCCTAGCACCGCCTGCAGATCGACCCCCGGGTCGTCCAGGGCGTCGGTCAACGCACTGAGCTGCTCGCTCAACGCCCGGGAAAAATCCATCGAACACGCTCCGGGCGTCCCGATCGCTGATTCGCGGTGCCCGAGCCGGGCGCGCGTTCTGCGCACGCCCGATACGCCACCCGGAAATTCCGGTCGGGACCGGAGTCTCACTCGATGCCGCAAACCCTGACGCTACCCCGGCGCACTCCGGAAAGAGCCTTCGGCGGGCGATCAGTTTCCGTCCGAGCGCCGGGCCCGGGCGCGGCGCACCGCTTCCAGCACAATGCCATTCGCGACCGCAGCGACCTTGAGGTGCTCCTGCTGGCTGAGCTTGCGGAGCTTGCCGAAGGCCTCCTGCGCGGAAACCCCGGTGCGACTCATCATGATCCCAATAGCCTGGTCGATCACCGCTCGGCTCGTCAGCGCCGCCTGCATGTTGGCCGCCAAACGTTGCGTCTGCGCCAGGATCTGCGCGTTCTGCACCGAGATCGCCGCCGGAGCCGCGAACAGCGCTCCCAACTCCTCGGAGCGCTCGTCGAACGCATTCTTGGCGTGCGCGTACACATTCATCGCCCCGACCACCGCATCCGCGCTGATCAGTGGCAACGACAACACGCTGTGTACCCCGAGGCGACCTACCCGGCCCCCGAACCGCGGCCACCGTGGATCCCCACCGAGGGATCCGGACCGCATTGTCTGCCCCGTCATGGCCGCACTGATGCACGGCCCTTCGCCCAGCCCGTACTGGATCGCATCGACCTCCCGGACGAACGGCGCGCTCATCACGATCGTGTCGGCCCGGTCGGCCTCGATCAGCGTCAAACCCGCACCGTCAGCACCCGGGATGGCCTGCACCGCAAACGTCGCGACCTGGGTCAGCAGTTCCTCCAGGCTCAACTGCCCCGACGACAACCGGGACAACGCGGCCAGGCTCGCCGCAAGATCGTCGTCCTCGGCCGCCGAATGGTCGAACGCAAACTGGTCCGAATCGGCCGGATCGGGCTCGACGGGGTCACCGGGCACCTCGTGACTCATCACCGGACTCCCTTGACCGACCAATCGCAACGCACCACGGTAACCCGTCGAAGCCGATCAATGCCGCGTCATTGACAGAATCGCCATGACGGAGTCTGCTGATGGGGCTGAACGCACAGCCGTGTGGGAGCGCCGTTGCCGCCCAGAGGGTCGCGACGTCGCCGGGATACTCGCCGCGCCCTCCAGATCTCAAGGCATTGCTCATCACTCGGGTGCATCATGTTGGGATCCGCCGATGATCCAGGTTGCGATCGAACCGGGTCGGTGGAGCACCTCCGAGTGCCTGTCAGCCGCGGAAGAACCATGCACGTCACTGTTTTCGGGCCGACCACCGGTCTGCCGACGGTGGCACTGCACGGTCTCGGCGGAAGTACGGAACAGAACTTGCCGGCTCTTGCCGCCATTGCCGAGCACTACCACTTGCGAACGTATGCCATCGACCTGCCCAACCACGGCCGGAGCAGCCCGGTTCGACTGTTCGAGTTCGGCGTTCGGCATTTCTCGGATCTCATTGTGGAGACCGTCCGGGCACTGAACATCGAAACCGTCGTCCTCTTCGGGCATTCGTTCGGCGGGCAGCTGGCCGCCCTGCTCGCAGAGCACCTACCGCCGGACTCCGTGCAGGCAATCTTCGTCAATCCGGCCATCGGGCAACCGTGGGACCGCAAGCTCCGACTGTGCTGGCGACGTCCCTGGCTTTTCGTCAAGTTGCTGGAGGAGTTGGGGTACAACGACGGAAACGTCGAACGGGGAGAGGTCTACCATGCCGGCCTCCTCCTGCGATCCCTTCGGGACCTGATGCTCGACCGGCATCTGCGGCCTTATCGGCGGTTGCAGGTCACCCTCGCGCTACTCCGGAGCTGTGATACCGCAAGCATTCTCGAACGCCTGACCCAGCGTGGAGTCACGCCGGTCATCATCCACGGTCAGCTCGACCGATCCATCCCGGCCACCGACGGGGTCCACTTCGTCGACGGCTTCCATGATTGGCTACACGAGGCCAGCGGACCGCAGACACTGTTGGCCGCGCTGAACCCGGTATTCCGCGTCGCGTTTCCCGGCCGATAGTTCGCCCCGCCGCGAGTGACGTCCCACTGGGTTTCGACCAGGGTCAGGTGTCCAGGCAGGCAGCGGCGATCTGTTCGACATGCCTCAGGTCGGTTCCGCAGCAGCCGCCGAGGATGGTCAGCTGCGGGAAACGTGATCGGAGGTCGGCGTGCTCGCGACCGAAGGCGATGGGATCGCCTGCGTCGAGTGTGCTGGCGTCGTCGAGTTCAGCATGGCTCTTGCGGGAAGCGTTGGCCCTGACTGCCCTGATGCGATCGGTCCATGAAGCCTCAGGGTCCAGCACCGTGGCGAAATGCGACGGGTGCGCGCAATTGATCATGTAATAGGCCGGGTAGCCGTCGGTGGCGTGTTCAACAGTGTGTATCGCCGACGCAAGGGTGCTGCCATCAGGCAGTTTCCCATCGGTTTCCAGCGTGAACGACAGCACCACGGGCATTCCCACGTCCCGGGCGGCGCGCGAGATGCCAATCGCCTCGTCGGCGTAGGTCAGGGTCATCGCGGTGACCAGGTCGGCCTGAGTGTCGGCAAACGTGCTGATCTGCTGTCGGTGGTAATCGCGGGCCGCCTCCGCGGTCATCAATGTGCCGGGTGCATAGCCGTCGTCGCGGGGTCCCAGACAGCCGCTGATCGGAAACGGCCGATTGGTCTTCGCCACATCGGCGCGAACCTCTACCAGCAGGTCGATCGCCCTTCGGTTGACCCGATCCAGGGCGCCCGTGTCATAGCCGAGCCGTGCCCCCCAGTCCGCACTCGCCCGCCAGGTGGCGGCCTCGAGAACGAACCCCACCCCGGCCTGAGCGGCGATGGCCGCGTGGCCGGCAAAGTAGCTCCGCAACCGCCGCGTGCCTTCCGCGTCGTCGAGCAGAGGGAACGCCGCAAATTGTGGGAGATCGACGCCCTGGTTGTGGATCAGGTCTGTTTCCAGGCCGGAATCGGTGAGGAACACCTCTTGTGCCAACTGGGGCAGCGCGTCTCGGTACTGCGTCATGGTGACCTCTGGATTCTTGGCCCACGCAACGAAGGACGCGACGCTCCATCACGAACAGAACAGCGGAATCAGAATCGACCCGATACCGCTGACCGTCAACGCAGAATGATGACTCACTGTCCGGCAACTGTAAATGCCTCGCATCAGCGGCCGAACGGTTGACAGACCTTTCCCGACAGTTCGGCCGCGAGGATAGTCGTGCGCGAGGAGCACCGCCGTGCGCCTCGGAGGGAGCGAATGACCTCGGTCATCGGCTCGCTCCCCGCCGTCGACGGCACGGAGCTGTCCTTCAGTCAAATAGCACACACCGTGTGATGCGGGGCGCGGCCCGACGGGTCAATACTGAGACCGGCATCGACCGATGAGCACGTTCCCAGCGAACGTGACACACGGGCGCTGCGATCCCACGGGATGGCCTGCGGAACCTCAATGAGGCAAGTCGCTGCTGAGAGAGAGAAGGAGAAGGGAATGCCTCAACTGCCTAACCCAGGTAAGGCCACCAAACCTGAACTCGGATCTTTCACGAAATCAGCGGTGGCAGCCGCGTTCCAGCCCAGGCGCTACTACCTCATGCCGGTGAGGATCCGCGCTACTCATTACAGCGTCGTCGCCATCCCGAACTGGGTGGACAAACGCCAGACCAAGCGCGAACCTGACCCGCAAGCCGGAATTGGCTTGACGGCGCTCAGTGTCATTGTGCTCGCCCTGGTGGCACGCGGAATTGTCCGGGCCGCCACCGGCAAAGTGGGTCGGTAGCCGACCAACAGACCACGGGTGCGGTCAACCGCTCCCACAACAGTCGCAGTCGGAGGTTGATCGCCGCCGCCCAGCTCTGGGTCTCCCCCAGCCACTCACCATCGCATGGGTCGTCACCCGCGCCGACCCCGCAGTCCGCGGTGCCGCGCTCGGCCCGCGGCTCACCTCCAACCGCGCCCTACAGATTACTGTGCCCATTGCCGTCGTCGATTCCTCGATGACTCGCCGTCATTCGCCATGGCCGGAGGTGTCGTCGGCCGGGGCCACCTGGACATTCGGTTCGTCAGGAGCTTGCGTTCGACCACGCCGCGATCGAGCGAGACGCCACGAAGTTGGCCCAGGCTCATTGGGAACCCTGGCCCGGGCCGGCTGGACAACAGCATCGGATAGTCCACACAGACGGATCGAGCTCCCCGGCGTCTGTGCCGGCACCTTGGAACTGTTCCCGGGCCGGAGTTCGTCCCTATGCTCCGGGTCATGAGCAACACGATGACGTACGGCCATCTCGGGCGGTCCGGCCTGCAGGTGAGCCGGCTCGGTCTGGGGACGATGAACTTCGGATACCTGGCCGATGAGCCGGCGAGTTTCGCCGTGATGGACGCGGCCTTCGACGCGGGCATCATTCTCTTCGACACCGCGGACGTGTACGGCGGTCCGCAATCACCGGACATGGCCAAGGGCTACGGCATCTCGGAACAGACGGTCGGGCGGTGGCTGCAGCGCAGCGGACACCGGGATGACATCGTGCTGGCCACAAAGGTGTACCAGCCGATGGGGTTGGGCCCGAACGACCGCCGGTTGTCCGCGTACCACATCCGGCGTGCATGCGAGGCGAGCCTGCGGCGGTTGCAGACCGATCACATCGACCTCTACCAGATGCACCACGTGGACCGGGCCACGCCGTGGGACGAGATTTGGCAGGCGATGGAGCAGTTGGCCCGGGAGGGAAAGGTCAGCTATGTGGGCAGCAGCAACTTCGCTGCCTGGGACATTGCGCTGGCCCAGTCCGCCTCGGCGGCAAGGCATTTCCTGGGTTTGATCTCGGAGCAGAGCTTGTACAACCTCGCCGTGCGGGCGGTGGAGTTGGAGGTGATTCCAGCGCTGCGACACTTGGGCGTCGGACTCATTCCCTACAGCCCGTTGCACGCCGGTCTGCTCACGGGTGTGCTGGAAGCCGAAACCCAGGGACGGCTCTCGGCGGATCAACTGCCCCGCGTCGATGCACATCGTGCCCAGCTCCAGTCGTATGAGGGATTGTGTCGCGAGATCGGCGCGAAGCCGGCAGATGTGGCCTTGGCGTGGCTGTTGAGCAACCCGGCGGTGTCCTCAACGATCGTCGGAGCGATGACCATCGACGAGTTGCATGCCGACCTGGGTGCGTTGTCCGTGCAGTTGGACGAGCACACTTTGCATCGACTGGACCGGATCTGGCCGGGTCCTGGGGAAGCCCCGCAGGCTTACGCCTGGTGAGGCCCAGCCCGGCGGCGCGGGGCAGCCGAAGGCTTCCCTGCCCGACCTTTCGATCCTCTTGGCGTGCGGGGCGCCGTAGGACCGGTGCTGTCCCGGACGACGAGTTCGACGGGCAGCACCACATGTCTTGCCGCATCGGGTTTTTCCTGCGATGACTGGGTCTTGGGTCCGGCCTTCGCGTGCACGGCAGCAATGAGCCCTTCCGCCGCAGCGTGACCTTTCTCGGCGAGGTCCTGGCGAACCGTGGTCAGCGCCGGCCGGGAGTTCGACGCCACCGGGCTGTCGTCGAACCCGACGATCGACAGGTCGCCCGGCACGGCGAGTCCGCGGTCAAGGGCCGCGGCTAGCACGCCGGTGGCGAATCTGTCGGAGAAGCACAGCACGCCGGTGATCTGCGGATCGGCATCCAGCAGCATCGTCAACGCGGCGTATCCGTCGGTCTCCGGTCGGTACGGCATCTTCGGGTGTTTGACCACGACCGGGGTGACGCCGGCCCTGCCCAGGGCGCCGAGCCAGCCGCGGATTCGTTGCCGGGCGATGTAGGACTCCGGGGTGAGAGGGTCGACGGCCGTGTCTGTCTGTTGCAGCCCATACGGTTCGGCCATGCCGACCGTCACGATCCCGATCCGCCGATGACCCAGTTCCAGCAGGTGTTCCGCTGCGAGCCGGGCGCCACCTAGATCGTCGACGTTGACCGTGGCGACACGGTCGATGGGTTCCTGGTCCACCAGCACCAGCGGCAGACCACGTTTGCGCAGCCAGTCCATCGCCGGCGCGTCGTACCTCCCGGTGAACACCAGGGTGGCGTCCATCGGCACGTCCCGCGCCGGAATCCACCCACCCGCGTCATCGGTCGTCAACAGAGCCAGGGACAGCCCCGATCCGACCAAGCCGTCCGCGAGTGCACCGAGGAACGCGGTGGTCACCTCTTCCGCGAACACGTTTCGCAGCATGGTGCTGAACAGGACACCCACCACGCCGGTCGCTCCGCGGGCCAACGCGCGAGCCGCTGGGTCAGGGCCGACATACCCGAGATCCTCTGCGACGGAGAGGATCCGGTCCCGCAGCTCCGGCGACAACTTGGCCGGGCGGGAGAAGGCGTTGGACACCGTCATCCGGCTGACACCCACGGCGTCGGCGATCGTCTGCAGTGTCACCCGGGTCATGTTGCTCGGCTCCCTCGCTGCGCACGCTCTCGATGGCGCACGTCACACACATTCAACACGACTGCAGGTTGACCGGTAAACCAGCCTCGGTTAGTGTACCGGTATACCCCAGTTTTACCGGTACACCAATCGAAGGAGAAGCACCATGTTGTTCACCCCCACCGCCCTGATTCTTGCCGACCACGCCCAGCGGAGCCTGCTCAGCTCTGCCCGCCTTGACGGCCCGGCGACCGCATCCGCCGTCCAGGACGCCCGCGTCACCCCTGAGCGGCGGTCGCTGCGGTTCTTGGTTCTCCGGACCCGCCCCGCTGTCTGAGACTGACGAAGGCGCTGATATCGGTAGGGTTCGCGTTTGACCGGCAGAGCCATTGCACACCGGCTCGACAGAAGGGGAAGCCTTGCCCACACTCCTGCAGGTCGACTCGTCGGCCGATCGGATCAGTTCCGTCAGCCGAAGGCTGACAGCACGGTTTGCCGCCGGCTGGGCGGCCAGGGGCGCGGACTATGCCGTGGTCCACAGGGATCTGCTCGCCGACCCACTCCCCCACCTACCGACATCGGCGTTGCATTGGGCAACACAGCTCAGGACCCCTGACGAATCGGTGTTGCCAGAGGCGGAAGACCTGCAACAACGATTGATCCAGGAGGTCGTGGCGGCCGACGCCGTCGTCGTCGGAGCACCGATGTACAACTGGTCGGTGCCGTCCAGCCTCAAGGCGTGGATCGACTACCTTCATGTCCCAGGCGTCACCTCGCCCTTCACCGAACAGACTCAGGCCTTCGCCGGAAAACCGATCGTTCTGATCTCCAGTCGAGGTGACCGCTACGGACCCGGAACGGAAAACGTCGATCTGCAAGTCCCCGTCCTGGAACAGATCTTCGGCACTGCACTTGCACCCACCGGTCGACATCGCCTTCGGCGAGGCCTTCGGCCAGGACCTGATCGACTCGCACCGGCCACTTCGTACCCCGGCTGAACGGGGTCCTGCTCCCCCAGATGTTCGCGATCCGATCCACCACCGGCACCTTCCGCACGTGAGATCGACCCGTCACGCACGCCGGGCCGCATCAACGACCATTTGCAGTCAACGACCAGCGACGCGGCTGCCGATCACCTGCGTACCCAGCTTGACCACGAACCAATCATCGCCAACGGCGGATGGGGTTGCTGACGCTGTCTCGCTCGCTTGTGTTTCGATTGCCCCGGCCCAGCGGCGGTGCGTCTTCCGAGGGCTCGGGCA
>Ga0164306_10000841_pt1 | contig 13038 bp, 8 predicted proteins | sample Whisoiple_242_MG_FD_110213 | JGI IMG/M metagenome (GOLD analysis project Ga0164306, IMG submission 110213) | Soil microbial communities amended with fresh organic matter from upstate New York, USA - Whitman soil sample_242_MG | ecosystem: Environmental > Terrestrial > Soil > Unclassified >... | reverse complement strand
ATCCGCCCGCCAGGTAAATGCGCTCAATATGCTCGCCGGACGCCGTGGCGCGGAAGAAGTCAAACGTCTTCTGGATTTCCAGCACGATGATTTCGGTGACCTGTTGCAAGATCGGCAGCTTGGCGTCTTCGCTGACCGTCCCGACTTTCCGTCCGAGTTTCAGTGACTCGGCGTCATCAAAGCTCAAGTCCAGTTCTTTCTGGAGCGAATCGGTGTACTGGTTGCCGCCCACGCTCACGTCGCGGGTAAACAGCGGGGTGGTGCCTTTCACGATGTTGATGTTCATCACGCTGGCGCCCAGGTTCAGCAGGGCCACCGTGGTGTCATGATGCGGCTGGTAGTTGTATTCGTAGCAATTCTGCAAAGCGAACGCGTCAATATCCACCACAGCAGGCGATTTCCCCGCCAGCGAGAGCACGTTCGTATAGTTAAGGATCTTGTCCTTCTTCACCGCCACCAGCAGCACGTCCATCTGCGGGCCGGTATCGTCAGGGTTCAGGATGTCAAAATCCACGTTCACGTCAGCAATATCAAAAGGAATGTGCTGGGCCGCTTCCGTGGTGATGCTTTCCGCCAGTTCGCCCTCGCTCATGGGTTGCACGCTGATCTTCTTCACGATCACCGAGTGGCCGCTGACTGACGTCGCCACCGATTTCGTTTTGATCGCGTGCTCACCGAAGATTTTGCTGATCGCGCTGGAAACGCTGCCCGAATCGACAATCATGGAATCCACCACGATGTCGCTGGCCAGCGGCTCCACGCCCAAATGCGAAACCACGATCTCGCCCTTGGAGCGCTTCAGTTCGATCGCCTTGATGCAACTGGAGCCGATGTCCAGTCCCACAATCGATTTTCCTGATCCAAACATGCCGTCCCACCTGTGTTCTTGATTTCCGTTGCTTCCGGTTTTCCGGACTTACCGCGCTGAAGCCGCCTTCGCCGCTTTCGGCTTTTTCTTGGCCCCGCTCATGTTCATGGTGCTCTTCTGTTCCATCCACTGGTCCAGAATCGTCTTCTTGAACTTCCAGCGGTTCCCGAGCTTGAAGGCAGGGATTTTTTCTTCGGTCACATATTTGTACAGCGTGTCCGGGCTGACTCCCAGGTACTGCGAAGCCTGCCGGATATTCATTACCTCACGCGAATCTGCCGCCATAATGTGTAGCCTTTCCACATTGAGTTGATGGCCTTCATTGAGGCCTGTGGAGAAATCCTTTGTCTTCTCGGGGGGGAAAACTTCAGGTCGATGCGAGTTATATCCGGGTTAATAAGGGAAGGTCAATAGGTAACTTCCGGTTTTTACCCATGTTTGGGGGGTATCTTTAGGTCTAGTACCAGATTTTGGCCGGTCAGACATCAAAATCCTGCGACACAAGAGGCATAGCACCACAAGTTATTGTGGTATTGATGCACACGGTTCGCGATTTTGCCTCAAATGTTACTAAGGGCGTGGTGCTGGACTCGGGGATTACCCCGAAAGTAATGTGAACTTGTGGGGCGGAAATCAGAGGAATTGCTGACTTTTCCGAGTGATCATGACTATTTGGGATTAAACGATCGCACAGAGCCAGCAACCCGGAGCAGATTGGCCCTCTCGATTGCCTGCCAGCCCTATTCGGTTCTCAGCGCCTGCGTCGGTTCTATCCTGCAAGCGCGCATTGCCGGAATCGCGCTGGCCATTGCCGCTGTCAGCACAAGACTGCCAATCATTCCCGCGAAGACGATCGGATCGAGCGGTCGAGTGCCGTAGAGTGTCGACTTGATCAGCATTCCCGCAACCGCGCCTCCCAGCAATCCCAAAGCCAGGCCGAACAACACTGGCCGCATTCCATCCAACAGGACCAGCCGCAGTATTTCGCTCCGTTGCGCTCCCAGCGCCATGCGAATGCCGATCTCTGCAACACGCTGCTGCACCAGATAGGAAAGCACGCCGTAGAGTCCCACTGCCGCCAGCATCAGTGAAAGTAGCGCAAACGCCAGCACCAGGGAGGTGCTGAAACTCTTGCTCGCGGTCGCGTTTCCGATGATCTGCGGCATGGTCAACACGCGATTAACCGCAATTTGTGAATCCAGCGATGAAATCTGTTTTTGCACGGGCGTGGCAAGCGCAAGCGGGTCCTGCGCGGTCCGCACGACGACGGTCACCAGCGTGGTCTCCGTCGTCGCTCCGGAAAGAAGCGGGAAGTAGACCATCGGCTTGATCGGCTCGCCGATTTCATAGATCGTATCGCCTACCACGCCGATAATTTCCATCGACGACTCACTCTTCTGGTCCCATTCAATTTTTATGTGCTTGCCAAGAGGGCTCTCGCCGGGGAAATGCTGGTCGGCCAACAGCTTGCTGATGACCACATAGTTCGAGCGATCAAACCGGTCCTGCGTGGTAAAGACCCGCCCCTGCAGCAAGGGTATCTGAATGGCATTGAAATAGCCGGGGTCGGCCTTGCGGGTCATCGCATCCTGATTGAGAAGCTCGCCGTTGGAGGGATGTTCAGGAATGGCGAATATCCTGCTGCTTTCGTAACCGGCGCCGGGGGCGGTAGAAACCAGGCCGGCAGCGACCACACCCGGCAGGTTGCGGACCTTTTCCAGCAAGGCTTCGTGAAAGCCCACGATCTTCCCCGGCGTGTCATAGTCACGGTCAGGAAGACCATATCTCATCGTCAACACATGGTCTGTTACGCACCCTAAATCGGACGAGCGCAGGTGCATAAAGCTCTTGAACAGAAGCCCGGCAGAGATCAGCAGGACCACGGTCAGAGTGACCTCGGCCGCCAACAGCGTCTTGCGCAGCGACGCTCGCGACAAGCCTCCACCTAGAGCGCGCGAAGATTCCTGCAGCGCCGACAGAAGGTTGCTTCCCGTAGAGGAAACCGCCGGAGCAAGCCCCGCCGCCAAGGCAGAGAGAAACACGATGACGGCGGAGAAAACCAGGATCGTGCCATCCATCTGAATGGCATCTGCTCGCGGCAAGTCCTGCCAGTGAGTGGCGAGCCACCTGGTGGCAAAAAATGACAACAGTACTCCGAGCAAGCCACCGGCAATCGAGATCAGAAAGCTCTCCGTGATCTGTTCCCGGATCAATTTAAGGCGGCTGCCTCCCAGAGCTCCCCGAATCGCTACTTCCTTGCGCCGCGAGGCCCCCCGGGCTACCAAAAGATTGGACACGTTCAGACAGGCAATCAACAGCATGCAGCCAACCGAGGCCATGAGGATAAGCAGTGGCGTCTTTACGTCCCGCACCACGTCCTCGATCACCGGTCTCATCACCGCATCTTCGGCGACCGGCTTGGTCAGGTCCGCCATGTGCATCCGATATTGAAGAGCGCTGACCTGCTGAATGGCCGCCGCGGCCGGCACATCTTTTTTCAGACGGGCCACGACGTGGCTTTGGTGATGGTCGTGTGCGACCAGTTCATCGGGCTCAAAAGCCGTCGCGTACGGGATCCACACCTTCACTTCCGGATCCGGGTAGGTAAAGGACTTGGGAAGAATTCCCACCACTGTATATGGCTTCGAGTCGATGCGCACCGCTTTGCCGACGATCGAGCGGTCGCCACTGAATCTGCTTTGAAACAAGCTCCAACTGAGGATCACGGCATCCGGTGCGCCAATGCGGTCTTCGTCAGGAGTGAAAGCGCGTCCCAGCGCCGGCTCAACGCCGAGCACGGAGAACAAGTTCCAGGAACCTGCTGCGCCGCCAACCACCTCGGGCATCTGGCCTGAATCCGTGGTTATCGCGCCAGCCCACCAGCGCCAGGCTGCCATGTCCTGAAAGCCGTGCGTCTTTTCCCGCCAGTCATGAAAATCCGCAGCGGCCACCGGGTTGTATGAATATTTGGTGTCGCGCCGGAAATGCTCGTACACCATGACCAGTTTGTCTGGCTCGCGAAACGGCAACGGCTTCAGCAGGACAGAACGCACAATGGTAAAGAGCGATGTGGAGGCTCCAATGCCGAGGGCCATTACCAGGATCGCAGTCGCAGAAAAACTGGGTGAACGCAGAAGAGTGCGCAAACCGTAACGAGCGTCACGCCACAATCCTTCCAGCCAGTTCCAACTCCAGGAGGAGCGTGCTTCATCGCGCAGAACCGTCGGATTGCCAAAGAGTCGAAGCGCCGCCATTCGGGCTTCTTCCGGCTGCATGCCTTTGGCTACGTTCTCCGCAATCTGCTGCTCAAGGTGGAACTCCAGTTCCTGGTTCAACCGCTCCGTCTCAGCTTTGCGGCGAAACAGCATCAACATCGCCATGCGAAATCGCTCCACCCAGCGCATACTTCCTCCCAGCTACAGGCTGTCAATCACCACGTCAATTGCTGTTGAAAGACGTTTCCAGCTTTCTTTCTCTTTTTCTAATTGGGCACGGCCGGCGGCAGTGAGCGAATAAAACTTGGCCTGCCTGCCCGTCTCGCTTTCATTCCATTTGGCACGAATCCAGCCCTGCTGCTCCAACCGGTGCAGCGCGGGATAAAGAGACCCCTGTTGGACCTGCAAGACCTCATTCGAGATCTGCTGGATTCGTTTGGCGATGGCCCAGCCGTGCTTAGGCTCAAAAGAGAGCGTCTTTAATATCAGTAAGTCCAGGGTACCCTGGACCAGATCACTTGGTTTTCCCATACTATGATTATCGACAACTTGATTGTAGATCGTCAAGGTATCGTGTTTGGATAGACGGCCAAAGCGCCAAGTGGTTAGCCTGCGGATATTCGATGTCACAAAAAAAATAGCCGCGAACCGACGGGAAGTACACGGATCATTTTCGATTCGTGTCCATTCGCGAAATTCGCGGCTGATTTGCCTTGGCCAGCAGCTAGCGGCTAGAAGCTAGTAGCTCCGATCACGCCAGATCGAACAGCAGCACCTCGCTGCCATCCTCTTTGCCGCTGATTGCGAGCCTGGTTTCCTGCGAGACTGCCGCTCCGTCGCCGGCTTTGAGGTCCTGGCCATTGACGTTGACTGCGCCGCGCGCCACCTGGACCCACGCATAACGGCCGTCGCGCAGTTCGTACTCCACGGAATCCGCTTTGCTTAACGCAACGGTATAAAATTCGGCGTCCTGGTAAAGCTTGACTGCGTTGCTGCCATTGCCACCGCTGGGGGAAGCCACCAGCCGCAGCTTGCCCTGCTTCTCTTCGGCGGGAATGGCCTTCTGCTCGTAATTCGGCTTGATGCCGTCTTTCTCCGGCAGGATCCAAATCTGGTAGAGATGCACCGGCTCTTCCTTCGAATGATTGAACTCGCTGTGGCGCACGCCGGTGCCGGCGCTCATCTTCTGCACCTCGCCGGGACGAATCACCGAACCTGTGCCCATGCTGTCTTTGTGCTCCAGCGATCCTTCCAGAACGTAAGTAATGATCTCCATGTCACGATGCGGATGCGTGGGGAAACCGTATCCCGGCTGGACCCAGTCTTCATTGATCACCCTCAGGCTGCGGAATCCCATATGCTTTGGATCGTAATAATTACTGAATGAAAATGTGTGATACGTATTCAGCCAGCCGTGGTCGGCGTGGCCGCGTTCTTTGCCGCGTCTTACCTGAATCACCTTGCACCCCCAATTGTTTTATGCTTTCGCTTCTGCCTTCTCCGGGCTGGCGTAGGAAAGGACCAGCAAGCCGCCCATGATGGCCACATTCTTCAGGAAGTTGACCATCTGTTCCTGCTGTTGCTCCGCCGGAATTCCCCAGAAGTGATGGAAGACCAGCGTGACTGGTATCAGCCAAAGGGCGATCACCAGCGCTGCGTAGCGCGCCTTGTAACCTGTCAGCACCAGCAACCCGCCGCCGATCTCAATCAGCAACGTGATGACCAGCGCGACTGTGGCCAGCGGAATCCCCTTGGCCGACATCATGCCTGCGATATCATGAAAATGCGGCAGCTTGCCCAGACCGCTCAGAATGAAGATCGCGCTCAGCAGCACCCGCCCCAACAGCAATTGCCATTTTGCAACCATGGCTTTCTCCTTTTGTCTTATTTTCTTGCAGGCCCTTTTTGCTTCCTGACGTTAGATGCTTTGATATCAAAATAGTTTCAGGGAAAGCGGCCTTCGTTACCTGCCTGGGGAACTGACTGGTTCGTATGTGTTTATGGCCGTGTCATCCAAGCCCGTTTTATGGATCGGCCTTTCAGTCCTGGTGGATCCTGATGTCCCAAAAGGGGAAAAAAGCAGAGCCGGATATAATACCCGCGTTGTTCTGGCCAGAAAGGATGCAATATGAATTTTTGGAAAACATTTCTGCTCTTATTTCTTGTTTCTGCGGCGCCTGTGATTGCCCAGCAACAAAATACCGGCGTCATTTACGCCGATCAGTACACCACGATGAGCTACCAGGACATTGTGAATAAGGTGTGTCCTCCGGAGGGCTGCATCATTTTTGCCAACAGTGCCAATGCCAGTAAGAATCTGGGCACAATCGACACGGTAGCGATCTTACAACCCGGGAACGTCCTTGTATCCAAGGTGGTCACCATTTATCTGGGCCCCTACACGTATAACGTCGACCACATTATTTTGCGCAAAGGGCTCAAGATCATCGGCATGGGCGCCTCGGATACCGGCACTCAACTGCAATCGACCAACAACAACTTTCCCCTGTTCAAGCTCCCGGGGCCGAGCGATCCTTTGGATGTTAAGGGGGACAAGATTGCCAGCGACGTTTATCTGTATGGTTTTCGCATGCTGGCGTTTGCGGGAAATACCTTCCAGGTGGCAATGTATCTTGACGCGGTGAGCGTGCCCTGCAATACGGGCGTTTGGCATTCCACGTTTGAAGACCTCTATCTGCAGGGATTCATGGGCGCCGGTTTCATTTTTTCGGGAACTGCCACCATACCCAACTCTTCGTGCAATCCCGGTGCGAACCAGTTTCCCGGAATCAATCAATTTTTGAGCTTGCGCAATATCTGGGCGACACGCCCGCCGGGCGGTGGCCCAAATCTGCGCATTGAAGGCTTTAATGGGCAAATCGATTGCATCGAGTGCCACATGGATGGCTGGGGCCAGGGCGCAGTCCCCACAAATCCGGCGGACGGGTGGGCGAACATTTTCATAGGCAATCTGTCCGGGGGCAATCAGACTCCGTATTCAATTCATTTCGTCAATCTCACTTCCCAAGGCGCGGCTACTGGAGTGCAGATTGAGGGCGCCAGGCACGTTACTTTTATCGGTTCGCATCATGAAGCATTGCAGAATGGGTACCTGTTGAGCGACGAAGGCACGGTGTCCAACACTGACATTCTGATTGAAAATGCGTTTTTTGCCGGCAACGTCGCCTCAGGCTCGGGTTTCATTCTGAGCGCCAACAACGCGGTTGGCATCACCTTGTCCACGCCGCTCATCGATGCTCCCGGCCCTCCGCCTATCGTCACAGGCACGTCGGCTGCAAATGTCAACGTGATCAGCCCCTTTTGGAACCTGAATTCCTCGCGCAAGCAACTGGCAACCACTATTGCCGGCGACCTTACCGTGAACGGCAGGCTCACAAAAACTACCGGGTCGTTCACCATCGACCATCCGCTCGATCCTGAGCACAAAAACCTTTCCCACTCGTTCGTTGAATCGCCGGACATGAAGAACGTCTATGACGGCGTAGCGGTGCTGGACAGGAATGGCAAAGCGGAAATCAAACTTCCTGAATGGTTCCAGGCGCTGAACCAGGATTTCCGATACCAGTTAAGCTGTATCGGAGCTTCTGCTCCCATCTATATAGCCCAGGGAGTTCGTAACAACAGCTTCAGGATTGCCGGCGGGCGTCCTGGATTGCGCGTCTCATGGCAAGTGACCGGTATCCGCCACGATCCCTATGCTAATGCCAATCGCATTCGAGTGGAGGAGGATAAACCAAGCAAGTAACTTGTCAGCTCTCGAGCAAAACAAGAAGCCTGAGCAACGAACGCCGCAGCCCCAGCCGGTCCTCACTTGTCCGATTCGTCCGCGTCCTTCTTGGGGCGGCGCAGGTTCAGGATAGGCAGCAGGCTGCTATAGTCGTCGGTCCAGAGCCGGAGGCCCCGTTTGGGCTCAATCTTTTCGCCGGCATTGGCGATTTCGGGCAGCTCCAGGAATTTCTCATTGGCCGTTACCAGGACCCAGTCTGAGCTGTATGCTCCGGTATCGTCATCGTCTTCGGTTGACACCATCACCGCATGCAGGCCGGCATGGTCGGCCTGCTCCTGCACCACTGGAGCAAGCTTCAGGTAAGTATTGGAAACGTGAAATGCAATGATCCCGCCCGGCGCCAGATGGCGCTGGTAAAGCTTGAGGGCCTCAGCGGTAAGCAGGTGCACCGGAATCGCGTCGCCGGAAAATGCGTCCACGGCGATGACGTCATAATTCTCAGGCGGCTCCGCCTCCATGGAGAGCCGCGCATCGCCGTGCGCAATCTCAATCTTCGCCTTCGACTCACGCAGGTAAGTAAACACGTTCCGGGCGACGACCTCGACGCGCGGATCAATTTCGTAGAAGCGGAAAACGTCGCCCGGCTCTCCGTAAGCCGCCAGTGTTCCGGTCCCCAGGCCGATGTCGGCGACCCGGCGCGCTCTTCCCTTGCAACAATTATCCAGGGCCAGGCCCACGCCTGAATTGCGAGAATAATAGGTGGTAGGGAGCCGGCGCAGATCTTCACTGGCCGTGAACTGGGTTCCATGCTGGATGGTGCCGTGAATCAGCGTTCGAAATCTACCCTCGCCTTCGGTGGCTTCGTCGGTCACGCGCAGCGTTCCGTAGAAACTCCTTACCTGCACAATGGCGTCCTCCCGGTCGGCCCGATGCTGCCGAACGACGACTGAGATAAGAACAACGGCCGCTGCCGTCCAGAAGATCCGCCAAGCCCAATGTACCCGCCACATCAGCACCACGGCCAAAGCTGCGATGTATACCAGGCTCCATGCCATTTCATAGCTTCCATTGAACATGAGCGGCGCCAGCACGCCCACAAACATCGATCCCAGCGCTCCGCCCGCTGCGATCAGCAGATAGTATTGCGTGAGATAAGGCGCTGCCGGCCGGCGCAGGTAAAGTTCTCCATGACAGAAGAAAGCGCCGATAAATAAACTCAGGCAGAAGAGCGGAATCGAAACAATGATCGGAACGTCCTCGGTCTTGTACCAGATCAGGTAAGCAATGCCGCCCAGCGCCACCGCCAGCAGCCGCACCATGAGCCACCGCGAATAGACTCTCCCCCCATTGAAGGCCAGTACAAACGTGAGCAAATAAATCGTCAGAGGAAGGATCCACAGCAGTGGAATGGCGGCAATGTTCTGGCTTAAGTGGCTGGTCACGGCGGAAAGCAGCAGTGATCCGCCCGCCGCCATCAGCAGCCAAAGGACCCGGTTCGCGGGGCTGGGCGCAACGTCAGGGACCGGCGGTGGCAGATCTACCACGCTGGCTTGCGCTGCAACTGGCGCTGCCGCACTCAACGCCGCCGCTCGGCCCTGCTCGCGTTCACGAACAACGGAAACGCTTCTTCTTCCGGCCATGATTACGCCGCACACCATCACGAACACCAGAAATCCTGCGGACCATGCCAGCGTCTGCGTCCGCAGGCTGAAGTTCGGTTCCACCAGCAACGGATACACCAGCAGAGCCAGCAATGATCCGAAATTGGAGAGAGCAAACAGGTGATAAGGCGGCTTCGACGAGTCCTGCCCCTCTCTCAATGGGCCATGAGCATACCAGGACTGGAGCAGAGGATTGGTGGCAGACAACGTTAGAAATGGCAGCCCAATCAGAGTGGTCAACAACCACAAGACGCTGAAAATCGGCCTGGTGGTGGACGCGTGCGGATGCGGATCGAGATTGGCGGCGACCTGCACGATGCTCAGCGCCAATAGAGCTCCATACGCCAGCAACTGCGGCCATCGTGGCAGACGCGTGGCGATGAAGTGGGCGCAAAGATATCCCAGCAGCAACGCGCTTTGAAAAAAGACCAGGCAGGTGATCCAGACCGCCGACGAGCCGCCCAGCAGAGGCAGCAGGCGCTTGCCCGCCATGGGTTCCACCAGAAAAAGAAGACTACTGCTTAAAAAAATGGCGGCGGTGTAAAGAAAGACGCGTGGGCGCATGAGCGAACTAAGATAGCAAATCGCCGTGATCGCCGCCATCGCCGTGATCGCGCGTGATCGAAAAACCAATTCTCACCGGCGGCCAGGCCTCCGCTTCCTCTGTTCCTCTGCGCTTCAAGGGTTTGCGGTTCTTATTTTTGGCAATCCTGGGCAACCGGGGTCCCCGGCAAGCCCGGTTTTGGCTTGCTGGGGTGGAATTCCGGCGATTTTGGCAATCTGTCCTATTCTCCTTTGCCCAGCTTGCGGCAAAGATCGCCCAATTGCTCCTGCTCGTCGGCCTTCAGGCGGCCTATCACTTCGGTGATGCGGCGTGCGTGTTCAGGAAAGATCCTGGCAATCAGCTTTTCGCCCTCCCGCGTGATGCATGCCAGGACAAAGCGCCTGTCTTTGCCCTGCTGCTGTCTCTTGACCAGCCCGCGCTTTTGCAGGTTGTCGATCACCAGCGTGAGATTGCCGCTGCTGGTAAGAATGCGCCGTGCCAGATCGCCGAGGCACTGCGGCCCCACGTGATAGAGCGCTTCCAACACGGCGAACTGGCTGAGAGTGAGCCCTTCTTCTTCCAGCCCAACACGCGCGTAGGCAAAGGCGGCGCTGGCGGCGCGTTCCAGCTTTACGTAGGTGCGCAGGGCGCGCTCCTGCGCGGGCGTTCCTTTGAATTTCTTGGGCATAGTGATTGAGATCGAGGGCCTTGATGGGACCGCCGGGAGAATTTACCGCAAAGGGCGCTAAGGACGCAAAGGAATAAAAGTTGATCCTTTCGTGTCTTTGGCCGCTTTTACCGCAGAGTGCGCTGAGAACGCAGAGCAGAGACGTTTAATTTCTTGTGAATTTTCCCGGTTCTCCTCTGCGCTCTTTGCGTCCTCTGCGGTTAATTCCCTTTGCGATCTTCGCGCCCTTTGCGGTGAAAGCAGTTCTATTGAATATCAAACTGTTCCGGGTGCAGCAGCGGGTCCGATTTCACGAGCACCGTCCGTTTCACCAGTTCTTCCATTTCCTGCAGCCAGCGTCCATTGTTGCTCTTGAGCGCCTTGGCCACTTCAGGATTCACGCGGACCATCACGTCGCGCTCAAAATGCCGCGCCATCTTGCGCATTTCCACGTAAATCTCATTGCAAACCGTGGTGACCGATTTGATCATTCCCGTGGCTGAGCACGTTGGGCAGGGTTGTCCCAGAGTGCGCTCCAGGGACTGTTTCACGCGTTTGCGGGTGATGGCCACAAGTCCGAAATCGTTAAACTGCAGGACCTTGGAAGGCGCGCGATCCGCCTTCAAAGCTTCTTCCAGCGCCTGCATCACTTTGGCACGATTGCGGCGCTCGTCCATGTCGATGAAATCGATCACGATGATTCCGCCCAGATCGCGAAGCCGAATCTGCCGCACAATCTCCTTGATGGCATCGATATTCGTCTTGACGATCGTATCTTCCAGCCGCGCTGTCTTGCCCACGTATTTTCCCGTGTTGATGTCGATAGCGACCAGGGCTTCCGTCTGGTTGATCACTATATAACCACCGCTACGCAGCCAGACCTTCGACTTGAGCGCTTTGTTGATTTCATCGGTAATGTTGAACTGCTCAAACAGCGGCGTGTCTTTGCTGTAAAGCTTTACGCGCTTGACCAGCGACGGCTGGAAGCGGCTGACGAAGCGCAGAATGCGTTCATATTCCTGCTCGGTGTCCGCCCAGATGGCGGAAAAGCTGCCGCTCACCTGGTCGCGCAGAATGCGCTCCACCAGGTTCAGGTCGTGATAAATCAGTGCCGGCGCCTTCGATGTGTCGGCGCGTCCCTTGATCTCATTCCACAAGTTGATCAGGAAGCGAATATCGTTGCGCAAGTCCTGTTCTTCCGCGCCCGCCGCGGCCGTGCGGACAATGAAACCGCCCTGGGCTTCGCCGCGCTCGCTCAGCGCAATGCGCTTCAGGCGATGGCGCTCTTCTTCTGAAGCAATCTTGCGCGAGACCCCGGTGTGATGCACGGTGGGCATGTAAACCAGGTAGCGTCCCGGCAGCGCGATGTGGCTGGTAATGCGCGCGCCTTTTTTGGCGATGGGTTCTTTGGCAATCTGCACCAGGATTTCCTGGCCTTCTTTGAGCAGATCGCTGATGGCCGGCATCTGCCGTGCCGACTGGTACCGCGGCCGGCCGCGCATGGGGCGGCGTCCGCCGCCGCGGCGTCCGCCACGACGATCCTGCGGCCTGCGCTCGGTGCGCTGCTGATAGCCTGCTGTCGCCGGCGCGCGCTGTTCGGCGCTGCCGTCTTCCAGGTCCTCCTGCGTCGCTTCTTCGATTTCTACGTCGCCATTCTCAGTCTCGTCTTCCTCCCGGCCAAAGGCCTCTTCCACTTCTTCCAGTTCTTCCGGATCAAGCCCTTCGGCCTCATATTTTCCGGTCGCCTGTTCGTTTACGTGCGCGTCGCGCACGGCTTCCATCAGCTCAGAGCCCATGGGGACCATCTGTTCGCCGGACTGGCCCAGCACTTCTTCTTCCAGTTCCTCGAACTCGCCCATGTCGGCATCTTCTTCAAAGCCGGGAATATCGCTTTCCTCTTCTTCGATCTCTTCTTCCTCAATCACGCCGCGGGCTTGCTGCCCACGATCTCCGGAAGGAGCATCTGCCGGCGACCATGATTCGCGTGCGGGGGACTCAAGCGCTGAATCCAGATGCGTTGCCGCTTCAGACTGCTCTTCTTCCACTTCGGCCGGTTCTTCCACTTCGGCCGCGCCGCCGCCGAAAACGCTGGCTACGTTCATGTTTTCAAAGCGCGCTGCATCGGCTTCAGGAACCCCGCTCTTTGTTTCTTCCACGGTGGCGGACTCTTCGGGAGCTTCAATTTCTTCCACTTCTTCCACTACTGGCGCCGGTTCGCGCCGATGGAAAACGGATGGCGCTTCCACGCGGGCCTCAGTCTTTTCCTCGTGCTCAAACTGGCGCGGAATCGGCCCGGCGGATTCGGCATCCTGCAGGAAACCATGCTCTTGCTCTT
>Ga0164306_10000840_pt1 | contig 13040 bp, 12 predicted proteins | sample Whisoiple_242_MG_FD_110213 | JGI IMG/M metagenome (GOLD analysis project Ga0164306, IMG submission 110213) | Soil microbial communities amended with fresh organic matter from upstate New York, USA - Whitman soil sample_242_MG | ecosystem: Environmental > Terrestrial > Soil > Unclassified >... | reverse complement strand
GCTCCGCTTCAGGATCGGGACCAGGAACTCGCGCCCGAACCGGGTCATCGGCCGGATCGCGCGGCGCCAGTCGGCGGTCCCGAAAGCTCCGCACACCACGACCCCGGGCCTTATCGGGACCACGCCCTGCACGCTGACCGGGACCCCGTCCCAGGACCACAGCCGCCACAATTCGCCGGCGTGGGCCATGACGTCGGCGATCAGCGCGTCCGGGTCGTCGTCCCAGCGCAGCGCGTAAATCTCGCGGCGGTCACGCTCGCGCATGTGGTGGACGACGTGGGCCAGGCCCTCGGCGGTGACCCGGTGCATCCCGATCCCGACCCCGTTGGTCACCCGACGGCCCCCTCGTTCAGATTTAAGTGGATGCTCGCCAGCAATGCCGGCCCCGGCGCCTCGTGCTCCAGGTGAACCGAAATGTGCGAGCCGTACCCCGCAAAAGGTATCCGCGCGATACCAAACGTGTTGTTGGTGACCGTGGCGCAAAGTTCGAACGCGTCGACGTCGGTCGCCAGCATGCCGATCGAAACCGCCCACTCGCCCGTGCACATGACGTCGACCGACTTGATGCGCTTGGATTGGGTCGGGGCGTCGGCCGACATGTGCGGCGTGCGGATCGTGACCTTGGAGCTGTCGTATTCGGCGCGGGTCACGCCGCCATAGAGGAAGATGCTGGCGTTGACGTCGCAGGCGAAGACGTAATTCCCGACGACCGCGAACTGACGGGTCTCGAAACCCGGGCGGAACAGGGACCAGGCGGTGATCTCGCCGGCCGGGAAATACGACAGGACGAAGATCGTTTCGCGGAAACTCAACCAATAACGGCCCTGGATCGGTTGGATGACCGCCTCGGCCAGCAACGCCCCATCGAGGTCGTCGCGGATCAGCGGGATCAGCAAGAGATCAATCGCGCTGCCGATGTCGGTGATGCTGGCGGCCAGGGTCAGCGCGCTGGATTTGAGGCTGCGGACCCCGCTGTCGCTGAGAAACAGAATGTCTCCGGTGCCGAACTGGACCACCGATTTTGGCGAGACCGTGCCGACCCGGAGCACCTGGTCCAGCGTGTCCTTGGTCAAATCCGGGTCCAGTTTCCAGATTTGGGTGACGAGCTGCGCCATCACCGCCATCGAGTTGTAGTAGACCTCCAAGGACAGCAGCTTCAGCGCCTCGGGGTCGTTGAGGACCAGATTGATGAACCCGGCGCCGGGCTCGGTGACGCTGTTGGGGTCGTTCTGGGCCGGGTTGTTGACCCCGGAAAACCGGAGGTACTTACCGTCCAGCCGGTACATCTTGCCTTTCCAGACCCGCGCGTAGGTGCCGCTGGACAAGGACCCGTCGACTTCTTTCACCAAGAGGTTGTTGTACCAGCAGTAGGTCCTGCTGGCCGATCTTCCGAGCACGAAAAACTTATCGTCGAACGGCTCGACGTCGAATATCTGGTAGACCGTGTCGCCGGCCGGGGCCTCTAAATTCTGCGGATAAATCGCCACCGGCAGCAGGCCCGGGGCGATCGGCGCGTCGCCGGTGCCAACGCCGAATGCGTACAGCCCGTCCGAGCGGCCCAGCAGGTATTTGTAGCTCGACGGCATGTCGGTCATGTGGACGAAGGCCAGGCGCTTCTCGATCTCGCCGCCCTGGTTGAGGACGGCGTTTTCCAGGATGCGCAGGCTCCCGCCGGGCGCGGTCAGGGGTGTCTTTCGGACGTCCAGCCCCGCTTTGAAGTCGTTGATGCTAAAGACACGGTCGTCGGCCATCAGGACCCGGGTCCAGACCCATAGCCGACGGGCACAAAATCGAGGCCCAGGACCGGGTGGCGCGACCCGCGGGATTGCGCGTCGCCGCCGCCGCCGCCGATGACCACGGGGCCGTGCTTGTGGCTGAACTGCCTGACCCGGTGCCGTCTGAGGGCCTCGTTGGCCTTGTTGAGTTTCAGGGCCGCGTCCTTGGCGCCGTCGCGCTGCAGGATTTCGACGGCCGAAAACAGGACCACGATATTGTCCGGGAGCGTCGCCTCGTCACTGTCGTCGACCATCGTCTGGACGGTCTTGGTGCCGCGCACCCGGATGATCGCGCTGGGGTCGGCGGCGCTGTCGTCCGGGACCGGCCAAAGCTCGATCATGCCGGTGTCGGCGGCGTGCATCCACTTGCGGGTCGGCCACGACGCGAACCCGGTGTCGGAGTTCCACAGGACCATGTCCTCGGGGCCGATGCCGTAGCCGAGCTGCGCGTAGACCACGTTTATCAGGACCCAGATCGCGTTTATGTCCCCGAACGCGAGGTCCTCCGGGTACGGGTAGTACCGGGTCCCCGGCACGAGTTTGATGTCGCGGTCGACGACGAGTTGGGGCCAGTCGTAATCCTCGTAAAGCTGCCGCTGCGTGCGGTTGAGGTAATAGATCAAACTTTCGCGGTCGTTGACGCCGTGCGCGACATTGGTCGAGTACCCCAGCTCGGCCCGCAAATCGGTCAGCATGTCGCGCAGTTGGCGGGGCATTATTTCTTGTCACCCTTTTCGTAGGTCGGGCTGTGCGACCCGCCGGCGTTGACGTCGGGCAAATGCGACGGGGTTTTCGAGGCCGGCGCGTGCCGTGACGAGCCGCGGTTGTGGGTGTCGCGGATCACCCGCGGCAAATCCGCGGGGTTGGGCCTGGGGTTCTTGTCCGGGTCGAGGCCCGGGTCCGGGTCCTCGTCGTCCTGGGCGTGGGCCGCGATCTCGTCCGGGCTCGGAGCATCTTCCTCCGGCAGGTCCGGCGCGTCCTGGGCCGCCGCTTCATCCATCGTGAACCGGTCCAGGGGTTTGAGTTTGGGGTCCGGGCTTTCGGGGCGGGCCGGGCGCGGCTTGTAGACCGGCAATGTGCATCTCGGGATCGAGCTGTCGGACAGCGGCAGTCTCGGCCGGGCGCCGGGGAACACCGCGGCGATCACCTCCGGGGCATAAATGTCCCGGAGACGCTGCAGGACCTCGTCCTGGGGCGCCTCCCAGGTCCCGACGACGTGGACGTCGGTGATAAATTCCTCGCCGTGCAGGAACTGCAAAATCGGCAGCTCCGGGAAAACAATCGGGCGGGTGCGGTCGCGGTACACCGTGGTCCCGGTGTCGCCGCCGACCGCGACCATGCAGCGCAATAGATGAAACGCCGGCAATTCGTACCTCCGTCGTCAGGGGTTGCGGGCCGGTCCCGGGGGACGGAAACCGGCCCGCCCCTTGCTCTCAGGCGATCTCGACGACAAGCGCCGAGTTCACCTGTTGTGCAACCATTTGACCGGTGTAGGTCATCGATTTGTACATCACGAACTGGTTGTAGGGCCGCGCCGGGGTGAACCGGTGTTCCCACTCGCCGTCCTGTTTCATCAAGTAGATATGCCGCGGGTCCCACCAGTAAGCGCGTTTGCTGAACCCCAGATCGTCCAGGGTCGGGTCGTACTCGATGACCGTGTTCATAAACTTCAACTGACCCATCGAGCCGTCTTGCGGGCCGGTGAAACCGGTCATCGTGTAGTTGCCGTTGGCCCGCAGCTCGACCTCCATTGCGGCGATGAAGTCGCTGCCGGCGAGGCATTTCGACGGCTTGCCGCCGTACCGGATCAACTGGCGATACTCGGCCTGCAGGAATTGCAAGAGCGCGCCGCCATTGGTCGTGGCCGAGGTCACCGCGCCCCGCCCGCCCGCGGTCCCGAAAGCCGCGGTGGCCGAGCGGTTGCGCCACCAGGTGTTGGAGGCCCGGGACAATCCGCCGAGGTTTCCGACGTTGGGGACCGCGGCGATGATGCTGGCGATGCCGGCGAGCGCCTTCGGGTCGGCCACGCCGTCGCCCCACAAGAGCGCGTTCATGGTGCGCGCGTATTGCTCGCCGAAATCCTCAAGTTTGTCCTGAAGGAGGTTGACCAGGACCGTGACGTCGCGGTCGGAGTGGTTGGACAGCGAACTTCCGTCACCGGCGTCGTCGACCACCGAGATGCCGTCGATCTTGAGTTCGGTGTGGGTCAGGGTCAGGCCGAGATGATGCTCGCGCCAGGGAAAATTAACCCGCGCGATATTGGCGGGCGTGTAGAAACTCACCGTGTCGTTGTGGGTGTACCCGGTGACCTTATCGTTTACCCCGCCGGCGCCGTAATTGCCTTTGACGGCCAAGCTGATATTTCCCTTGCCGCCCGGGAAAGACTTTGCGCTGCCTTCCATAAGACGAAGCAGAGGCTTAGCCTGGATGCTCTGCTTAAAGGTGTCGCCCTTGTTGTAGTAGTAGTCAAGCGACGCGTTGGCGATATTGGAGATTTCTCCGGCAGTGAATGCCATCGTGGGTCATCCGCATGTCAGGTCTGCCGCATTGCGGCGAGCGCCATCAGCGCGGCGTCTTTCATCGACCGCGGCTCGGCTCTGGACAGACCGGTGGCGACATGGATGCTGGACGGGCTGGGTCGCGTCGGCCGCGGCGCGGGCTGCGCCTGGCCGAATGTTTTCCGCACCTCGTCGTAGGCGTCCTGCGACAGGGCCACCGCTTCCTGCGCCGAGCGGGGAAGCCCACGCTCTTGCAGAAGCCCCTGCGCGGTCCTACGGACAGCACCCGCGATCCGGGCATAGTCGGGGTCGCGCCGCCGGATACCCTGCTCCCAGGTGTCGACAGCATTCCGGATACCGTCCGTGTGCTGCTGTGCCCTGGTCGCGTCTGCCGCTGTATTGACGTCCTGCAGCCGGGCTTCCGCCTGAGCGGCGCGATGCCGCGTGCGGGTCAACTCCCGTGCTGCTTCCTCGTCGAGCAAGCCGTCGTCGACCTGGGTTTGCAGGTCACGGCTTATGCGCAACCCCAGAGCTTCCTGGGCCGCCATCACGTAGGGCGTGACGCCGGCGAGGAACGCCTGGTAGTCACCCCGCCTCAGACTGGCCCCGACCCCCAAGAGCGCGTTGACGTCGTCGGGCGCGAGCTGGTGGGCCTGCAGGTAACCCTGGAGTTGGCGGTGTTGCGCCAGCTCGGGCTGCAGGCTTTCGAGGGTTGTCCGGGCCTCGTTGCGCTGCTGAAGCAGCTGCTCGAAACGGCGGCGGGTCTCGGGCCTGAGTTTTTTAAGCTCGGCCTCGGTGGGGTCGGCGAGGGTTCTGTCCTGCGGCGGGTCCGGGGTTTGGTCCCCTGGTCCCGGAGCCGCTACCTGGTCCTGGGAGGTGTCCGGGGCCTGCGTCTCCGCGTCGTCAGAGGGGAGAGCGTCGGTCTCGGGTTTGGTCTCCACAACCGATCGGACTGCGGCAAGCAGGCCCTCCCGGTCGGACTGGCGGCTGTCGCTTTGCGAAAGCGATGGTTTTTCGCTTGGTGCGCCGGGCGAGGGCGCGGAGCTGCCGTCGGGCGCCGGCGGTGGTGCCGGCGCTTGTTGCTCTGTTGCGCTGGACGAGGGCGCGTCTTGTGTGGCGTCCGAGGTCGGAATGTCTGACAGGTTCTTGCCGTCCCTGCGTGGACCTGCCAGCCGTTATGGGCTGTTGTTTTCGGTTTGTCTAGTTATTGGTGCTTTGTTGTCCGGCAGACGACACTGCAAACCGGGTTCAGCGCCGGCGCACGACCCGCCAGCCGCCGTGCGCCATCGGGCGGCGGGTGGTCTTGACCTCGTTGTTGATGTCGGGTTGGACGATGGTGGCGACGCCGGCCTCGTCGATTCCGGTCGCGCCCTTGACCTCGGTCATCGTCGCGAGGTCGACAAGGATGTGGTTGGGGCCGATCGTCACGGTCATGGCGGCACCGCCAACTGCTGCCGGACGTAATCCTGCATCGTCGGCGCCGGGCCGGGGGGCAGCACGAGCCGCACGTCGGGGTCGGTCTGCTGAAAATACTCCTGCAGCCTCTGCGGGCCGTGCATCTGCAGGTTGGTGGGGCCGGGCGTGAACTGCCAGCCCTGCTGGGGGTCCTGGACCCAGGCCCCGCCGGTGTTCCCGTCGACACCGTGATACTGCGACTGGTCAGAAAAGCTCGGGTGGTTGGGCTTCTTGTACGTGTCCGGCCAGTGCCCGTTGCCGGCCTGGCCGGCGCCGCCGAGGAACGCGCCCCGCATGTCGTAGTCGTAGTTGTCCCGGCCCATGTCCCGGCGGCTCAGGGCCGACTGCAACTGCAGCCACTGCTGGTATCGGGTTTCCTGCTCGGGCGACAGCACCGTGTTGTAGCGGCCGGAATAGTCGCGGGGATCGGCGTCACTCACGGCGTCGGAAATCCCGGCCGACCCATCGCACCCCGCGGCATCGCGCCGCCGGTGCCGGGGCGGTTGCCGTTGCTGCCGTAAATCTGCAGCGGCGGGACGTGCGGCCCCAACGGACCCGCGGTGTAGGGCGCCTGCATCGCGTTGGCCTGCCCCGCCGGGCCTTGGGCGTTGGGGTCCTGGGCGGGACCTGGCGGCCTTGGCGGCCCCCGCCCGGCCCCGGACGGCCCCGGCCCGGCAGGGCCGCCATCACCCCCGGCGCCGGCGTCAGCACCGGCACCGGCGCCGGGGGGAGCCTCGGGGGGCTTGCTCATCAGTTGATTAAGCGCCTCGATAGAGGGCGCCCCCTCCGCGAAAGCCTCGGTCAGGTCGAGGTCGTCACCCATGCGGCGGATCAGCTCGCGCGCCAGCCACTCCGGTGAAATACCGGGGATACGTTGAAGCAACGGGACCAGTTGGGTCAGGACCTGGACGTCCTGCTGGCGGTTGGCGGGGCCGTTGGCCCCGACGTCGATGTCCAGGAACACGTTGTCCGAGACTTGCTGCTTGTCGAGCTGCGGCCACACCGCGCCCGGGCCGACGATCTGGACGCAGGTGTCCTGGCTGACGTTCAAAATCAGTATCTGGGACGCCGCCTGGGCCATCTCGCGCATGACGTCGTTGATGTCGTCGATCGTGCTGTCCAGGTCGGTGCTTTGGCTGAACTGCGCGACGCTGACCTCGGTGGCGGTGGCGTCGGAGGTCGTGCCCTGGTCGGCCTGGTCCGAGCCCAGGACCCGGAGCACGTCCTCGAACACCGGCCCGGTGTCGTAGATCGCCGGGTCCACCGGCGGCATCTTGATGATCTGCAGGACGTCGTCGATCTTCTGCCCCGGTGCCAGCGCGTTTAATTCGAGCAACGCGTTCGCCGGGTGGGTCCGGAGTTTTTCGAGGTCGGCCTCCTCCAACAAGCCCGCCGCGACCGCGGTCTTGGGCCGGTTCGCCCGGCGGTGCTCGCGCAGGCCCTGACGCGCCCGGTTGAGTTCGAGCTGCATGTCCCGGATCAGGTCGATGTCGCTGTTCGGGAACAAACTGTGCTCGTCGTAGCCTTCATTCAACACAAACGCGAACCAGGGCCAGAACCTTGAAGTCGGGGCCTCGGGCGGCGAGGGTTCCTGGAGGAAATCCGGATACCCGTCACAGATCACGTAAACCGTGCCGTCCTTGCGATTGTATATCTCCCAGACGCACGCCACCGGCAGCGCGACATTGCCGTCGTCATCGCCGTCGTGGCCGGTGTAATAGTTCTGCCCGCCCGCCTCGTAGCCGGTGCTCTTTCCATCTTCGTTGTACGCAGTAAACGAGGACGAGATGTCCACCATGTACACTTCTTCGATCTCGTCCGGCGACAACAAATACTCCTGGGCCACCCAATCGGCCCCGAGGAAGCCGCGCAGGGTCCGGCAGCGCGGGTCCGGGATCAATGCCGTCGAGTCCGGGTAATCGAAGCTCAGACCCTCGCGGATCACCAGCTGGCCCTCGGATGTCAGGCTCTGGATCGCGAGGCGCAGGCTCTCGGCGTCGGCGCTGTCAGCGTCGATCTCGTCGTCCGACAGATCGGCCGCCAGGCGCTCGACATTGGCGAGGCGCTCCGACATATCCGCGACGCGGTGCTCGATCTCCGGGTTCATCTGCATCGCGCGCTGGAACCCGAGTTTGCAATACCCGACGCCGGTGACGATCGCGCGCCGGATGCTCATCTTCATCGAGGTCTTGAACGAGTGGTTCTGGTCTTGGATGTTGTAGTCGTACAAAAGTTCGAGGGTCCTGCCGACCCGCTCCATTAAATCCTCGAACTGGTCGACCTGTGCGGCATCCTGCAGGACCATCATGGATTGCGGGTCGGGCGGCATGCCGTATTGCGTCGCCATCATCATGTGCTGCTGGGCCTGCACAAGCTGTGCCTGGGTCCCGTCCCAAGTCGTCGCGATGAGTTTTTTCTTGGTTTTCGCCTTCATCGTCGGATTGTTCGGGTACAGCTCGGCGGTGCGCTGGAGCACATGCCGGATGCAGATGTTCGCGACGTACCGGTCGTCGCGCGTGCTCGACTTCACCGTTTCGGGCCACTGACGGCCCTCGACAAAGTGCATGTTCTCGCGCATCCGCCGGAACACCGGCTGCCAGTGCTTGCGGGCGCGCTTGACCCGGTTCTGCCAGCGCAGGACCAGCTTACGGCGGGGCTCGTCCGGGTCCGGGGCCTCGCGCGCGACAAAGCTGTCCTGGCCCTGGGGGTCAGGTCCTGGGCCTGGGCCTGGAACCGGGTCCGGCACGAAGGGACCCGGGGCCGCCAGGCCGGAAGTCGTCAGGTCGCTCATCTCACCACCCGCCGGTCCCAAAGTTCAGTTTCACGGATTTTTCGGCCGCGGCGCGCTGCTGGACCAGATATCCGAACGTGTTTTCGAGGGGTTTGCCCTCGTCGTGGGCGCGGCGCTCGCCGGCCGGGACCTGGAGGGTCAGGCCCAAACCTATGTAGGCCAGCGTGTCCACGAAATCGTCGTGCGCGTCGTAAGGGAATTTCAGCATCTGGTCCCGCGCCGCCGGCCACCACGGGGCGCGCTCGGGAAACCGGAGTTTTCCCATAGCCATGCGGCCCTGGATGGACTGCGCGCGGGTTTGCTTGTCGGCGATCGGCTGGGTCTCGATCAGCGAGCAAAAAGTATGGGTTTCGAGCATGCGCTTCCTGAGAAACGGCCCGATCGCCTTCGAGATGTGCCCCCGCTCGGCCCACCAAAACAGCGGTTTGTGGGCCTTCATCATCCGGAGCATGCTCTCGGTGGTCTGCTCGGCGTTCATCTGGCGCCAGACGAGGTCGGCCAAGACCCAGATCGTGTCCTCCTTGTCCACGCCGACGACCATGAGGCAGGTCTTGTCGGAGCCTTGTTTCAGGGCCACCGCGTGGTCCGAGGCCGCGTAAAATCTGAGGTTCTGGGGCAGGTCGTTGGGCCGGTACGTGCTCATCCAGTCGACGCTGAAGAACGTCCCGCCGGCCGGCGACGGTCGGCCTTGGTATAAGGCGCTGAACCCGCGGACGTCGCGGCGCTGCAGGGCCTGCAGGTAGGATTTACCGAATTTCCCGGGCCACAGCGGCTCGCCGGGCTCGCGCCGCAGCGGGTCCTTGCCGTCGTCGTAGGCCAGCGCGGGCAAGTCGATGATCTTCCACTCGGCGGCCTCGTCGGGGTCGTAATAGGTGTTGTGCGGGTCGGTCAGGCGCCCGATCAAATCATCCTGGTGCCAGCGGGTCTGGACCAGGAGTATCCGCCCGGTCTCGTCCATCAGACGGGTCGCGATCACCTGGGTGAACCAGGCCCACAGCGTGTCCCGGATCGTCGGGCTGTCGGCCTCCATGCGGTCCTTGATCGGGTCGTCTATAATCAAACAATTGCCGCCGCGGCCGGTGGTGGTCCCGCCGCGACCGACAAACGCCAGGACCCCGCCCTGCACGGTCTCCAGCCGGTCTGAGGCTTTGCTGTCGGTCTTCAGGATCGCGTGCGGGAAGACCTGCGCGTAGGCCGGGCTTATCATTATGTCGCGCACCGCACGGCCGATGTCCTGCGAAAATTTTTCATTGTAAGTGCCGAAAATCACTGACATTTCCGGGTGTTTTCCGACGAACCAGGCGATAAATTTCTTGCTCGCCAGCTCGGTTTTGCCGTGCCGCGGGGGGATGTTGATAATCAGGCGCCTGATGCGCCCGGCCTCCAATTCCTCCAAAGCGGCACAGACCACCTCGTGGAACCGCTGGACCTCGTAGCGCGAGTGGTCCGGGTCGTCGGGGTGGTTCTGGTCGGGCATCATTAGGCGCGTGAAGGCCAGCATGCTGGTCTCGGCCTCGCTGACCGCGATCAGCCGCTTCAGGACCCCCTCGTACCTGATGACGTCCGGGTTCATGGGTTACCGGTGCGGTGTCGGCTTGAGGCTGGGATCGACCGCAATGTATTTCCAGCCGTACCCCGGGATGCCGGCCACGACCCAAAACGTGCCGGGCTTGACGATCGGGTTGGAAATTTCCGGCTGCTCGCCGGGGAGGGTATGATCCGGCCGGGGTTGGCCGCCCGGCAGCGTGTGATCGATTTCTGGCTGCTCGCCGGGGAGCCCCTGGTCGGGATACGCCGGGCGGCCGGGGAGCGTGTTGTCCACGCCCGGCGGCGAGGGCCAGATCGTGCCGGGGGGCGTGCCCGGCGGCGCGGGGACTATGGGATGGGTGGCGATCGGGGGCGGCCACACGCCGGGGGGCGGCGGCGGCAGCCCTTGGTCCGGATAGGCCGGCATTTCGGGAAGGCTGTTGTCGATCCCGGGCTGGTCGCCGGGAAGACCGTGGTCGGGGTGACCGGGCGAGACGGTCTCGAGGTTGAGAACGCCTCCGGTGACACGCATACGCATCTGTCGTCTCCTTTACTGGACCAAAAAGAGGTTGCTGTCGGTGTAGCTCTCGGGGGCCGCGCGCATCCGCGCCCGGACCCGGTAATCGTCGCCGGGGGGCAGATACCAGAGCACGTCGAACGCACCGGAACCGGCATCCCACGGGGACCACGAGGTCACCTGGACCAGGTCCTGGCCTTGCAGGGCGGCCAGCTCGATCTCACACCCCGGGACCACGGTCCCGGTGATGTGCACGGTGTGCGCCGAGGACGGGTTGTCGACCGGGTCCACGGTGATCACCGAGAGATCGGTCACCGCCGCCGGGACCATGAGGGCCACGTTGCCCGAGACGCCGACGTGCTGCGGCGTCCCGACCCACAGCCGCGGCAGGTCGCCGCCGGCCGGGGTGACCTCGACGTACAATTCGCCGGCGGCCAGCGACCCCAGCTCCGGGGACAGGAAACCCACCCGGTAGGTCGCCATTAAACTTACGATTTCGAGATCGACAGCCACCGGCGTCTCCTTTCAGTGCAAGTACCATTTGGCGTAGGTGCCGTCGTAATGGCCGCAGACCATTGCGTACTGGCCGGATAGGAAGTTCGTCGCACGGATGTTGCCGCTCGTGCCGAAGCTGACCGCGCCGGTGTCGCTGATGACGCAGAGTTCCTGCCCGCTCCATGCCGGCGTGATCGTGTTGACGGTGGCCGTGCCGGTCAGGTGGATGTATTTTTCGGCGAACAGAAGCGTCACGGTGGCGGCCGACGCGTAGGTCGCGCCGGAATTGGTGTCGACCCCTTTGTTGCCGGCGGTGACCGAGTTGCCGGCGGGTATGCCGCTGACCGGCGCCCAAAACTCCGGGCCGGTGTAGGTCAAGTCATTACCGGTGGCGAACAAAGTGACGTTCGCGCCGAGCCCGATACCGTAGGACAGCCCGGTCGTGCTGCCGGCGACGTTGCCGTCGCACTGCTTGCCGAGCCGGCTGTTCTGCAGGGTGACCGCGAGGTTGTTGCCAATGACGAGGTCGGTGCCGCTCTGGGTCCCGCAGACGCGCAACCCATTGAAATAGGTCTCGGTGATCGTGCCCGCCCCGGCCGGGGCGTCGATCTCGACCCCGTTGGCGAAATTGAGATAGGCCCGGTGCCCGGTGAACACGGTGCCGGTGATCTGCCCGGACCCGGTGTTTCTGATCTTGACGCCGGCCTTGCCGATCGAGGCCGCGGTCCAGGTCTGGTTGAACGCGTTGCCGCGCACGCTGCCGGTGCCCGACGTGTCGATCAGCAGCCCGTTCTGCTGATTGGTGTCGCCGAGCACCATCCCGTTGAAGAAGCTGAACGCGACCTCCTGGGTGGTGTTCGGCCGGATGATCGTGCCGTACTGGCAGCCGATATTGTCGACGCTGGGGCCGATATACGCGCCGCCGCTGTCCTCGAACAGCATCCCCCAGTCCGGCACCTGGGGATACACGCCGCAGCCGACGATCGTCTCCGACACGCGCAATTCGACCGTGCCGCCGCCCTGCGTGTTGTGGCCGACCCGGATGCCGCCGCAGCCGCCGACAGCGGCCATCTCGTAAAAATACGACCGGTCGATCGCGTGCGAGCTGCCGTTGACGTCGACGGCGATGCAGCCCTTGCTGGTGTAGACCCGGTCCAGCCGGGCACGGTGGCTGTCGCCGTCGGTGCCCACCTGGATGACGACGCCCGGCCCGGTCTGGGGCGTGGCGTCGATCTTGACATCCTCAAGGCAGGCACGGCTGTCGAGAAATATCACCGGGCTGACGCCGCCGTTGAGTAGGACGATCGAGGATCGGTCGCTGCCGGCGCCGACAAAACAGCTGTCGGGCGGGATGTTTATCGTGGCCGAGACCGCGTAGTCGGACCCGTCCAGCCCGTACAGTTTCCCGCCGCGTATCCCGATGTGGGCGAAAGCCTTGGTGATGGCCGCGGTGTCGTCCCTGGACCCGTCGCCGTAGGCCCCCCAGACCTCCGGAGCGGGTTTTCTACCGGCGAAATCCGCGATCCAGCAGCCGGTGCCGGTGTTGGGCTGGACCTCGTAGCCGTCGTCGGGCCTGTCGCAGGCGTAGGTGACCCAGTTGTATTCGGCGTAGCCGCCGTCGCCGGGGACACGGAACCCGAGGCGCGCGGCGCGTAAATTGACCGCGCCGGTCAGGGCCTTCAGCGCGATGTTGTCGGCCGGGAGGCTCATCGGGGCCGGGTGCGGCACCTGTTGGGCGGCGCCGAGCCACACCGTCAAGCCCAGGCCCAGGCCCAGGCCCAGGAGGACCGCGAGCCGGCGTCTCATACCTGGACCCACTGGCTGCCGGCGAACACCAGATCCACCCAGCTGTAAGCGTAGGCCAGGACCAGGCTCGGGGCGCCCTCGATTAAAACACCGTTGCCGGCCACGGTTATCGGGTAGGACCCGGCATTGCCCAGGATGTCCTTGACGGTCAAACGCTGGCCGGTGACCGGGGACAG
>Ga0164306_10000836_pt1 | contig 13068 bp, 5 predicted proteins | sample Whisoiple_242_MG_FD_110213 | JGI IMG/M metagenome (GOLD analysis project Ga0164306, IMG submission 110213) | Soil microbial communities amended with fresh organic matter from upstate New York, USA - Whitman soil sample_242_MG | ecosystem: Environmental > Terrestrial > Soil > Unclassified >... | reverse complement strand
GGCGCGAGACGACTGGTTCCCCGGCGGCAGGAGTCCGGCCCCGACCACGGGCTGTTCTCCCAGCTGGCCAGGTTCGTCCAGGCCCGGCCGATCGCCGTCATCGTCGTCACCCTGGCCGCGCTGCTGGCTCTCGCGTGGCCTGCGCTGTCGATGAAGCTCACCTCGTCGGGAAGGGAGATGCTCCCGGTCAGCTCCGCCCAGCGGGTTTTCTTCGAGAACCTCGACCGCGACTACCCCGCCTTCCAGTCCCCCGACGTCACCGTGGTGGCCCAGGCGCCGCTGGCGACGACGCAGCAGTGGGTAACCACATCGGTGGCCACGCTGCCCGGCGTCGAACGCGCCACCGTCCGGTCGCTCACCCCGGAGCTCAGCGTCGTCTCGGTCAGTGTGGCCGGCGAGCCCCTTGGGGCGGAGACCGACGCCGTCATCGACGAGCTCCGCACGCACCGACCCACGTTCACGACCTACGTGACCGGGCAGGCCGCCGGCCAGCGCGATTTTCTTTCCAGCATGGTGGCCAAGGCCCCGTATGCGGTCGGCCTGGTCGTGCTCGGCACGTTCGTCCTGCTCTTCCTCATGACCGGCTCGCTGGTGATCCCGCTCAAGGCGCTGATCCTCAACATCGTCTCGCTAGGGGCGGCGCTGGGCGTGCTGGTGCTCACGTTCCAGCGGGGCCACCTCGAGGGTCTCATCCACTTCTCGTCGGTCGGCGCGATCGAGTCGATGATCCCGTTCCTCGTCCTGGCGTTCGGGTTCGGGCTGTCGATGGACTACGAGCTCTTCCTGCTGGCCCGGATCACCGAGCTCCACCGGCTGGGGGTACCCAACAACCGCGCCGTGGCCCTCGGGCTGCAGCGGTCGGGCCGGATCATCACGTCGGCCGCCCTGCTCATCGTCATCGTCTTCGCCGGGTTCGCGGCGGGGCAGCTGCTCATCATCAAGGAGATCGGCGTCGCGCTGGTCACCGCGGTGATCCTCGACGCCACGGTCGTCCGGATGCTGCTCGTCCCGGCGACGATGACCGTGCTCGGCGACTGGAACTGGTGGGCCCCGGCCCCGCTCGTGCGCTGGCACGCTCGGCATGGCATACAGGAGTAACGCGGGCTGTCACCGGTGCTGTCGATGTCGCCGTGCCGGATCAGTGGCGGACCTTGGGCGGGACTCGGCTAACCAGGCAGCTGTTCGGCGATCGCCATCAGGGACTCGGGTAGGACCTGGCCGCCGTCGACGACCAGCGTCTGGCCGGTGATGTAGGCGGCCTCGTCCGTGGCGAAGAAGAGGGCCGCGTTGCCGATGTCCGCCACGGTGCCCAGCCGTCCGGCGGGAATCGCTGACGCCATGGAGTCCAGGTACTCCTGGCCCATGTCGGCGAGACCCTCGGTCACGATGTTTCCGGGGAGCACGGCATTGATGGTGATCTGCTTGGGCGCGAGCTCCATGGCTGCGGTTCGGATGAAGCCGAGCTGTGCGGCCTTGCTGGCACCGTAGTGCGACCAGCCCGGGTAGCCGGTGATCGGTCCGGTGATGGACGAGGTGACGACCACTCGGCCGTGGCCGCTGGCCGTGAGCGGCGACAGCGCCGCCTGGACGATGAAGAAGGTCCCCTTCACATTGACCCCGATCACCTGCTCGATGTCCTCGGGGGTGAGGTCCTCGATCCGACCCGAGGGGTAGATCCCTGCGTTGGCGCACACGATGTCGAGGCCGCCGTGACGCTCCAGCGCGACGGCGACGACGCGAGCGCAGTCGTCGGGGCTGGTGACGTCGGCGGCCAGTCCGCTGACCGTGCCTCGGCGGCCCGCGAGCTCAGCGACGCAAGCGTCGAGGTTGTCCTGGTCGCGCCCGGTCACCAGGACGTTGACGCCGGCCGTGGCCAACCGGTCGGCGATCCCCCGACCGATGCCCCTGCTGCCGCCCGTCACGATCGCCGAGCGGCCGGCGAGAGAGGTGAACATGTCGATGTCCCTTCCGATGGTGGAGATCAGGTTAGGCCGCAGCTCGGGCACGAGAACGCTCGCTCGGTCCGCCCGGGGAGTCCCTCAGCAGCGGCAGGGGCAGGTCACCCGTACGACGCAGCGGTTGCCGTTCGCGGCATGAGGGTACGGAAGGCTGTGGCCGGTAGACGACGGGTCTGATCGGACATCGTCGTGAGCGGCGTCCAGCCGGTCCTGGGATCTGTACGGGTGGAAGGCGGAGCGACCCTGCTCAGCGGACGCGAGGGGACCGGTATGGGCGATGACACCCCAGGCAGCAGGTTTTCAGCCCGGTCACCCGTGAGGGGGCCGGAGCGGGCGTGACCTACGGGGACGGTCGGCCTCGATCGACCGGTTCATTCGCGCGGTGTCGGGGCCACCTCGCGCACCATCACGCTGTTGCCCTGGCCCTTGGGCCGGTCGTAGCTGAAGCCCTCCCGCTCATACATCGTGCGGGTGCCGTTGTAGAGGAACGACGAGTTCTTCTTCCGGACCCCACCGGTGTCGTGCGGGTAACCCTCGACCAGGCCGCCGCCGGCCTGTGCGATCAGCTCGACGGCTCCGCGCAGGGCGATCGCCGCCAGGCCCTGACCGCGGAAGCTGCGCTCGACCAGGATGCAGGTCACCCGGTAGTCGGGCAGCCGCTCGGCGGTGGCGACGTACTCCTTGCGGTGATGGATGTTCGGCAGCTCCTCGGGTGATCCGTACTCCGCCCAGGCGACCGCCCGGTCGCCGTCGTAGACCAGCGCCGCGTGCGCGATCCCGTCGGCCACCAGACGTTCTTTGAGCGCCCGTCTGGTGGACCTCTGCTCCTTCTCCTCGAGGTCGGGATGGAACCACGTGCACCAGCAGTTGGCGAACATGCCTCCGTTCCGCTCGACGAGAGCGGCGAAGTCGACGAACGTCTCCGGCGTGAGCGCCTTGATCACGAAGTCCGACACTCCGGCAACGTACTCGGGATCGGGCACTGCCTCCACGTCTCGTCGAGCGGGAGGACTAGTCCTTCAGGAAGGCGAGCAGGTCGGCGTTGATCGTCTCGGCCTGCGTGGTCGGCATGCCGTGTGGGAAGCCGGCGTAGGTCTTGAGCGTGCCGTTCTGGACGAGCTTCGCGGTGAGCGGTGCGGAGTCGGCGTAGGGGACGACCTGGTCGTCGTCGCCGTGCATGACGAGAACGGGGACGGTGATCTTCTGGAGATCCTCGGTGAAGTCGGTCTGGGAGAAGGCGACGATCCCGTCGTAGTGGGCCTTCGCGCCGCCCATCATGCCCTGGCGCCACCAGTTGGCGATGATCGCTTCGGAGGACTCCACGCCGGGACGGTTGAAGCCGTAGAAGGCGGTCGAGGGCAGGGCCCGGTAGAACTCGGACCGGCTGGCGGCCACCTGGGCCTGCAGGTCGTCGAAGACGCTCTTCGGGAGGCCGCCGGGGTTGTTCTCGGTCTGCACCATCAGCGGGGGGACCGCGCTGATGAGGACGGCCTTGGCGACCCGGCTCTCTCCGTGGCGGGCGATGTAGTGCACCACCTCGCCGCCCCCGGTCGAGTGCCCGACATGGATGGCGTCGTGCAGGTCGAGGTGGGCGGTCAGGTCGGCCAGGTCGTCGGCGTAGTGGTCCATGTCGTGGCCGTCGGCGGTCTGGGCGGACCGTCCGTGCCCGCGACGGTCGTGCGCGATGACGCGGTACCCGTGGTGCAGGAAGAACAACATCTGGGTGTCCCAGTCGTCGGCCGAGAGCGGCCACCCGTGGCTGAAGACGATGGGCTGGCCGGCGCCCCAGTCCTTGAAGAAGATCTCGGTGCCATCGCCGGTGGTGATCGTCGGCATGCGTCTCACTCCTCGCGGTCAAGGTGGGTCGGCCTCGTCCGATCCAGACTAGCCAGCGGGCCACGTCGACGTGGAGCGCCCGACTAGAGCGGGATGGTGTCGGCGAAGACCGTTCGGCGGACGATGACGGTCTGGTTGGCGCTGTTCGGCTGGTCCGGGTCGTCGGCATCGAGCAGCTCCTGCTCCTCCACGACGACGCGCCAGGCGGACGTCGGTGAGCCGGGCGTACGGAGCTCCAGCGGCTCGGGCAGCCGCAGCTCGCCGCTCCACGTCACCCGCATGGTGAACTCGGTCCCGGCACCGACGACGGGCAGCCGGCGGTACGTGACCGTCTCCCACTGCAGGTCGCTCGCACCGTCCGGCAGGTGCTCCAGCCGGGCCATGACGATGCGGGTGCCGGCGAGCAGGGCGTCGATGCGCGCCGCCTGCCCCATCGGGGTGTCCGCGTCGAGGTCGTCGCCGGCCACGCCGCCGGCGACCCCGCCGCCCAGCCGGGGCGCCCGCATAAACGCGATGACGCCGCTGACCGTGACCCGAACCCGGTTCTCGTCCGGTCGGTTGACCGTCGTCGTCCGTGTCGGCAGCGGCTGCACCCACGACGTCAGGCCGATTGGCGACAGGCTGCAGCCGTCGATCGAGCTGGGCTGGTAGCGCGCGAGCGCCAGCCGGACGAACGGCCACAGGTCGGGTCCGTCGTCCATCGCGATGTCCGCGAACCAGTGGTCACGCGCCGGGTGGAACTCCGGCTGGTACCCGAGGACCACAGCGGGCGGCGTCTCCGGGATGTCGGCCAGGGCGATCCCACGGGCGGTGGCCACCGGCCGGGCGGAGCGCTCCACCGGCTGGTCGCTCACGGTGCCGAGCAGCAGCTGGGTGGGGTCCACGAGCGGTGGCACGGTTCCCGCGGTGATCGTCGGCCCGAGGTATGTAGGGTCGCGGCCCCACAGGCTCACCGCGCCGTCCGGGCCGCCCTGGGCCCCGGCGAGGATGACTCCGAGGAGCTCGCCGTCACCCGACGAGTACCACGGGCGCCGCAGCCACACGCGTACCCCCGAGCGCCTGATCCGGCGCAGGGCGAACGGCTGCTCGGGTTCGGTCAGCTGCTCCCACCGGATCAGGGGGACCGCCTCGACGATGTCGGCGGCCGCCGGCCGCTCGGAGCTCGGCACCTCGACGACCACGGGCAGGCCGGCCACGTCGGGCGAGTCCTCCCCCGGCAGGGCGTCCGGGGCGAAGAACTCCGCGTAGCGCGTGGCGCCGCTCGGCGTGCAGGTCAGCGTGCGGTGGTGGGTGTCGGGGAAGGTCGCGATGGCCTTGTGGAGCCCGATGTCGCCGTCGACGAGCGTCGCGACGGTCGCCGAGGGACCGAACGGCAGGAAGTCGACGAGGAACAGCAGGCCCCACCGTTCGGTGCCCCCGACGGGTGAGTTGACGACGACGTCGCTGCGCTCGACCTGGACCGGACCGGGAGCGGCGACGTCGTCGACCCACTCGGTCCAGCGGGCGCGGACGACGAGCCGGTCGGTGCTCGCGCCGTGCACGTCCGCGATGCCGGCCAGCACCGCGACGGTGAGCCCACGCGGACGCGGTCGGCAGGTCAGCGCCAGCAGCTCCGGCACCCGCGCCGGGCCGGGGGTGGCGTGGACGAGGCGGAGGTCGACGGACGGCGTGAGCCACCACGTCCAGCCGGACGCCGCGGCCCGCACGATGACCTCGGCGGCGACCAGCTGTTCTGCGGTGTAGCCGCCCGCCGACTCGTCGAGCCGCGCCGGGTGGGCCCGCCAGAGGCCGAAGTACTCGAGGTCGCGACGGCGCACGGACGTCGACATCGCCACCCGGACCTGCTCGCCGGGTGGCATGGTGACCCGGATCGCCCGGCCGTCCACCCGGGCCCCGAGGGTGTCCCCCGCCTCGACGACCAGGCGCAGCGGTTCGAGCCGCGGCCAGTCTCCGGGGAACGGGACGACGACCGCCTGGAGCGCCCGAGGCTCGACCATGATGTGCGGTGCGCCGGCGTCGTAGAACACCAGCCCCACCCCCGCCGCATGCGGGTCGGGGAGGTAGGGCAGGACGAGGTCGTCGGTCTGGTGGACGACGTACTGGCCCTCGCCGAGCGGCGTGTCCCGATGAGCGGTGATCGCCTCGAGGGTGACGGCCGCGGCCGGGTCGGCGTTCGCGCGCGAGGCCAGGACCATGTCCGGCTGGGTCCGGGTGGCGTTGGCGTCGTCGAGACTCGGGATCACCTGGTCCAGCAGCGTCCCGCTCTCCGCGAGCGAGATGGCGTAGGCGATGCGCTGCTGGTCAGCGTCCGTCGACCCGATCGCCAGGTCAAGCCGGCCGGCGGTCTCGGCGTCGAGCTGGGTGGTCTTCGCCGGGACGATGTGGCGCGTCGACTCGCTGACCGCGTCCGGCGACTCGGGCGGCAGCCCGCTGCGGACGACCAGCCGCGAGAGCTGCTCCCCGGTGGTCAGCAGGTTGCGGGCCACCAGGGTCGGTGGGGGCACCGGCGCCCAGCGCAGGTAGGGCCGGGGCGCGGTCACCGTCGTCCAGACCGCCGGGGCACCGTCCCGGCCGGTGCCGAGAACGGCCGCGAGGTCCTCGGCGCTGCCCTGGAGCTGAGGCCGGACCCGCCACTGCTCGGTGCCGCGCAGCACGGCCGCGTTGGCGGCGGCCACGCGGTCGAACTCGGCGGCCGCCGGCGTGGGCGCGTCGGCGCGCCGTCGGGCGCCGTCGGCGATCCGGGCCGCGACGAACCCGTCCACCGCGTCCTCGCCGGTCTGGAGCCACTCCGGCAGTGCCTCCGGCTGGACCTCCGGCGCGGCGGCCGGGGCAGGCGACGACTCGTTCAGGCCCGGTGTCCAGCCGTCCAGGTCGCCCTCGGGCGGTTCGGGCGGGAGCGCCGCGAGGACCTGGTCGCGTACGGCGGTGAGCAGCCCCGCGGCGTCGCGGGACGCATACGACTCGCCGAGCCGTTCGAGGTGCTCGCGGGCGGCGGCGAGCGCGTCAGCGGTCGGCGGCTCCCCCGGTCCCGGGTCGGCCGGCTGGACGACCGTGCCGCCGGCCAGGTCCACGCCGAGGAGGCGGAACGAGTACGACATGCCCCAGCGCAGGCGGGGCAGCGACGCCGGCCGGACCCGGGTGCGGATCCGGACCCCGGTGGCGGGTTCGTCGTCGGGCTCGACGACCACCTGCTCGGAGCCGTCCGGGCCGTGGACGATGGTCCGGCCGGGGCGCGGCGCGGACAGGCTCCACCCGTCCCACCCGGCGACGACCTCGTGCAGGTAGTACGGGTTGGCGTCGGAGCCGGGTGCGCGGTTCAGCCCGCTGAGCTGGAGGAACCCGGTGTCGGGAGCGTCGGCCAGGACGCTCCGCGACCCGTCGCCCGGGTCGGCATCGACGGTGACGAGCCGCTCGTGGAGGCTGTGCCAGCGCCGCGACCGGTCGTCCCAGACCTCGAGCCGCAGCCCGCGGACCAGGTCGTCGTAGGTCATCTCCGGCCCCAGCGCGCCGGGCGCGTCGTCCGGAGCGGACATCAACTCGGCCTTCGCCGTGGCCGCCCGAGTGGCGGCGACCCGGTCGGTTCGAGCCAGCCCGAACCCGGACGTGCGCAGCGTGCCGGGAGCCGAGCTCGCGGGGTCGCCGTTGACCTCGGTGGCGACCGCGCGGGGCAGCCCCCGCAGGAGCTGGTCGAGCTTGAGCCCGGACGCGTCGGGGTCGAGGTCGAGGAGCACCCAGCCGTCGTTTCCGAGGGGTACGGCACCGGCCGCCCACGCGTCGGAGTTGCGCGCGTCGAACCGGTCGCCGCGGACGGTCACCAGCGTGCGCGGCGGCGCGACCCGGGTCACGTCGGCGCCGTCCGCCGCGGTGAACCGGACGGCGATCCATGTTGCATTGGCGAGCGCGGCCCGCTGCCCCGGGTCGGTGAGTACCAGGTCGACGACCAGGCCGAGCCGCTCGAGGAGCGCCGGCGTCGACCCGAACGACGCGACCCGGGCGTGGAAGTCCGGCTTGGGGACGTCCGGCCGGGGCGTGGTGGCTCCCGGGGTCGGGCTGGGCTGGTACGGCGTCTGCTCCTCGGGCCGGTCGTAGTAGCGCCGCGTGGCGTGCGCGTCGGACATCAGCCCGGTGACGGGGTCGCCGCTGTGGTCCTTGCCCAGCTCGGCGTCGAGCAGACGGGTGACGCGGTCGTCGAGGCCGTCGTCGTCGAGCAGCACCTCGATCGGCGACCGCTGCGCGGCGACGCTCGACGCATACCCTCCGTCCAGTCGACCCGGACGTATGCCGGTGTTCACCGCGGCCTCCGCGGTCCGACGCCGCAGGATGGCCTCGGCCCGGCCGGCGCGCTCCTCGGCCATCCGGCGCAGCAGCTGGACGGTGTCGGACACCTGGGACATCCGGTCGAGGACGCCGGACACAGCCGGGTTGGCGAGGACCCCGGGCGGCGTGGTGGGGGCGGCGGCGACGGTGGCCATGTGCAGGTCGACCGCACGGTCGCTGAGCCGGTTTGCGGGGTAGCTGTTCCACGTCGCGTCGGAGACCTTCGGCGCCGGGAACCCGGCCACCGGTGTCGTCGGCGGAAGGGTCGCGGCCCAGGCCCCGGCGTCGGCCGGGGCGTCCGGGTCGGGGACGACGGTCAGCGGCAGCGGAGCAGCGGTCGCGTCGGTGAGCAGCTCCCACGACCCGGCCTGGAGCGTGCCCACCCAGTCGGCCGCCGCCGGGAAGTCGGAGAGCTCCCCGTCGGCGGCCCCCGGGTCGAGCTTGAGCGTCACGAAGGCGGAGAGATGTCGCGGGGCGTCGTCGGCGAGGGAGTAGGGCAGAGCGGTCGCCATGACGCGGGTCGTGGGCATCGAGCTCCTCGAGTCTCAGGCGAACGGGACGGGCGCGAACGCCTCGCAGTAGCGGGACCAGTCGGCGTTGGTGCCGTCCGGAGCGGGCGGCAGGACGTCGCGGAACACGGGGTCGCCCTTCGAGCCGGCGAGCTTGCGCTCCACGGTGATCTCGACGCTGGCCGAGAAGAACAGCACCTCGACCTCCACGACGAGCGAGGCCCGGCCGATGAGCTTGCCGGTCTCGAAGTGGTAGGTGAGCGAGAGCTCGAGGGTGATCGAGGCCGAGATGAGCCCGAGGACGTCGACCTCGCCCCGGATCCGGAAGTATGCGGTCAGGAGCCCCTTGTCCGCCTCCAGCCGCAGGTAGACCCCGACCGAGATCGACACCGAGCCCGAAGCGACGCCGAGGTCGACCGAGAGGCAGGCGCACGCCTCAAGGCCCATCTCCAGCAGTACCAAGCCTTTCGGGCTTGCGCGGAGGCCGACCCAGCCGCCTCCACCGATGCACATGACGGTGAGCCGGAAGGGCGAGTCCTTTGTGCAGAAGTAGAAGCCGACGGTGACGGCGTCGCCCAGGAAGGGGACACGGGCGTCGGCACCGAGGGCGATGTTCTCCAGGCTGAAGACACCGACCGAGACGTTGGGCAGCGCCAGGTCGAACCCCGCGGTGACGCCCTCCGGCGACACGTCGACGAACGGCGGGTCCGCGAACCCGTCGAACGGGATCATCCGGCGCAACGTGTCGATGAACGAGAGCGGCCCGAGGAACTCGATGCCGTCGAACACGACGTCGACCTCGGGCTTGCCACCGGAGGCGACCCGGAAACCGATGCGCGAGAAGGCCAGACCCATGAGCGGGGCGCCCGGCATGAGCTGGAGCCCGAACTCGGTCAGCTCGGCGACGACGTCGACCTTGGGCGGAGTCGTCGCGCTGGCCCGCACCTCGACCGCGAGGCGCAGGCTCTTCTCGGGCTGCTTGATGATGATGACCTCGGCCCCCGGCGGGAACGAGCGCAGGACGGGCCGCCACTCGAACCGCGCCGTCACGGCGGTGCCGGGCGACAGCAGGTTCTGGGCGAAGTCGGTGACCGCCTTGATGGTGTCGGCCGCGGCGGCGAGTGTGGCCAGCGCCTGGGCCGGCCGGTCGAGGGTGGCCCGGACGGCGGCCGGTAGCTGCGGCGAGCCGATGGCCGCGAGCAGCCCGTCGATGTCACTGGCGACCTGGACGAGCGCCGAGGTGACCCGGTCGGCCGCCGCGGGCAGGGTGCCGCCGGGCAGGTCGGCCACCGCGTCGACCAGCTCCAGCAGGTCGGGGACCAGTGGTCCGGTGACGGCGTCCATCTGGGCCTTGAGGGCGGTCAGGGCGTTGCGGGCGCCGTCGTGGGCGGCCCGGGCGATCTCCTCGTCGAGGCGCGGTCCGACCGCCAGGGCGGCGGTCCGGAGGCGGTCGGCCTCGCTGACGACCGCGCTCACCGTGTCGAGGGCCTCGGTGACGAACTCCGGCGCCTTGCTCAGGTCCAGCCCGGCGGCGTCGAGCAGGTCGACCAGGCTGAACAGCCCGAACAGCTTGGGCAGCGCTCCGTCGAGGAACGTCTTGGCGTCGAACTTTCCCTGCGCGAGACCGCCGGGCGTCGAGCCGTTCTCGCCCACCGCGCCGAGGGAGCGAGACACGCCGCGAACCAACAGGTTCGGGGTGAGGAAGCCGCCCGAGCGGTCCGACCCGCCGGAGAAGTCGACGGCAGGTGGCGGGCTGGCCAGGGCCAGCAGCAGCTGACTCGGGTTGCCCGCACCGAACCCGTCGGCGTCGTCGAGGAACGCTTTGGCGTAGACCAGGTCGACACCCGGCGCCTGCGGCGACAGGTGCCGCATGGCGGGGACGACCGCGTTGAACCGGGCCAAGGACGGACGGGAGGTGAACCGGGCGGTGTCGACATCACCGTGGAAGACCAGGTTGTTGACCTCGAACGCCGTGTCGCCGGCGACCGCCGGGATGGCGAACGAGATCTTCTGTCCCCCACCGGGGATGTGGTCGTAGGGCGCATACGCCGCCTCGACCTTCGCCTGGATGGTCGCCTTCTCGTCGGCCGCGTCGTAGGCCTGGTCCGGTACCCAGACGAGCGGCGCCGGGTGGGTGGACGTGACGCCCGACCGGTCCGTGGCGATGACGGTGAACGCGTAGGCCGGTCCCCCGCGCGTGGGTACCCACGGGTTGTTCTTGTCGGGATGCGGGTCGAGGTCGGGGGTGACGACGGGCTCGATGATCACCTGCGTGAACGGGCTGTCGTGCCCCGAGTAGGTCAGCAGGCGCTGCTTGCGCTGGATGAAGCTGCGCTGGAAGAGGGCGGCGACCGCGTTGTCCCGGTCCTTGACCTTCCGCTCGGTCAGCGTCACCCAGTCCGCGCGGTGGCCGAACGGGTAGAGGTGACCTGGGAAGCTCACCCAGACGTACTGGTCGCGGCCCATGAACGCCTGGTGCCGGTAGGACGCGAGGAGGTCGGTGCCGGGGGGTGACGGGTTCGTCGGGGTGGTCACCTCGCTGGTCAGCCAGCCGCCCCGCCAGTCCAGGAAGGCGCCGAGACTGGACAGCGACAGGGCGCGAACGTCCAGAGGGCGGGGCGGTTTCGGCAACCGGGCGTCGGAGGTCTGCCGCACGATGCCCCGGCGCACTGTCGGGCTCAGCGACAGGGGTGTCAGCCCGGGCGGGTCGAAGATGGCCGCCGCGTCCGCTGGGTCGAGGTCCCGCGACCAGATGGCGCGGACGATGCGCTGGGTCTCGTCGGTGTCGTCGAGCCCGGTGAAGGTCCCGTCGCGGTCCTCGGTCCGGACCGTGAGGTGGGTCCGCCAGAGCTCGGTACGCCTCGGGTCGACCGGCGACCGGGTCGGCGCCGGGTCGTGGGTGAACGCGCCGAACCGGCTGGGCGACACCTGCAAGCGGTACGGCGCCTCGATCGAGGTCTCCAGGTCCGTCGGCGGCCGAGGTCCGCGCTTCGGTCGGACGATCGGCCCGATGCGGCCGGGGCGCAGGACGATGCCGGTATGCCCGCCGGCCCGGCCGAGGCCGCCCTGGCCACCGCCCTGCCCGCCCGCCGCGATGTCGTCCCGGGCGAATACCGAGACCACGGAGACCGGGCGGTTGAGGGCGCCGACCAGCCGCCCGGCCTGGGCGCGCTGGAGGATGCGCGCGGCCGAGTCGCTGAGCGCGGAGCCGCGCAGGGTGTCGGGTCGGTCCACCCCGAAGACGAGGTCGCCGAGGTCGGCCGCCTGCCCCGCGTCGTCGGCCCGGTCGAGGAGCCGCTCCCACCCGCGGACGAGGATCGCGTCGGTCCAGCTGACGTCGAGCAGCCGGGACGGGTCGGCCGGGGTCGCGTGTCCGGCGACGCGCAGCGGCAGGGTCGGGAGGACGGCGAGGATCCCCTCCAGGGTGAACGGGATCCGGGCGCCGACGGTCACGGCAAAGACCACGCGGCTCGGCGCGGCGGCGCGGTGGGCGGTCAACCCCGGCGTCTGGCTCTCCAGCCAGGCGTGCTCGCCGAGGTGCTGCGGCGGCAGCTCGAGGATGAGCGACGCCGGGTCGGTGTCGGCAACCAGCTCCGGTCCGTCGGCGCCGGGCTCCACGTGACAGCCCGGGGCGCGCAGCTGCGCGACGACGAGGTCCTCAGTCCGGAACAGGCGGATGTCGACGGGATCAGCGGGGTCTGGGGGCACCCCGGCGTTCCCCTCTTTGCGGTGACGAGACGACGGCACGGCAACCCTCCCCGACGGAACAGCCGAACCTTACGAGGCTAGCAAGGAGCCATTCGGGCGGCTGGCGTTTCCCCAAACGTCGGCACCGGTCTCACCCAGCCGCTCCCAGCCCGTCCCAGCCCGTCCCAGCCCGTCCCAGCCCGTCCAGCCCGACACCACCCGACCCAGCCCGTCCCGGGACGGCCAACAACTCCGCACGTGGGGAGTTCTTAACGGACATATCGGACATCGACCAGCCATAAGTCCCCACGTGCGGAGTTGTTGACGGGGTGGGCGGGACCGTTATGCCGGTCTGGCGTCGACCCCTGCCTCCTTGCGCTGCTGCGCGGTGATCGGCGCGGGAGCACCGGTCAGCGGGTCGTACCCGCCACCCGACTTCGGGAACGCGATGACCTCGCGGATCGAGTCCGCCCCTGAGAGCAGAGCGCAGATCCGGTCCCACCCGAAGGCGATCCCGCCGTGTGGCGGCGCACCGAACTGGAACGCGTCGAGGAGGAACCCGAACTTCTCCTGCGCGTCCGCCTCACTGAGCCCCATGACGGCGAAGACGCGCTCCTGGACGTCGCGGCGGTGAATACGGATGGACCCGCCACCGATCTCGTTGCCGTTGCACACCATGTCGTAGGCGTACGCGAGCGCGGTGCCAGGCTCTTTGTCGAAGGAGTCGAGGAACTCCTTCTTCGGCGACGTGAATGCGTGGT
>Ga0164306_10000833_pt1 | contig 13078 bp, 12 predicted proteins | sample Whisoiple_242_MG_FD_110213 | JGI IMG/M metagenome (GOLD analysis project Ga0164306, IMG submission 110213) | Soil microbial communities amended with fresh organic matter from upstate New York, USA - Whitman soil sample_242_MG | ecosystem: Environmental > Terrestrial > Soil > Unclassified >... | reverse complement strand
GGTGCGCCTGCTCAGCACCTGCATCACCCGCTCGATTTCCTTCTCGCGGCCGATGACGGGGTCGAGCTTGCCTTCCATCGCAGCGGCGGTCAGGTTGCGGCCGAACTGGTCGAGCACCAGCGACGTGGACGGGTTACCCGCCTCGCCGCCGCGGCCACCCGTGCCTGCCTCGGCGGTCTCCTTGCCCTGATACCCACTCAGCAGCTGAATGACCTGCTGACGAACGCGGGTCAGCTCGGCGCCGAGCTTGACGAGGACCTGGGCGGCCACACCTTCACCCTCACGGATCAGGCCGAGCAGAATGTGCTCGGTGCCGATGTAGTTGTGGCCGAGTTGCAGCGCCTCGCGGAGGCTGAGCTCGAGAACTTTCTTGGCGCGCGGGGTGAAGGGGATGTGGCCGGACGGAGCCTGCTGGCCCTGGCCGATGATCTCCTCGACCTGGCTGCGCACGCCTTCCAGCGAGATGCCCAGCGACTCCAGCGACTTGGCGGCTACGCCTTCACCCTCGTGAATGAGGCCCAACAGGATGTGCTCGGTGCCGATGTAGTTGTGGTTGAGCATCCTGGCCTCTTCTTGAGCCAGAACGACGACCCTGCGGGCGCGGTCGGTGAATCTCTCAAACATCGGTGTTACCTGCTCTCCATCTAGGTCGGTGCGCGTGTGGCTGAACGCCGCGACGTACCTGCCGTCCACTCTAATGGGCGGCCGCCCCGGGTGCCTTGCTTGGCTGTCCTTCGCCAACAAGAGACCGAGTTGCGTAATAGACCGCTGTTCGCCCTGCTCCCGGTGACTCAAGTAAGCAACGCCCGGGTCGGATCATTCGTTTCCGCAGCGTCGCCGCTACCAGTTCGCCGCTAGCGAAAGCCCGCCGCGGTGCGGGATCGGGCTTTCGCGTCGTGGCAACGCTACGTTTGGTTGCCCGAATTACGTCGCCGCGTGGAAAGCATCGATGACGTCGGCGGGGATGCGACCGCGGGTGGACACGTTGTGGCCGTTGCGCCTTGCCCAATCCCGGATCGCTGCGCTCTGCTCGCGATCGATCGCTGCGCGGCCCCTGCCCGTGCCTGCTGACCGCCCGCGGCGGCGGCCACCGACGCGACGCCCCGCGTCCACCCACTGCTTCAGATCAGCCCGTAGTTTCGAGGCATTCTTTGACGAAAGATCGATCTCATAGCTGACGCCGTCGAGGCCGAATTCAACCGTTTCGTCGGCCGCACCTTCTCCGTCGAAATCATCGACCAGGGTGACGGTCACCTTTTTTGCCATTTAGCCCACACGACCCTTCTGACTGGCACATAGTGCCCAGCTCCATGGTGAAACCTTGCCCCAATGTGCCATATCGGGGCAGGCCATTCAACAAGAGGGTTTGCGATGTGCCGTTCAGTTGCTCTGTCGGCGAACAATCGGAAACAAAACCGTCTCTCGAATTGACAGTCCGGTCAGCGCCATCAACAACCTGTCCAGGCCCATTCCGGTACCGGTTGTCGGCGGCATCCCATACTCGAGTGCGGCGAGGAAATCCTCGTCCAGCAGCATTGCCTCGTCGTCGCCGGCCGCCGCGGCGCGGGCTTGGGCAGCGAATCTTTCCCGCTGCACCACAGGGTCGATGAGTTCGGAATATCCGGTCGCGAGCTCGATACCGCGGATGTACAGATCCCACTTCTCGGTGACGCCGGGAATGCTGCGGTGAGCGCGGGTGAGCGGGGTCGTCTCGGTGGGGAAATCGCGGACGAAAGTCGGCGCCCAGAGGCTATCGCCGACGGTGTGCTCCCAAAGCTCTTCGACCATTTTCCCGTGCCCATAGCCACGGTCACGGGGTATCTCGACACCTAGCCGGTCGGCGAATTCCATTAGCCGCGCGACGGGCGTCTGGGGGGTGACCTCTTCGCCGAGCGCCTCGGACAACGATGGATACATTTGGATCGTCGCCCATTCGCCGTCGAGGTCGTAGGTCGTGCCATCAGGCAATGGCACCGTCCTGGTACCAATGGCCTCGTCGGCGACCTCTTGAATTATTTCGCGAGTCATCCTGGCGGAATCGTCATATGTCCCATACGCCTCGTATGTCTCGAGCATCACGAATTCAGGTGAATGCGTGGAATCGGCGCCTTCGTTTCTGAACACCCGATTCAGTTCGAAAACCTTCTCCAGACCACCGACCAAGCAACGCTTCAGGAACAGTTCCGGTGCGATACGGAGGTAGAGGTCGGCGTCGAGCGCATTGGAATGCGTGACGAACGGCCGAGCGGCGGCCCCTCCTGCCAGCGTTTGCAGCATCGGCGTCTCCACCTCGAGGAAGCCGCGCCGTTCCAGCGCAGAACGCACTGAGCGCACGACCGCCACCCGCTGTCGGGCAATCGTCCTGGCCTCCGGTCGCACGATCAGGTCGACGTAGCGCTGGCGAACCCGCGACTCCTCGCTCATTTCCTTGTGGGCGACCGGAAGCGGCCGAAGCGCCTTGGAGATTATTTGCCAGGAATCGGCAAGCACAGACAATTCGCCGCGCCGCGAGCTGATCACTTCGCCGTGGACGAAGACGATGTCGCCGAGGTCGACATCCGACTTCCATCGATCGAGGGAATCCTGCCCGACCTTGGCCAGGCTGATCATCGCCTGCAGTTGGGTTCCGTCGCCCTCCTGCAGGGTGGCGAAGCAGAGCTTGCCGGAGTTGCGGGCGAACACGACCCGACCCGCGACGCCGACCAGGTCGCCGGTCTCGGTGTCGACGGGCAGGTCGGGATGGTTGGCGCGGATCTCCGCGAGGGTGTGGGTACGCGCGACCTCGACCGGGTACGGCTCGCGCCCCTCTGCGAGCAGCCGTTCGCGCTTGGCCTGACGAATCCGGAACTGCTCTGGGAGGTCGGCCTCTTCCGATGTCGCCTGCCGAGCGGCTCCGGCGTTTTCGGGTGGATCAGTTGAGGTCACGACGTGCCAGCTTAAATCAACACATGGTCGAACCCATCAACGCGGCGGCAGTGGGGGCTCTTGCGGACGAACCGTTGGATTGGCGTTTCAAGGGGTTACCCGCTTCGTGGTGGGGACGCACCGCAGGACAGATCAGCTCCGCTGCTCCGAAACTGGTCCGCGAAGAGGCGGCGGGCCCGGTATGCGTGCTCCGCGCCGGAGCCCTCTCCCACAACCTCGCGACGATGGCCGGCTGGTGTCGTGACCGGGGCGTCGAGCTCGCCCCTCACGGCAAGACGCACATGGCCCCCCAGTTGTTGCGCCGCCAGTTCGAGTCGGGAGCGTCCGCCGTCACCGTCGCGACCATCAGCCAGGCGCGTACCTACCGGGCATTCGGTGTGCGCGATTTCATAGTCGCCAACGAGCTGGTGGATGCCGCAGGCCTGCGCTGGGTCGCCTCGGAGTGCGACGCCGATCCCGAATTTCGGCTGATGTGCTGGGTGGACTCGGTGGCTGGCGTGCAGCAGATGGCCATCGCGCTCCAAGGGGCGGTCCGACCCGTCGACGTGTGTGTCGAGATCGGCCTGCCAGGGGGTCGCACCGGCGTCCGCGAAGCAGCCGCCGTGGACGAGGTGGCACGCGCCGCCGCGGAGTGTCCCGCCCTGCGGCTGGTCGGCGTTGCGGGCTATGAGGCGGCGCTCGGTCACGACATCTCGCCCGACGGGCTCGCGCGCATCACCGCCTACCTGTTGCAGCTGCGGTCGGCCGTCGAGCGGCTGGCCGACATGTTCGAGACCGACAGCGTCGTGGCGACCGCGGGCGGCAGCACGTACTTCGATGCCGTCGCCGATGTGCTGAGCATCGGCTCGGTCGGCGGGCGGCAGGTGCGCACCATCGTCCGCAGCGGCTGCTATCTCACCCACGACCACGGGCTGTACGCGCGGACGTCGCCGCTTCGCGAGGGGCTGCGGCCCGCGCTCGAAGTGTGGGCACAGGTGATGTCGCGACCCGAGCAGGATCTCGCCCTGCTGACGATGGGCCGCCGCGACGTGTCGTTCGACCAGGACATGCCGGTGCCGCTGGAACTGCCGGACAGCCGCGTCACGAAGCTCAACGATCAGCACGCATACCTGATGATCGGCCCCGACCAGCAGGCCGCCGTGAAGGTGGGCAGCTGGCTGCGGTTCGGGATCTCGCATCCCTGCACCACGTTCGACAAGTGGCAGATGATCCCGGTGCTGGACGACGACGACCGCGTCGTCGACCTGATCCGCACGTTCTTCTAGCGGGGCTGTTTCAGCCTGCCGCGCTCGCTGTCCCGGTTGCGTTCGAACACCAGCCGCAGCCCGTCGAGCGTCAGGTGGCGGTCGTAGTCACTCACCGTGTGCAGGTTGGGCAGCAGCAGCGGGGCCGTGTGCCCCGTCGCCACCACCGCGACGTCGCCGCCGCCGAACCCGTCGATGTCTTCCCGGATCCGCGACACCAGCCCGTCGACCAGACCCGCAAACCCGAACACGGCGCCCGCCTGCATGCATTCCACGGTGTTCTTGCCGACGACCGACCGTGGCCGGGTCAGCTCGACACGACGCAGAGCCGCCGACCGGGCCGCCGCCGCATCGGACGACACCTGCACGCCCGGAGCGATTGCGCCGCCGAGGAACTCACCCTTGGCCGACACCACGTCGACACAGATCGACGACCCGAAGTCGACGACGATCGCGGCCGTCTTGTACTTGTGAAATGCCGCAAGGCAATTGACGATCCGGTCGGCTCCGACTTCCTTCGGATTGTCGACCAGCAGCGGAATGCCGGTGCGCACACCCGGTTCGATCAGAACGTGAGGCACCGACGGCCAGTACTGTTCGAGCATTTCCCGCACCTCGTGCAGCACCGAGGGAACGGTCGACAGCCCTGCTGCGCCGGTGAGCCGTTCGGAGTCGTCGCCGATCAAGCCGTCGATGGTCAGCGCCAGTTCGTCAGACGTCACCTCGGTTTCGGTGCGGATTCGCCACTGGTGCACCACTTTGCCGTGATCGCCCGATCCCGAGATCAGGCCGACGACGGTATGGGTGTTGCGGACGTCGATCGCTAACAGCACGAGCTCACCGCGGCCATCGTCCGTAACATCAATTCCTCCATGGCAATTCATGGTTGCCGTCCGACCCGACCGGCCGTTGTCCGTCGGTACCCGCGGTGGCGCCGACGTCTATCGCGATGTTGTCGAGCAGCCTGGTGTTGCCAAGTCGCGCCGCCAGCACCATGCGCGCCGCACCCTCGGCAGGCGCTGGTCCGAGCCCGGGGTCGCGCACTTCCAGGTAATCGACATCGATAGCGGGCACCTCGTCGAGCACCGCTCGTGCGGCGTCCAGCGCGGCGGGTGTGCCGGTCGATGCGGCGTACATTCCGGCCAGCAGTGCCGCCGACAGCGCTCCCGCCTGCTCGCGTTCGACGTCGCTGAGGTACCGGTTGCGCGACGACATCGCCAGCCCGTCGGGTTCGCGGACAGTCGGCACGCCGACGATCTCGGCGTCGACGTTCAGGTCCTCGACCATCTGACGGATCAGCACGAGCTGTTGGTAATCCTTCTCCCCGAACAACGCCCTGTCCGGTCGGACGATCTGCAAAAGCTTGAGCACAACGGTGAGAACACCGGCGAAATGCGTTGGCCGCGAGGCGCCTTCCAGCTCGGCGCCCAATGGGCCTGGCTGTACCGAGGTGCGCGGTCCGTCCGGATACATCTGTGCCGCGGTCGGGGTGAATGCGATCTCGACGCCCTCGGCGCGCAGTTTGGCGAGGTCGTCGTCGAGCGTCTTCGGATACTTGTCGAGATCTTCGTTCGCACCGAACTGCAAGGGGTTGACGAATATCGACACCACCACAACCGAGCCCGGCACCCGCTTGGCGGTCCGCACCAGAGTGAGGTGGCCGTCATGGAGTGCGCCCATGGTCGGCACGAGCATGACGCGTCGTCCGGTCCGGCGAAGCGCCCGCGTCACATCTGATATCTCGCGGGGCGAGCGGTAGACATTGAGCTCACCCGCGCCGAATTTCGGCGGCTTTCGAACGGTCACGCCAACCCCTTGTCATCCAGCACGGCGAAGACCTCGTCGGGAGCGTGTGCACGCTGCGCGGTACGCAGTGAGTTCGACCGATATGTCTGCGCCAGTTCGGGATCCACCTCGGCGAGGGCGCGCAGATGCTCGGCGACCGCACCCGCGTCACCGCGAGCGACCGGTCCGGTCAAGGCGGCCTGGCCCCGATTCAGCGCGTTCTCCATCGCCGCCCGCGCCAGCGGGCCGACCACCCGCTCGGCGATGCCGCCGGGACCGTCGCCGACAAGTTCCTGGCCGAGTAGCTCCTGACCCCACAGGGCGGCCCGCAGCGCCTCGACGGCGTCAAGCAGAACCGTCACCACGTGATTGCTGGCGTGGGCAAGGGCCGCGTGATAGAGCGGCCGGGCGTCCTCGCGGACCCGGAACGGTTCGCCGCCGATCTCGAGGACCAGCGACTGCGCGACGGCGTAGCCGATGTCGTCGGCGGCGGTAACGCCAAAGCAGGTGTCGGGCAATCGGGCGATGTCCTCGTCGGCGCCGGTGAATGTCATCGCCGGGTGAATGGCCAGCGGGATGCAGTCCTGTTCGGTCAGCGGGTTCAGCACCGCGATGCCGTTGGCGCCCGAGGTGTGTACGACGATCGTCCCGGGTCGCACGGCCCGCGTTGCGGCCAGGCCGGACACCACAGAAGCCAGTTCGGAATCGGGCACCGCGATCAGCAGGAGTTCTGCGCGGCCCGCCACCTCGTGCGCGGGCAGAACCGCTGTGTCGGGTAGCCGGCGCTCCGCGCGCTGCAGGGAGGTCTGTGATATCGCACTGCATGCCACCACCACGTGGCCCGCCCGCTCCAGAGCCACGCCGAGTGCGCTGCCGACGCGCCCTGCGGAGATGATTCCGACCGAGAGCCGCGCGGGACGCATAGGTGCGTCTTGGGGACCCCACGCTTGCATCGGTGACTGCTCCATTGCAGAGGGCCTCGCGAGATCCGTGTTTCGTTCCAGTCCTACGTTGCTGGTACCGGACGGTCGGTAAGAGACTAACTCACTCCTCGCGACGACGACGACGCCCGCCGCCCGTCGAGCCGACTTCCAGTCGCGCCAACAACTCGGCGACAGAATGACCACCGGTCGACTCGGCGTCATCGAGACTGCGGTGACGCGGTGCAGCGTCATCCGCAGGCGCAACGGGCGTCGGTTCAGGAGCGGATGGCGTCGGCGGTGCCTCCAGCGTGGGGATCGGTTGCGGCCGCCCGGGGTCGGTGGCATGGGGCGGGGCGGAGTGGCGCCCACGATTCACGTCGCCGGGTGGTGTCGACATCGCAGGCTCGGCGGCGCGTCGCCGTCCGACGTACTCGTCTGCGGTTCCGTTCTCCTCGACAGACGGCGACCAGTTGCTGCCGGGGGCGCCGGGCGGGAGCCACTCGCCGTCGGCTGGCGCCGGCTGCCAGGAGGCCGCCTCGGCCTGCTTGGCGGCTTCCTCCTCGGCGGCGCGCTGCGCGGCAGCCCGCTGCTCGGCGATGGCCCGTTCTTCCGCGGCCCGCCGTTCTTCGGCGGCTCGGTCCTCTGCGGCCCGCCGTTCTTCGGCGGCTCGGTCCTCTGCGGCCCGCTCTTCCGCTGCGCGTTGTTGTTCGGCAGCCCGCTGCTCGGCGATCTGTTGTTCGGCGGCCCTCATCTCCGCCGCCCGATTCTCGGCCGCGGCCCGCTGCTCGGCCGCCCGTTGTTCGGCCGCGGCGAGTTGCTCCGCGGCCGCGCGCTCCTCGGCCGCGCGGTGTTCTGCTGCGCGCTGCTCGGCCGCCCATGCCAGCCGCTCCTCCGCGGTCGGCTCGGCTTCGGACGACCTGCGGTGAGCACCGCCGAACAGGGCCGTCGAGGACCATTCATGTTCTGGCGCGTGGGGTTCGGCGGAGACATCGATGATCGGGTTCTCTTCGGTGCGAAGATTGGGTCCCTCGTCGGTGTCGATTCGGCTGACGGTGATCCGGCCGGGCCGTACCGGCCCTTGTTCGGTCTCGATCGCCGGCCGGTGGCTCAGGTCGGCGTCGAAGAGATATTCGAGATTGGCCCGCAGCGCAGCAAGCTCGGCGCGCAGCGCGGCAATCTCGTCGGCGGCCTGTGCGCGTATCTCGGTGGACAGTTCGCGGCGCAACTCCGATTCAACCGTCAGCTCGTATTCGCGTCGTGCCGAGATCTCACGGTCCAGCTGCAAGTCGTAGACCAGCTTCAGATCGCGCGCCTTGGCCGCATCGACATCGCTCTGCCGTCGATAGATGACCGACACGAAGGCGGCCACCACCGCGGCCCACAACGCGAGGATCACCGCGAGCTTCAGCAACTCCACCCGGCTGGTGAACACCAGTGCCGAACTCGCCATGATTGCGAGTACCAGCAACACCGTTAACAGCAGCCAACCCGGCCTGCGACCGCTGCGCCGCGGCCGGGCACCACGGGTCAACACGGTCATGGGCCGACTGTACCGGTCACAGGTCACCGCGCGTGTCGTGCATCGCGGCGATTCGCGATCCGCTAGTGTCGTCCAGCTACTCCGCGGCGCCTTCGCCGTTCTCCGGCGGCTCCTGGGGTGACTTGCAGCAATGTTGTAGCCACAGCGCGGCGACCAACAGGGCAAGCGCGCTCACCGCCGCAACGACCGCCCCGGCCGTGTCCTCGCCTGCGATGCGCAGCGTGCCGCGCCGTGGCAAAAGGTAGACCAGCACCCCGACCCACCACCCCAGCACCAGTGCGCCGACCCACGCCGAAGCCTTGGCGATCATCACCGAACGTGCGACGGCCAACGGATGCAGCCAGCCCGGCCCGTCACCGATCTGGCCGTTGTTGATCTTCGACCGGACATAGAAGGCCCAGCCACCCTCGGCGACGGCGACCGCCAATAGCGACAGGCCGGTCCACACCGTGATCGGCGGAAACCAGCGGTAGAGCACGGTCACCAAAACAAAGCCGAGGACGGCCGCGATCACCGTCGCCGCCGTCAGGTCGCGATTGCGGGTCGGGCCCATCAGGCGAGCACCATGCTGGTCAGACGCACTCCGTCACGTTCGGTGGGGTCCAGACCGGCCAGCAGTTTTCCGACCGGTCGGCGCTCGCCGGCCACGGTCAGTTCGGCGTCGGGGTCGACGTCCAGCCACGGAACCAGCACGAAGGCGCGCTGATGTGCATATGGGTGCGGCAACGTGAGGTCTTTGTCGCGGAGGGTCACCTCGGATTCGCCGTCATGACATGTCACGAGATCGACGTCGAGGGTCCGCGGACCCCAACGTTGGTCACGGACCCGGTCGGCAGCATTCTCGAACTCATGCGCGCGACGCAGCCAGCCGTAGGCATCGCGTTGCGGGTCATCGGCGATCAGCACGGCGTTGAGGAACGGACCCTGTTCCACGCCGCCCCACGCATCGGTCTCGTAGACCGCGGACACCGCACGCAGCGCCGGCCCGAGCCCGTCGACAACCGACTGCAACCGGGCCAGCCGATCACCGAGATTCGACCCGATGGACAACACGACCCTCAACTCGTACCTCCGTGGCCTCCGCGACGGGACCGTCGTGCCACGACGGCGACGTCGGAGAAGTTCAGCGGAATCGGGGCGGCGGGCTTGTGCACGACCACCTCGACGGCGTGCACCCGCTCGTCGGACATCACGCCCTCGGCGATCTCGCCCGCCACCGTCTCGATCAGATTGCGCGCAGGTCCGCCCACGATGTCGGCGGCCCGTTGGGCTAGTGCGCCGTAGTCGAGCGTGTCGGCCAGGTCATCGCTGGCGGCCGCCGTCGCCAGATCGACCCACACCGTGATGTCGATGACGAAGTCCTGGCCGTCCCGTCGCTCTTCTGCGAATACGCCGTGGCTTCCCCGAACGGTCAAGCCGCGCAATTCAATTCGATCAGCCATCGCACTCCGCATTCGTCCACGCCTCAACGACCTTCAGTGCGTCGACCGATGCTCGCACATCGTGCACCCGCACTCCCCACACACCCTGCTGGGCGGCGAGCGCAGACACCACCGCGGTAGCGATCTCGCGGCCGGCCGGCGGACGGGGTTCGCCGTCGACGTCTGCCAGAAGGGCTCCGAGGAAACGCTTTCGCGACGCCCCGACGAGCACCGGGATGCCAGTGTCGACGAATTCCGACAGCGCGCGCAGCAGCGCCCAGTTGTGCTCACCGCTCTTTGCGAACCCGAGTCCGGGATCGATGATCAGGTTGGCCGCGTCCACGCCCGCCTTCACCGCGGCGTCGGCCGCCGAGAGCAGCTCGGTGCGCACCTGCGCCACCACGTCCTCGTACGGCGGCACCTCGTGAGGGCGCTTTGCACTGACCGAGCGCCAGTGCATCAGCACCCATGGCACCCCGGCGTGGGCGACCACACGGGCCATGTCCGGGTCGGCCCGCCCACCGGACACGTCGTTGACGATCTGGGCCCCGTTCTCGAGCGCCGCCGCAGCGACATCTGCGTGCATCGTGTCGATACTTACGGTAAGCCCTTGTCCGGCAAGCTCTTTGATCACCGGCAGCACGCGTGCGGACTCGACACTGCCGTCGATGCGGGTGGCGCCGGGGCGCGTCGACTCGCCGCCGACGTCGATGATCGCCGCGCCGTCGGCGGCCAGCGCCATTGCGTGCTCGACGGCGCGGTCACGGTCGAGGAACAGCCCTCCGTCGGAAAAGGAGTCGTCGGTGACATTGACGACTCCCATGACCCGCACGTGTGTAGGGCTCACTTGCGCAAGATGAGATCCAGCGCCTCGGACCGGGATGCCGCATCGGCCTTGAACTGTCCGCGCACGGCAGAGGTCGTTGTCGTTGCCCCCGGCTTACGCACACCGCGCATCGACATGCAAAGGTGCTCGGCCTCGATGACGACGATCGCACCGCGCGGATCCAGCTTGCGCATCAACGCATCCGCGATCTGAGCGGTGAGCCGTTCCTGCACCTGCGGCCGTTTCGCGTACAGGTCGACCAGGCGGGCGATCTTCGACAGTCCCGTCACCCGGCCGTCCACGCCGGGGATGTACCCGACGTGGGCCACCCCGTGAAACGCCACCAGGTGGTGTTCGCAGGTGGAGTACATCGGGATCTGTTTCACCAGCACCAATTCGTCGTGTTGCTCGTCGAATGTGGTGTTCAGCACCGAATCCGGATCTGTGTAAAGCCCGGCGAACATCTCCTTGTACGCGCGGGCGACACGGGCCGGGGTCTCCTCCAAGCCGTGCCGGTCCGGGTCCTCGCCGACGGCGATGAGCAGTTCGCGGATCGCCGCCTCGGCTCGCGGTTGGTCGAACTTCTCCGCGGCCAAGGTCGCCGCAGAGTTGTTGTGCGGCTGCGTCATCGGAGCCTCCGTCGAGTATCAGCCATTGGTCGGCGGCGTCGGCCGGTTCGATTCCTGGCCCGCGTTGTCATCGTCGGGCGGGGGCGCTCCGGTCGGTCCGCGGTGCGGCGGTTGGTGCCCGGCGGCATACGGATAGTGGCCATAGGGCGGATAGGGCGGCGAAGGTGGTGGCGGCGGATACCACTGGCCCTGCGGCGGGTACTGACCCTGCGGGGGGTACTGACCCTGCGGCGGGTACTGCGGTGGCCAGCCCGGTGCGTGCCATCCGGCCGGTGCGCCGTAGTCGGGCTGCGTCGGGCCGTTCGGACTTCCGTTGCTGCCCGCACCGTTTGAGCCGTTCGCCGCGGATGCTTCGGCGGCGGCGGCGGAGGCCTTGGCGATCGCGACCTTGAACGCGGGCTCGGGCACCGGTTTGGGCCACGGTTCGCCGCGTTCGATCGCGAGTTCACCTGGCGTCTTGATCGGCGGCTTGTCGGACGGGATACGTCCGCCGAAGTCGTCGAACATGGTCAGCCTTGGGCGCTTCTTCACGTCTCCGAAGATCGCCTGCAGTTCGGCGCGGTGCAGCGTCTCCTTCTCGAGCAGCTCACCGGCCAACGTGTCGAGCACGTCGCGGTACTCGGTGAGGATCTCCCACGCTTCGGTGTGCGCGGCCTCGATGAGCTTGCGCACCTCGTCATCGATGATCTGGGCGACCTCGTGGCTGTAGTCGGCCTGCGTACCCATCGTGCGCCCGAGGAACGGGTCGCCATGCTCGGTGCCGTACCGCACCGCGCCCAGCTTGCTGCTCATGCCGTACTCGGTGACCATCGCGCGGGCGATCTTGGTGGCCTGCTCGATGTCCGACACGGCGCCGGTGGTCGGCTCGCGGAACACCAACTCCTCCGCGGCGCGTCCGCCCATCGCGAACACCAGCCGCGCAATCATCTCCGAGCGGGTCATCAGGCCCTTGTCGTCCTCGGGCACGGACATCGCGTGTCCGCCGGTGCGCCCGCGCGCCAAGATGGTCACCTTGTAGATCGGGTCGATGTCCGGCATCGCCCACGCGGCGAGGGTGTGCCCGCCCTCGTGGTAGGCGGTGATCTTCTTCTCGTGCTCGCTGATGATGCGGCTCTTGCGCCGCGGACCGCCGACGACGCGGTCGACGGCCTCCTCGAGCGCGGCACCGCTGATCACGGTGCCGTTCTCGCGGGCGGTTAGCAGGGCGGCTTCGTTGATCACGTTCGCGAGGTCGGCTCCGGACATGCCGACGGTGCGCTTGGCCAGTCCATCCAGGTCGGCGTCGGGTGCGATCGGCTTGCCCTGCGAGTGCACCTTGAACACCGCGCGGCGGCCGGCGAGGTCGGGATTGGACACCGGGATCTGCCGGTCGAACCGGCCGGGCCGGAGCAGAGCGGGGTCGAGAATGTCGGGCCGGTTGGTGGCCGCGATCAGGATGACGCCCTGGCGCTCACCGAAGCCGTCCATCTCCACCAACAGCTGGTTCAGCGTCTGCTCGCGTTCATCGTGGCCACCGCCCATGCCTGCGCCACGCTGGCGGCCGACCGCGTCGATCTCGTCGACGAAGATGATGCACGGGCTGTTCTGCTTGGCCTGCTCGAACATGTCGCGGACGCGGGACGCGCCGACGCCGACGAACATCTCGACGAAGTCCGAGCCGGAGATGGTGAAGAACGGCACGCCTGCCTCACCGGCGACGGCGCGGGCCAGCAGCGTCTTGCCGGTGCCGGGTGGGCCGTAGAGCAGCACGCCCTTGGGGATCTTGGCGCCGAGCGCCTGATACCG
>Ga0164306_10000832_pt1 | contig 13083 bp, 12 predicted proteins | sample Whisoiple_242_MG_FD_110213 | JGI IMG/M metagenome (GOLD analysis project Ga0164306, IMG submission 110213) | Soil microbial communities amended with fresh organic matter from upstate New York, USA - Whitman soil sample_242_MG | ecosystem: Environmental > Terrestrial > Soil > Unclassified >... | reverse complement strand
GCCGACGGGCCGCGGCGGGTGAGTCGACGGGGCCGAACGGGCGAAAACCGTGCAAAACGGACACGCGCGCCCGCGATCCGGGCTATCAACGGACCCTCGGGTCGCGACGCCGGGGCGCGTCGGGCGCCCGGGCCGGCCCCTCGACGCGGAGGTGCCGATGTCCGCTCCGACGGCCGTGCGCGGCCGGGCCCCGGGAGCACCGGCCGGCGGGACCGGCGGCCGGCTGCCGGGCCTCGACGGTCTGCGCGGCGTCGCGGCGCTCGTCGTGCTCGTGCACCACTCGCTGCTGCTGACCCCGGCGCTGATGGCGGTGCACGACGACCCGGCCGCCCCCCGCGGCGCGCTCGTCCAGGCCGTGTCGGCGACCCCGCTGCACCTGCTCTGGGACGGCGAGGTCGCGGTGCAGGTGTTCTTCGTGCTGAGCGGGTTCGTGCTGACCGTCGCGGCGACCCGCCCCGCGCACCGCTGGGGGCCGTACTACCCGCAGCGGCTGCTCCGGCTGTATCTGCCGGTGTGGGCCGCGGTCGTGCTGGCGGTGGCCCTGCGGTTCGCCGTGCCGGCGGGTGACACGTCCGGGCTCAGCCCGTGGCTGACGTTCCACGGCGACGTCGGCCGGGCCGGCGTGCTCGGCGACCTGCTGCTGCTCGTCGGCCCGGCCGGCTCCACGATGACGGCGCTGTGGTCGCTGCGCTGGGAGGTGCTGTTCTCCCTGCTGCTGCCGGCGTTCGTGCTGCTGGCGACGCGGCTGCGGCACTGGGCCCCGCTGGTGCTCGGCGCGCTCGCGGCCGTGGCCTGGCTCGGGGCGGTCACCGGTCCGGTCGACCAGCCGTACGCGCTCGGCGCGCTGTACCAGCTGCCGCTGTTCGCGCTGGGCTGCGTGCTGGCCGCCGGGCGGGACCGGGTGGCCGCGGTCACGGCGCGGTGGGGGAGCGCCGCGTGGGCGGGGGTGCTGGTCGCGGCCGTCCTGCTGACGACGAGCTACTGGCTGCTCGACCTCGGCGGGGACCGCGCGGACGTCCCGCTCGGGGTGGCGGCGCTGACCCGCGTGCTGCAGGCCGCGGGCGCGGGGCTGCTGGTGCTCGCGGCGCTCGGGCCGCTCGCCCGGCCGCTGCGGCACCCCGCGGTGCGCTGGCTCGGCACCCGGTCGTTCAGCCTGTACCTGGTGCACGAGCCGGTCGTCGTGGCGGTCGGCTACCTGACCGGGTGGACCTCGCCCGCGGTGCTGCTGCTCACGGTGCCGGCGTCCCTGCTCCTGGCGGAGGGGTTCTTCCGGGCGGTGGAGCGGCCGTCGCACCGGCTGTCCCGCGGGGTCGGGCGGCGGCTGACCCGGCGCGCGGCGCCGGTGGGCTGACCGCGGCGGGGGTCGCGCCGGGCGGGCGCCGGCCCGGCCACCGGGGCGGCGAGATCGGTGGTTCGGGCCGAGATCGGTGCCTGCCACCACCGATCTCGCGCAGAGCCACCGATCTCGGCGGGGCCGCGGCGGTCAGCCCCGGCGTCGCCGTCAGCGCTCAGCCCCGGCGCTCGACCGCCGTCCCCGGCGCGGGGGCGGGGGGTGCCGGGTCGCCGGGCAGCGGCACGACCGTGCCGACCGGCAGCCAGTCGGCCGCGGGCAGGTATCCGTCGACCGGGAGGTCGGCCCGGTCCGGCTGCCGGCGCAGCGCGCGGACGACGTCGACCCCGGCCACGGCACCCGTCCCGCCGGCCGCGACGACGCGCCGGGCGGCGGCCAGCACCGGGAGCGCCGCCGCGGCGAGCGCCGCGACCGGGCCGGCGAGCAGCGCGGCGAACCCCGGCACCACCAGGGCCAGCAGTGCCCCGCCGCCGACTGCCGCCGCGAGCCGGGTGCGGCCCGGGGCGCCGAGCGGCACGACCCACCGGTACGGCTGGGCGGCGGGTCGCCACGCGCGCAGGCGCGGACCGACCGCCCACCGGGCGAGCGCGAGGCCCACCAGCGCGCCGAGCGCCGCGAGCCCGATCCCGGCGGCCCGCGTCCCCGTCGTCATCGGGGCCGACGTGACCTGGAAGCCGACGCCGTCGAGGACGGCGTCGGTCCGGTTCGGGGCGATCGCGAGCGCGACCCCGCACAGCACCAGAACCGACACCGCCACCACCCGCGCGGCGGCCAGCCAGGACCGCGCCTCGACCCGGGGCCGGGCGACGCGCCCGGGGATGCGCCCGCTCGGCGTGACCGTCTCCCCGGGGTGCACCACCAGCTGGCGGGCGACCATCCGGGCGCGCCAGTGCCCGCCCCAGATCGCGATGCCGAGCAGTATCGTCGGAGCCCAGGCGCGGAAGAAGGTGGACGAGTCGAACGACAGGGCGTCGCCGCCGAGCGCGGGGAGCCAGGCGATCACGCCGACCACCGCGAACGTGACGAGCCACCGGCGGACGGCGAACCACGGCCCCTCGATGTCGTCGCGCGCCCAGTCGCGGTACCGCGGGTCGAGCCGCAGCTCGAGGCCCACGTAGCCGAGGTACGCGAGCAGCGGCGGGTGCTCCCGCCACCGGGTCGCCCAGCCGGCGACGAGCAACCCCAGCCCCGAGCGCAGGTCGAGCCGCCGGGCTCCCGCGGGCGCGAGGTCGGCGAGCACCGCGGTGACCTCCGCCCCGCGGGCGACCCGCCACCGGCGCGGGTACGCGCGCAGCCACCGGCCGACCGAGCGCACGAACGCCGGGTCCACGCTCGGGCCCATCAGGCGATCCCCGGGCGGGCCACGCCGCCGAGCAGCCGGTCGGCGCGCCGGGCCAGCGCGGCCAGCCGCGCGGTCTCGGCGGTCAGGGCGTCGTGGCCCTCCGGGGTGAGCCGGTAGTACCGGCGCAGCCGCCCGTCGACGACCACCTCGCCCGAGCCCTCGGCGTAGCCGGCCCCCACGAGCCGGTCGAGGATCCCGTACAGCGTGCCCGCGCCGAGCCGCACCGTGCCGCCGGACAGCGCGCGCACCTCCTGGACGACGCCGTAGCCGTGCCGGGGCTCGTCCGCGAGGGCGAGCAGCACCAGGTACGCCTGCTCGGTGAGTCGCATGGCCATGGGCGATATATATCGCGGCGCGATGCATGGCGGCAAGGGGGACGGCTCCCGCGGACGCACAGCGAGTCCCCATCTCCCGGACCCCCGGCGTTCACCTGCGCCCGCCACACTCGGTGCCGACGGTCGGGCGCGAGAGAGGTCGGGCGGATGCAGGCGGTTCGGGACGTGGGCACGCGGTACTCGTGGGTCCAGGTGGAGCACCCGGTGTACGTCGTGGACCTCCTCGCCTCGGTGGGCGCGCCGGCGGAGCGCTGGCGGCTGGTCGACGTCGGGGACGTGCTCGAGGTGCTCGAGTGGGTCGCGCGGCACCAGCGCGGCCGCGCCGCCGCGGTGAGCCTGGAGGTCGAGGACGCGGGCGGCTTCTCGCTCGTGCAGCTCACGCCCGCCGAGGGGCTGCGGCAGGTCGCCGGCTGGTGACCCCGGCGGGCGGGCGCGTCAGGCGCCGGTCAGCGCGCGCAGCAGCGGCGGGCCGACCAGCAGGCCGATGAGGAACGCCCACCCGGCGGTGAGCCGGCGCTCCGGCGCGGCGAGACCGCGCCGGTCCCAGACGGGGGTCGGCTCCAGCGCGACGTAGGCGAGCGCGGCCGGCCACGCGTGCACGCCCAGCCAGAACCACGCCCACCGCGTCGCGAGCCGGGGCTCGGGGCCGGCGAACAGGGTGAGCGGCAGCGCGACCAGCACGCCGAGCGCGAGGTACAGCTGCCACGTCGGGCTGGACGCGCTCGCGAGCTCCTCGACCTGGCGCACCTCGACGTCCCGCGGCGAGGCGGCGGCCGCGGCGAGCAGCCGGCGGCCCTCGTCCACCGGGGTGTCCGACATCGAGTCGTACCGGTACGTCGCTCGACCGGGACGGCCGTCGCCGGTCCACGCCACGCCGAGCTCGCCGCCCGTGGGCACGGTGGGCCGCTCGATGGTGAGGGTGGCGACCTCGCCCGCCGCCAGCGCCGCCGCGAGCTGGTCCGCGGTGCGCTGCGCGGGCTGCGTCGCCGACTGCACCGCGCCCGCGGCGAGCGCGACGAGCAGCACCAGCCGCAGGACCAGGTGCGCGCGCGACGAGGGCGGCACCCGGCGCCCGGCGGCGGGGTGGACGTCGGGGGCCACGGCGGGGGTCGTCGCGCTCACCGGCCGGTCAGCGTCCCGTCAGCAGCGCGATGAGCGGCGTCCCGAGCAGCAGCGCGAGGAGGAAGCCCCAGCCGCCGGTCAGCCGCCGGCGCGGCGCGCGGACGGGCCCGCGGCGCCAGGCCGGCGTCGGCTCCAGGAGCAGGAACACGAGCGCGGCCGGCCAGAAGTAGGCGATCAGCCAGAACCACGCCCACCGGGTCGCGAGCCGCGGCTCGGGCCAGCCGGCGACCACCGCGATCGTCCCGCCGAGCGCGGCGACCGACAGCAGGACGTCCAGCACCCCGAGCGCCCCGGTCGCCGACGGCTCCCCGGGCCCAGGCCGGGTCAGCGCGTACGCCGCGCCCGCGAGCACCACGACGACCAGCACCAGGCGGGCGGTCAGCAGGGCGCGGGAGGACGGCGGCACGAGGCGCGGTCCGGGCGCGGGCGGGAGCGGGGCGGCGCTGGGCAGGCTCATCGCCGCCACGCTAGGCCAGTCGGCGCCCCCGGTGGGCCGGTTCGGCGGCCGATCTGCCGCCGACCCCGGTTCCTCCCCAGCCGCCCGGCGTCAGACCAGGCCGACCCGCGCGAACCCCGCCACCAGGCCCTCGGCCTGCGGGCCGGCCACGACCAGGTCGGCGACCGCGAGCAGCCGCGGGTCCGCGCCCTCGATGGCGACGCCGGTGCCGGCGTGCTCCAGCATCTCCAGGTCGTTGAGCCCGTCGCCGAACGCGATCACGTCCTCGCGCGGCACGCCCAGGTGCGCGGTGACGGCCTCGATGCCGAGCGCCTTGTGCACGCCGACCAGGTAGATCTCGCCCGCGGACTCGCCCATCGCGGCGATCGAGCTGGGCAGGATGCCGAGGCGGTCCCCGAGCTCGGCGCCGAGCTCCGGCCACGGGATCGCGGCGCCGAAGTAGGTGATCTTGGCGAACGAGCAGGCCGTCAGGTCGTCGGGCGTCTGCAGCGCGGAGAGGATCTCCAGCGGGCTGGCCGCCCCGTCCGCCCCGCCGCGGCCGAAGTGGCCGTCCAGCAGCTCGCCCAGCCGCCGGTCCACGCCGGGCCGGCCGTAGAGCGCGTCGGGCGCCTCCAGCAGGTAGGCCGCGTCGTGCCGGTCGAGCACCTCGATCGCGCGCGCCGCGAGGTCCGCGGGGAACCGCTGGTCGCGCAGGACCTCGCCGCCGACCTCGACGTACCCGCCGGCGGAGGCCACGATCCCGTCGAAGCCCGCCGCGCGGATCCGCTCCGGCAGCATCGACGTCGGCCGGCCGGTGCACAGCAGCACCCGGTGCCCGTTGGCCCGCGCCGCCCGGACGACCCGCTCGTGGCCCGGGGGGACCTCGCCGTGGTGCGCGTACGTCCCGTCGACGTCGAGGAACACGTACCGGGGGGCCGAGGGCGCAGCAGTCACGCGACCCATCCTCTCGCACCTGCGGGTTCCTATGCCCGTGAGGTTGCTACCTACGAGGTGTAGGTTGGGCCCGTGACCCGCGCCGGACTGACCCCCGCCCTCGTCGTCGCCGACGCCGCGGCGCTGGCCGACGAGGCCGGCTTCGACGCGCTCACGCTGTCCGCCGTCGCCCGGCGGCTGGGGGTGCAGACCGCCAGCCTGTACGCGCACGTCCGGGACCGCGCCGCGCTGCTCGACGGCGTCACGGCGCTCGCGATGGCCGAGGTCGCGGCCCGGATCGCCACCGGGATCGCCGGGCGGTCGGGCCGGGACGCGCTGCGCGGGTACGCCGACGCGTTCCGCGACTACGCGCGCGAGCACCCCGGCCGGTGGGCCGCGATGCAGCGCCGCGCCGGGCCGGCCGCGGTCGCCGCGCCGTCCGCCGTGGACGTCGTCGCGCTCACGGACGCCCTGCTCCGCGGCTACGCCCTGCCCGCCGACCAGCGGGTGCACGTCATCCGGCTGCTCGGCAGCACCATCAACGGCTTCGTCCAGCTCGAGCGCATCGGCAGCTTCGACCACAGCGCACCCGCCCCCGCCGACTCGTGGGGCCGGGCCGTCGACGCGCTCGACGCCCTGCTGCGGGCCTGGCCCGCCCCCGCGTCGCCCCGCGCGTCCGCCACCGACCCCGAGGACACCCCCGCATGATCGACGTCCCCCCGTCCGACCTCGCCGCCCTCGTCCGCGGCGCCGCGTGGACCGAGACGACCGCGCGCGGGCTGCGCCCGCACCGGCTGCCCGCCTGGGTGGGCCGGCAGCTCGGCGACCCGCAGCTGGCCGCGATGGAGGCGCAGCCGTCCGGCGTCCGGCTCGCGTTCGCGACCACGGCCACCGCCGTCGAGGTCGTGCTGCACCCGACCCGGCTCGCCTACCGCCAGGTCGAGCGGCCCCGCGGCGCGGTCGACCTGGTCGTCGACGGCGCCGTGCTCGCGAGCGAGCCGCTGACCGGGGGCGACGCGGTCGAGACCGACCTCGCGACCGGCGCCTCCGTGCTGCTGCCCGGCGCGCCGCAGGCCGTCGCGTTCACCGGCCTGCCCGCGGGGGACAAGACCGTCGAGGTGTGGCTGCCGCACAACGAGTCGGTCGAGGTCGTCGCCCTGCGCGCCGACGCCCCGGTGCGGCCCGCGGCCGACGACCGCCGGGTGTGGGTGCACCACGGCTCGTCGATCAGCCACGGGTCCAACGCCGCGACGCCCACCGGGACCTGGTCCGCCGTCGCGGCGCGCCTCGGCGGCGTCGACCTGCGGAACCTGGGCCTCGGCGGCAGCGCGCTGGTCGACCCTGCCACCGCGCGGGTGATCCGGGACGCCCCGGCCGACCTCATCAGCGTGAAGCTCGGGATCAACGTCGTGAACCTCGACGGGATGCGGCGGCGGACGTTCGAGGCGGCGGTGCACGGGTTCCTCGACACGATCCGCGACGGGCACCCGGACACGCCCCTGGTGCTGGTGACGCCGATCTTCTGCGGCATCCACGAGGACACCCCCGGGCCCGGGGCGTTCGACGTGACGGAGCTCGCGGCGGGCCGGGCGCGGTTCGTGGCGACGGGCGGCGGCGACCCGTCGTCCGGGCGGCTCACGCTCCGGGTCGTGCGGGACGCGCTCGCGGCCGTCGCGGGGCGGCGGGCCGACGACCCGCACCTGCACCTGCTCGACGGCCTGTCGCTCTACGGCCCGGCGGACGCCGAGCAGCACCCGCTGCCGGACGCGCTGCACCCGGACGCGGCGACGCACCGGCTGATCGGGGAGCGGTTCGCGGCCGTGGCGTTCGCGGCCGGCGGGCCGTTCGGGACGACGCGGGGCTGATCGTCAGGCGGGCGCCGGGTCCGGGGCCCGGTGGGCGGCCCTCGCCGCCGGCACCGCCAGCCCGTCCCGCAGCGCCTCGAGCCAGCCGGTGCCGTGCTCCTGGTCCGGCTCCAGGTAGTTGCCCTCCGCCCACTCGTTCCAGGACTTGACCCAGAGGAGCCGCTCGGGCGCGGGCCGGTCCGCGAGCAGCGCCACCGCGTCGGCCACGTGCCGGCGGAGCACGGCGGGCGAGGTGCCGGTCATCACGACGCCGCGACGCCCGGACCGCGGGGTGTTGTCCCAGTTCGGCATCACGCAGGGCTGCCGGGTCGGGGCCAGCCCGCGGCGGGCGAGGTGGTCGGGGTCCACGGGGTAGTGCTCCGGCCCGCGGGTCAGCCGCCGTCCCACCCGGCGGCGCCAGAACTCCCGTCGCCCGAACCGCACCGGCAGCCGCATCTGGATCCCCGCGTCGAAGCCGACCGCCTCGACGTCCGGGAACCCCTCGCCCCAGTCGAACCAGTCGGAGACCTCCGCCACCAGGTACAGGCCCGGCAGCCCGGCGGCGCGCGCGAGCGCCTGCCAGCGGTCGACGAACGCCCGGGCGTCGGGCAGCTCGCCCGGCTTGTGCACGACCAGCACGGGCCGGCCGTCGACGCGCAGGTAGCGCGGGTCGCGGAACGCGGGCAGCAGCGCCGTCAGGTGGGCGCGGTCGTCGCCGTCGGGGTACGCCTGCTCCACCAGGACGCGGTCCGGCGCCCCGTGCCAGGTGCCGGTCCAGGTCTCGTTCGCCCACGCGAGGCAGAACGGCAGCGTCGGCTCGCCCGAGGCCAGCACCTCGGCGAACGGGCGCTCCAGCAGGCGCCGGCCCCCGCCGAACCAGTAGTGCCAGTACGCGAACGCCTCGACGCCGTGGGCGCGGGCGAGGTCGGCCTGCGCCGCGCGCGCCTCGGGGACCCGCAGGTCGTAGAAGCCGAGGTCGGCGGGCAGGTGCGGCTGGCGGTGGCCGGGGAACAGCGGCCGGCCGCGGACGGTGTTGGTCCACTCGGTGAACCCGGGCCCCCACCACGCGTCGTTCTCCGGGACCGGGTGGAACTGCGGCAGGTAGAACGCGATCGCGCGCGCCCCCAGGTCCATGCGCCCACCCCCTCGGCCGGGCCCGCGTGCGCCGCGCCTGCCCGGACGGCGGCGGACCTGCCCGCGAGTGTTCTCCCGGGCCCGGGCGGCGCGCAAGGGTGGGGTCACCTGGCGGTCGGGCGGTGCGGTCCGCGTCGGGGGGCGCACCCCGCGGCGCGCCCGGGGTCAGACCCGGAACGCGGCGATCTGCGTCGCCATGTCGCGCGACGCGTCGGCCACCCGGGCCATGTCGCCGTCGACGCGCGCGAGCGTGCCCGCGCTCACGTCCGCCGCCGCCGCGACCGAGCCCAGGCCCGCGGCGATCTCCCCGGCCCCCGTGGCCGCCTCGGCGACGCCGCGGGACATCTCCGACGTGGTCGCCGTCTGCTCCTCGACGGCGGAGGCGATCGTCAGCTGGTAGTCGTTGATCCGGCCGATGATCCGCGAGATGCCGTCGATCGCGTCCACCGCGCCGGCGGTGTCGCCCTGGATGGCCTCGACCCGGCGGGCGATGTCCTCGGTCGCGCGGGCCGTCTCCGTCGCCAGCTCCTTGACCTCGCCCGCGACGACGGCGAACCCCTTGCCGGCCTCGCCGGCGCGCGCGGCCTCGATGGTGGCGTTCAGCGCGAGCAGGTTGGTCTGCTCGGCGATCGAGGTGATGACCTTGACGACGTTCCCGATCTCCTGGGACGAGGCGCCGAGCCGGGCCACGGTCTCGTTGGTCGCCGTCACCTCGGACATCGCCTGGGCGGCCACCCGCGCCGCCTCGGTCGCGTTCTGCGCGATCTCCCGGATGCTCGCGCCCATCTGCTCGGCGCCCGCCGCGACGGCCTGCACGTTCCGGGACACCTGCTCCGCGGACGCCGAGACCGCGCCGACCTGCGCGCTCGTGTCCCGCGCGGCGGCGGCGCCCTCGGCCGCGGCACCCCGCAGCGCGCCGACCGTGGCGTCGGAGCCCTGCGCGGTGCGCGCGACCTGACCGACGAGCGCGGACACCGCGTCGACGGCGTCGTCCAGCGCCCTGCCCGCGCGGGAGATCTCGCCGCCCGCGTCCAGGCCCGTGCGGCGGGTGAGGTCGCCCTCGGCGAGCGCCGCGGCGACCTCCGAGATGCGGCCGGCCGGCCCGGCGATGTCCCGGGTGACCTTGCGGCCGGCGTACGCGGCGAAGGCCGCGGACAGCACCCCGAGCCCGACGAGCACCGCGCGGCCCTGCTCCTGCTCGGCCTGCTGCCGCGCCTGGAGGTCCTGCACGCGCGCCTCCGCCGAGGCCTGGATCTGGTCCGCCAGGGTCAGCACCTCGTCGTACGAGTCGCCGGCGGCGCCCTCGTTGATCGAGGTCAGCGCCGCCGCGTAGTCCGCGGGGTCCCCCGTCGCGAGCAGCGCCACCACCGCGGCGTCGCCGGCGAAGAACGAGTCCCACGCGCCCGCCAACGCGTCGAACGCCTGCACCTCGTCGGCCGTCGCCCCGGTGGTGTCCAGGTCCGCGAGCCAGGCCCGCACGTCCACCTCGGTCGCCAGCAGGCTGCTGCGGTTGTACGCCGAGTCGGCGAGCGCCGCCTCGGGGCCGAGCGCCGCCGTGTCCGCCACGACCAGCCCCTGCCAGCCGGTGGCGTCGGCGATCTGGAACCGCGCCTCCTCGGCCAGCCGCAGCACCCGGTCGGCCTCCGCGATCCGCCCGGCGTAGGTGCGCTGCACCTGCGCGGTGACGACGCCGAGGGCGATCGCGACGACGATCAGCGAGGTCAGCAGCCCGAAGACCGCCGCCATGCGCGCGCCGATGGACTGCCGGTTCCAGCTGCTGGTCACGGGACCGCCGTTCGGGGGAGGGGGTGGTGGGACGCCGCCTCCCATCGGCAGCCGTGCCGCGGCCGGGAGGGATCCGCCCGGGTGAACCCCGCGGCGCCCGACGTCGTAGCGTGGGGAGCCGTGCCCTCAGAACGCGGATTCGGTCCCCGGTTCGTCGCGCCGGTGCTGATCGGCCCCGTGCTGAACCCGATCAACACCACGATGATCTCCGTCGCGCTGGTGCCGATCTCCCGGGACCTGGGCATCCCGACGTCCCGCGCCATCTGGCTGGTCGCGGGACTGTACCTGGCGAGCGCGGTCGCCCAGCCGGTGATGGGCCGGTTCGCCGACCTGCTCGGCCCGCGGCGGGTCTACACCGCCGGGCTGGTCGGCGTCCTCGTCGCGGGCGTGCTGCCGCTGCTCTGGCCCGGGTTCGGCGGCGTGCTCGCGGCCCGGGTGCTCATCGGGCTCGGCACGTCCACCGCGTACCCGTCGGCGATGACCCTGATCAGCGACCAGTCCCGGCGGTCCGGCCGGCGGACGCCGCCCACCCTGCTGTCCGGGCTGTCGATCGCGAGCCTCACCACGTCCGCGGTGGGGCCGGTGCTCGGCGGCGTGCTGATCGCGGCGTTCGACTGGCGGGCGATCTTCCTGGTCAACGTCCCGCTCGCGCTCACCGCCCTGGCGATGACGGCGGCCTGGGTGCCGGGCGACGACGAGCGCCCGCCGCGGGACGCGCCGGGACCGCGGGCGGGCGTCGACGCCGTGGGCATCCTGCTGTTCGCCACGGGCCTCGCGGCGCTGCTGGTGTTCCTGCTCGAGCTCGCGCGCCCGCTGTGGTGGCTGCTCGCCCTCGCCGTCGCGCTGCTGGCGGGGTTCGTGCTGTGGGAGCGGGGGAGAGCGGCGCCGTTCGTCGACGTGCGGATGCTCGCCCGCAACGGCGCGCTGACCCGGACCTACGCGCGGATGTTCCTCGTCTACCTCGCGGCGTACTCGGTGGTCTACGGCTACTCGCAGTGGCTGCAGGGCGCGGCCGGGTACGACCCCGACGCCGCCGGGCTGCTCCAGCTGCCGACGGCGGTGCTCGCCGGGCTGGCGTCGGTCGCGGTCGCGCGGAACACCCGGCTCCGGCCGCCGCTCGTGGCCGCCGGGGCGCTCGCGGTGGTCGGGGGCACGCTGCTGCTCGGGCTGACGTCGGCGTCCCCGGTGTGGCTGCTGCTGGTCGTCGCCGCGGTGTTCGGGGTGCCGCAGGGGCTGGCGTCGGTGTCGAACCAGGCGGCGCTGTACCGCCAGGCGCCGCCGGACCAGATCGGCACGGCCTCGGGCCTGTCCCGGACCTCGGTGTACCTGGCGGCGATCGGGTCCTCGGCCGTGATCGGCCTGGTGTTCAGAGAGCAGCCGACCGACGCGGGGCTGCACGCGATCGGCTGGCTGGTCCTCGCCGCCGGGGCGGGGGCGACGGTGCTCGCCGCGGTGGACCGGGCGCTGGCGCCGCGGCGGGGGTGAGCGCGGGAGGCGCGGCCGCCCCCGGCCTGTGGATGACGCGACTGGCCCCGCACTGCGTAGGTGGGCGGCGTCCCTGGGCTCGCGACGCCGCCTCCGACCTGAGCCGCAGCACCTGATGTCCCGGGTGGGAGTGGGGCGCCTCGACCTCGCTGCCGCGAGGGAGAGGTGGTGGTGGCAGTGTCCGACGAACCTCGTCCGCACTGCGGGAGGTCGGGTCCTCCCGGACAGCGAACGACCGGCAGAGCCGCGAGGGCCCCCGCGAGCACCCGCAGCCCCGCCGCCACAGCCGTCGTCGCGTGGGTGGAGAGGTGCCCGTCGCGGACGGCCAGGCCCTGAGCGCTGCCGGCGTCCCCGGCCCTCGTCCCCGCGGGCGTCGCGACCCGCGGGCGGGCGGGGCCGGTGGTCGCCGCGTGGAGGTCCGGCGGAGGTCGGGCGCTTTGCGCCGGACCCGGGACCTAGGGGGCGGCGCCGGCGCGCGGGGCCGTGCGAGCCTGGGCCGGACGCTTCGAGGGGGGCACACCCGGAGGAGTCATCCATGACGACCGCACCGTCGCCGTGGCGCACCCGCGCCGGCGCCCGCGCGCACCGCACGCCGTCCCGCACGGCCCGCGCCCTCGGCACCCTGCTCGCCGCCTGCCTCGTCGCCCTGCCGCTCGCGGCCTGCGGGGGCGGCGACGACGCGCCCGGGGACGCCGGCAACCAGGTCTGGTACGGCGGCGGCGACGAGGACGTGGTGCCGCCGGCGCTGGCGGACGTGACCGCGCCGGAGGCGGCGGACGACCGGGGCGGCATCCCGATCAGTGCGGCGGGCGTCGGGGTCGCCGGCGAGGGCGACGTCGTCGTCGACGTGTACGCGGACCCGTGGTGCCCCTGGTGCCAGCGGTTCGACGAGCAGTACGCGGACGCCCTCATGGACCTGGTGGACCAGGGCGGCGTCACCGTGGTGCACCGGCCGCTCGCGTTCCTCGACGCCCGGTTCGGCGGCACCTACTCCACCCGCGCCGTCAACGCGCTGGCGGTCGTCGCGGACGCCTCGCCCGAGCGCTACGTCGACGTGCTGCACGCGCTCATGGCCGCGCAGCCGCCGACGGACGACCCCGCCGGGCTCTCCGATGACGAGATCGCGCAGATCGCGGTCGACGCCGGCGTGCCCCGGGGCGTGACCGAGCGGTTCACCGAGGCCGCCGCGACCCCGTACCGGGCGACCACCGCCGGCGGCGGCACCGAGGAGCGCACCGCGACCTCCCGGGTGTTCGCGCCCTGGGTCGCCGCGGCGACCCACCAGGCCGCCCTCGACCTCACCGAGGTCCGGGTGC
>Ga0164306_10000831_pt1 | contig 13087 bp, 15 predicted proteins | sample Whisoiple_242_MG_FD_110213 | JGI IMG/M metagenome (GOLD analysis project Ga0164306, IMG submission 110213) | Soil microbial communities amended with fresh organic matter from upstate New York, USA - Whitman soil sample_242_MG | ecosystem: Environmental > Terrestrial > Soil > Unclassified >... | reverse complement strand
TGCCGGGTGAACACGCCGCGGGGCCGTTCGGCGGCCAGGAACTCGGATTGGTCGTCCAGCGGCGGTCGTTGCGCGGTCACCGTGAGCACGTTGCGTTCCACGTCCAGGTCGACCGAGCCGGGGTCCACTCCGGGCAGGTCGAATTCGACCAGGAATTGGTCGCCGTCCCGCCAGGCGTCCATCGGCATCGTCGACGGGCGGGCGTTGGTGCCCAGCAGCTGGACGAACGGGCCTGGTTCGGCGCCTACGCCCTGGGTGCGGCGGGGGCAATGGCGGACCCCACGATGGCGGGACGGGCGAAGCTCGGCGACTTGGGGAGCGCAGTGTGCTCCAGGTTGGCAACGCGGAAGCCCGTCCGTTCGATCGTCTGCAGGGTTGGCCGGTTGCATTCGCAGCACACGACCAACCGGTTGAGCCAGTTCAATCGGTCCTGCTTTCGCGCCTGGGCGGTATCGGCCGAACGGACGTGTTCTATGAAGAGCAGTCGACCTCCGGGTCGCAGCACGCGGCCGATCTCGCGAACGGCCTGGGGCTGGTCGTCTACGCCGCAGAGGACCAGCGTGGAAACGACCACGTCGAAGCTGTCGTCGTCGAAAGGAAGATCTTCGGCCGGGGCACGAAGCACAGTCGTCCCGGGGGCGTGGTCGCGCGCCCGGCGTTCCAGCCGCTTGAACATAGGGGCCTCTGGCTCAGTGACAGTCAGGGACGTGACCGACGGCCCGTAGTGGGTCAGGTTCGCCCCGGTTCCACCGCCGATCTCGAGTACTCGTCCGGACACTTGGGCGAGCAGATCGTGGCGGAGAGCCCGCAGTCCCGCTTCCTCGGTCCCCTCAATGAAACGGTCGTAGGTGGCCGCGAAGAACCTGCTCCGGATGCTCATGTCGGCCTCGTTTCGTTGGCTCCAAATCGATACAGAGACCGTAACGAGATCCGCCGAGCAGATTCATGGGGCGGTTACCCCATCTTTAGCGATCTACACGGTGATCGGCGGTGCGTCGGGGAGGAGGCCGTGTTGGATGGCGAAGGAGGCTTCCGCCGGCCCGGTCGGAGACCCCGATCTTGGCGTACACGTGCTCGATATGGTTGCGCACCGCTTTGGGGAAATCACCAGCCGAGCAGCGATCTCCTTGCTTGACACACCGCGCACGGCGGCCAGCACCAGCGAGCCCCCACTCCCGGCACAACCACGTCCGGTGACCGGACAAGCCCGCCGTTTCCTCGGCGCATCGGCAGTTGATCCAGCCGAGCAGCATCCGGCCGGGGCCGAGCGGGTGGCCGTCGGGACAAACGCCAGGGGCCAGTTCGCGATACCCCGGTCCGAAACGGCGGAAGTGCCGCTGATCGGCAAGGTGGGCGAGGATGAGGTCATACGACGATGGTGCGGGAGTGGACCTTTCGCAGTGCTACGAGGTGACGCAGCGCCCGGATCAGGGCGCCGGATCCGGGTCGGGCCCGGGTGGGCCGGTCTCCAGCAGGTGCTGGGCTGCGGCGGCCTGGGTGCGGCCGGTGGTCGTCGCCCTGCGGCGGAGTTCCTGGGCCGCGTCCTCCGGTGGCAGCCCCTGGTCGATCAGCCACCCGATCGCCCGGTGGACGACCGAAGCCTGCCGGGGTCGGTCACTACGGCAGTGTCGGTGCCGCGGCCGAGCAGGTGCCGGTCGAGCCGGACCTGCCCGTTCAGGCCGCACACCCGCCGGGTGTCCGCGGCCAACACTGCGAACGCCTCGGCGTCCCGGGCGTAGAACACCACGACGCTGGCCGGGCCGGCACCGGCCAGCGGGTCGAGCGGCACACCGATACCCTCGACCACCGATACCCTCGACCGACCGACGCAACAATGCTTCACTCTTCGGATCGCTGGGCAAAGCCACCGACCGGAGACGATCGGCTGCTCATGACAGTTGCTTTCGAGATGTTCACCGGCCGTTTGGTGGTTCAGGCATCGTTGTCGCCGGTACGGTCGGTGCCCCGCGCTGGCCGCCCCACCCGTTGGTCGCTGTCACCCACCGACGTGGTCAGCCGATCGTCGTCTTCCCCGGAGAGGTGAAAGGCCATGACGAACGACCTGCAGCATCGGACGCACGACCGCACCGAGCACGACCACGTCCACGGCGACGGGTGCGGCCACCGCGCCGTCCCCCACGACGACCACCTGGACTACCTGCACAACGGGCACTGGCACGCCGAGCATGACGGACACTACGACGAGCACCCCGACCTGGACCACTGACACCCTGTGATCGCTCCCCGACAACGGGCCACGGGCACCCAGCGGTTGACCATCCCCACACACCGCCCCGGCGGCGGAGATCGGGTCCGCCGAGATGACTCGCCCGTTGATCTCCCTCGGATGACGCTCGGTGGCCACGCCGGAGTGTGACAACTTGACCGGTTCGGGTGATGTCCGATCCCGTCGGCTTGTTTGGATGATGACACAGCACCCAGCGGTGGACCCCCCGACCAGTGGTGGTGGCCCATCCGGGCCTGCAGGCTCTGGTCGACCAGGGAATGAGCGGGGCGGAACAGCAGATCCTCGATCAGGACCGGATCACCCGAGTAGGCCAACCAACGACACATCGCTCCCCACCTTCTCCTTGATGCTGGCGAACAGTCTCAGCCCATGCCCCATGATCAAACGCATCGCTCCGGGGAGGCTCGTGCCGCCACCCACCCTGCTCGGCCATGCCGTGGGGATGCTCACCCCTCGGCCGCGGGTGAGGTGATCCCGGTTTGGGGTCAGCCGATTTCGTCGGTGGCCTGCCGGATCGCCGCGTCGATGTCGGCCGAGTCCACGTCGAGCTGCTTGGTGACGGACTTCTCGGCGTTGAGGTCAACGGTGTCCAGACCCCGCTGCAGGGTGCCGCGGCCGACGACGAGGAGCGCGGCCCGCCCGTCGTCGATGACCTCGCCGAGTTCCTTGCCGTCCGTGCGGGACAACCCCTTCCAGAGGTGGCCGCTCACGCCGCCGATAGCGGCGCCGACCACCGCGGTGGCGATGAGCGCGGGCGGGAACAGAATGCCCAGCACGGCGCCGACGGCGGCGCCGTTCCACGCCCCGTGGCGGGTAGCCAGTTCGTCCTTGTCGACGTGAACCGTGCCGTCGTCGTCCCTGGTGATCACCGCGGCGTCGTAGGTGCCGATGTCCTGGGCCAGGTAGAGATCTTTCACGACGTCGTAGTCGGCGCGGGCGGCCGCCTCGTTGGGCTAGGTGCCGATGTAGATGAAGACCGGATTGTTGACCACGTGGTCGCTCCTGCCGTCGAGGTCGGCGACCGCGGCGATGCTCCCGCGGCCGCCCTTCCCAGCAAGAACCGTACAAGGCCCCCACGACTATCGGATTCCGGGGGCGTTTCACGGCGTGAGCCAGACCAGCCAGGAACATGCCGGCTGGTCACCAATCCAAGTGGCGCCCATGAAGCAGGCATGCACGTCCCGTCATGCCCGCGAGGGGAACTCGGTCCAGGATGTGGTGGTCGCGGACCCGCTCATTCACCTTCTGAACGTCGGGATGCCGAGTGATGCGGTCCGTTGGTCCAGTCGCTGTGCTTCGGATCGTTTGCGGTGCAGGAACGTGAGAGTGATTTCGATGCATTCCATTTCAACGATCCAGCCCCGACTTCCGCGCTGCCGTCGGGTCTGGAGGTCTTCCTCAGTCTCGTCGAGCCGGGTGATCATTCTCGGATCGACCTGGAGCATCGGACAGCGAATACAGGAATCGCGATCGACCACCACCACACCGCAGCCGGCCATCGACCACCCGGCGCCGACCATTGAATCCGGGACGCTCTCGGCCGCCCACACCCACTACCTGCATTTCAATGCCCTCGACCGGCTCGGCGGCATCAAGGCCCCACTCTGGTCGCCGTCGGTGAGCAAGACCTGCTCACCCCCCTGCTCCGACGTGCGGGTATTCTGCTCGCAGACGAGGGGGTGACGACATGACCGTCGATGCGGCGAATGTCAGGTTGTCGGTGATCGAACAAGCCTGGCAGGCGTCATCCGCAACGGAACGCCTCGTCTATCTGGATGAACTCGCGGAGATGGCCGATACCCTCGGGCAGATCACGGGAGCGCAGACGGAGAACGCGCAATGGTTGACCCGACGGATTCAGCGCGTCGTACGACACATCAACCACGACCCCGGACAGCTCTAACGCTTAGCGTGACTCTTCTCGCGGATGCTCCTCAACCCCCTACTCGGACTGCCTATTCTCGGCCACATCCACCGCGAAGTCCGACGAGGTGACGTACCGCCAGAACCCGATCTCCTCCAGGCCCCGGCTCAGCAGCTGATTGAACTCGGCCAACCCGGCCAAAAGCCTGACCGATCAGCGCCGCAACGAACGGGCCGCGGGTTTCGCTCGCCCCGCGTTCAAGTGCCTGCAGCACAGAACGTCCAGGTCCATGCGCCGAGGCTCTTCTCGACATACTCGGGGCGGTCTTGCTCGTGACCGAACGCCAAATCCTCGAGCAGCTTGCACGCCGCGTAGAAGGCGGCCCGCTCGACAACGCCCTCGGCTGTCGCACCCGTCCGGGCGTATGCGCCGAGGGCTATATCCAGCGCGGCTGGGCCGAGATCGCGCAGCAGGAGACCGAAGTCGTAGGCTGGATCGGTGATCGCGGCGTCGTCCCAATCGATGACTCCGGTCACTCGCTGATTCGGCGCCGCCGGGGATGCGGAGGAAACGAGGACGTGCTCGATCCCGAGATCGTTGTGGCTCAGCACTAGCCGCGATGCGCTGGCTGGTGGTGGCATGGTCAGGAAGCGGCGTACATCGCTGCGCTGCTCGGCGTCGAGGACTGTGCCGAGAACCTCGGCCAGCTCGGCGGCCTCGTACTTCCACTCATCGGGTGAGTAGTCGTCGACCGGAACGAGCGCGGCGTAGGAGTCGGGATCGGCCGTGTGGAGCTGACCGAGGAGCGTGCCGATCTCCCGCGCGACCACCGGGCCGAAGTCGGACCGTCGGATCGCTGGCAGGTCGATGAGACGCGTGCCGTCCAGGAGTCGAATGACGACCAATCCGAAGTCGTCGCGCACGCGGACGACGTTCGGGACCGGCACGCTGACCCGATCACCGATCCGCCGTTGCATTTCGACCCGCCGGCTCAGGTCCGCGGGAGAAGTCATCTTCAGCGGCCAATCGAGGGACACGGTGACGAGGTCATCGGTGCCACCGATCCGGTAGGTTCGAGTCTCTCCGCCGATCGCGTGGACCTCAACGGCGCCGCAACCCAGGACCTGCGCCAAGCACTCGGCCTGCTCTCGGCACAGGTGGTCACCGGCCATCATTCGTCCCTTCCGTTCGACCCGGTCGCCTGCATGATGCATCTCGCCCACCTGCCAGACTTCGCGGAGCCTGACTCGGGGTCCCCGGCCCGGTCACTGAGGTTCCGGTCATGGTCTGTCCAGACCCAGGCCAAGGAGCCAGCGTGCCTACGACGGTTGAGGCGTTCGTGCTGGGAGTGGTCGAGCGTCGGACGATGCCGTGGACGTCGGAGGCGGCGGGCGGAACCCTTTGACCAGCAGCCAGCCGGCCAAGACCATTTCCTGGACGGCGATCGGCAGGAAAAGGAACGTGTAGCCGGTCACCGGACGGTCACTGAACAGTGCCAAAAGGCAGGCGGTCAGCATGAGCAGTACCGCGGCCAGGCCCCAGCCCGACAGCCATCGGGGAACGAGCCGTCCTCGGTAGAACAGGGTGTAGTACATCAGGGCGCCCAGGGTAAAGGCGAAAACTGCGACGAGCGTGGAATGCTCCCGCATGCTCAGGAGTGTGTCGGCCATCATCTGAATCGTCGACTGGTCCTCGGCCGACGCCGTTGCCAGCTGCCGGCCCAGGGGAAGGATGGACAGCAGGCTCACCACTGCGGCCGTATAGAAGACCGCCTCGATGGCCCTGAAGACCACTGATCCCAGCGCCAGGGTGGCGTTGATCGACTTCAGCAGCGGGTACAGGACGATGGCGATGCCGACGCTGCTGCCCGCCGCGATCAGGTGGAGGAGCGCCGCGGCGGCCAGACGGTTGGGTTGCTCGGCGGCTCCCGCCAAGTAGTCCGTCCCGATGAGGGAGGGTTCGAGCGAGGTTGCCGCGAGCACGGCGACGGTCGCCAGGATGAACAGCGCTCCCGTTGCGATCGACGTCCTTCGAGTTGAGTTCACGATCAAGGCCTTTCTTGGACGGGAGGAAGTGGGATATACCGCTCCCGCACAGGGGTAGGGCAACGAGCGTCGATGGCCAACGGGGGGCGTCTAAAGCGAGACGCCTTCGTCGCCTCGTCGAGTTCGGGTGCACTCCTTCCTTTGGGATGCGGCAGCGTCGAGGCGACCACCGGCCCGCGCCACAGCTCGGGTCACGCTCGTCCCGGGACTACCGGCCCGAACCCTCAGGTGTACTGCGTACACCACCGTTGAGGTTAGGTGTACGTCGTACACTTGTCAAGGCGAATTTCGTCAGTGTCCCGGTGGGAAAGGCAGGCGCCCGATGGTCCAGGAAGCACCCGCTGTACGCCGGGTCCCCCTTAGCACCGACCGCGTGCTGCGCGCCGCCGTGGCGCTCGCCGACGCCGTCGGGATTGAGTCACTGAACATGCGCAAGCTTGCTCAGGAGTTGGGCGTCGTGCCGATGGCGCTCTACAAGCACGTGGCCAACAAGGACCAGCTCCTGGACGGCATGGTCGACTTTGTCGTCGGCGAGATCCATCCCCCGGCGCACGGATCGGACTGGAAGAGCGACGTCCGCCGGCGGATTCTCTCGGCGCGACGAGCGCTCCTGCGCCATCCCTGGGCCTCTCGCGTGATCGAGTCACGAGCGGCCCCGACGCCGGTCTTGCTGGCCTACCTGGACTCGCTCATCGGCATGTTCCGTACCGGCGGCTTCTCCGTCGATCTCACCCATCACGTGATGCACGCGCTGGGCAGCCGCATGTGGGGGTTCACTCAGGAGCTGTTCGACAACTCACCCAACGCCGCCCCGGAGACACCGGCGGTCATGCTCCACGAGATGGCCGAGAGATACCCCTTCGCCACGGAGCTGGCCATCGCGGTGGCCCACGACGACGAATCGGTCGTCGGTTCGGGCTGCGACGACCAATTCGAGTTCGAGTTCGCGCTCGACCTCCTGCTGGACGGGTTCGAACGGCTCCAGCAGCAAGGGTGGACATCCACCAACCACGTCCGACGCGGCGCCAGCACCTGAAGGTCGTGACGCGCCATCTCGGCTGTCGGTCATCGCAATCAACTGGGGGTGCTCCCGATGAGGAACTGGTGGTGGGCCTCCCCTCCGTTTCCACGGACACCCCCCAGCCCGTGCTGCGTGTCGGCGGCATCGGCGGAAGCCGTGATCGTACGCTGTCCTTAAGAACCGGAGCAGTAACGGAGGACCACGCGTGGCGCAGCAGAGATCGGTGAGCCTGGTCGATGATCTCGACGGCGGGAAGGCAGCCGAGACCGTCGCGTTCGGTCTGGATGGAGTGAGCTTCGAAATCGACCTGAATAAACGGAACGCGGCGGCGCTTCGAAAGGCATTGACCGAGTTCGTCGAGCACGGCCGCCGGGTCAAGACCGGCGCCGTTGCCGGCGGCCGGCGGGGTCCAGGTCGCGTGGTTACCCGGTCGGGTCCGGCTCCTGCGGTCGTCCGGGAATGGGCGACCGAGCAGGGCATCGCGGTGTCACCCCGCGGTCGGGTCGCGGCCGACGTACTCGCCAGATACGAAGCGGCCAACGGGTAAACCCGATTGTTCATGCGGCGACGCGCCCGGCCGAACACCCAACCGAGCCCCGGAACTCGTCGAGGGACGGTTCAGACCCCTCGACTGTGACACGGGCCGCCGCGCCCACATAGTGGACGACGCGCGGACCGCCGCCGCCGCGGCAAGTCCGATCCCCTCGATGCGCACCTCGCCGCGTTGCAGGTACTCCGCATGCCGGCGGACCGCAAGGCGTTGCCGCGCAACGACGGTGACCGCGAAGCGGTTCGGATTCTGCTCGTCGCAAGACGAGAGATGACCACCGCCAAGACCCAGCAAATCAACCGGCTGCGCGCGTTGCTGCTCACCGGTGACGACGCCGACCGAGGACTGTGCCGGGGCGCGATGACCGACGCGCACCTGCAGTTGATCGCCCGCCGCCGTGGTCGCCCGGGCGACACCAAGGAGCAGCAAGTCCGACGCGGCGAGGCCGCCGACTGGCGCTGGCGATCCGGGAAGCGACCGGCGCACTGGCCGCCAACAAGAAGCAACTCGCCGAGTTGGTCACCTCGTTCGCGCCAGGACTGCTGGACAAGCTCGGTGTCGGACCCGTCAGCGCGGCCCAGGCCATCGCCTCGTTCTCCCACCCGGGGCGATGCCGGAACCGCGGTGTTCGCTGCCCTGTCCGGTGTCAGCCCGCTGCAGGCCAGCAGCGGACGGACGGTGCCGCACCGGCTGTTGACCGTCGTTGATCTTGCCGTGGATGGCGTCGTTAGTGTTGCCGATGATCGGGGTGTGGAGAGGCCCCGCCCGGTGGCGTCGGGCGGCCCTTGGTCGGCGGAGTGACGTCGTTGTCGGCTCGGTGACGGTCAGTCGCCGCCTGTTTCCGCGACGGCGGCGCGGGCGGCTTTCTCGTCGACGATGGCCTGGTTGCGGGCGAACGCCGCGGTCAGCGCGTTGATCGCGAGGTTGTTCACGGCGCGGGGGTAGCCGCGGGCGACGTTGTGGATCAGGGTGACGGCGTCGCCGCTGAACAGGATGTCGACGCGGCCGGCGAGTTTGAGGTGGGTGGGTCAGGTAGTCGGCAGTGTGCTCGGCGGTCATCCCGGCCAGGTTGTAGCACCTTCGGGCCCTCCCGGAGGTGAATGCACGCTTTGCCTGCGCGAATGGGCGGTAGCCGTAGTTCTGATTGATCTCACCCTGATGATCGAACCGCGTCGGGCGTCCCAGCGTGTCGTGGAACGAACACGTGTGGAGGTCGATCGCGGCCGGCTATTGGACGAGGTGCTCGACATCCTCGACGACCCGCTGGTGTCCGACGCGGACGCCGGCTGGTCCGTGCACGTATCGGCATGCCACGACTGCAGGCCGCCCGACGACCGGCAGCCGAGCGGGAGCCGCGTGATCGGACGCACAACCCCCCTTTAGGGAACCGCGACAGCGAGCCTGGGCCGATGCCCCCACATCGGCACGGGATAGCTCCCCGATGAACGGACGGGTGGCGCCCTGGGAGCCGGCTGCCGACCCGGCGATGATTAGTTCCAACAGATGAAGAACTGGATCCACAGATGATGTTCCGCCCGCCACGTTTGCGAAGCCGACGCCCGGCCGTTGCGGCCGGCGGAACATCGAAGCCGAACTCGTCATCATTGCGGCAGCCGACGCCCGGTTGCCTGATGACAGGAAGCCCATCGTCGGACGGACCCACCGCGATGACGAAGGCAACTCCACGGACGACCACCGGCAAGACCCCCGGGATGCGAATCGACACGGGTTTCCTCGGCGCGAATGGTGGCTGCCCGCTCAGGGTCGCGCCGGCTTCGCCATGGGCGACAAGACCCGGCCGATGCTTCACCGCGCCGACCGTTTCCGACAGATCAGTTTCCGCCCGCGTCGGGACGCGGAAGGGAGCACGATGACCATCAAGCACCTACTCGAGCTGATCCTCAATATTTGGCCGGCATACTGGCCGTTGTTGCCCCTACGTGACGACGGCCATGACATTCTCTGTCATCTTCTGACCACGCTATCTGGCACTGTTGGAGGCGGGATCGAGCGCGATGCGCCGTCCAGAGTGTCAATAGCGTGGCAAATTGATGCTGAATAGCGTGGCAGACGACAGGGTGGGTGATCGGTTAGGCGGAGTCGACGTGCTCGCCGATCGTGGGCACGTCGGCCACGGTCAGGTCGGACCGCAGCCGGATCACCCGTAACGAATGCCGCCACACCCCGCGCTGGCGAGCATTGTCGGCGGCGACCTCGACGACCACGACCGGCTCCACCCTGGTCAACACGACGCGGTCCCGCCCGCTGCCGAACCTGGTGGCGGCCATCGTGTCCGGCCACGGATGATCCTCGGTGACCGCCGTGAGAACCACCGCCACGGCGAGCGACTGGGCTCGGGTGAGCGAGGTGCTGCGACCGACCATCCGCAGCGTGCCGTCCTGCTGGTACAGGCCGGCCACGATTGCGGTGGGCGCGGTGAGGGTGCCGATCACCGCACCGATCACCACCTCGGTCGTTTCCCGGGACTTGACCTTGACCCAGCGGCGGACGCCCGGCTCGTACCGGGAGGCGGCGCCCTTGACCACCAGGCCCTCGATCCCCGACGGCCGGTACTGGGTCATCCACCGGTGGGCGAGCTGTTCGTCGGCGGTGACCGGGGACAGCTGCAGCGGCGGCGTCCAGTCGCGGGCCAGTTCCTCCAGGGCGGCGCGGCGGGTCCGCAGCGGAACTCCGCGCAGGTCCCGCCCGTCGACCGCGAGCAGGTCGAACGCCATGTAGGACGCCGGATGCGATCGGGCTTCCTCGGCCAGCCGGGGCCGGGACGTGGTGAACCGATGTTGCAGCAGCTCGAAGGCCAGACGCTGGTCCTGCCAGATCACCGCCTCACCGTCCAGCACCGTGCCGTCGGGCACGGCAGCGGCGGCCGCGGCAGCGATCTCGGGGAACCGGGCGGTGAGGTCAGTCCCCGACTTGGACCACAACCGGACACCGTCCGGGTGGCCGACCGCCGCCATCCGGAACCCGTCGAACTTCAGCTCGTACCGGCTGCCGCCGGGCATCGCGAGCGGACCGGGGACCTGGTCCTGCGCCTTGGCCAGGGCGACCTGCACCGGGCCGGCCAGGCCTGCCGGCAACACGGCCGCCGAACCCGACGGGCGCCGTCCGCCGACCACGACCGGTGCGGGTCGCGGTCGACGTTCCCGCAGCACCATCGCGGGCTGCGGCGTTGTCGCGTTCGTCGCGTCGGTCAGGGTGGCCATCGGGTCCAGTCCCCCGGCCACCCTGTCCAGCACGTCGTGCAGCTCGAGGTGCCGCAGCCCTGGGGTGGCCAGTTCGTCCCAGGAGCGGGGGGCGGCGACGGTCGGTCGGTCCCGGCCGCGCAACGAGTACGGGGCGATGGTGGTCTTGGACCCGTTGTTCTGGGACCAGTCGATCAGCACCTTTCCGCGGCGTGCCGTCCTGGCCATGGTCGAGACCACCAAAGTGGGCAACGCCTTCTGCAGCTCCTCCGCGGCCAGCCGGGCCCAGTCCGACGCCTGCTCGCTGGTGATCGGCTGGTCCATCGGCACGTACAGATGCAGGCCCTTGGAACCGCTGGTGACCGGCACCATCCGGGAACCGAGGGCGCCGAGCCGCTCCCGCAGGGCCAGGGCAACATGGACGCATTCGGCCAACCCGGCGCCCTCACCGGGATCCAGGTCGAACACCACCCGGTCCGGAGAATGCTCGGCCCGCCCGGCGGCCCCGCCGGGTCCCGATGGTTCCGGGATCCGCCACTGCGGGACATGCACCTCCAGGGCGGCGACCTGACCCAGCCAGGCCAACGCGGCCGGCGTGTCCAGCACCGGGTAGAACGCCGCAGCCCGATGGTGGGTGATCTGCACCCGGGACAGCCACACCGGGATGCCGGCCTCGACCTGTTTGACGAAGAACGCCTCCCCGGTCACCCCGTCCGGCCATCGCTTACGCGTCGCCGGACGGCCGGTCAGGTGCGGCACCATCACATTCGCCACCGCGGCGTAGTAGGCGATGACGTCGGCCTTGGTGGTGCCGGTGGCCGGGTACAGCACCCGGTCGGGGTTGGTCAGCCGGAGCTCCTGCCCGGCCACCACCAGGTACTCCTCACCCGCGTCGACGCCTGAGCGGGCGGAGTCCATGACCGTCCATGCTGCCAGTGCCGCCCCCGGCCGGTCACCGGTCGGCAAGGCGCTGGCTGGTCGGATCGCTCGGGCCAGGTCGCCGACGGACAACTCGTGCGCGGCCTGCGCCTCAGCGATGTCCAACAGGTGTTCGATCAGCATGCCGAACGGGGTCCCCGCTCACCAATATGGTTCTGTCGAACCACGGCGTGTCCCTGCCTCTGCAGCAGTCGCACCGCCGCGTCCCCGATGATGGTCGACCGTAGATGACCCCCGTCCCGCTCGACCCGGCCAGCTGGGCCGCCGTGGAGCGGGCACTGTCCCATCGCACCTCCGCGGCCTCGGCGTCAGCCCACGCGCAGTCGGCATGGAACGCGACGGGTGGATCCTCATGAAGTCCGCCGCCCCGGACCAGGCCACCGCCTGGATCCAGGACAAACTCGACGCCATCGCCGACCCGGACTTCGCGGCGATCTACCTCGACCCTCCCGGTCCGCACCCGCCGTGCAGGTCCGAACGGTGATCAGCGGCCGCCGAAGGCTACGCTCCACGGTGCGAGGACATCGCACTGGTGTCTTCCGCGTGGGTCAACCTGGCCCGGTTTGCCAGATGTGACGACGTCGTGCCGGGGAGCTGGCGGGATGAACAGGCCTAACTGGGCGCCGATCGAAGTGGACGTGACGCGTCCGAGCGTGGCCCGGGTGTACGACTTCTACCTGGGCGGCTCGCACAATTTCGAGTCCGACCGGGCGTTTGCGCGGGTGGTGTTGCGCCAGTATCCGGAGCTGATCACCATCACCCGGGACAACCGCGCCTTCCTGCGCCGGGCGGTGCTTTTCCTCTGCGCGCGGGGCATCGACCAGTTCCTTGACCTGGGGTCCGGCATCCCCACCGCGGGCAATGTGCATGAGGTGGCACATTCGGTGAACCCGTCGGCTCGGGTGGTCTATGTCGATCACGACCCGGTTGCGGTGCTGCACAGTCGTGAACTGCTCCGCGACACCGACCGTGTGGTGACGCTCGGCGGGGACCTGCGGGAACCGCAGGTGATGATGCGGGAGGCAGCGGGGCGGGGCGGACTGGACCTGACCCGACCGATCGGGGTGTTGCTGGTGTCCGTCCTGCACTTCATCGCCGACGAGGAATATCCGGCCGATTTGGTGGCCGATTACATGAGCGCGGCATCGCTAGGAAGCTATATCGCGCTCAGCCACGCCCGCACCGATGGCAAGCAGGATGCCGCTGATGTCGAGCAGATC
>Ga0164306_10000828_pt1 | contig 13100 bp, 16 predicted proteins | sample Whisoiple_242_MG_FD_110213 | JGI IMG/M metagenome (GOLD analysis project Ga0164306, IMG submission 110213) | Soil microbial communities amended with fresh organic matter from upstate New York, USA - Whitman soil sample_242_MG | ecosystem: Environmental > Terrestrial > Soil > Unclassified >... | reverse complement strand
TCGGCCCGGCCTTCGGCGAGCGAGTCGAGGATCATGTCGATGCGCGTGTCGCGCCCGCCGCCGGGCCGGGCGGTCTCACCAATGCCGGTAGTGGTGGAGGTGGTGGCGGTGGGCGCGCCGATAAACCGAGCGGCCGACGAGCGGCCCCGGTGCATACCCATAGCTGTATCCAGGCACATACCCATAGCCATAAGCCGGCCCGTAGCCAGGGCCCCAGTAGCTCATCGGCGGCGAGTTATAGCCGACCATTGGACCGCTGGGAGAGCCCCAGTAAACCCCGTTTTGATAGCCATTGTTGATGCCTTGGGCGGTGGGCAGGTCGCGCGCACGCGCATCGCCCAATCCCGAGTCCATTCCTCCTCCTCCTCCTCCTCCTCCCTGCTGGGCGTAGGCGGCACCCGCAAGCGCGGCGCCGAGGGCGAAGGCGCCCAAAAACGCGATGCGTTTGATCATCACCTCCTCCTCCTCAGGTGAGGGCCACAAGCTCTAATAATACCGGTGGTGGCGAGGCCGATGCCGCGGCATGAAGGCCGAACGTCCGCGATATCCCGGGCGGGCGGCGGGGTAGCCCGGGGGCGGCGCATAACCGTAGCCGTAGGCGTAGGGCTGCGGCCCATAGCTGTTGTTGATCCCGAGCGTCGTCGGCAGGTTCTGCGAGCGGGCGTCACCGAGGCCGCCGTTTCCGATCCCCTCCATCTGGGCATAGGCCTGACCGGCGGAGAGTGCGGCGACGAGGCCGAGAGCGCCTGCGAATGCAAATCGCTTCATGTGAAATGTTCCTATGTTGGAGATGTCGCGGATGGAACGAGCGCGGATTGTCCGCTAAGAACGCGTGGCTAGTTTAAGAGTTGCGTCAGGTCGGAGCCGACGCCAAGCGCCACGCGCAAGCCCGCCGCGAATGTCAGAGAGAACGTATGTCAGCCAGTCCCCAGAGCCTCGGCAAGGAGCTGATTGCGGCGCAGACCGCGAAAATGCTGATCGAGGTGAAGGCGATCCTGTTCGATGCCGAAAAGCCGTTCACCTTCACGTCAGGCTGGGCGAGCCCGGTCTATGTCGATATGCGCAAGATCATCTCCTATCCGCGTCTGCGCAATGCGATCCTCGATTTCGCCGTGACCACCGTCCAGCACGAGATCGGCTATGAGGTGATCGACGTCGTCGCCGGCGGCGAGACGGCCGGCATTCCCTTCGCCGCCTGGCTCGCCGACCGGCTGATGCTGCCGATGCAATACATCCGCAAGAAGCCGAAAGGTTTTGGCCGCAACGCCCAGATCGAAGGCGATTTGCATCCGGGCGGCCGCGCGCTGCTCGTTGAAGACCTGGCAACCGACGGCCGCAGCAAGGTCAATTTCTGCAATGCGCTGCGCGAGGCACAGCAATCCTGCGCCCATGTCTTCGTGTTCTTCTTCTACGACATTTTCCCGCATGCGCGGGAGGAGATGGCCGAGCTCGGCGTCACCCTGCACTATCTCGCGACCTGGTGGGACGTGCTGCGCGTCGCCCGCGAGAACGAATTTTTCGCCAAACGCACGCTCGATGAGGTGGAGAGCTTTCTGAAGAAGCCAGCGGAATGGTCGGCCGCACATGGCGGCATAGCGGAATTCAAAGCCGCGGGTTGAGCGGCAGATAAACTGGGAGGAAGGTACATCATGGTTGTTCGCGCCTCGTCGGGGCTCGCCCTGGCATTCGCCATCGCCGGCGCCTCAATGGCTGCTCGCGCCGAAATCGCGGTTTCATCGAACGACGCGCACACGGTCACCGTCAACGGACAGCAGATTGCGGCCGAGCCTGTCGTCGCCGATACGCTTTCGATCGTCGATCTGGCAAAATACCCGCCGCAGGTGGCCGCGACGATCGACGTTCCCGGCAGTGTTGTCGGACCGCCTTATGCTGTCGCCGTGGCACCGGACGAGAGCTTCTCGATCGTCTCGTCGGCGACGAAACTGGACTCAGCCGATCCGAAGAAGATCGTGCCCGACGACCGCGTGTCGGTGATTGACCTCGCGGGCGGACCGAAGGTTGTACAACAGGTTACCGCTGGCGCCGGTGCGACGTCGGTCGACATCTCGCCGAATGGCTCCCTGGTCCTCGTCGCCAACCGCACGGAAGGTACCGTCTCAGCCTTTCGCCTGAATAACAAAAAGCTCGAGCCGCTCGACAAGGTCGATCTCGGCAATCCCAAAGCCGGCCCGAGCGGGCTCGCCTTCGTGTCCGATCGCGTTGCGCTGGTTTCACGTGACGGCGACAACATGATCAACGTGCTGCGGGTCGACGGGAACACGATTACAGTCGACCCGCGTCCGCTGACCACCGGCGTGCGGCCCTATACGCTTGCTGTCGCGGCGAGCGGCAATCTTGCCGCGGTCTCCAACATGGGCCGCGGCGACGACGACATCGATACGGTGAGCCTGATCGATGTTTCGTCGGAGCCGTTCCGCACCGTCGAGACGATTTCCGTCGGCATGAGTCCGGAGGGCCTGCGCTTTTCGCCGGATGGAAAATTCCTGGCAGTGGGAACGCAGGAAGGAACCACCAAAAAGAACGGCTCACCGTTTCAGACCCCCAATGGCCGGCTGGCGATGTATGCCGTCGACGGCAAATCGCTCCGCAAAGTGGCGGAGGCGCCGGTCGGTCACTGGTCGCAAGGAATTGCCTTCTCGAAGAATGGCGAAACGATCATCGTGCAGAACATGGTCGAGCGGACGCTGGCGGTGTTTCGCTTCGACGGCCAAAAACTTACGGCAGGCACGCCGATTGCGATCGGCGCCGGGCCGGCGGCTCTCGGTACCGCGTGGCGATAACGGCAGATTCGGCGGCAGCGGCGAAAAGCGCTCGCGCTACTGATTGCAGTTGGAGCAGATGTCGGGAAACCCGATGCGCGGGTTCGTTGCATCTCAAAAGCGGCGACGGTAAGGGCGCCTGATCTCGGCGCGACATGCTTAGGGGCCCTCGTTTATTCCGGAGGAAAAATGGCGGAAGCAGTTCACGAAATCGCCCATGACGCGGCACACGAAGCTGCTCACAGCACCAAGACCGAAGCGAAGTTTATTGGACTGCTGATCTCGGTGCTTGCCCTGTTTTTGGCCGTTTCCGAAATGGTGGGCAAGGCGGCGCAGACGCATGGGCTCGCTCTCAATATCGAGGCGAGCGACACCTGGAACTTCTATCAGGCCAAAACGATCCGGCAGACCGTGCTGCGCGCCAGCCTGGAAAGCGCGAAACTGGCCAATCCCACACCGAACGCGGATGTTCAAAAGCAGTTTTCCGCTTGGCAGGCGAATATCGATCGCCTGGAAAGCGAGCCTGAGAAGGCGGAAGGGCGCAAAGAGCTGCTGGCCAAGGCAAAAGAGATCGAGCACCGTCGTGATGAAGCGTTCGAAAAATACCACGCCTACGAGGTCGCATCGCTAATCATCCAGCTCGGCATCGTGCTGGCCTCCGTCGCGCTTCTGTCGTCTGCAATCATCTTTGCCTACGCTGCGGGCGCTCTCGGCGTGCTCGGACTCGCTGTTCTTGTCAGCGCCTACGTCAAATTTGGCCCGGTCATGCATTTATTGCATTAGGTGCGATGGGCCGCCCCGGCCGATTTGGCTTAGGCGGTCCGCTGGCGATATGGCTGCCGCATGGACAGCGAAACCTCTCCTCGCATCGACGTTCGCCTCGATTCACGCGACGGCGGCAGCGTCGCCTTTGTCACCGTCGACAATCGCCGCAAGCTGAACGTCCTCGGCCGCGCGCTGATGCGCGAGTTCATTGGGGCGCTGGAAGAGCTGAGCGCCCGCGACGATGTGCGTGCGGTGGTCATTTCCGGCACCGGCGAGCGCGCCTGGATCGGCGGCGCCAATATTTTGGAGATGGCGGAGCTCGACGCGAAGACGGCGCGCGACTTCATCACCCTGCTCCATCATGCCTGCCGCGCGGTCCGCGATTTTCCGGTCCCGGTGATCGCGTCGATCCGCGGCTATGCGCTCGGCGGCGGCCTCGAGCTCGCCGCCGCCTGCGATCTTCGCATCGCGGCGACGGACGCAATTTTCGGCATGCCGGAAGTGAAGGTCGGCATTCCCTCGGTGATTGAAGCCGCGCTCCTTCCGACGCTGATCGGCTGGGGCCGCACGCGCGAATTGCTGTTGTTCGGCGAGAATATCGACGCGCAGAAGGCGCACGAATGGGGTCTGGTCCAGTCGGTTGTCGAGCCGCACATGCTCGACCGCACCGTGGAAAAATATCTGCGCGCGCTTTTCGCCACGGGACCTGAGGCGATCCGCATCCAGAAGAAGCTGATCCGCCGCTGGGAGGATCTCCCGCTCAGCGACGCCATCCAGGCCGGCGTGGACGCCTTTGTAGGTTCGTGGGGCACCGATGAGCCGCGGCGGCTGATGCAAGCCTTTCGCGACCGGCGCTCCCGCAAGCCGGAATGAGCGCACCGCCAGCACATTTGCGCGCTTCCCTCTGGGTGATGGTCGCGGCGCTGACCTCGATTTTCGCGATGAGTCAGGCGTATCGCACGCTGCCGGCGATCGTCGCCAATGCGATCGAAGCGGAGTTTCACCTCTCGGCGCAAGCGATCGGATTCTTTGCCGGCGCTTTCCATTTGTCGTTCGGCCTGATGCAGCTCTTCGTTGGCGTCGCGCTCGACCGCTATGGGCCGAAGCGGACGGTCTGTGCCTTTTTCTCGCTTGGCGTCGTCGGCGCGATCCTCTGTACCGCCGCGCCGAATTTTGCCGTGCTGATCGCCGGACAAATCCTGCTCGGCATCGGCAGCGCGCCGGCTTTCCTCGCGGTGCTGTTGTTTATCGCGCAAGTCTATCCGCCGAACCGTTTCACCCACATTTCCGGTTACGCGATGAGCTTCGGCGGCCTCGGCATGCTCGTAACGGCGACGCCGCTTGCCTTTGTCATCCAGACCTGGTCCTGGCGCGCGAGCTTTGCGCTGCTCGCGATCGCGTCGGTGCTGGCGCTCGTCGTCACATGGGGCGTCGTGCGCGAGCCTCCGCCGCGCGTCAGCGCGAAGTCGGAGACGCTCGCCGAGGCGTTCAAGCAAGCGACGCTCTTGTTCAAGGCGCCGCAAACCGCGGGCATTCTCGTTCTCGGCGCGATCACCTATTCCTCACTTTTGGCGCTGCGCGGCCTTTGGATCGTGCCGCTCTTCGTGCAGCGTCACGATTTTTCGCTGGTGCAGGCGGGCAATGTCGTCCTCATCCTGTCGATCGCAATGCTGCTGAGCCCGATGATTTTCGGCCGCATCGATCCGGGCGCACGTTGGCGGCGCGAGCTCATCGTCGCCGGCGCGATCGTCTCCGCCGCACTGATCCTGATCCTCGGCTGGGCGACGCCGCGCGCGACATCGCTCGATGTTGCGCTGACGCTGGCAATCGGGCTCATATCCGGGTTCATCATCCTGCAATATGCCGACGTGCGCGCCTCCTATCCTGCCGAAGTGGCCGGGCGGGCGCTGGCGATTTTCACCATGGCGATGTTTTTGGGCGTCGCCCTCGTACAATACCTCACGGGATTGGTCGCCGGCTTTGTCATCGAACGCGGGCAGGAACCGCTCTTTGCGGTGCATGCGACGCTGGCTTTCTTGCTCATCGCCGCGTCCGCGGCTTTTGTCGCCCTGCCGCGCGCGGCGATGAACAGACGAAGTTAGAGGACTTAGATGGCAGCAAAAATCGTCAGCATCGAAACCATCTATGAAGGCTGGTCGAAGTTCTCGCGTGCGATGATTCAGACGAGTGGCAAGCCGTTCAAGCGCGAGATCGAGGATCATGGGCGCGCCGTCGTCGTTCTGCCGTATAATCCGCACACGCGGACGGTCATCCTAGTCCGGCTGTTGCGTGCGCCGGTGCTGGTCGCGGCCGCAGAAGATTCGCTTCTCGAAGCGCCGGCCGGTCTCATCGATGATGACGATCCAGCCGACGCGGCGCGGCGCGAAGTCATGGAAGAAGCGGGCATTCGGATAAGCGACCTCGAGCACGTGGCGACGGTTTGGACGATGCCCGGCATTTCGACCGAACGGATGGACTATTATTTTGCGCGGTTCTCGCAAGCCGACCGCATCGGCAAGGGCGGCGGCGTCGCCGGCGAGAACGAAGACATCACCGTCGAAGAACATGCGCTGGCGGAACTCTGGGCAATGGCGCGGCGCGGCCAAATCGCCGATCTGAAGACGCTGACGCTCATATACGCGCTGAAAGACCGCCATCCCGAGCTGTTCGATTAGCCGTGGCGGATTCCTCTACCCCGATCTTCGACGAAGCGTTCCAGGCGCGGCTTATCGAGCTGATAACCTGGCGGCGCGACGTGCGCCGCTTCCGCCGCGAGCCGCTTCCCAAGGGCACACTGGAGCGACTTGTCGAATATGCCTGCCTCGCGCCGTCTGTCGGTTTGAGCCAGCCCTGGCGCTTTGTCATGGTTGAAGCGGCTAAGCGGCGCGCGGCAATCCGCTCTTGTTTCGAATCCTGCAATGCGGATGCACTCAGCGCGCAAGCGCCGGAGCGCGCCGCGCTTTACGCGCGGCTGAAGCTCGCGGGCCTCGATGACGCACCCGCTCACATCGCGGTGTTCGCCGATCGCGAAACAGCGCAGGGCCATGGCCTTGGACGGCGCACGATGCCGGAGACGATCGACTATTCCGTCGTGATGGCGATCCACACATTATGGCTCGCGGCGCGCGCCGAGGGAATTGGCGTCGGCTGGGTGTCGATCCTCGATGCGACGCGCGTCGCCGCGATCCTTGAGACGCCGCCGAAATGGACGTTCATCGGCTATCTCTGCGTCGGCTATCCGCTCGAGCAGGACGAGACGCCGGTGCTCGAACGCGAAGGTTGGGAAAAGCGGCGCGCGGCGGCTGATACCGTCCTCTATCGCTAATCAGGCGATCGCGACATCGATTAGGATCGGGCCGCTTGTGTGCTTCAGCGCCTCGCGGATGGCCGGCGCCAAGTCCTTGGCATGCTCGACGCGGCGACCCGGCACGCCCTGCCCTTCGGCGATGGTGACGAAATCGATATCCGGCAATTGCGTGCCGACGACTCGGTCCATCTGAAAATGATCCTTGAATTCTTCGAGCGCGGCATAGCGGCGATTGTTCAATATAATGAAGATGATCGGCAGCCGGTTCTGTGCCGCGCTCCACAAGCCCTGGATCGCATACATGGCCGAGCCGTCGCCGATCAGCGCGATGATGCGCTTGTCGCGCTCGGCGAGCGCGATGCCGATGGCGGCGCCGAGAGAAAATCCGAGGCCGCCGCTTGCCATCGTATAGAAAGAGTCCGGCCGGTCGAAGGGCAAATAGGCTTGCATCGGCTGGCGCGCCGTCGGCGATTCCTCGACGATGATCGAGTCGGCGGGACGATCGGATGCGAGCGTCTGCATGACGAATTCCGCGCTCATCGGGTCTTTCGCGGGCAGAGCCGGCCGCGCCGGACGAAGCGCCGGCGCTTTGCGTTTTCGTGGGGTGGAGCGCTCGAGAATGTCGCGAAGAGCCAGGCGGACGCTTGCGACAATCGTGTTGCCGACCGGCGACCATGACGCCGCAACCGGATCTTCGGTGATTTGGAAAAGCGTCGCCTCCTCGGGAATATGCGGCCCCCCGCCTTCGACATGATAGGTGAAGACCGGCGCGCCGATCACCAGGATCACGTCGTGTCGCGCCAGACTTTGCCGGATGCCCGCGCGCGCCGGCGGCAGGAACCCGGCAAATAGCCGGTGCGTCTGCGGAAACGACGCGCGCGCCGCATGCGGGCTCGTCCAGACGCGCGCCTGATGTCTTTCGGCAAGCGCGACGATCTCATCCCAGGCCTGATCGCGATCGACTTCGGCTCCAGCGACAAAGGCCGGCCGCTCGGCGCGATCGAGCGCTTCGACGAGCGGCGGCAACGCCTCGGGATCGGGACGCAACGCACGGCTCACCTGCCGCTCGGCAACCGGCGCGGCCATCGCGTCCCAATCGTCGACGGGAATCGACAGGAACACAGGCCCGCGCGGCGGTTGCATGGCGATGTGATAGGCGCGCGCCAGCGCCTGCGGCACGTCGGCGGCGCGCGCCGGCTCATTCGCCCACTTGACGTATGGTTTCGGGAACTCCGCCGCCTGCTGCGCAAACAGAAACGGATCGAACGGCAATATCGAGCGCGCCTGCTGGCCCGCCGTGACGATCAGCGGCGTCGCATTGCGAAAGGCGGTGAAAATGTTGCCGAGCGCATGGCCAAGGCCGGCAGCCGAATGCAGGTTGACGAAAGCGGCGTTGCGCGTGCGTTGCGCATAACCGTCGGCCATCGCGACGACGATGGATTCCTGCAGGCCGAGGATATAGCGAAAATCATTGGGGAAGGCGCGGAACATCGGCAATTCCGTCGAGCCGGGATTGCCGAAAATCGTGTCGATGCCGAACGCGCGCAAAAGATTGAGCGCGCTCTCGCGGACGGTGATGTCTTTTGTTTTATTGGCGCGCGGCATTGCTCATCCGACTTCAATGACCCTCGACCGGCGGCGTTCCATGCGTGTGGAAGGATTCGATCGTCTTCAGCCCCCACGCCTGGCCCTTGGCGCGCTCCGCCTCGCTCCACACGATCGGCTCCCAGTCAGGCGCGAGGATCAGCCGCGCGCCGGCATTGGCCACCTCGACGCGATTGCCGCCGGGTTCGTAGACATAGAGGAAAAACGTCTGCTGGATCGCATGTTTGTGCGGGCCGGTCTCGATGAACACGCCGTTTTCGAGAAAGATGTCGGCGGCGCGCAGGATTTCCTCGCGGCTATCAAGCGCATATGTCACGTGGTGAAAGCGCCCACGCGTGCCGGTATGATCGCGTGAATAAGCCAGATCATAGCTCTTGTTGGTGAAAGTGATCCACATCGCGGCTTCGGTGCCGTCGTTGAGCACGATCTGCTCGGTCAACCGTCCGCCGAGATAATTTTCGAAGAACTCGCGATTGGCCTTGATGTCGACGGCAAGCCCGTTGAAATGATCGAGGCGCCGCACGTTCACGCCGCGCGCGGGAAACCGCTGCGCCTGGTTTTTCAACGCCGGCTTCAATGCCGAAGGCGCGTCGTAGCGCTCGGTCTCATAATAGAGCTCGATCACGTGGCCATCGGGATCGTGGCAGCGATAGGCGGGCCCGTGGCCGAGCTCGTCCTCGACCCAGCCGATCTCGTGGCCGGAGCCTTTGAGCGCGGCGACGCGGCGCTCCAACGCCTGCTGGCTGCGCGTGCGAAACGCTGCATGACCCAGGCCCGAGGTTTTCGCGCCTGTGAGCTTTAAGGAATAGCGCTCGTAATCGTCCCAGCCGCGGAGATAAACGGAATCTCCTTTGCGGCCGCTCTCTGTCATGCCGAGCACGTCGACGAAGAATTTGAGGCTCTCGTTCGGTTTAGGCGTCAAGAGTTCGATGTGGCCGAGATGGGCGATGTCGAGGATAGGTTCGGGAGGCATATCTGTCATGTCTGGCGTCCCGCGGTCCTGCTCAAAAAGCTCGCATGTTGATTAGTCAATCGCGGCACCCGGAACAAGAGCGGCCACGATCCTCCGGGTGCGCACCGAAAGTTGATTGGTCAACTTCGCCTGACTTGCCTAGGCTCGTCCGCATTGGGAGAGGGCAAAATCATGATCCTTGGCATGTCGCTTGAGACCTTCACGCTGTTGCACGTCGCGATCAGCCTCATCGCGATCGTCACCGGCTTCGTCGTTGTCATCGGAATGATCGCCGGCAAATCCCTGCCGGTCTGGACGGCGCTGTTCCTGCTCACGACGGTGCTGACCAGCGTGACGGGATTCATGTTCCCGTTCAGCGGCATCACGCCGGGGATCGTTGTCGGCGCCATCTCATCGGTGCTGCTCGTTATCGCGCTGTTTGCGCTCTACATTCGGCACCTCACGCATGCCTGGCGCTGGATCTACACCGTCACCGCGATCGCGGCGTTTTACCTCAACGTCTTTGTGTCGATCGTGCAATCCTTCCAGAAAATCCCGTTCCTGCACGCCCTGGCGCCAACGCAATCGGAGCCGCCGTTCCTCATCACGCAGGCAATAGCGCTCGGCGTTGTCATTGTCTTAGGCACCCTCGCAGTGGCGCGGTTCCGCCCGGGAATGCCGGTCGCCGTCGGCTAGAGCCGAGGCTCTACCCGGCATAAGCGCGCTGCAACGCCGCGATATCGAGCTTCTTCATTTTCATCAAAGCCGCAAAGACGCGATCGCGCTTTTCGGGTTCCTCGCTATCCATGAGACGCGGCAGAATCGCCGGGACGATCTGCCAGGAAACGCCGTACTTGTCTTTGAGCCACCCGCATTGCTCGCTCGCCGGGTCGGCGGAGAGCTTCGTCCATAGGTCGTCGATCTCCTCCTGCGTCTCGCAATTCACCACGAATGAGATCGCTGGCGAGAAGGTGAAGATCGGGCCGCCGTTGAGCGCGAGGAAATCCTCACCGTTGAGCTCGAACGAGACTTCCAACACCGTGCCCTTCGGCAGCGGCATGCCGTCGCCATAATGCGAGATTGCGGTGACCCGCGAGTTCTTGAATACGGAGACATAGAAGTTGGCAGCTTCTTCCGCCTGGTTGTCGAACCATAGGCAGGGAGCGATGTTGCGCATGCTTTTCAGATGTCCTCGAGCCGGTCGACATAAGTAAGCCCGGCCTTGTTCAGCGGCTCGCGCATTCCATACATGTCGAGGCCGATCTCGCCGGCGGCAAGCCGCTTGCGTTTTCCGTCCTCGTCACCGAGGCGCCGGTCGCTCTTCTCCGCGACATCGGCCGCGTCTTTGCGCGAAACGACGACCACTCCATCGTCATCGGCAACAATCGCGTCGCCCGGCTCGACGTTCACCCCGGCGCAGACGACCGGCACGTTGACCGCGCCGAGCGTCGCCTTCACCGTGCCCTTCGCCGAGACGGCCCGCGACCAGACGGGAAAGCCCATTTCCTTCAGGGGCTTCACGTCGCGGCAGCCGGCATCGATCACGAGCCCGACGACACCGCGCGCCTGCAGCGATGTCGCCAAAAGCTCGCCGAACATGCCATCCGTATTGTCGGCGGTGCAGCCGACGACGAGCACGTCACCCCTCTGGCATTGCTCCACCGCGACATGGATCATCCAATTGTCGCCGGGCTGCGCCAGGACGGTGACGGCTGGCCCCGCAATGGACGCGCCGGGCCAGATCGGCCGCATATAGGTCTTCATCAAACCGATGCGCCCATATGCCTCGTGCGCCGTCGAGACGCCCGCCTTGGCAAGCGCTGCACAGAGGTCGGCATTGGTTCGGTCGATGTTGCGGACGACGACGTTCTTCATGCGAGCTCCTCCAGCGACATCGGAAAGAGGCGCTGGTAGGCCTCGCCATAGGTCATCGGGCGCCCGGTGTTGCGCCCGCCCTGCGCGCCGCGATTGAGCGCTACGCGCTCGTAATAGGCCCAGAGGTGCCTTTGCGCAGCTAGCACCTGAAACGCCTTGTACTTCGTCTCCCATACATCGTCGATGTTGAGGATGACCTGCGGCTTGAAATTGCACTGCTCGGGCTGATGCGGCTCGAACAAGAACATCGGCGGCGCGGAATAGGTGTATTTGGCAGCGGGCTTATGACCCATCGCTTGCGCAACGACGCGCGTTTCCTGCGCAAAAAGCGCGGCTTTCGGATGATCGAAATTGTAGGGGTCTTCGAGCGCGTGGGTCAGCACGAAAGCGGGATTGAGCTCGCGGTAAATGTCGACGGCGCGGTCGAACATTTCCGGCGTCGTGCGCAGCGGATAATCGCCGGCATCGAAGAACTCGATTTCGGCGCCGAGAATTGCGGCCGCCTTCTCTGCCTCGGCCCTGCGCGCCTGCTTCACTTTTTCGAGCGTCGCGCCGGGTTCTTTCCAGGCGAATTGGCTCTCGCCGCGCTCGCCGAACGAGAGGCAGATGATCTTGACGCGATAGCCCTTCTTCGAATGCAACGCGATTGCGCCGCCGGCACGCCAAACGAAATCGCCGGGATGTGCGGTGATGACGAGTCCTGTCTTCTGATCCGGCATGTCGCTCCTCTAAGCGGGCTGCGCGCCGTTTTTAGAGATGAACCTGCGGGATGCAAACGGTCTCGCCGGCGCAATCATTGGGTGCTCAGCTCCCGCGGCGGCTACCTAAACAATATTTAACTGGCGTTCCGGCGGAAGCCGGGAAAAGCTTCACCGGCTGGGATCGGACAGGGATGCCATGGAACGGGAGACTCTGAACAAGGTCATCCAGGTGATCGCGCACGAGGACGGCGACGCGCTGCGCCGATCGCAAGCCTTTCTCGATCTCGTCGGCTCTTTTGCCGCAGTCGGCGCGATTCGCGAAACGGCGGAATCCTTTCGGCTCTACGCCCCGCTCTATCCCCGGGCTGCCGCGGAGATGGCGACGCTTGCGGTGGACGAGGTCCTGACGCGCTATTTGAGCGGGCACGAGGGCATCGAAGATTGGCGTATCCGCGCCTGGCGCGATCGGAATCCGCGGCGGTTCGAGCACTTGCGCGCCACGTTTCGGCTGGCGGACGAGTTCCAGTCCGAATTGCTCGCGCTTGCCCTGGAGCTACGCGAGCGCACAGAACCGGAGGCAGGGCTCCTCCCTTAGGAGGCCGGCCAGCTCCCCCGCCCAACGCGAAACCGACGGCCGGCGGCATCGTGCTGCATCTTACGGATGTAACTAGGTTTTCCCGTTCTGTCCTAGGATGGCTTCTCTGAAGCAGGCTTTCGTCATGCGGTGGCGATGTGCTTCAAAGGGGCTCGATGGACGTAAGTGACTGGCTGGCCGGCTTGGGATTGGCGCAATACGCGCAATCCTTCGCTGAGAACGGCATCGACGCGGACGTGCTGCCGCAACTCACCGGCGACGACCTGAAAGAACTGGGCGTCACCGCGGTCGGACATCGCCGCAAGCTCCTGACGGCGATCGATGCGCTGGGCTCGCCGAGCCCGCAGCCCCCTCCCGCTTGGGCCGCCCTCGAGGGTGCCAGTTCCGCGCAAGCCGAGGCTGCGGCCTCTCCCCAGCGCCGGCATCTGACCGTGCTGTTCTGCGATCTTGTCGGATCGACCGCCCTGTCGGCGCGCCTCGATCCGGAGGATCTCCCCGAAGTCATCCGGCGCTATCACGC
>Ga0164306_10000827_pt1 | contig 13111 bp, 13 predicted proteins | sample Whisoiple_242_MG_FD_110213 | JGI IMG/M metagenome (GOLD analysis project Ga0164306, IMG submission 110213) | Soil microbial communities amended with fresh organic matter from upstate New York, USA - Whitman soil sample_242_MG | ecosystem: Environmental > Terrestrial > Soil > Unclassified >... | reverse complement strand
GTGGTACTCCTTCGTCGTTCCCACAGGTGTCGGTCGCGTCCCGTCCCAACGGCACTGCTTGTCACAGTGACGGGGCCCCGGCCTGCGGTCCGGGGGTGTCCCACAGCCCTCCGACGATGCCGGACGGTGCGGGTGGTGACGCGATTGTTGTACTGCCGCCGCCGGCGAACCGGCGGTGTCGGTCGAGGGTGAAGGCGGGCTTTCCGACCCGCGGCTTCTCGCTCGACCGCGTCAGGAACTCAGCCCTGGCGCTGCTTGTGGCGAGCGTTGCTGTTGCAGATGACCATCACGCGACCGTGACGGCGAATCACCTTGCAGTGCTCGCAGATCTTCTTGACGCTGGGTTGAACCTTCACTGCTGTCCCACTCTCTAGTACCGGAACCGGTGTCGGCCCGGACCACGCACACCGTTCGATGTGCTCCCTACCGATCCCGCGGATGCCGGCCGGTCGTCCCGGGCTCGTCGGCCCGGGCCCACCCCTGAGAGGGGGTGGATTTGGTGGTTGCTACTTGTAGCGGTACACGATCCGGCCGCGCGTCAGGTCGTAGGGAGAGAGCTCCACAACAACCCGGTCCTCCGGCAGGATGCGGATGTAGTGCTGCCGCATCTTGCCGCTGATGTGCGCGAGCACGCGGTGCCCGTTTTCCAGCTCAACCCGAAACATCGCGTTGGGCAACGGCTCGACCACGCGACCTTCGACCTCGATGGCCCCGTCTTTCTTGCCCATGTCCTCCGCAATCCGTTCCACTAGCCTGGGTCGTGGGCATGCTCACCCCCGCACGAATCAACTGCTCCGGCGCCGCGTGGAACACGCGCAGCCGAACCAGCATCTCCTCGGGAGCCGACGCGCTCAGATGCCATTCATCCGATGCCGGCTGGATGCGTGCAGCACCAAGCCGACACGACCCGCGCGCCGACGTTCCACTGTACGCCGGTCCGGCGTGGGCTCCAACTCGCCCGAATGTGGCATCCGAGGGCCGCACCGACGTCAATCCGGCCGGTCGCGATACCGTTGCCGGATCATGAGCCTGACCTGTCCGAAGTGCCAAGGCAAGATGCGCAGCTCCGAACGCAGCGGCGTCACGGTCGAGCAGTGCAAACAGTGCCGCGGGGTCTTCCTGGACCACGGCGAGCTGGAGCACCTGATCACCGCGGAGGCCCGCTTCCTGGGCGTCGAGCCGCGGGATGCGCAAGAGGTGGAGAGCCCGCGCATCCCCGACTATGACGCGCCGAGACGACCGGTGTCCGACGAGCGCAAACGCTCGGAGCGGCTGTTCGGCGAGGACCGTAAGTCCCGCGGAAAGTCCAAGAAGCGCAAGAAGACCTTTCTCGAGGAGTTTTTCGACTGATCGGGGACCCGATGACCCAGGGGGTGCTGACCATGCTGGCAGGGACCGACGACCGGACGGATTTCGACGCCTTCTTCGAATACGGCTACATCTGGCTGCCGTATGCCGTCGCCGCGCTGGTGTTGCTCGGGCTCGGCGTGGTGGCGGTGGTGCGATGGCGCAAGTCCTCGCCGGGGACTGCCGAGCTGCTCTTCACCAGCGGCACCCTGCTCGCCGTGCTGGCCGCCATCGTCCTCGGCCTGGCCGACGGGGCCTCGGAGAACAACGGTCTGACCGCCATCGACCCCATCGTCTGGCAATGGATGGTGGATCACCGCACCCCGGCCATGACCACCTTGGCGATCGTGGTCACCGAGGTCGGCAGCACCGTGTCGATGACGATCATCGCCCTCGTGACCATCGGGTACCTGCTGATCAAGCGGCGCCGCGGGGACGCCGTCCTGGTCGCGGTGGTCGCCGCCGGCGCGGGACTGCTGGTCCGGGTCGGCAAGGCCACCGTCGGCCGGGAGCGCCCACCGGTGGAGTACCGGCTGGTCACCGAAACCAACGAGTCGTTCCCATCGGGCCACGCCCTCGCCTCCGCCGCCATCCTCGGGGTGGTGCTGGTGGTGTTGCTGCCGTCGATCCGTTCCCGCGGGCTGCGGATCGGGGTGGTGATCGGCGTCGGCCTGTTCGTCGTCGCCATCGGGCTGTCCCGGTTGTATCTCGGCGTGCACTGGGCGACCGACGTGCTCGCCGGCTGGGTCACCGGCCTGGCCTGGCTCACCCTCTGCCTGACCGTGCGGCAGGTCTGGCGGCATACCCACGGTCGCCCGGAACTGCTGGTGGACGAGCCCGGACCGCCGGCAGAGCCGGCCTCGGGCGGCACCGAGCACGCCGAGACCTAGTCGATCGGCGGCGGGTCAGCCGGGTTTGCGCAGTCCGTAGCGGGTCTCCGGGCGGCCGACCTGGCCGTAGCGCAGGCTGCGTTCGGCGACGTTGGTGTCCGCGAGGTGTTCCAGGTACCGGCGCGCGGTGATCCGGGAGACGCCCAGGAAATCTGCGATCTGGGTCGCCGATGCCTCGCCGAACTCGCGCAGGGCACCGACCACGATCGCCAGGGTCTCCTTCGTCATGCCTTTCGGCAGGGTCTCGCCGACCGGTGACCGCAGCATGCCGAGCGCCCGGTCGACGGCTGCCTGGTCGACGTCGGATTCACCGGCCACCTGATTGCGGAACTCCTGGTACGCGAGCAGCCGGTCCCGCAGGGTGCCGAAGGCGAACGGCTTGATCACGTACTGCACCGCGCCCTGCGCCACCGCGGACCGCACGACGTCGGCATCTCGCGCAGAGGACACCACCATCACGTCCACCGTCGATCCGGCTGCCCGGATCCGGCGGAACAGGTCCAGACCGCTGCCGTCCGGCAGGTGCAGGTCCAGCAGCACCAGCTCGATGCCGCCCCTGGCCAACGCCCGCTCGGCCTCCAGCCGCGAGTGCGCAACGGCAGCGACCGAGAACCCGGAAACCCTTTCCACATAGGCCTTGTGCGCCCGGGCAGCGATCGGCTCGTCCTCCACCACCAGCACCCGGATCATCGGAATCCCTGCGCGGTCGACGCCCGGTGCTGATCGAGAGCAACGGAATCCTGGCCGGCGGGCGGGTACGGCAGCCACACCACGAACCGGGCACCCCGTCCCGGTTCGGCCAGCACCGTGCCCCGGCACCGCGCCACCGCCTGGGCGACCAGGGCCAGTCCGAGTCCCCGGTCGCCGGCCGGTCCGCGCGCGGTCTTGGTCGACCAGCCGCGGACGAACACCGAACGAGCCTGGTCTGCGGTCATCCCCGGCCCGTTGTCCGTCACGGTGATCCGGACGCCGTCGGCATCTGCGTGGGTCAGCTCACCGGAGATCTCCACCCGGCGCTGACCCTCGTCGGCAGACATGGTGGCCAGGATGTCGAAGGCGTTGTCCACCAGGTTGCCGACGATCGTCACCAGTTCCTGGTCGGGGGCTGCGTCCGGCGGCAGATACGACCCCTTCCGGACGGTCAGCTCGATCCCGCGCTCGGCACCCTGCGCCGACTTTGCGAGCAGCAACGCCGCCACGGCCGGGTTGCCGACGCCCTCCAGCACCCGGTCGGCGAGGCCCTGCGCGGTCTGCAGCTCGGCCACCGCGAAGGTCAGCGCGTGGTCGGTCTCGCCCAGCTCGATCAACGAGATCACCGTGTGCAGGCGATTCGCCGACTCGTGCGCCTGGGCGCGCAGGGCTTCGGAGAAACCCTGCACCCGGTCGAGTTCGCCGGTCAGCGACTCCAGCTCGGTGTGATCGCGCAGGGTGATGACGGCACCGGCCGGGTCGCCCTGCACGATCACCGAGCGGCGGCTGATCAGCAGCACCCGGTCGTCGGTCAGGGCCAGTTCGTCGGTGAGGCTGTCCTGGTCGTCGATCAGTGCCGCGACCTGCGCCGGCAGCCCGGCCTCGATGGGCGTTCGCCCGATCGCGTCATCGGTCAACCCGAGCAGCCGCCGGCCTTCGGTGTTGACGCTGACGATCCGCCCGGGGGCGTCCAGCAGGACCATGCCCTCGTGCACGGACGCCAGCACCGCGTCGTAGTAGGTGAACAGGCTGGCCAGCTCCCGCGGGCCCATGCCCAGGGTCTGCCGGCGTACCCAACGGGCGATCAGCAGCGAGCCGAAGAATCCGATCAGCAGCGCACCGAGGGCGATGAACCCGATCAGCCACAGCCGGCGATTCGTCGCCTCGTCGATGTGGTCGACGGTCACCCCGACCGCGACCAGGGCGACGATCTGCCCGTCGTCGACCACCGGCACGATGGCCCGGACCGACGGCCCGAGAGTGCCGGTGTAGGTCTCGATCCCGGTTCCGCCGGCCAGCGCCGCATCCCGGCTGCCGCGGTACTCCTGGCCGATCTGGGTCGGGTCGGGGTGGGTGTACCGGATGCCGTCCGGCCGCATCACGACCACGAAATCCGCGTTCGTCTGCCGCTGCACGTCGAGGGCATACTGCTGCATGGCCGCCGACGGACCCGAGATCTCCTCGCCCGCCGGGTATGTCGCGGTGACCGCGGCCTTCACGCTCGGTGCGGTCGCCACCGTGTTGGCCACCGCGATCACCCGCTCGCCGGTGGTCCGCTCGGTTTCCTTGTCCGTGTCCACCAGCAGCGCCAGCGACAGTGCGGCGAGAACGACCACCAGCACGATCGCCTGCAGCGCCAGGATGCGCCTGGCGAGCGACCAGCTGGAACCGGTGTGCACGGGTACACCTCACGGCAGGTATCGAGGTCAACCGCACCGTCGCGGCCCGTCATCGACCCTACGTCCCTGCGTGCTTGCGGGGCTCGACAACAGGGCCGGATCAGCTTCCCCGGTTGGCCACCTCGGTGAACAGGGCACCCTGGGCGGCGCCGGACCCGACCCGGCCACCGCCGCGACCGCGGAGCACAAACGCGACACCCACCGCGACGACCGCGCCGGCGATCGGGCCGGCCACGTAGACCCAATAGGCCTGGAAGTCGAAGCTGACCAGAGTCGGCCCGAACGTGCGGGCCGGATTCATCGAGGCGCCGGAGATCGGGCTGCCCCACAGGCCCGCCAGCGCGATATAGGCACCGACGCCCAACGCGCCGATCACGCCGAGATTCTGGGCGCCGGATGCTGTGCCGAGAATGACGCTGACCAGGCCGAAGGTCAGCACCAGCTCCATCAGGAACGCCGTTGTCGAGGAGTAGTTGGGCGCCGGGTAGTTGGAGCCGTACATCGCGGAGACACCGATGACGTACTGCAGGAACCAAGCAGCCAAGGTGGCGCCGATCAGTTGCACGACGATGTAGCCCGGCACCCGGACCCAGGGGAAATCGCCACGCAACGCAAAGGCGATGCTCACCGCCGGGTTCAGGTGTGCGCCGGACACCTTTCCCATGAACAGGATGACGCCGAGCACCATCAGCGCCGGCGCGGTGACAGCCGCTGCCCGACTGATCGTGTCCGGGAACGCCTGGCCCATCATCCCGCCACCCGCGGCGACGAGCACCAGGAAGAACGTGCCCAGGAGCTCGGAGAAGAGCCGCCGCCATTCCTGCTTCGGGTCCCGGAAGTTCTCCGCCATGGCGATGAAGGAGGCCTCCATCGACTCCACCGGGGAGGGCGGTTTCTTCGAGGGGCCCGATGTGTTCGCCGTGGGCCCGGCGGCCGCGCGCTTCTTGTTCTGTGCTGGCATGGAGATGATGGTGCGCGCGAACCATCCCGCGGGATTCATCCGGAAGGGATGAACCCGGCGGATCGGATGAAGGTTCCTTCGTGGACAGGCAAGGACGCCGGCGCGCCGCGGCGGTTACCGTGCCTCTCCGAGGCCGTGCAGCTCCGATTCGCGATGGGAGATTCTTCGATGTCATCCGATCCGCAGGTCCGGCTCATCCCGGCGACCGTGCCGTTGCTGAACGCGTTGAATGACGACCCTGCCCGGTTCGACGAGTTGATCGGCTCGCCCGTCCCGGACGGTTGGCCGGAGTTTCCGGAGGCCATCGGCTTCACTCTGACGCAGTTGAAGAACGCGACCGAGGCCGACCGCTCGTGGTCGATGCAGTTCTTCGTCGACCGGGCCACCGGGCGTCTCATCGGCTCAGGTGGCTTCGTCGCCCCGCCGGTCGAGCGCACTGTCGAGATCGGCTACGAAGTTGCTCCCGAGTTCCGGGGGCGCCGGTTGGGTGCTGCGGCCGCCCGGGCGCTGATCGAGGGTGCCGTCGCCAGTGACGAAGTCGATCACGTCATCGCGCACACCCTGCCCGGGCCGAATCCGTCGACGGGCGTGCTGACATCGCTCGGCTTCGAACACGTCGACGTCCAGCAGGACCCCGACGTCGGCGCCGTCTGGGAGTGGAGATGGACCCGGCCATCGCCGGGGTAGGTCGGGGAGCGGACATGGCGAACGGCCGGCGGCGTGGAAATCCCACACCTGCCGGCCGTTCACCTGACCCGAGAGGTCAGTGGCTGGTGGCCTTCTCGGCTCCGACTCCGGTGAGCGAGCGAACCTCCATCTCGGCCCACTTCGCCTTGTTGTATTCCCGGCTGGTGATGGTGCCGACGATCGCGAAGAGGAAGCCCAACGGGATCGACACCAGGCCGGGGTTGTTCAGCGGGAACCAGGCGAAGTTGATCGCCGGATCGCTGATCAGGCTCGCTGCCTTGCCGGTGGTGGCGTTGACCGGACCGCCGGACACGTTCGGCGAGAAGATCAGCAGCACCAGTGCGGAGATCAGCCCGCCGTAGATGCCCCAGGTCGCACCCCTGGTGTTGAACCGTTTCCAGAACAGCGAGAACAGGATCACCGGCAGGTTCGCCGACGCGGCGATGGCGAAGGCGATCGCGACCAGGAACGCCACGTTCAGCGACTGGGCGGGAATGGCCAGGGCGATCGACACGGCGCCGATGCAGACGGCGGCGATCCGGCCGACCCTGACCTCCTGCTTGTCGGTGACCTTCCCCTTCTTGATCACGTTCGAGTACAGGTCGTGCGCCAACGACGACGACGAGGCGAGGGTCAGTCCGGCGACCACCGCGAGAATCGTGGCGAAGGCCACTGCGGCGATCACCGCCAACATCACCGCACCGAGCCCGGTCCCCACCCCGCCCAACGCCTCGGCCAGCTGCGGTGCGGCGGTGTTACCGCCGGGACTCTGTTCGGAGATCGCCTTCGACCCGACGAGCGCCGCCGCGCCGAAGCCCAGCGCCAGCGTCATCAGGTAGAAGATCCCGATCAGCCCGATCGCCCAGAGCACCGACTTCCGGGCGGCCTTTGAATCGGGCACCGTGTAGAACCGGATCAGGATGTGCGGCAGGCCCGCGGTGCCCAGCACCAGGGCCAACGCCAGCGAGATGAAGTCCAGCTTGGACAGCAGAGTCTTGGTGGCATCGGCATTCTCGACGCCGTACCGCAGACCCGGCTGGAGGAACGACTCGCCCTTACCGGAGGCATCGGCAGCCGCGCCGAGCAGTGCCGACGGGTTGAAGCCGAATTTCGCCAGCACCCAGATCGTCATGATCGCGGCACCGGTCATCAGCATCACGGCCTTGACGATCTGCACCCAGGTGGTGCCCTTCATCCCGCCGAACACGACGTAGACGATCATCAGCAGACCGACCCCGACGATCACCAGGTTCTTCGCCGCCGCCGAACTGATGCCGAGCAGCAGCGCGACCAGCTCACCGGCACCGACCATCTGGGCCAGCAGGTAGAAGATCGAGACGATGACGGTGGAGATGGACGCCGCCGTTCGCACCGGGCGTTGCCGCATCCGGAAGCTGAGCACGTCGGCCATGGTGAATTTGCCGGTGTTGCGCATCAGTTCGGCGACCAGCAGTAGGGCCACCAGCCAGGCGACCAGGAACCCGATCGAGTACAGGAAGCCGTCGTAGCCGTAGAGCGCGATCAGGCCGGCGATCCCGAGGAACGAGGCCGCCGACATGTAGTCGCCGCCGATGGCGAACCCGTTCTGCATGCCGGTGAACGAGCGTCCACCCGCATAGAAGTCGGCGGCCGTGCGGTTCTGCCGGCTCGCCCAGATGGTGATGCCCAGGGTGATGGCGACGAACAGGGCGAACAGCGAGATGGTCAGCACCTGGTGTCCGGAACCCTCGTCGGCCGCCTTCGCCTGGATGGTGCCGAGCGTCTCGGCGTTGGTGAAGTCGGTGATCACGCGGCATCTCCTTCGATCTTGCCGCGCAATTGGTCGGCGAGCGGGTCGAACTTCCGGTCGGCATGGCGGGCGTAGAACAGGGCGATCAGGAACGTCGAGACGAACTGCAGGACACCGAAGAGCAGCCCGACGGTGATGTGCCCGATCACCTGGATGTTCATGAAGTCGCGGGCGAAGGCCGCGCACAGCACATAGGTGAAGTACCAGATCAGGAAGGCGATGGTCACCGGGAAGACGAACGAGCGCAGCGCATGCCGCAGCTTCGCGAAGTCCGGCGAGGCCTGGACCGTCTCCCAGTCAACGGCGCTGGTGGTGTCCTGCGCGATCGGCGGATCTGCCATGGGACCTCCTTGTCACATGCGCGTCGCGGCACCTGATGCCGTCGTCGCTGTCAGGAGGCACGCTAGGCAGGTCGGGCCCGGACGGCGCCCATCAATCGGGCAGTGTCATCCTCGGCGCGCCGAACGGTCGCTGTCCGCCGACGAACGGTCGATCTGCTGCCCGTCCGGATCCTGAAGCCACCAGGGCGAACACGAAGCAGATCATGAAGATGATCATGTCGACACCGAGCGGTCCACCGCTGAGCAGCGTCCACACCGCGATGGCGGCGAAAATCCCGACACCCAGCACGGCGGGCCGAGCCACCCGGAACTCGGAGTAAGGTGACCCTAACTAGATCGACGAGTTCAGGAGCCCTGGTGTCCGACACATCCCCCGCCACTACATCAACACGCACCCGCCCGAGACGACCCGCACCCCTGCCGGTGACCGTGGTCGCGACCAGCCGGCTGAGCCCGACGATGGTGCGGGTGGTGTTCGGCGGGCCGGATCTCGAGCAGTTCGCACCGTCGAAGTTCACCGACTCCTATGTGAAGCTGACCTTCCCGGTGCCCGGTGTCGACTACCCGCAACCGCTGGATCTCGAGCAGGTCCGCGCCTCCCTCCCGCCTGCGCAGTGGCCGGTGGTCCGCACCTACTCGGTCCGGTCCTGGGACCCGCAGCATTCACAGCTGACCGTCGATTTCGTGGTGCACGGCGATTCCGGGGTTGCCGGACCCTGGGCGCGGACCGCCCGGCCGGGCGATCGGATCCACCTCTCCGGCCCGGGCGGCGCCTATGCGCCCGATCCGGCTGCAGACTGGCACCTGCTGGTCGGCGACGAGAGCGCGTTGCCGGCGATCGCCGCCGCCGTCGACGCACTCGACCCGGCGGCCCGCGGTCACGTGCTGATCGAGGTTCCGGGCAGCAGCTCGGAGATCCCGCTGCCGGTGCCGGCGGGCGTCGACCTCACCTGGGTGCACACCGGCGCCTCCCGGCTCGGCTCACGCCTGGTGCAATGGGTTGCGGCCGTTGACTTCCCGGATGCCGATGTGCAGGCGTTCGTGCACGGCGAGGCCGGGTTCGTCGCCGAGCTGCGACGACACCTGCGGGTCGACCGCCGGCTGCCCCGGGAGCGGCTGTCGATCTCCGGGTACTGGCGCCTCGGTGCCACCGAGGAGGGCTGGCGGGCGGCCAAGGCGGACTGGAATGCCGCCGCAGAGGACGTCGAACGACGGGCCGGGGTGGCCTGAGAGATCATCGAACGACGACGGTCTCAGCTTCGAGCGCGCGATAGGTGCCGAGCGCACGAAGATCCCGCGTGACGAGTGGCACGCCGTATTCGATCGCAGTCGCGGCCACCATGGCGTCGTAGACGGCACCACCGGCGACACCCTTGACGGCGAGAGCGGTGAGCAGTTCGGCGGCAGCGGACGCACCGAGAAACCGGGTGTGCGGGAAGTTGGCGGCGATGATCCGGGCCACTGCGGCGGGAGTGCGGCGGGCCGGTCCGGGCAATCGGGTCAGCACCGAAAAGGTCTCGAAGGCAGCATGTCCGGCGAGCCCGATGCGGCGTCCGTCGACGATGGCCAGTACAGCGGCGCGCCCTTCGTGGTCGAGGGTGCTCAAGGCCACCGCAACGCTGGTGTCCACCAGGAGTTCAGGACCCGATCCTCGGGTCATCGTTGGTCGGCATCGCGCAGCGCCTGAACGTCCTCGTCGGTGAGGGCTGCGCCGCTGGCCGGGATCACCAGCCAACCGTCGCGGTCCTCGAGATCATCGCCGGCCAGTGGTCTGACTCGAAGATCCGCTCCATCCGCCTCGACATCGACCGGACCTTGACCCAGGCCGAGGCGCTCCCGCAATGCCCGTGGAATCACCAATCGTCCGGCACTGTCGATGGTTGCTCTCATGCCTCAAGAGTACCCGCGATCATGTCATCCGCCGTGGGTCAGACTTGGGCTGACATCACTCCGGAGCGCTGAACCGGTGCTCCGGACGGCCGGTCGCCCCGTACCGCAGCTGCATCGCAATGCTGCCGCTCTCGGACAGCAGGGACAGGTACCGCTGTGCGGTCGCCCGGGAGATGCCGACCTGGTCGGCGACATCGGCAGCCGAGACCGGGCTGTCGGCCTCCACCACCGCCCTGCCCACCGCCTGCTCGGTGAGCGCGGAATGCCCCTTGGGCCGGTTCGAGGACGGGGCATGCAGGGTGCGCAACGCCAGGTCGAGCTCGGCCTGCGCCACCACCTGCAGTCGGTCCAGCACGGCCCGGTATCTGGCGTAGGCGGTCAGCCGGTCGATCAACATGTCGTCCGGAAAGGGCTTGATCAGATAGGCCAACGCGCCGCGGGACAGCGCGGTCCGCACGGTGACCGATTCAGCGGCCGCAGAGACCACGAATACATCGCAGTCCAATCGGCGCATCAGCTCGAGGCCGCCGCCGTCCGGCAGGTACAGATCCAGGAGCGCCAGGTCGATCCGGTTGCCGCCCTCCGACAACCAGCGCACCGCATCGGCGAGATTCGGCGAGATGTGCGCCACCGCGAACCCCGGTGTCCTGCTGACGGTCGCCGCGTGCAGCTGCGCAACCCGGAAGTCGTCGTCGATCACCAGCACCTGCAGCGTCATCGGCGGTGCACCCCATCCAGATCGACGGCCCGGTCGGTGCCGGCAGGTGCACCGACCCGCTCCGCGGTGAACGGCGCGGCCCGGGATTCGCCCGAGGACAGCACGCCGGGTAGCCGGGCCACGAACACCGCGCCGCTGTCGGTGCCGGGATCGGCCAACCACACGTCACCGTCGGCCACCCTGGCCACCTGCCGCACCAAGGCAAGGCCGAGCCCCCGCTCGCCGTTCCGTCCCGCCGGGTGCCCGCTGACGTTCTCCTCGAACAGGATGTCGCGCAACCCTTCCGGCACCCCGTCGCCGCTGTCGGCCACCGTCACGAACAGCGTCCCGGCATCGGCGAGCAGCTCGACCTCGACCCAACGCTCGCCGTTCCCGGTGCCGTTCGCCGCAGCGTCGACGGCGTTGTCGAGCAGGTTGCCCAACACCGTCGTCACCGCCACCGGATCGACGACGGTGCGGTCGAGCCAGGTATCGGGCCCCAACCGGAGGGTCACCGAGCGTTCCCTGGCATGGGCGGCCTTGGCCGACAGGAATGCCTGGACGGTCGGATCGCGCACGGTGTCCAGACCGTCCAGCAGGCTGCCGAGCGGCCCGGCACCCAGCACGGATCGCACGTAGTCGGTCGCCTCGTCCAGATCGCCCTGGGACAGCAACCCATGCACGACGTGCAGCCGGTTGGCGAACTCATGACGCTGCGCACGTAGGGCCGTGCCCATCGTCTGCACGGCGTCGAGCTGCCGGGTCAAGGCCTCGATGTCCGTCCGGTCGCGCGCCGACACCACCACCCCCAGGTCGTGACCGTCCCGGGTGACGCCGCCGACGGTGCACACCACGACGCGTTCGCCCGCGAGCACCAGCAGTGGCGTCGAGGTGATCCTGGACGTGACCGGGCGGCCACTCACCTCGGTGATCAACTCGACCAGTCGGCGCGGCAGACCGGCCCCGGCGACCGCTGCTCCCGCGTGCACGCCGGCGCCGAACAGCCGTTCTGCCTCCTGGTTCGCCACCCCGATCCGCCCGTTCTGGTCGACGGCGAACACCGCTTCGCTGATCCCGCCGAGCACCGCCTGGTGCTCGGACACCATGCCCGCCAACTCTTCCGGCTCCACCCCGAGGGTCAGCCGGCGGAGCCGCCGGTTCAGCAACACCGAGGCCAATACGCCCAAGCCCAGTGCGGCGGCGGCATACAGTGCGGCCACCCGCAGGTCGGCCCACAGCGCCGCGGAGATCTCGTCGGTGCCGATGCCGACGCTGACCGCGCCCACCACGGCAGAGCCGTCGGGTGCCAGCACGGGGACCTTCGCCCTGGCCGAATCGCCGAGCGTGCCCCGCTGTTCGACCACCTCTTCGCTGCCGGCCAGGGCGACGGAGGGATCGGTGGAGACCAGCAGCCCCAATTGCGCCGGGTCCGGGTGCGCCAGGCGGATCCCGCGGTCGTCGGTGACCACCACGAACAGGGCACCGGTCAGCACCCGCACCGCCTCTGCATCGTCCTGCACCGGACCGGCCGCGAGCTGCTCCCTGGTTTCCGGGGCGGCACGGTGGTCCCCGGAGTAGTCGGCCACCAGGGCGCGCAACTCGTCATCGGTGGCCACGGATCGGGCGATGGCCAGGGCACGGTCGCCGTATTCGGCGCGCAGTCCGCGCTCCACCATCCCTGCGAACAGCCCGAACCCGACCAGCACGACGGCAGCCACCACCGCCAGCTGCAGCAGCAGCAGCTGGCTGGTGAACCGCAGGCGGCGGCGCCTCATGGCCCGACCCTAAGGGGCGCGTGGCCGGTAGGACCGGTGAGCACAACGCGCACAAGTCGCTGCAACGTCCATAAATCGCCGGAACCGCGGGAAAGGGCGGTCGCCCGATGGCCGGCGCTTAACCTCCCGGCGATGGATGTGGCCCGTGCCACACACACAAGGGAGTGACATGACGATTCTCGTGCCGTACCAGCAGACGCCGGAAGGCCAGGCGGCCATTCATCGCGCCGTCGCCGAGGCCCAGCAGCATTTCCGCCGAGCAGGAGAGTTACCGTGAAACGGTACATTTTCGGAATTTTTATTTTTCTGGGCCTATCTCTTGCCGTCCAGGCGCAGCCCTACCCTGCGAAACTGCGCGATGAATG
>Ga0164306_10000826_pt1 | contig 13117 bp, 9 predicted proteins | sample Whisoiple_242_MG_FD_110213 | JGI IMG/M metagenome (GOLD analysis project Ga0164306, IMG submission 110213) | Soil microbial communities amended with fresh organic matter from upstate New York, USA - Whitman soil sample_242_MG | ecosystem: Environmental > Terrestrial > Soil > Unclassified >... | reverse complement strand
GGCGGTGACCGCACCCTGCGAATATCCGAAGATGACCGGGTTGGGATCGGTTCCTACGTCGGTCTGCAGGTCAGTCACGCCTTCACTGACCGACTGATCCCATGACTTGCTCGAGAAACCGCCCGGCGAGAACGGTCGCCAACTGGCCGGGTACTGCACGACCTCGACCGGTGTTGTCACGCCGTGCGTTCCGCCGTACTGCAGGGCCAGGTCCTGAATCGACTGATCGCTCTCGATGTTGAAGACCGGCACCTGAGCGCCCTTGAGGGCGTAGGACGCCAGCAGTTGCACCGACGCCGACATCGTCGGCGTAGTGCCGGACGTACCCATCACGACGACACCGAAGAGCGCCAAGAATGTTACGACGATGGTGCGGAATGTGTTTCGCATGACTGCCTCTCCCCTGGCGAGGACCGATGCCGATGTGCGTCGGAACCATCAGTTCACCGTCTCGCCGCCTGCAATGATTCTCCACCCAAGTGGATAACATGTCAGCAAATTCGCCAGGTATTTGCAACAAACTTTTCCGACAGGCGACTTTGCGGTTGTTTCCCCCAACTCCTCGGGCATTCAGAATCGGCGAAGATCGTCGGCAAACTTACCAGCAAACGCCTTCAGTACGACAAATCAGGCCCGAGAGCTACGTCATCTACCTTCAGTCGTTGGCGAAGAGTTCGGCGTTGAGGTCGATCCCTTTGCCGGACCAGGGCAAGGCCTCGATCGCGCCGGTCATCGAATTGCGGCGTAGATGAATGGAATTCATTCCCGCCAGCGTGTGCGCCGGCACCGCCGCCCCGTCGGGTCGCGTAACCGTTGTGTCGGCTGCGACATGGAGACCCGTTTCGACCACGCAGTCGTCGCCGAGGGAGATCTCCAGTTCAGCGTTGGCTCCGACAAGGCATCGCTTACCTATGCTGATCGTGGCCCCTCCGGTACCGCCGCCGATATCGGAGCCATCACCCACGACGACGCCTGCAGCGACCTGACCTGCGATGATGGCATTGCCCAAAGTGCCTGCGTCGTAGTCGACGAAACCCTCCGGCATCACAGTGGTACCCGGAGCGAGATGTGCGCCCAGTTGTACGCGGGCACCGTCGGCGATGCGCACGCCCGATGGAATCACGTAGTCGACCATCCTCGGGATCTTGCCGACCCCGTGGACAGTGAACGGCCCGCGGGCACGCAGCCGCGCATGCAGACTGGGGAAGTCCTCGACAGCAACAGGCCCGAGGTTCGTCCACACCACGTCGGTCAGCAGGTCATCGAGACCGTCGAGGTTGGCGTCATGCGGATGAATCATGCGGTGCGACAACAGATGTAGGCGCAGATACGCGTCGTACGCGTCAACAGGAGGTTGGCTGAGATCGGCGATCGTGGTGTGGATCGCCACAACTTCGGCGTCACACCTCGCGTCGATTCCTGACAGTTGCCGCAACCACTCCGGGACCGCTTCCGGTGCAAGCCGCTCGCTTGCAGCGCGAGAATGGCTGCCCAGCTCCGGCTCCGGATACCACGCGTCAAGCACGGCACCGCGCGGGCTCAGCGTCGCCAAGCCCGTCGCGGCCGCCCCTCGGGTCAGCACCGCCCCATCCGGCACGTCGGGTGCCGGATGAAGCGGTGCCGTGGTGTGCGTTGACATCGTGCTACTTGAGGTTCATTTCCTCGTACACCTTCCAGACCTCCATCGGGTCCGGGTTCTCGTTGTCCTCGCCGCGGCCATAGAACAGTCGGTCGTCCTCTTCGACAGGGATGCCCCAGAACTTGTACTTGAACTTGACGCCACGTTCGATGGTCACCCAGCGAATCAGGCGCGCCAGCGGGAACATGCCGTCGTGGGCAAAGCCCGGTCGAGGCCGACCGGCCCGGCCCACCTCGGTGATACGGGCGACGCCGCGGAAGGCTAGTTCGTCGGCCAGTGCCGTTGCCCGCTCCGGGGGATGGATGGCGATCGTCTGAGTGTGCTTGTCGGTCCACGGCAATGCCTCACTCAGGTCCTTCACCGGATGGATGAACATCGTGCGGCTCAGAGGATGAGACGAGATGCGGCAGGGCCCATCGGTGACAACAATCGTCCAGCCCGTGCCGCTGTCCTCCGGTGTGATGACCTCCCAGCCGCGGAAGGCGCACTCCCGGCGCGTACGCGCGACGGCTGCCTTCTCGTCGGTCGTAGCCGGCGTTTTCGGCATGCGCTTCAGGTTGGTGTTCAACCATCGGCTCAGCGCCTCGGCGTACTCGGCCGTATCGGCTTCGCAGAACGTCTCCTGCGGGCTGAAGCAGGCCACCTGGTCGTAGATGCTCATGTCGTACGCCGCCTTCATCGCGACGTAGTCGAGATCCTCAGAGTCCTTGCCGATAAGGTGCAGGCTGCGCTTCGGGCCGAATTCGACGAACTCGGTTCCGTATCGGATCCGCTTCTTGATCGGCTCGATCGACGCCTCGTGGCCCCACGCGCAGACCACATCGGACATGTCCAGGATCTCATCCTCGATCGTCGAGCCCGGTTCCCAATAAGCGACGGTCAACGATTTCGTGATCGGATGATCAGGCGCGATCCCGACGAAACTCAGCGCAAACAACAGGCTGGTGACTGCGTCCCGCTTCGGCAGCTTGGCGATGGTCATGTTCTTGGTCATCACACTGCGCACGATCGAGAACAGCCCGGCCATCGGGATGTTGCCGACCATGATGTGCGTGACTTTGCCTCGCGGCTCGGCATGCAGGTAAACGGTCTTGCGCGGCAACCACTCATCGAGCAGGTACGGGTCGCCTATCTCGCTTTCCAGCATGTCGTAGACCTTGATGCGACGCAGCGCGGTGGACAGCAGGCCGAGGTCGTAGTAAATGCTCGGACCGACGTATCCGGCTGTCTCCTTGATGGTCTCGGTCACCAACCTGCGGAACTCGAAGTCCTCGTCGATCCACTTCTTGCAGAGATCGTTCAAGAAGATCGCGACGTCGTCGATCGACAATGCGGCGATGTCGCGGTTGTCGGCCTCCCGGATACGGGCGACATCAGCGGCGTCCAGCCGGGGGATGCGCACCTCCATGTCGTCGCCATAGCTCAACGTGATCGTATTTTCCGGGGTCGGCATCTTCACCTCCCCGCAAACCACAATCGGAAGTTCGAGAACCTTCCCTGAGGGTTCGTCACGTATCGTGAACCCCTGCTCTGTGACGGTTCGTTCGAGTTGATCGGTCATTAAACTGCCCCTCCATCTAGCGACTTTTCTTGCCGGTGTTTTTCTACGACGTCGTTGAATGACGGCGAGATCACTTGTTCGACAGCCAGATCCGCGCCGGTGAGCTCGCGCGCAACTACGGCGGTCGCCACTGAGAATGCGGTGCGTGCGGCCACCGGGTTGTATTCCAGCTTGTGTGATGCTTCAGGCAGGATGTAAAGCTGCCGCGGCGCGGTGTCGGAGTCCTCACCGAATACCGTCTCCGCCTCTTCTAGCTTGGTCCACGCGTCGTCTTCTGCGAACACGTGCGTGATCGGGAATCGACATTGAGCCACATCGTATTTCGTCGATTCGAGCGAGTGCAGATCATGTTCGATCGCGTCCATGACGATCTGCCCGCCGACGTGGTATCCGAGTACCTCTCGGGCATGGGGAACGCTTCCGGAGAGGCCTTCAGCGACGACGTCCTCGCCGACCACGCTGTTCAGGGTGTCCTGCAAGTTCACCACCCCGACCAACGACACCAGGGCGGCGACATCGGACCGCTGCTTCAGCGCACGGAATGCGATTCGGGCGCCCATGCTCACACTGATGACACCGACCGGTCCCTCCACTCCCCAATCCGCGAGTGTGCCCATTACCGCGCGAAGATCGTCTGCGGCTGTAGATAACTTGTAGTCGTAAACATCGCCTTCGCTGGCCCCAACGTGGTTCGTGTAGTCGAAACGCAGACAGCGAAAACCATTGCGGGTCAAGAACAGTGACAGGGGTCCGAAATGGCGCATCGACAGCGCGTAGCTAGGAGCGACGACTACAAGGGGTGCGTCCTGGTCGCCGGAATCCGGTATCTCCAGAAGGCATCTGATCGATCCGCCGTCCGAGTTCTGCGTATCGAGAAACGTGGCAAGCGACTCAAAGGTGGTCATGACAGGTCCTCCTCTGCGACCTCTGTTTCGGCATCCATGGCGCGGGCGCAACCACGGTCGTCGGCTGCGGTCACGCGCCGCATGAAACTCATCGTCGGTCCCGCGCGTCCGCACTCACATCCACTCGGATCGAGGACACCGAAGTCGTCGGAGATGACGAAGCCCGGGTAACCGGTTGGCAGAGCGTCCCAGTACGCGAGCATACCCATCTCGCCGGCAGGCACCGGCTCCTGGGTTTCCGGGTCGAGCGCCTCTACGATCAGCCACGGCGGAATGTGCTTGTGCGCGGCCTCGCATTCGAACACCACCGTGTTGAGTTCGACCATGTTGTAGGCATCGCGCACGGCGGTGCCCTCGAGCCCGAGTTGCCTTGCGCACCAGCCCCTGAACTCCGCGCTATCGACCTCTTCGTCTGTATGTGTCTTCCAGCCCCCGCCGGTTACCAGCAGACCGCGGCGCGCACCCAGATCCATCGTGACGCCTTGATCGGTCAGATATTGCAGCAGGTACGCGACAAAGATCGGCGGTCCCACGATGATCGGCTGGATCTCCTCGTCCAATGCCATCAAGTCGTCGGCCACTTTGCGCGGATCGAAGACGCCGTCGAGCACGTAGTGCGTTGCCGGCCGCAGCAGGCTGATCAGGCTCATCACGTATGGGAACCAGACGTCGCCTGCCGCGTCGGTGTCCGGGCCCAGGTTGAATACCTGGGCCCGCACACGCAGATCCAGCAGTTGCTCGGCGGACAACCGGATGGATCCGACGAACCGTTCGAGGCTGGTGTTGTCGCGATTGACCCTGCTGATGACGCCCTGCGTGCCACTGCTGCGGCACACCTTCGCGACTGCGTCCTCATCCACACTGCGGATGGTCTGCTCTTTGAACATCGAGGCAGGGATCAACGGAACCCGCGCGATGTCTTCCGGCAACGTTAGCGTGTCCGGGCTAACTCCCTCCAGGTCGCAATACCTCTGATAGAGGCGACAGTTGGTGTAGTGGAAGCGGAACGCTTCGGCGAAAACCAGCGACTGGAACATGCGCGTTCTCGCCTCGTCCCACCGGTAGGGATCGTCCTCGCCGTAGAGGACGGTCTCGACCGGCGCTTGCGCTCCGATATAGGCGCGCGGACGCTGGATGCGCGTCAGGCGTGGTGCGATGATCGTGTCGGATTCTTCTACGTATGTCACACCCAACTCCCCTGTTAGCTGAGTTAAGAATATGTAGGTAGCCTTAAGAAAGCCCCTACCTGGTATTCCTGCTCGAACTGACGTTGCTGTTAACGCTGTACCTGCAGAGTACGACGAGTTTGATGCGTGCGTGGCGAATTTGACACAACTGATGAACTTGTTTGCGAAGACAGCGCATATCACGGTGTTTGCGATTTGCCGTAGGGTACAAAGGCCCCTTAACGATCCATTAACGTTTTGATAACACCGCTGCCAGAATTCGCGGTCGCCCGACGTTACGGCTCCGCCACCGTCGCGGGCGTTTCCACCGCTTCGGGCTCAGCCGGCGCAACGGCCCGCTCTCGGCGCCGCGCGAAGCGGGGCATCCACCAGTTGGCCGGACCCATGAGGGTGACCAAGGCAGGAACAAGAAGCATCCGCACGATGCTCGCATCGAGAATGATGGCAAACGCCATGCCAATCCCTGCGATCTTCATCAGGGCGACCTGAGAGAGCCCGGCTGCCCCCGTCACGATGACCAGCAGCGAGGCGGCTGCGGTGATCACCCGGCCAGTGGAGGCCAGCCCTTCGCGCACCGATTCGACGGTGTCGGCGCCCTTTTCGTGTGCTTCCACCATCCGGGCGACGAGGAACACTTCGTAGTCGGTCGACAGGCCGAAGATCACCGCTATGACCATGACGATCGCTGCCGCAGGGAGCGGTCGCGGGTCGATGCCGAGGAACCCGGCGCCGTGGCCGTCGACGAATATCCACGTGAGCACACCCAGCGTGGCGGTGAGGCTGAGGCCCGCCATGACGACGGCCTTGATCGGCAGCACGACCGAGCGGAACGCAATCAGCATGAGTATCAGCGTCGCGGCGATCATGATCGCGAGCATGATCGGCAGGCCGTCCAGGACAGCGGTGTTGCTGTCAGCGCGGACCGCGTTCTCGCCGCCGATCAGCACCGCCGTGTCCGGCGGGGGCGGTATTGCGCGCAGGTTGCTGATCGAATCGCGTGACTCGTTGGAGAAGTCGTCGCTCGACAACACCGCATGCAGAATCGTCATGTCGTCGCCGGAGGCGAGCGGGTCCACCCGCGTGACCCCCTCGGCCGACCGCGCCTCGTCTGCGAACTGGGCTACGGCGATCTTTGAGGGTGGTCCGCTGTCGCCCTTGATGACGATGGTCGCGCCGTTGTTGACGAGCGGGAACTCGGCCGTGATCATCTCCTGCGTGGCGCGCACGGAGTTGCTCCTCGGCAGGTCGTGAATGTCGAGGCCGCCGAAGGTGATATCCCGTATCGGCGAGCTGATCAGCGCGAGCCCGACAACGATCGGCACCGCGACCAAGACGGGTCGCTGCGTGACCTTCGTGGCGATCGCGGACCAGAACCGGTAGGCGCGGGCCTCGCCACGCTGCGCTGCTCCGTGGCGCCACGGCAGCGCGTTGACCCGGTGGCCGAGGATCGTCAGCAGCGCAGGCACCGCCGCCAAGGACAGGAAGGCGGCGATGCCGACGGCTGCGATCGCGCCGAAACCCACGGAACGAACCATCGACAGCCGAAACACCGACATTCCCGCGAGCCCGACGGCGAGCAGCAAGGCCGAGAACAGCACGGTTCGTCCCGCGGTGGCGATTGTCCGCCGAGCGGCGTCGACCGGTTCAGCGCCGTGACCGAGTTCCTCCCTGAACCGGGACACTGTCAACAAGCCGTAGTCGATGGCCATGCCGAGGCCCAGAATCGAGGCGGTGTTGAGTGCGAACGCGCTCACGTCGGTCAGCAGCGACAGCGCATGAAGCGCCCCAAGCGACCCGAAGACGGCCAAGCCGCCGACACACACCGGTATAGCCGCGGCGACGAACCCGCCGAAGATCACCACGAGCAGCGCCAGAGTCATGGGGATCGCGATCGCCTCGGCGATCGCCAGGTCGTGCTTGGATTCGGAATTGTAGGCGCCGGTCGTAGCACTCTGCCCGGAAAACTCGGTCTGCACTCCCGGCACCTGTAGGCCGGGGCTGATGTCGTTGAACGTCTTCAACCGCGTGCTGTCGTCTCCATCGAGGGTGAAAACGGCCAGCCCTTTGCGGTGATCGGGTGCCACCAGCCGCAGGCCCTGCTGCGGCGGGGAAGTCCAGTACGAGTCGATCGGCTTCGCCAAGACGGACTTATCTACTGCGGCAAGGCGGTCCACTACCTGTCCACGGATGTCCTCGACGGTCTTGCCGTCGGGGGCGGTGTATACGACGACGATGTCAGGGGTTCGACGTCCCAGGTGTTCGTCGACCAATCGGTCGGCCTGCGCCGATTCGCTGGTCGGATCCGCGTAGCCGGCCAGGTTGAGCCGGTCGAACACGCCCAACCCCCACAGCCCGGACGCAAGCACAGCACCCACCGTCACGAGGACGACGAGCAGAGGTCTGGACGTGACTAGCCGCGCCCACCTATCCATCCCGGGGTCCCTCCCGTTGAAACCCTGATCACTGACTGCACTCCCACGCCTCAATGGTGCCGAACACGGATGGGATTCGAGCCACCGAGCGAACGACGGGCAAGGTGTCGCGCATCGCGGCCTCGAAACTCCCGTCGTGATTGCTCCGCTTCCCGCCGAGAGGATCGGACAACGTCGACAGCTTCGACAGGATCGCCTGGCCGGGCCCGTGGTGGTGGCCGGTGAAGTCCGCAACTACGAGCTTTCCGTCCTCGGCCAGAAGGGCACGGATCCGAGCGAACACTTCCTGCTTGGCCTCCAGATTCAGATGGTGCAGCACGAGCGTGCTGTACACCCTGTCGTAGGTGCCTTCGAGCGGGCACGTCGTGAAGTCGCCAAGCACGAAGTCGATATCCACTCCGGCCTGCCCGGCGCGGTTCTTTGCGACCTTCATGATGTCGCGGTTACCGTCCACCGCAGTGATCTCGACGTCCGGGTAGGTACGTTTGATCTGAATCGCGAGACGCCCTGAACCACAACCGAGTTCGAGCAGACGCATACCCGGCTTCAGCTCGAGTGCATCGATCACGGTAGCCCGCATCTTGTTGCCGGCCGGCCACCGGGCGGTCAACGGATCGTAAGCGCCGGTGAACCACGACGGTCCCAACGGTTGAATGATCGAATTCTTCGCCACTACTGCCTACCCATCTTGGCCGCTACTGCACGACGACGCGCTTGAGAGCAAGCTAACACCGATGTCGAGTAGCCGCGCATCGTTTTGCAATGAGAATTTACCTAATAGCAAATTCGCTGGGCACCAACTCACGCAAGTCTCCGCCGGCCAACCGGATGAATCGATCGAATCGGATTTCTGTGAGAAACCTGTTGTCATGGCTAACTACCACCATCGCGCCTCGGTAGGCGTTGAGCGCCGATTCCAGCTGGCCGACGCTGACGAGATCGAGGTTGTTGGTCGGCTCGTCGAGCAGCAAGAGCTGTGGCGCTGGTTCGGAGTACAGCACGCAGGCAAGCGTCGCGCGCAGCTTCTCGCCGCCGGACAACGCCGCGACCGGTAAGTGAATCCTGTTACCGTGGAACAGGAACTGCGCCAACAGGTGCATCCGTCGCGTCACACTCAGGTTCGGCGCGTATGCGACAAGGTTCTCCAGCACAGACTGGTCCTGGTCCAGCAGGTCCAGGCGCTGCGACAGGTAGGCCGTACGCCCCTCGGCGTGCTGAATCATGCCCGCCTCCGGCTCGAGTTCTCCGGAGATGACGCGCAGCAGCGTCGATTTGCCTGAGCCGTTGGGTCCCGTGAGCGCGATTCGCTCCGGCCCGCGGATGAAGAGGTCAAGGCCGTCGAACAGTTCACGGCCACCTCGACTCATCCGTAATCCCTTGCCCGAGAAAATGTTGCGGCCGGTCGGGACCTCGGTGTCGGGCAGGTGGAGCACGATCACCTTGTCGTCGCGCAGTGCGCGTTCCGCGTCGTCGAGCCGGGTTCTGGCGTCGTCGACCCTCGCGGCGTTCACGCCGTCGACGCGTCCGGCCGACTCTTGCGCTCGGCGCTTCATCGCGCCTGCGATGATCTTCGGCAGTCCGGCGTCCTTCACATTGCGCGCCGCGTTACTCGACCGCCGCGCTGCGCGTTCGCGGGCCTGCTGCATCTGCCGTTTCTCGCGCTTCACCTGCTGTTCGGCGGTGCGCACGTTGCTCTCGGCGACCCGCTGCGCCGCGCGCATCGACTGCTGATAATCAGTGAAATTCCCTCCGTAGAGGGCGATTCCACCTCCGCACAGTTCGGCGATACGGTCCATCCGGTCGAGCAACATCCGGTCGTGGCTGACCAGCAGCAGCGAACCCGTATAACCGTCCAGCGCGTCGTAGAGCCTGGCGCGGGCATCGGCGTCGAGGTTGTTGGTCGGTTCGTCGAGCAGCAGCACATCGGGTCGCTTCAGCAGTTCGGCGGCCAGGCCGAGCGAAACCACCTCGCCGCCACTCAGCGACCCCAGTCGTCGATCGAACGCGATGTGTCCGAGGCCGAGACGATCGAGTTGGGCGCGGGTGCGTTCCTCGACGTCCCAGTCGTCACCGATCGTGGCGAACACCTCGTCACGAGCATCACCGTCCGCCAGCGCCGTCAGCGCCTCGAGTACAGGTGCGACGCCGAGCACTTCGGCAACCAAGCGGTGGGCGTCGAAGGGCAACGTCTGCGGCAGGTAGCCGAGCGTGCCGTCGACGCTCACCGATCCAGCGGCCGGCCGGTATTCACCGGCGATCAGCTTCAGCAGCGTGCTTTTGCCTGCCCCATTGGGCGCCACCAAACCGGTGTGGCCGTCGCCGACCGTGAAGGACAACGCCTCGAACAGCGGCGTCTCCCCCGACCACGAGAAGGACAGGTTCGAACAGACAATGGAAGTTTCGGACATGGGTGAGCTCTTCGTGATTGCGCGGAAAGGGACGACGGACTCGATCCGGGATCACCCGGAGATGTCGTCAGCTCACATGCCTCCAGGGTAGGTGGCGCGTCAAGCAGTTAAATATCGCCGCGATAGCCGCGCACCCGCGGTGTCACTCAACGCAGGCCGACCTTTGAAGGAAACCTAGCTCGAGCTCATCAGGTAGCGCCGCAGCATCTCGGTGGCTGCAGTGATCTGCCCCACCTCGACCCGTTCGTCGACGCGATGCGCAAGGTTGGGGTCGCCGGGGCCGAAGTTGACGGCGGGCACTCCGAGCGCCGCGAACCGTGCCACGTCCGTCCAGCCGTATTTCGCGCGCACCTGCCCGCCTGCGGCCTCGACCAGCGCAGCAGCGGCGGGTTTGGTCAGCCCGGGCAATGCGCCGGATGCGGCGTCGGTCTGCTCGATGTGCACGTCGAGGCCGTCGAGCACGTCACGAACGTGGTGGCCGGCCTGCTCGACATTGCGATCCGGCGCGAAGCGGAAGTTGATGGTGAGCGATGCCGCATCGGGGATGACATTGCCTGCGACGCCGCCGTCGATGCGCACCGCCGACAGCCCTTCGCGGTAGACACATCCGTCGATGTCGACGCTGCGCGCCTCGTATGTCGCCAGGCGGTCCAGCACTGCGCCGAGTTTGTGAATGGCGTTGTCGCCGAGCCATGATCGCGCCGAGTGCGCCCGAGTGCCGTCGGCAGTGACGACGACGCGCAGCGTCCCCTGACAGCCCGCTTCGATGATTCCGCCGGACGGCTCGCCGAGGATGGCGACGTCGGCGTGCAGCCAGTCGGGCAGTTCGCGTTCGATTCGGCCCAAGCTGTTTGCCGACGCCTCGATTTCCTCACAGTCGTACATGATCAGGGTGAGGTCGTGTGCCGGATCGTCGACGGTGGCGGCCAGGTGCAGGAACACCGCATCGCCGGATTTCATATCCGATGTGCCACAGCCGTAGAGCTCGTCGTCGACGCGTCGGCTCGGCACATTGTCGGCGATGGGCACGGTGTCCAGATGGCCGGCCAGGATGACCCGTGACGGCTTGCCATGGTTGGTGCGGGCCAGCACGGTGTTGCCGTCGCGGACGATTTCGAACCCGGTGGTCTGCTCGCGAAGCGCGGCCTCGACCTCGTCGGCGATGCGCTGCTCGTTGCGCGACTCGCTGGGGATGTCCACCAGCGCCGCGGTCAGCGCGATCGGATCGCCACGCAAATCCAGGCCCACACCCGTTGAGGCTAGTCTTAGGCGCGTGACATCAGCTTCAGGCGTCGGCTTGGCGACGATCGCCGCCGATGGATCCATCCTGGACACGTGGTTTCCCGAGCCGCATTTGTTCGGGGACGGCCCGTCCGGGACCGTGCGGCTGTCGGTCGCCGAGATTCCCGAGGCACTGACCACGATGATCGGCACAGACACTGACCGCGGTACTGAGACGGTGGCCGTGCGCACGGTGATCGAGTCACTCGACGACCAGGCCGTCGACGCCCACGACGCCTACCTGCGTCTGCACTTGCTGTCGCACCGTCTGGTGGTGCCGCACGGATTGAACGCCGACGGCTTCTTCGGCGTGCTGACAAATGTGGTGTGGACGAATCACGGGCCGTGCGCGGTCGCGGGGTTCGAGTTGGTGAGAGCCAAGCTGCGGCGCCTCGGGCCGGTCAATGTCTATGGCGTCGACAAGTTCCCACGCATGGTCGACTACGTCATACCGGACGGCGTCCGGGTCGCCGACGCGGACCGAGTGCGATTGGGCGCCCACCTGGCTTCTGGCACCACGGTCATGCACGAAGGCTTCGTCAACTACAACGCCGGGACACTGGGCGCGTCGATGATCGAGGGCCGGATTTCGGCGGGCGTGGTGGTCGGCGACGGCACGGACATTGGCGGCGGCGCTTCGATCATGGGAACGCTGTCAGGCGGCGGCAAAGAGGTGATCTCGGTCGGCAGGAGATGTCTGCTCGGCGCGAACTCCGGGTTGGGCATATCCCTCGGCGACGACTGTGTTGTCGAGGCCGGGCTCTACATCACGGCAGGCACCAAGGTCACGATGCCCGACGGTGAGGCGATCAAGGCCCAAGACCTGTCCGGCGGAAGCAACCTGTTGTTCCGTCGTAACTCGGTCACCGGTGCCGTCGAGGTGTCGGCCCGTGACGGCCAGGGCATCGCGCTCAACGAGGCGTTGCACGCCAACTGATTCAGCATTCGACGACGTTGAGCGCCAAGCCGCCGCGAGCGGTCTCCTTGTATTTGTCCTTCATGTCGGCGCCGGTCTCGCGCATGGTCTTGACGGCCTTGTCCAGCGACACCTGATGGGTTCCGTCGCCGCTGAGCGCGATCCGAGCGGCATTGATGGCCTTGGCCGCGCCGACTGCGTTGCGTTCGATGCACGGGATCTGGACGAGTCCACCGACCGGGTCACACGTCAGCCCGAGGTTGTGTTCGATGCCGATCTCGGCGGCGTTCTCCACCTGCCGCGGTGACCCGCCGAGCAGTTCGGTGAGCCCGGCGGCCGCCATCGAGCACGCCGAGCCGACTTCGCCCTGGCAACCTACTTCGGCGCCGCTGATGGACGCGTTTTCCTTGATGATGCTGCCGATGGCCGCGGCCACGAGCAGGAACCGCACTGTGCAGTCGTCGTCGGCACCGGCGATGAAGTCGTGGAAGTACTGAAGCACGGCGGGGATGATGCCCGCGGCGCCGTTGGTCGGTGCGGTCACGACACGGCCCCCGGCGGCGTTCTGCTCGTTGATCGCAATTGCGTACAGGTTCACGCGGTCCATCGCGATGAACGGATCACTGGAAGCCTTCGCAGCGGAGAGCTTTGCGGCCAGCTGCGGAGCGCGGCGACGCACCTTGAGCCCACCTGGCAGGGTCGCGATGGTGGTGTTGATGCCCGCCTGGATGCATTCCTGCATCACCGACCAGATGTTGAGCAGCCCGGATCGAACCTGATCTTCTGTG
>Ga0164306_10000825_pt1 | contig 13144 bp, 7 predicted proteins | sample Whisoiple_242_MG_FD_110213 | JGI IMG/M metagenome (GOLD analysis project Ga0164306, IMG submission 110213) | Soil microbial communities amended with fresh organic matter from upstate New York, USA - Whitman soil sample_242_MG | ecosystem: Environmental > Terrestrial > Soil > Unclassified >... | reverse complement strand
CGGCGAGATGCAACGGCACGCCGAGGGTGACAGCGAGGGCGTCGACCCGGACGTGGGCGGGAACATGGTGACGACCCTGCTCAACGAGACGATGCCGCACATCGCCATCCCCTCCGACGCCACCGTCGAGGAGATGGCCGCCCTGGTGGGACGCGAGGTCGGCGGCGCCGTCGAACAGCTGGTCGGAGCGTTCACACTGGCCTTCATCGCGCTCGCGCAGATCCACGACTCCGGTCAGCAGGACGTGAGTTCGTCCGACGTGCTGCAGGACCTGGCGCTGCGCGCGGAGGAGCTGAGCTCGGGTGACGAGGGGCCGGAGGGGCCTCCTGAGTAGCAGGCGCCCCGCTCCGGACGGAGCGGGGCCACGACGACGAGCGGTGCGGGTGACACGTCCGATGTGACCGTCACACGATTGGCTCGTTTGCCGGGGTGAAGGTTCTCCGCCCACGGCCCGGAAGGCACCAGCACATGCCGCTCCATCCCCCGCCGCTCCGCCCCCTCGGCCCCGGCGCGCGCCTCGGTGTGAAGGAGGCCGAGGCGGCACTCGTCGAGCACTATCCGCGCCTCGTGCGCCTGGCCTACCTCACCCTTCCGCCGAGCCTGGGCCGGCACCGCAGGGTGCTCGCGGCCCACACCGCGGTACAGCGCGCCCTGCACGGCAGGGCCCGCCCCGCGCCGGGACCGGGCACGGAGGGCATCCCCGCTCCGCGCTCCGGGGGCGGCACGAACGACAGCACCCGCACACCCGCGTACGCCGCGGTCAGACTGCGGGTCGTGCGCTCCGCGCTGGCGTACGGGCACAGGCCCCGCTGGTGGCCGGGGAGGGTGCCCGCACCGGCGGCACTGCTCCCCTCGATGCCGGTCGTACGAGGCCTCAGGCTCTTCCCGCGTGCCGGCGGCATGGACGAATTCGCCCTGGACCGGGCCCTGGCCGACGTCCGGGCACCGGTCCGGGCGGCGTTGGGTCTGCGTCTGCTGGAGTCGCTGTCCCCCGATGCCGCGCAGGCGCTGCTCGCCGACGCCGGCGTGCGGGATCCGGGCGACGCCGTGCGGGCCGCGGCCAGGGTGGCCGGGAGCGACCACGAACGGGTCCGGCGCATGCTGGGGTCGGGCGAGTTCGATCCCTGCACGGTGCAGACGCGCCCCGGCGATCTGCTGCGCCGCCGGCACCGGGTACGGGCGGGGGCGGCCACGCTGGCGCTCCTCACCGTGGCCGGCGGACTGGCCCTCACGGCCGGCCCGGACTCCGACGACGTCGCGTCACGCGCCGCCGCCCGGAGTGTGGCGGTACCGGGCGGGGCCCTCGATCCCACGGCGCTGGTGCGGACGTCCGCGGAGCAGTGGGCGGACACCTCACGCGTGGACTTCAGCGCCTGGCCGTCACGGGGCGGCCGGCTCGACGACCGTGAGCTCCTGCGGCGGGCGCTGGACACCTGGGCCGCTCCCCGGCCGGACGTCACCGTCACCCGCACTCCCGGCACCGCGGTCGTGGCCCCTGCCCAGCCCCCTCAACTGCTGTTCGCGGGCGACCTGGACGGAAGGGCCGTGGTGCTGTTCCACGACGGCGGGGTACGCGTCGTCCGGTACACCGAGACCTTGTCGGGAAGGAGCGCCCCCGCCCTGGACTTCGCACGGGCCGACGGCGCGGACGTCACCACCGCGGCGGCGCTCGCCGTCAGCCGGACCGCGGCGTCGGCCAGATATCTCCTGGCGCCCTGGGTCGCGGAGTCGGCGACGAGGGACCTGCTCGCACCCGATTCCCCCGCACGGCCGCTCGACGTGGACGGTGACGGTGTCACCGCTGCGGTGCCCCGTCCGGCGGAGGGCGGCGGATGCGGGAGCTGGCCCGCGATGCAGCTGCGGTCGTCGGAGAAGATCGTGGAGAAGCACGCGTTCCTCGTCACGGATCTCGGCGACCTCGCACCGGTGCACCTCACCCAGACACCGGCGCCCGGCTCCGGCGCACCGGCCCGCCAGCCACGCGAGGCGACGGGTGCCGACGCCCTGGTGGGCTGGGCCCGCACGGCGTGTTCACTGCGGGACCTGCGGCGATCGGGGGTCCGGGCGGTCAACAACTGGCACTTCGCGGTACAGCCGCTGCCCGGCACCCGTGCCACCGCGGACTGGGTGTGCACCCGGGCGGACACCTGGCGCGGCCCGGGCCGGGTCCTCGTGCAGTTCGTGCCGCCCGCCGCCTCCCCCTCCGCACGGGCCGAGGTGGTGGCCGACCGCCGCAACAGCGCGCTGTGCAGCCGGTTCGGCCAGCACGTCGTGGCCGGTACCCACTGGAGGTCGCCCGCCGGCGCCTGGTACGTGCTCGCCGCGGGGAGCCGCGCCGTGAAGCGCCTGGAGCTGGAGGGTTCCGTCCGCGGGTCCACGGCCGGAACGACGCTGGCGGTCCGCGCGCCCCAGGACGCCGTGTTCCGGGTGACGGCGGCGCTCCACGACGGCGGAACGGCGCCCTCGGCACGGTGACGGGCTCCCGCCGTCAGGCGTCGGCCGGGAGCGGGTGCGCGGCCCGTGAAGGAGTCCGGGGTGGGGCCGCGGGGCCCGTGGCCCCACCCCGGACCGTCCTGCCGCACCGACGGCGGGGTGTGGGACGGTGCGGCGGGTTCAGCGCCGGTCAGCGCCGGTAGACACCGAACTCGTAGAGCGAGTAGCCCCAGGGGGTGCCGCGCACGGAGGCGTCGACCCGTACGTAGCGCGCTTCGCCCGTCACGTCGATGTCGTCGATGCCTCCGTTGCCCTCGGTGACCGTGTGGACCGTCCTCCAGTCCTGGCCGTTGTCCGAGGTCTGCACGGTGTAGCCCTTGGCGTACGCGGTCTCCCAGGCGAGCTGCACGTGGTCGAACGCGGTCCTCGTCCCGAGATCCACCTGGATCCACTGCCGGTCGGACCAGTCGCTGGCCCAGCGGGTGTCGAAGGAACCGTCGACCGCCTTGCCCGCGGGGCACGGGCAGCCGGTGCCGCCCGGCTGGGAGGTGGACGCGGCGGCCGGCTTGCCCGCCGCCAGGTTCGTGCCTCCGACCTTCGGCGGCACGACCTTGAAGGACGTGGTCTCGATGCCTACGTTGCCCTTGCCGTCCGAACTCTTGAGATAGACCTTCCACACACCGAGCCGGTCGGGAGCGGTGACCTCGAAGGTGCCGTTGCCCTTGTCCGTGAACCGCACGTCGTCGAGCTGCCCGCTGCCGTCCACGTACTTGCTGCCGAGCAGCATCTGGTGCGTGATCCGGTCACCGTCGGGGTCGGAGACCGACGCCTTCACGGTGAAGGGCCTGCCCGCCTGGACGGCCGAGGCGTCGTCCACCGTCATACCGGTGATCACGGGCGGGGTGTTGTCCCCGGAGGTTCCGGCTCCGTACGCCTTCTTCACGGCGTAGTACGCGAGCCGCTTCTGGCCCGCCGGGAGCAGGTTGAACCAGACACCGCCGAAGTCGTACTCCGTGCCGTAGTGGAACAGGGTGGCGCCGAGCGCGACCCCCGTGTGCCCCGTGACGCACTGCCAGGCCCGGCTGTAGCCGTCGGCCTTGGCGAGGTCGGTGGGCTCGTCCGGCACGCCGTTGGCGTCGTCGGGTACCTCCCACTCGCCGGCCGGACCGCCCTCGGTCACGATGTAGGGCTTGTCGAAACCTCCGTCCTGCCACGTCTTCCGGATGTCGCAGACGGCGCCGTAGGAGTTCACCGCGTACAGGTCGAGGTCCGGCGCGTTCTTCTTGTAGTACGGCCAGGCTCCGGTCCAGGCGTCGGTCGAGGTCACCGGGTGGTTCCGGTCGACGGCGTGGATCTTCTCGGCGATGTCGTTGACGAAGGTCGTGTACGCGTCGCGCTGCTGCTCCAGGGCGTCACCGCTGTAGCAGTTCTGCAGCCCGAGCACGGACTCGTTGCCCACGTTCCACATGAGGACGCCGGGGTGGTCCTTGTAGGTCTCCACCCATTTGGGGAACTCGGCCAGCATGTCGTTCTTGTACTGGGTGTCCGTCAGGTAGTTCACACACCCGCCGCTGCCGGGTCCGCCGCCCGGCTGGAGCCAGAAACCGGCGATGACCTTGATGCCCTGGCCTGCCGCGCTGTCCAGCAGGGGTTTCGTGGTGGCGTCGGTGCCCCAGGTCCGGATGGTGTTGACGCCCATCGACCTGACGTCGGGCATGTACGTCCCGGCGTCGGCCACGGCCGGCCCCCAGGTCAGGCCCTTCACCGTGTACGGCGCTCCGTCGACGGTCAGTTTCCAAGCCCCCTGTGATCCTTCGACCTTCACCACGCTTCCGGCCGCTTGCGCGGCGGGCACGGGGAGGGTGGCCGCTCCGGCGGCGACGAGCGCGGCGACGGCGAGGCGCGCCGTCGTGCGTCTGCGGCCGCGGGCCGAGGGGGTGAGACGTGGCAGTTTCATGAGGGTGACAGCTCCTCGTGGGGGGAGTGAATGGGAGAGCGCTCTCCCTCATGGGCGCGGTTCACCCATGAGGGAGAGCGGTGACGGTCAGGGCAGTTCGTAGTTCTCGTCCAGAGCGGCACCCTCGCCGGGGTTGTTCTGGTCGTAGCCCCGGGCGTCGCACTGGAGGCCGCCCACGATGCAGTGGCCGACCATCGCGTCCAGCGTGGCGCCGTCCCAGGCGTTGAAGAAGTCGTAGTGGAAGGAGTGGCCCGTGCCGCTGGCCAGCCTCACCTGCGACATGTCTCCGTTGACCGGCCAGGCCATCTTGAACTCGATCATCGGCAGCGCGACGGGATGACTGGCCGGGCAGACGTCCTGGTTCGCACCCATGACGATCGGATAGGCCATGTGGGCCTTGTGGTCAGGGGTGTCCAGATGCTTGCCGTCCCAGCAACTGGGAGCCTGCATACGGAGGTTGAGCTGGGTGTCCCGACTGGTCGGACACGTCGCCGGGAACTCGTAGTTGTGGTAGCTCTCGCCGCACTCGTACCCCTCGACCATGCCGGGATGGTCGCGGAACTCCGCGGCGGTCTGCGTCGGGCTTCCGACGACGAAGCGCAGCCCCTTCGGGAACGGCCGCACGGTCCGGTAGTCGGTGACACCTGCCTTGTAGTAGATGGTCTGCGGGCCGACCGGGCGCACCTCCTGGTCGCCCTTGTACAGGGTCGGCATCCAGTACGCGGACAGGTCACCGGGAGCCTTGCAGGCGGTGCCTCCCGCACCGAGCGACGCGGTGGTGCTGTTCTCGTCCGTGGTGTCGTTCCCCATGAACGTGTGGTGGTGCGACTTGCCGGTCTGGCCCGGGTAGACGATCGGGTCGACCGATCCGGTGTGGTCGACCGAGCAGTTCGCCTGGAACTCGTGGAAGTACCGGTGGGGCGGGATCTCGGTGGACGGCTGCACCCCGGTGACCGGCGGGATCGCGGGGATGTACCCGTCACCGTCGGGGTCGTCCCCCGAGGGGACAGGGGCGGCCGCCACGGCGTGACCTTGCGTGTGCTGCGCCCCCTGTATGACGCGCGAGACCTGGGCGGGTGCGCCGGCCCCGGGCACCGCCTCTGCCGGGGCACCGGCACGGGTGATCGCCGTGAACCCCGTGACCACCAGGGCCAGTGCGGCGATGACGACCAGGGCGGACACCAGGGTGGATCTGCTGATTCTTTCGGCCATGCGGACCTCCATGCCGCTCTGCGCCCGCGCACATCGGGTGCGCGGTGGGGGGAGAGTGGAGCTGGACGGTGCGTCGTACGGAACATTGGGAGAGCGCTCTCCCAAGTGCTGTCAGTGTTACGCCGCCGCCGAGAACATGTCAATAGTTCGTGAACGGCGCCCGCTGCACGGGCAGTTGGCCCTGCGGCGCCCCTCACCCAGGTGACTCGAGACCGCCGGAGGCCGGTGCGCACGGCGGGGCCTGGGAAGGGATCACTGTCCGAGGGCGGTGCGGTGGTGGCATCGCCGCCCGGGCACGGAAGGAACGCACACACCTGGTGGGGGAAAGAGACCGGCGGCTCACAGGTGGCCGGTGATGCGGATCCGCACCACATGACCCTCGCCGTGCACGGAGTGACCGTGGACGGCCCTGTCGCACACGCGCTCGCAGTGGACGGACCTGTCACACACGCGGTCGCCGCGGGCGGACCTGCAAGGAGCGGATCGGCGGGGCTTTCCCGTGGCGGCATCAGCGCGCGAGCGGGCTCGGCGATCACCCGGGCCGCCTGCGTCGGGGTGCCCCGGCCTGATGGGGGGTGGCGAGCGCGGCGGGAGGGGGTGAAGCCCGTCCGGCCCCGCCGCCTGCGGCAGGGCCGGTGTCGAATTCGGCCGAGGCCTGCTGCGGCAGGGGGCCACCCTGCTGCCGCAGCAGACCCGGTCGGCTGCCCGCCGGACCGTGGCGGCCGGCGGAGTCGCGTGTCAGGCCGTGTGGAGAGTCAGCCCGTAGCGGTTGAGGATCTCGTTGATGGGCTGGTACCAGGTCTCACCGCCGCTGCTGCAGTTGCCCCAGCCTCCCGAGGTCACACCCTGGGCCTGGTCGCCACTGATGAACGAACCGCCGGAGTCGCCCCCTTCGGCGCAGACGCTGGTCTTGGTCATCTGACGGACGGCGCCCTGGCTGTAGTTGACGGTCTCGTTCTTGGCGAGGACGTTTCCGCAGTGCCAGTGGGTGGTGGAGCCGGAGCGGCAGATCGACGCGCCGATCGGGGCCTCGTTCGAGCCACGGACCAGCTGGTCGGAGACGGTGCCCCAGCCGAGGACGACGGGGACGGTCCACCAGCCGCTGCCCACGTTCACCCAGGCGTAGTCGTTGTCGGGGAAGGACGATCCCTGGAAGTTGCCGATGGCCGATCCGTCCCAGCCCCTGACCGCTCCGCCCGCCTGGCCGCAGTGGCCCGCCGTGACGAAGCCGCCGTGGACCGAGAAGCCTATGGAGCAGCGGACGTTGCCGGTGTAGTACGGGTCGCCGCCGACCGTTCCCGCGGCGAACGTCCGAGCCGCCTCGGAGGTCTGCTCGACCGTGACCGGGCCGGCCTCGCGCGCCTTGGCGACGAAGGACCGGACATCGTTGTCACCTTGTTCGGAGGCGACCACGGTCACGACGACACTGTTCGCCCGGGGGTCGACGTGCCAGCTGCTCACGCCACTGGGCGCGGTGAGTGCGTCCAGCCGGTTCTTCACGGCGTCGAGCTCCCGCGCCGTGTGCTCGACGACGCGGACCTGCGCGCCGGCCGCCCGGACGGCACCCGCCTTGGCATCGTCGGTGACGGCGACCGTCAGCCTGCCGCTGCTCGCGTCGAACCAGGAGCCGCCGTACGAGGCACCGGCCGCGCTCCGCGCGGTTCCCTCCAGGGCCGTCGCCTTCTTCTCGGCGGTGAGCCGAGCCTCGGCCTGGCTCTTCGTCAGCCCGAGGTCGCGCTGCATGGCCGTGATGATCCCGGCCGACGCCTGGGGTTCGGCGGAGGAACGGGAGTCGGCCGCCGTCGCCTGGGTGAGGCCGGCGGTCGCCCAGGTGCCGATGATGAGCAGTGCGGACAGACCGGTCCGCACCATCGTCGTATGTCTCAAGGGAGTGCCCCTTCGTGTTGTTCCAGCATCGTGGGGGTGGAACAGGAAGCATCCGAAAGCCGTCTGAGAGCGCTCTCAGAAGTGCCGCCACGGACTGTAGTCCAGTTCGACGGGCAGGTCCATGCCAATGACATCCCGCGGCTGCCCCGCCGTGCGTCCGTCGATCCGCCCGTGCCACCCGTGCGGTCCCGCGAACGGGCAGGTGCGCGTCGGCCCTCTCGGTGAGGTCAGGGGGCCCGCAGCGGAAGCCCGGCCGCTCGCCACGGCTCCCGGAAGTCGTCCCACCCGCTGCCGCCGCTCTCCGGGGAGGTGTCCCAGATCCGTACGGCATCACCGGTGACGGATCCAATCGGCTGCCAGCCGGGATCGCCGGTGGCGGCGAAGTCCGCCCAGGCCTGCGCCATGCGCCCGGCGAGTTCACGGTCGGCGGCGCCCGGATTCCCCCCGACGAGGAAACGGACGTTCTCGTCGTCCAGGGTGCCGAAGGCGAACGGGATGTCTGCGCAGTGCCAGGCCCTGACAGGCGCCCCGTGCCCGTCGCGCCGGCGGACGAAGCGGGCGAGGTACGCACGCCCTCCCGCCCGCGCGTGGGACTCGGCCAGCCTGCTGCTGTACTCCCCGAACATCAGGTCCCCGTACACGGCCAGGTAGATCTCGTTCACGGATGCCCCGGGCATCAGCGCGCGGTAGTCGGCCGGCAGGGAGCGCGGGAGGCGGTGGTCGGCGGCGAACGCGGTGAGTTGCTGCTCCGTGGTGACCTTCGCACAGCTGCCCACGGCGTCCAGCAGCCAGTACTCCTCCGCGGTGTGGCAGACCATCAGGTCCACCTCGCGGGACGCTCCCGCCGCACACGCCGTCAGCGGGTCGGCCGGCAGTCCTGCCACGCCCGCCACCGGTCCGTAGATCGCCGGATCGTAGTGGCGGTGCCCCGACCCGGGGTCCCGCCTGTAGCCCTCGGCGACCCGGTCCGAAGCCTCGACGAGGGCCTTCGGGGAGGCCGAGGCCAGCCCGGCGTACGTGGCGGGGACACCGGCGGCCGCGGCGACCTCCGCCGTGGTGCGGGCGGCGGACTCCGGGGTGGCGCAGGCGTTCACGGCGCTGTGGGCGAGGGCGCGGCGGAACAGGCCACGCGCCGCGTCCATCGCCATGAGGCAGGCGACCGAGGTCGCTCCGGAGGACTGTCCCGCCACCGTGACCCGGCCGGGATCGCCGCCGAACGCGGCGATGTTGTCGCGCACCCACCGGAGCGCGGCGATCTGGTCGAGCAGTCCACGGTTGTCCGGCCGGGCTTCCTCCCCGTCCGCGGTCGGGACGTGGCCGAATCCCTCGAAGCCGAGGCGGTAGTTGAGGGTGACGACCACGACTCCGTGACCGGCCAGGAACGTCCCGTCGAAGTCGGGCTGTGCGGAGGAACCGAAGACGTAGGCGCCGCCGTGGATCCACACGAGCACGGGGAGCCTCCCGCCGTCGCCGTCCGGGGTCCAGACGTTGAGGCTCAGGACGTCCTCGTCGCCCGGTGACCAGACAGGCGCGCCGGGAAGCTCGGCCGACTGGGGGGCGACGGCCCCGAACGAAGCGCAGTCGCGGACTCCGTTCCAGGGCGCGGCAGGCCGCGGGGCGCGGAACCTGTCCGCGCCGAAGGGCGGCGCCGCGTAGGGGATTCCGCGCAGGACGACGACTCCCGGATCCCGGACGGCGCGTCGCCCGGCGACCGCTCCGGCCGCCGTCGTGAACACGTTCGTCTTCATTTCCCCCCGTTCCGCCCCTGTCCGGGACGCGGATCCAGCCTCGCACCCGTCGGGCAGCACCCGCCAACACCCGTGTCGCGCCGATCGACGCACCTCTGTTGTGAGTCGGACGTGCGTCAGTCGGGGGACGTGCGGCCTGTCGGCCGTCGCACGGGCCTGCGTACACGGATCCTGGGCGTCCCCGCCGCGATCCGTCGTACAGAAAGCTGGGTGACACCATGGCAGCCGATCCGTCCGCTGCGGCAGGCGTGCGCGTACCGGACACGAAGCTCGCGGTCGAGGCGACCGAGCTCGTACGGGACACGACCGACGACCTCGTGTACCACCACTCCCGCCGGGTCTTCCTCTTCGGCGCTCTGCAGGGGCATCGACGGGATCTGTCCTTCGACCCCGAACTCCTCTACGTCGGCGCCCTGTTCCATGATCTCGGGCTCGGCGAGCGCTTCCGGTCCAGCGGACGGCGCTTCGAGGTGGACAGCGCGGACGAGGCGCGCGGCTTCCTGCGGGCCCGCGGGGTGCCGGAGGACGGCGTGCGGCGGGTGTGGACCGCCATCGCCCTGCACACCACCCCGGGCATCCCGGCGTTCATGGAACCCGAGGTGGCGCTGGTGACGGCCGGTGTGGAGTACGACGTCCTCGGCATCGGCTACGGGGACATCTCCGACGCGGACCGCGCGGCGGTCGTCGCGCTGCATCCACGGCCGGACTTCAAGCGGCGGATCCTCGCCTCCTTCACGGAGGGAATCCGCCCGAAGCCGGAGACGACGTTCGGCAACGTCAAGGCCGACGTGCTCCAGCACTACGTTCCCGGCTTCGAGCGCGGGGACTTCGTACGCACCGTTCTCGAGTCGCCGTGGCCGGAGTGACGGGCGGCTCCGTCCACACCTCCGCCTTCCCGTCAGCGCTGCGGCGGCAGCCCTGTTGGGGAGGGGAACACCTTCGCCGGCGCCGGGGAGGACCGGGTGGCGGCCACCCGGATGTCGGCGAGGTCCCGCACGGTGGCCACGTCGCTGAAGGGCAGCAGCACGTCGCCGACGATCTGGTAGGGCTCGCTGCCCTTGCCTGCGATCAGGACGATGTCGTCCGGGCCGGCGGCCGACAGGGCGAACTCGATGGCCGTGCGGCGGTCGGTGAAGCGTTCGTACGGGGTGCCGGTCGCCTCGATACCGGGGACGACCTGGTCCATGATGACTTCCGGGTCCTCGGTCCGCGGATTGTCCGAGGTCAGCACCACCAGGTCGGAGTGCGTCCCGGCGATCCTCCCCATGTCGGTTCGTTTGGTGGTGTCCCTGTCGCCGCCGCAGCCGAAGACGGTGACGACCGCGGAGCGGGCGAAGCCGCGGACGGCGCCGAGCACCTTCTCCAGCGAGTCCGGTGAGTGTGCGTAGTCCACGATCACCGAGGTTCCCCCGACGGTCGTGAGACGTTCGAACCTGCCCGGGATCTGCGGCATCCGTCCGAGGGCGGAGACAAGCCCCGCGAGGTCGTGCCCGAGGGTGTGGCAGGCCGCCATCGCGGCCAGCGCGTTGGACACGGAGAAACGGCCGGGGGTGGGAATCGCCGCAGGGTACTTGCGGCCTTGGTGGTGCAGCGTGAAGCGGGTGCCCGAGGCGTCAGCGGTCAGGTCGGTGGCGCGGAAGTCGGCCTCGGCGTCCAGGGCGTACGTGGTCACCGCTCCGGGCATCATCGCGCCGATACGCGCACCCACCGGATCGTCGGCATTGACCACGGCGTGCTCGCACAGCCCTTGGAAGAGCCGGAGTTTGGCGTCCCGGTAGTTCTCCATCGTGCCGTGGTCGTCCAGGTGGTCCTGACTCAGATTGGTGAAGACCCCCACGTCGATGAAGGTCCTGTCGATCCGGTGCGTCAGCAACCCCATGGACGTGGCCTCCAGCACGACGGTGCCCACCCCACGGTCGCGCATGTACCCCAGCAGGTACTGCAGGTCGGGCGATTCCGGGGTGCTCAGCACCGACCGGGGCATCGGGATCAGCTCGTCGCCGATACGGCTCCCGGCGGTGCCGATGACCCCCGCCCTCGCTCCCTCGGAGATCCGCAGCGCGGACTCGACCATGTACGAGACGGAGGTCTTTCCGTTCGTGCCCGTGATCGCCACCATGTCCATCCGTCGCCCTGGCTCGCCGAAATAGCGGGAGGCGGCCACGGCGGCCGTGCGCCGGGCGTCCGGGACCTGTACGACACAGACGTCCCCCGCCGCCGTGGGCACCACACAGCCGTCCTCGACGACGACCGCGGCCGCGCCCCGCGCGAGGGCGGGGGCGACCGCGCCGGGGCCGCCCTCCAAGTGTCCGGGCACCGCGATGAAGAGCGACCCCGGCACCACCCGGTCCGCATCGAAGGCCGTTCCGGCGGTGATGAGCGCCTTCTCCGGGTCTCCCTGGCGGATGTGATGGTTCTGTCCGGCCAGCAGCTCGCTCAGCTTCAAGGTGGTCCCTTCGAGGGTGGCTCGAGCCGTGGTACGGCCGTCGCCGGAACGCCGCGACGGCAGTGCGCCGAAGCAGCGGTGGTGAAGTCGGGCGTGTGCGGTGTACAAGCGGTGGGCGCCGTGACCGCGTGAGGCGTGGAAGGACGGCGGAGAGGCGGAGCAGGCATCATCGGCGGACGGGGACGCCCTCACCCAGGGCCGTCAGCCGTGTCCGTCCAGGACGATGCGGCAGCTCACCGGCGCACCGGAGGTGGCCTGGCGCACCCACTCGCCCAGGACGCCGGTGTGACCCATGGGGCGAGTGTACGTCCGGACGGGCGGTCCGGATTCCGCGTCAGCGGCGTACTGCGGCTCCCCTCCTTCCCGACGCACCGACCAGCGCGACCGTGAACGGGTGGCGGGGAGCGTTCAGGATCTGTTCGCTCGTGCCCTCCTCGACCACCGCGCCGCCGTCCAGCACTGCCACCCTGTCGGCCGGCGCGGCGGTGTCGAGGTCGTGCGTGATCAGTACGACGGCGGGTGCGTCCTGACGGCTCATCAGTGCGCCCAGCAGGTCCAGCAGGGAGCGCCTGGTGACCGGGTCGAGCCCGGAGGTGATCTCGTCGCAGACGATGACCCGGGGCTCTGCGAGGAGCGCTCTGGCCAGGGCCGCTCGCTGGAGTTCGCCGCCGGACAGGAGGCCGGGCCGCCTGCGGACGAGTTCCCCGGCCAGCCCGAGGTCCGTCAGTACCCGCCGGGCCCGGGCGACCGCCTCCCGGGGTTCGGCACCGCGCAGGCGCACCGCCGTGCGGGCCACCTGGTCCAGGACCGGCCGGTGCTCGTCGAAGGCCGCCCGGGCGTCCTGGAAGACGTACTGCACGGCGGCGAGCTGCGCACGGCTGCGGTCCCGCAGGCTGCGTGGCAGTTCCGTGCCGTCGAGCGTGATCCGCCCGGTGTGATCACGGTGGAGGCCGGCGAGACAGCGCCCGAGGGTGGTCTTGCCGCTGCCCGAGCGCCCGACGAGGGCCAGGCATTCACCGCTGCGGAGGGTGAGCCGGTCGACGCTCAGCACCGGGACGCGGGCGCCGCCGGTCCGGTGACGCGCGGTGAGTCCTTCGACGGTGAGCAGTTCGGTACCGGCCTGCCCGGAATCCGCGTACGGCAGGGTGCGCGGTTCGGCGAGGAGTTCCTTGGTCCACGGGTCTGCGGGCGCGTCCAGGACCCGGTGCGCCGGTCCCTGTTCCACCACACGGCCGCCGCGCATCACGAGCACCTCGTCGGCCAGCGCCCGTACCACGTCGAGGTCGTGGCTGAGCAGCAGTACGGCGATGCCCCGCCCCGCCACGGCCGCGAGTTGCTCGACGATCCGACGTGTGGTCAGGGCGTCCTGTCCGGTGGTGGGTTCGTCGGCCACGATGATCCCGGCGCCGAGGAGCAGGGCCTGGGCCAGGACGAGGCGCTGCTGCTGGCCTCCGGAGAGTT
>Ga0164306_10000824_pt1 | contig 13153 bp, 10 predicted proteins | sample Whisoiple_242_MG_FD_110213 | JGI IMG/M metagenome (GOLD analysis project Ga0164306, IMG submission 110213) | Soil microbial communities amended with fresh organic matter from upstate New York, USA - Whitman soil sample_242_MG | ecosystem: Environmental > Terrestrial > Soil > Unclassified >... | reverse complement strand
GTATTGCTGAGCCGTAATGCCGCCTACCGCCGTATCCACGACATCGAGACAGCCGACGCCGACCACGACGGTGTGCCCGACGTCTACGACACTCGGCAGGACTGACCCAGGGATCGGTGCGTAGACTGGCGGAATGCTTGAACAGATCCGCGGTCCCGCCGATCTGCAGCACCTGACCCAGCCTCAGCTAACTGATCTTGCTGACGAGATCCGACAGTTCCTGATCCACAAGGTCGCTGCAACCGGCGGACATCTCGGCCCCAACCTCGGTGTCGTCGAGCTCACCCTTGCGCTGCACCGGGTGTTCGACTCGCCGCACGATCCGATCATCTTCGACACCGGCCATCAGGCCTATGTACACAAGATGCTGACCGGTCGGTGCCACGATTTCGACACCCTGCGCAAGAAGGGCGGTCTGTCGGGCTACCCGTCGCGCGACGAGAGCGAGCACGACTGGGTCGAGTCCAGCCACGCCAGCTCCTCGCTGTCCTACGCCGACGGGCTCGCCAAGGCGTTCGAGCTGACCGGCCATCGCAACCGGCATGTCGTCGCGGTCGTCGGAGACGGCGCGCTCACCGGCGGCATGTGCTGGGAGGCGTTGAACAACATCGCCGCGTCCCGGCGTCCCGTCGTGATCGTGGTCAACGACAACGGTCGCAGCTACGCGCCCACCATCGGCGGGTTCGCCGATCACCTCGCGACGCTGCGGCTGCAGCCCGGTTACGAGAAGATTCTGGAGAAGGGCCGCAGCGCGGTGCGGGGCATGCCTGTCATCGGCGAACTCTGCTATCAGTGCATGCACAGCGTGAAGGCCGGCCTGAAGGACGCGCTTTCCCCGCAGGTGATGTTCACCGACCTCGGCGTCAAGTACGTCGGGCCGATCGACGGTCACGACGAGCACGCCGTCGAGGTGGCGCTGCGCAACGCCCGTGGCTACAACGCACCCGTGATCGTTCACGTCGTCACCCGCAAGGGCATGGGCTACGGGCCCGCCGAGAACGACGAAGCCGAGCAGATGCACTCGACCGGCGTCATCGACCCCCTTACCGGGCTGGCGACGAAGGTGGCCGGACCGGGGTGGACGTCCACCTTCGCCGACGCGCTGATCACGTACGCGGGCAAGCGCCGCGACATCGTCGCGATCACCGCTGCCATGCCCGGGCCGACGGGGCTGACCGCGTTCGGCAACAAATTCCCCGACCGGTTGTTCGACGTCGGCATCGCCGAGCAGCACGCGATGACGTCGGCCGCCGGTCTGGCGATGGGCGGCCTGCATCCGGTGGTGGCCGTCTATTCGACTTTTCTCAACCGCGCTTTCGACCAGATCATGATGGACGTCGCACTGCACAAGCTGCCGGTGACTCTGGTGCTTGACAGGTCCGGCGTTACCGGGCCGGACGGCGCCAGCCACAACGGCATGTGGGATCTGTCGATGCTCAACGTGGTGCCCGGTATGCGGGTGGCCGCACCGCGCGACGCCGCACGTCTCTACGAGGAACTCGGCGAGGCGCTGAATATCACCGACGGGCCGACCGCCCTGCGTTTCCCCAAAGGTGATGTCGGTGAAGACATTCCGGCGCTGGATCGCCGAGACGGGATCGATGTGCTCGCCGTCCCTGTCGACGGCCTGTCCGATGATGTGCTGTTGGTGGCGATCGGACCGTTCGCGTCGATGGCGAAATCGGTTGCCGAGCGGCTGCGCAACCAGGGCATCGGCGTGACCGTCATCGACCCGCGCTGGGTACTGCCGGTTCCCGAGGCCATCGGTGCGCTGGCCAAGGCGCACAAGCTGGTGGTCACGTTGGAGGACAACGGCGTTCACGGTGGTGTCGGCTCTGCTGTGTCGGCGGCGCTGCGTCGCGCCGAGATCGACGTGCCGTGTCGGGACGTCGGGCTGCCGCAGGAGTTCCAAGCGCACGCGTCACGCGGAGAGGTGCTCGCCGATGCCGGGATCACCGACCAGAACATCGCCCGTCAGGTGACCGGGTGGGTGGCCGCGCTGGGTAGCGCGGTCTCCGATCACGAGGTCAGCCGCCAACTCGACTGAGCGAAACCCGGCCCACCTCCTCCAAAGTCGTCGTCTTGCGCGGCTGCTCGAAGAACACCTCCGCGTCGCGGCCATTGACCGCCACCGTCGCGATCGTGTTGCCGAACAGCGGACCGCACACGTCACGCCACGTCAGCGGCGGTGATGGCACTCCACGCCTACGCACCCACCACCGGATGACGGCAGCCGCGGGTCTGGTCCAGCCGAGCTTGAACACGGGCTTGATGAACAGCGGCACGTAGTTGTGTACCGGCGAACACACCAGCTGGTGGACGGTCGATCCGCCGGGTGACACACCGTCAAGTTCGGCGCGCGCTGCGTAGCTGTGATGGACGTCGCCGGACAACACGCTGATGGTGGCCGGGCCGTCGGGCTGGTCGGCGATCCGCGCGATCATCTCGCCCATCCGCAGGAAGGATTTGTAGAACGCCGCCCAATGTTCGAAATCGCCTGCTTCGCGCAACTTTTCACCCAGTTTGCCCCGCCACCCGTCTCGCTCGGCTGCTCGCTCGTTGAGCGTCTCCAGATCGCCGATGGCAGGAGGCATCAACCACGGCACCGATGAGGCGAGCATCAGATGGTCCAGCGATTCCGGATGCTCCTCGGCCTTGGCTTCCAGCCACCGAAACTCGTTCTCGCCGATCATCATCCGCTCACCGGACTCCAGGATCCGGCCGTTGCGTGAGTCGACCATGATGAGCCGGCTGCGTCCGAGATCCCACCGATAGCTGAACCGGATGCCCTTGCTGCAGTCGACCTCGCGGTCGGCGCGCTCGGCCAGCTCCGCGAGTTGCGGCCAGGTATCGCCCTGGGTTGCAACGAGTCGCTGGAAATCCTCGTTGTCCGCCAACTCGGCCGGGCTCAGATTGCCCAGGTGCTGATAAACCCAGTAGGACGCCAACCCGGCCCGGATGCGATCACGCCACCACGGCGTCGTCGCCATCTTCGCGCGCCACGACGCCGAGGTGTTCCAGTCGTCGCGAATGTCGTGGTCGTCGAAGATCATCGCCGTCGCGACGGTCGACATCAGCCACCGGATCTCCGGGTCCCCCCAGGAGTGCCGGTACAGACGTTCGTATTCAGCGAAGCTGACGACCTCGTCGGGCGGACGGTCGCCGTGCCTGCTGTGCCGCCGCTTGTTCACGCGGCGCTGCTCGTCGGGCGGCAGCTCGTCGGCGTAGAGCTGGTCCCCGAGCAGGATGAGCGCATCAGGCCACTCGTCGATCGGGCAGCCGGCCATCCGGGTCGCGTACGAGTCCAGCGCGTCGTGCTTGAGCTTCTTCTCGATCTTCGTGACTTCGGTCTTCGGGTAGCGGCACGAACCGAAGATGGCGCGCAGCCGGTGCGCGCTTGCGGGTCCTCTTGTTCGGATCACGCTGGCCGGGAACTTCGAGAACGCCTCGTCGTCGATGGGCCAGTGGATCGCGCCGTCGAGTCTGACCTGGTACTCGGTCACGCTGTCGGGGGCCAGCCCCGTCACCATGACGAGGGCGAAATGGAAGCCCTGCACCTCGAAGGTCCGGGCCGAGCAGCCGAGAATCTCGACGGTGCAGGCGTTTTCGGTTTGCACCCAGACCAGGGCGGTGGTGTCGGAAACGTGCCGCAACGCCGGACCGAGGAGCAATACCATTGAACTGAGCCTAGGGGAGGGTTCACCCGTCGTGGAAGAGTGATGCCGATGGACCCCGAACTCGAGCGGTGGAAGGCAGCCGGCCGGTCATTCGACTACCTGGGCTTCGACGTGTTCTACCGGACCGCGGGCAGCGGGCCCAGCCTGCTGTTGATCCACGGATACCCGTTCAACTCCTGGGACTGGGCTCCGATATGGGACAGGCTGACCGAACGGTTCACCGTGATCGCCCCCGACATGCTCGGGATGGGTTTCTCTGACAAACCCGTCGCCTATGAATACTCGGTCGGTGACCACGCCGACATGCACGAAGCTCTGCTCGCCGAGCTGGGCGTCCAGTCCGCGCACATCCTGGCCCACGACCTCGGTGACTCGGTCGGCCAGGAGATGCTGGCCCGCCACGAGTTTTCCGAGCAGGTGTATGGATCGCTGCGGATCGAATCGGTCACCTGGCTCAACGGGGGACTGTTCAACGAGTCGTACACACCGCGGCTGCTGCAGAAGGTGATGTCACGAACGCCGCTGGGGGACATCATGAGTCCGCTGCAGGGCAGCCAGCTGTCCAGGCGGCTGATAGAGCCGACGATCAACGAGATGTTCGGGCCGAACACAAAGCCCACGCGTCGAATGCTCGACCTGTTCCACCAGATCCTCGAGTACAACGACGGCAAGCGGGTGACCCATAAGGTGGGCAGGTTCGTCAACGATCGATACACCCATCGCAATCGGTGGGTCCGGGCGATGCGGCAGACGGCTGTCCCGATGCGGTTGATCGACGGCCCGATCGACCCGAACTCCGGTCGGCACATGGCCGACCGCTACCTCGAGGTCGTCCCCGATCCCGATGTCGTGATGCTCGACGACGTCATCGGCCATTGGCCTCAGATCGAGGCACCCGATGCGGTGTTGGCCCACTTCCTCGCCCACATCGACCGGGTCACGGCGCAGGGGTAGCCGAGAGCGCCGCGGCGAGCACAGGGACGACGAGCTCGCGCTGCCACTGGCGGGCCTGCGCGTCGCGCAGAAAGTCCTCGACCGCGGCCTGCGCGTCGTCGGCGGGTTGCCAATCCCAGCACAGCCGGCGTACCACTTCGGGCGTGACCAGGTTCTCGGTCGGCACCGACACCCGCTCGGACAGCTCGGTGAGGCCGGCACGGGCCGCCTCCAGCCGCGCGGCCGCCTCGGGCTTGCGACGACCCCACCGTGACGCAGGGGGCGGCCCATTCTGCGGTTCGGAGACCTCGGGCTGGTCGTCGTTGTCGCGGGCACGGCTCAGTGCATCCACCCAGACCTGTGCGGAGCGCCGCTGCTTGGATCCGCCGAATACGGGCAGCGCGGTGAGATCCTCGACGGTCTTGGGGTCCGCGGTGGCCGCACTGACGATCGCGGAGTCGGGCAGGATGCGCCCCGGCGCGATGTCACGCCTGCGGGCGATGTGGTCGCGGGTCGTCCACAGTTCCCGCACGGCGGCCATGGCGCGGCGGTCACGCACCTTGTGGATGCCCGACGTGCGACGCCACCGGTCCCGCCGTGTCGGGGCGCCTTCGAAGGTGCGCAGAAATTCGAACTCCTGGGCGGCCCATTCGGACTTCCCCTGTTCGGCGAGCACCGCGGCGACGGCGTTCCGGAGTTCGACCAGCACCTCCACGTCGAGCGCGGCGTAGTTCAGCCACTCGGGCGGCAGGGGGCGCTTGGACCAGTCGGCGGCACCATGCCCCTTCTTCAGGCCGAGGCCCAGCAGCCGCTCCACCATCGTCGCCAGGTTCACCCGGTCGTAGCCGGCCAACCGGCCGGCCAACTCGGTGTCGTAGAGCGCGGTCGGCCGCATGCCGATCTCGGCGAGGCACGGCAGGTCCTGGTCGGCGGCGTGCAGCACCCACTCATCGGTGCGCAGCACTTCGGCGACCGGCGCGAGTGTGGTGAGCGTGTCGGCGCCGTGGTTGACCGGATCGATCAGCACAGTGCCCGCGCCCTCGCGCCGGATCTGCACCAGATACGCCCGGTTCGAATAGCGAAAACCCGATGCGCGTTCGGCGTCGACGGCGAACGGTCCGTGCCCAGCCGCCAAGAGTTCTGCGGCATCGCTGATGTCGTATTTCGTTACGGCCAGTGGCGGCACACCGTCGGCAGGCGACAGCAGGGGTGTGGCTTCGGGTTCTGCGGTGTCCGCTGGCTCGGCTCCGCCGGAGTCGGCGTCGGTCATTTCAGGCGCGGGTGCGTGACTTCAGATCGGTCACCCCGGCAGGCGGCAGCCCCGCGGCGTGCTCGAGCACTACGCAGAACGCCGCGACGTGCGGACCCAGCTCCAGCGTCGTCGCTGTCCACGAAGCGCGCAGCTCCAGCTGATGGGCCCGTGGCGGGCCGGAGATGTCGCCGTAGCGCACTGACGTGGTGGCGGTGACGGTTCCGCCGAGGGCGGTGATGTGCTCGGTGTTCGCCTCCAATGCGTCGACCAGCCAGCTCCAGGCCACTTCGGGCAGCAGCGGATCGACGGCCTCGCTGGAGTCGAGATCGGCCTGCACGTAGGCGACCAGTCGCATTGTGCCGTCCCATGCCTCGGCACCCTCGGGGTCGTGCAGCAGGATCAATCGACCGAATGCATCGCCCTCGGACTGCTCGGGCACGATGGTGGCCTCGGGATGGCGCACTTCGGCGCCGAGGGCATAGCTGAACGGCGCCAGACGCTGCGGCGGCCGGATCGGGCCCAGCTCGATCTCCGGTCGCACGGTGGTGGCGTTCATCGCAGCGACCGCTTCCCGGAACTGAGCCGGTTCGGCGGTGGTCACCGCCATGACGGTAGACCATCTGGCCAGGTCTGTGCGCAGGCGCGCCGTATCCGCCGCCGGTGGACGCCAAACCTGCCGCGCTCGGGCGCCATGGCAGCATTGAAGCCGATGAATAACCGTCGCGAGCTGTCGGAGTCGCCGTATCTGGCCGCCGCAGGAGGCCGTAAGCCGAGCCGGGTGCCTGTCTGGTTCATGCGGCAAGCGGGGCGTTCGCTGCCCGAGTACCGGGCGCTGCGCGCCAAGAACACGATGATGCAGGCCTGCTTCGACGCCGACCTGATCACCGAGATCACCTTGCAGCCGGTGCGCAGGCATGGCGTCGACGCCGCCATCCTGTTCTCGGACATCGTTGTGCCGCTGCGGGCATCGGGCATCGACCTCGACATCGTGCCCGACGTCGGGCCGGTGATCGAGCATCCGATCCGCACCGCGGCAGACGTTGCCGGGATGAAAGCCCTTGAGCCCGAACATGTCGCGCCCGTGGCCGAAGCCGTGACGAACCTGGTCGCCGCGCTGGGCGACGTCCCGCTCATCGGATTCGCCGGCGCCCCGTTCACGCTGGCCTCCTATCTGATCGAGGGCGGCCCGAGCCGTAACCACGAGCGCACCAAGTCGATGATGCTGGGCGATACCGACACCTGGCATGCGCTGATGGCGGTCCTCGCCGACGTCACCACCGCCTTCCTGAAGGTCCAGGTCGACGCCGGCGTCGATGCCATCCAGATGTTCGACTCGTGGGCAGGCACGTTGTCGCTGGCCGACTACCGCACTTACGTGCTGCCGCACAGCACGAGGGTGTTCGAGGCGCTGGCAGTCGAAGGCGTGCCGATGACGCACTTCGGCGTCGGCACCGCGGAGTTGCTCGGGGCGATGTCGGAGGCCGTGTCGGCTGCGGGCTCCCCGGTCGTCGGCGTCGACTGGCGCACCTCGCTGACCGACGCCGCAGCCAGGGTGACGCCGGGCACCGCACTGCAGGGCAACCTCGACCCGGTGGTGCTCCTTGCGGGCATGCCGGTGGCCGGGCCCGCGGCGCGCGCGGTCGTCGAGGACGGCCGTCGCGCGGTCGACGCCGGCGCGGCCGGCCACGTTTTCAACCTGGGGCACGGCGTGCTGCCACCGACGGATCCGGGTGTCATCACGGAGGTGGTAGCTCTGGTGCACTCACTGTGATGCGGCCGCGCACGCGAGGAGCGGGACGACAGACGTATTGCGTTGTCGGCGGCGGCATTTCGGGCCTCGTCGCGGCATACCGGCTTCGGGTCACGCTTGGCGACGACGCCGACATCACCGTGTTCGAGCCTGCTGACCGGCTCGGCGGCGTGCTGCGTACCGAACAGCTCGGCGGCCAGCTGATCGACATCGGCGCCGAGGCATTTGTCGCCCGGCGCCCCGAAATGCCCGCGCTGCTCGCCGAGCTGGGGCTGGCCGGCAGGCAGATCGGCACGACGGGGGTCCGGCCGCTGATCTACAGCGAGGGGCAACTGCACGAGCTGCCGCGCGACACACTGAACGGAATCCCGACCGACCCGTCGTCGATGACCGGGCTGGTCGACGACACCACGATTCGGCGGATGGTTGATGAAACCGCCCGTCCCTTCACCTGGCGGCCTGGCGCCGACCCGGCCGTCGCAGCGCTCGTCGGTGACCGCTTCGGCGATCAGGTGGTGACGCGATCCGTCGACCCGCTGCTGGCGGGGGTGTACGCGGGATCGGCGGCAACGATCGGGCTGAGGTCGGCCGTTCCGACGCTGGCCGCGGCGCTGGACCGCGGTGCCCGCAACCTGACCGAGGCCGTGCGCACGGCATTGCCGCCTGCCACGGGCGGATCGGTGTTCGGTGCGATCGACGGCGGCTACGCGGTGTTGCTCGACGAACTGATCCGGCGCGCCGACTTCCGCTGGGCGCAGGTCGGCGTCGAACGGCTGGTGCGACAGGGCGGCGGATGGCAGTTGGTCGACGACGAGGGCGCAAACTGGCACGCCGACGCGGTGTTGCTGGCCGTCCCGGCACCGCGGCTGGCCACGATCGTGGCAGACGTCGCTCCTTCCGCCGCGGCGGCCGCACGCCAGATCAAGGTGGCGTCGACGGCGTTGGTCGCGCTGGCGATGCCGGGCGGGACACCGGTACCCGATCGATCGGGAGTGCTGGTGGCGGCGTCGGAACGCCTGCACGCCAAGGCGATCACGCTGTCGTCGCGCAAGTGGGGTCCGCGCGGAAATGCCGAGCTTGTTCGGCTGTCGTTCGGCCGATACGGCGACGACCTCGCCCACCGGGTCGGCGACGACGACCTGCTGTCCTGGGCAGCCGATGACCTTGCGGCCGTTTTCGGTGTCACCGATGAGCCGTTCGACTGCCGGGTGCACCGGTGGATCGACGCGATGCCGCAATACGGGCCGGGGCACGGTGCCCTGGTCGCCGAGGTGCGCGGCGGGCTTCCGCCGTCGCTCGCGGTGGCGGGCGCCTACCTGGACGGCATCGGGGTGCCCGCCTGCATCGCGACGGCCACCAGAGCGGCCGCGTCGCTGGTCACACCGCGCGTGGCACGATAGGACACATGTCTCGTCTTGATTATGACGCCCTCAATTCGACGGTGCGCTACCTGATGTTCTCGGTTTTCGCGGTGCGCCAGGGTGCTCTCGGCGACGAGCGGGACTCGGTCATCGACGAAACCGCGACCTTTCTCAAGCAGCAGGAGGACAACGGGGTGGTGGTCCGCGGCGTCTACGACGTCGCGGGGATGCGCGCCGATGCCGACTTCATGATCTGGACCCACGCGGAACGGGTGGAGGCGCTGCAGGCCACCTACTCGGACTTCCGCAGGACAACGACGCTGGGCCGGGCCAGCGCCCCGGTGTGGAGCACGGTCGCGCTGCACCGACCCGCGGAGTTCAACAAGAGCCACATCCCGGCCTTTCTTGCCGGCGAGGAGCCCGGCGCCTACATCTGCGTGTATCCGTTCGTCCGGTCGCTTGAGTGGTACCTGCTGCCCGACGAGGAACGCCGCCGCATGCTCGCCGAGCACGGCATGGCCGCGCGCGACTACAAGGACGTCCGGGCCAACACCGTGCCCGCGTTCGCGTTGGGGGACTACGAGTGGATCCTCGCCTTCGAGGCCCCCGAACTGCATCGCATCGTCGACCTGATGCGCGACCTGCGCGCCACGGACGCGCGCAGGCATGTCCGGGAGGAGACGCCTTTCTTCACCGGCCCCCGCGTGGGTGTCGAGGAACTGGTCGGCAGGCTTCCCTGATCCAGTCCGATATCGCGTTTGCTGGCCCGGCCAGGACGGCGTCGAATCCAACAGTTCCGTCAATTTTGGCAACAGCGCTGTTAGCGCCTGTCGCAGCTGCGACTGCAGAAAACTTCATGTAGCAAGAAGTCGGCAAATTCCGGCGATCGTTTGCTGCACGGGTTTCGCCCGCGGCAATTTGTTGCTAGCGTGGACCTGTGTCGAGAACAGCGTGGGTGGGGGTCGGCGCTGTCACCGCGGGTGTTGCGTTCGCGGGGATTCTGATCGGCCAGTGGGGCGGCTATCCCGTCGCCAAAAACGTCGCCGATTACGGCCTGTTCGTGTTCGCCGTTTTTGCGACCGGGTGCAGCGCGCTGGCCGCCGCTTCGGCCGAGGGGCGCCAGCGACGCGCCTGGATCTGCCTGACCGTCGGACTCTCCGGCTGGGCAGTCGGCGAGGCGCTCTGGATGTTCTACGAGCGGGTGCTGCATCAGGCTCCGTTCCCGTCGCTCGCCGATGCCGGCTATCTGCTGTTCCCCGTCGGCGCAGGCCTGGCGATGGTGCTGTTCCCCACCGGATATTCGGGTCATTCGCGGGTTCGCTTCGTCTTCGACGGGTTCATCGTGGCGGGCGCGCTGTTCGAGATTTCCTGGGTGCTGGTGATGCGGGGTGTCTATGACGCGGGCGGCACGAGCGCCTTCGCTCTGGCTCTTTCGCTGGCCTACCCGGCCGCCGACATCGCGATCCTGACCGTTGCACTCCTCGTCCTCGCACGAGCCCGTACCGGGCGGCGCACGACGCTGGCGATGCTCAGCGCCGGCGTCGTCATGATGGCATTGTCGGACAGCGCGTTCGCCTATCTCACCGCCCACGATTCCTACTACAGCGGACACATCATCGATATCGGTTGGGCGATAGGACTTTTGATGTTCGGCATGGCCGCGTTGATCAATCGTCGTGCCTGGGAGACCGACGCCGTCGTTTCGCATGCGCCGTCTCGCGCGTCGATGTCGCTGCCGTACATACCGGTGGCTTTGGCCGCACTCATCTGCTTTCCTGCGTACTTCTCGACGCCAGGCCTTGGCCCGATCCTCGTGTCATCGACACTGCTGATGAGCGCGGTGATGGCCAGGCAGTACATGGTGGTGCGGCAGAACCAGCGACTGCTGAAAATGGTGGCAGACCAGGCGATGCGCGACACACTCACCGGCCTGGCCAATCGTGACCTGTTCAACGACCGGTTGATGCATGCGGTACAGCTGCACCTGAACGACAACCAGTCGGTGGCCGTGCTGTCGATGGACCTCGATGATTTCAAGCTGGTCAACGACAGCCTGGGACATCCCGCGGGGGACGCCCTGCTGATCCAGGCGGCGGAGAGACTGCTCGGCTGTGTACGGACCTCCGACACTGTGGCCCGGGTGGGCGGCGACGAGTTCGCGGTGTTGATGGAGGGTCTGCCCGAGCTGTCGCGGCTGGTCGCACACCGGGTGGTGGCCGCATTCGAGGAGCCCTTCGTCATCGACGGGCAACAACTGTTGATGCGACCGAGCGTCGGGCTCGCGGTGGCATCGTCGGCCAACCCCGATCTGTCCGCGGACATACTGCTCAAACAGGCGGACGTGGCGATGTATTCGGCCAAACGCTCGAAATCGGGCGGCCTGCACACGTTCACCCCGGACATGGCGTCGGCCGACTCCAACGACATCGAGCTGTCGACCGCCGGCGAAAGCACGGAACGCGGTGCGGCAGTGCGGCTTCTCGGCGAGCTCCGGCACGCGATCGACCACGGCGATCTGACCGTGTTCTACCAACCGAAGTTCGACCTGCGATCCGGCGATATCGTCGGAGTCGAAGCCCTGGTTCGGTGGCCACATCCCAAACGCGGGCTTCTCGGTCCCGCCCATTTCCTGCCGCTGGTGCGCAAGCGCGGCCTGATGAGGGCGGTGACCGACCTCGTGCTGACCCAGGCCCTCGACGACGCCGCCGAATGGAATTCACTGGGCATCGGCGTACCGATTGCGGTCAACGTGTTCGCGCCCTCCCTCGGCGATCTCGACCTGCCCACGCACATCGCCTCCGCGCTGGCCATCCGCGAGCTGAACCCGAAAGACCTGACCATCGAGATCACCGAAGACTTCCTCCTCGACAACATCGAACGAACGCGGTCGGTGCTGGAGCGGTTGCGGCAGCGGGGAATTCGGATCGCCATCGACGATTTCGGCAGCGGCTACTCGGCCCTGTGGTACCTGCGCGAACTGGCCATCGACGAAGTGAAACTCGACAGGCATTTCATCGCACCGATCCGAGTCGACCCGCGGGCCGCCGCGGTCGTGCGCGGCGTCGTCGACCTGGCGCACGTCCTCGGCGTGACGACGGTCGCCGAGGGTGTCGAGAACGCCGAGACCGCCGAGCGGCTCCGTGAGTTCGGATGCGAGGTGGCGCAGGGGTATTACTACAGCCCGCCGGTGAGCGCCGCGGCGATGATGAACCTGCTTGCTTCCGGCCGGCCGAAGCGCCTTGCCCGGGCCGAATTCGAGAAACTCGCGGCTACGAGCCTGCAGGGACCAGTCTCAGCGAAATTGAGTTGATGCAGTACCGCTGATCGGTGGGCGTCGGGTAACCCTCGCCCTCGAAGACATGGCCCAGATGGCTGTGACAGTTGGCGCACACCACCTCGATGCGGGTCATGCCCATCGAGTCGTCTCGTCGCAGGATGACGGCGTCAGAATTCGCCGGGTCGAAGAACGACGGCCAGCCGCAGTGCGATTCGAACTTTTCGGTGCTGCGGAAAAGCTCAGCGCCGCACGCTCGACACTCGTAGACGCCTTCGGTCTCGGTGTCGGTGTACTCGCCGACGAACGGCCGCTCGGTGCCTGCCTCGCGCAACACCGCGAATTCGGCAGGGGTGAGCTTCTGTCGCCACTCGTCGTCTGTGAGTTCGACCTTGGGCCGCGGAGAGGTCATGCGTCCACGCTAGCGCGTGGTTCCTTGGTGTTCATCCAGAGCGGGTCGATGCCGTCGTCAAGCCTGCCCTCGGCCTTGGCGTCGAGATAGCGGAAGTAGAGGACGCAGAACACCACGATCAGCATCAGGGACCAGCCGTAGGTGATCTTCATGTACTCCAGGTAGCGACCGGTCGTCGGCCAGCGCCACATCAGCCAGCGGTCCATTGTCAGGAAGCCGTACGTCGCCAGCCACGCGGGCCAGTTGCGCACGACCGAATTGGGCAGCACCACCGTCATCAGGAACGGGAACAACATCATCGAGTAGTAGCCCTGCGCAAGCGACAGCACCAACCACGACGCGGTCAACAGGACCCCGGAGGACGTCAATAACCAGAACAGCGGGTCGCGCTGCCGGTAGTACTTGTACAGCAGCCAGATGCTCACGACTGCGAGCACCGTGAAGACGATTCGCAGCAGCAGAATCAGCCAACCTGGCAGCCCGTAGTAGGTGCC
>Ga0164306_10000823_pt1 | contig 13154 bp, 11 predicted proteins | sample Whisoiple_242_MG_FD_110213 | JGI IMG/M metagenome (GOLD analysis project Ga0164306, IMG submission 110213) | Soil microbial communities amended with fresh organic matter from upstate New York, USA - Whitman soil sample_242_MG | ecosystem: Environmental > Terrestrial > Soil > Unclassified >... | reverse complement strand
GCTGGTGGCCGACGCGCTGCCGGGCGCGCGGGTGGTCAAGGCGTTCAACCACATGGGGTACCACGACCTCGACGAGGGGCCGCTGCCCGCGGGGACGCCCGGCCGGCGGGCGATCGCGGTCGCGGCGGACGACGCGGCGGCCGCGGCGGAGGTGGCGGCGTTCGTGGACGCGCTGGGCTTCGACCCGGTCCCCGCGGGGTCGCTGGCCGACTCCGTGGCGCTGCAGCCGCACGCCGAGGCGTTCGGGGCGAACGAGGACGCGGGGACGCTCGCGGCGGTGCTGGCGCGGTTCCCGGCGACCGAGCGCGGGGCGGTCGTGGCGGCGGCGCGCGCGGCGGCGGCGCGGCCCGAGGCGACCGTGGACGCCGCGGGCTGAACGCGTCGGCGCCCAGGCGCCCGGACCCCGGGGCGGGCGGCACCGGCTCCGGGGCCCGCGCACCGGCTGGAGTGGACGCTTGTGACGGACACGCCCCGGGCGTGTCGGTCACAACCGTCCACTGAACGGGGTGGGGGTGACCCGGCCGGGCCGAGGGCCGCGGGCCGGCCGGCTCACCAGCCGCCGAGGTAGGCCTCCAGGTCCGGCTCGCCGGGCAGGGGCTCGACGCCGTCGGCGGGGGCCGTCGCGCGGGGGAACAGGTCGTCCCGGCCCCAGCGGCGCTCGCGGGCCCGGGCGCGGCGGGCCACGACCCGGAGCAGCGGCGCGCCGTCCGGGCCGAGCAGCGCGAGCTCGCCCTGGCCCTCGGCCCCCACCCGCTCGACCGCCGCGGCGACGGCGCCCGGGTCGGTGGCGCGGAGCGGGCGGTCGAGGACGACGTCGAGGCGGACGCGGTCGAGGCGGGGGTCGCCGTCGCCGCCCGCGTGGTCCGGGGCCGGCTCCGCGCCGGGCAGCGCGGCCAGCACCGAGTCGACGGAGACGAACCGCTGCGCCGCCGACACCCCCTCGCCCGCCGGCGGGTGCACCAGGACGTCGACCCGGCCGGACGGCAGCCCGCGCGGTCGCGACCCCGGCACCGGCACGAGGTCGGCGAGCCGCAGCGCCTCGGCGTTCTTCGCGGCCCGGGAGGCCTCGTCCCGGCCGGACCAGTCGGGGCCGTCGTGCCAGGCGACCGCCTCCGGCACGTGCGCGAGCACCGCGCCCGCCAGCCAGGCGCGGTACGCCCACTCCCAGTCCTCGCCGCCGTACGCCGAGAACCCCTCGTCGAACCCGCCGGCCGCCGTGAACAGCGCGCGGCTGCACGCGGTGACGGCGCCGATCACGTAGCGGTAGGACCGGTCGTCGGCGTCGCGCAGGTCGCGGCTGCGCCGGTAGCCGTCGGCGAGCCACGCGGGCTCGGGCAGCTCGCGCTCCGGGCCGGCCCGCTCGACCGGCGCGTCGGCGGGCGCCCCGGCGAGGTCCGCGTGCCGTCGCCGGCCGACCGCGAGGCAGTCGGGGGCGAGGGCGGGCAGCCGGGTGAGCGCGCGGAGGTAGCCGGGCTCCGGCGCGGTGTCGGCGTCGAGGAACACCAGCACGTCGCCCGTCGCCGCGGCGGCCCCGGCGTTGCGCGCGGCGGCCACGCGGAAGCCGCGGTCCTCCTGGCGCAGCAGCCGGACGCCGGCGGGCACGCGCGGGGGCTCGGGCGACCCGTCGTCGACCACGACCACCTCGGTGCGGCCGGCGGGGTGGTCCTGCCGGGCCAGCGCGCGCAGGGTGCGGTCGAGCTCGGCCTGCTGGTCGTAGTGCACGACCACGACCGAGACCGCCGGCGGGGTGTCGGGCAGCACGCCGTCGAGCAGGTCCCAGCGGTTGCCGGGGAGCGGGCGGCCGGCGGGCGGGCCGGTCGGCGGGAGGTCGGCCGGCGGGCCGGCGGGCGTCACGCGGCGGCCCCGTGGGTCGCGCCCGCGGCCCACCACCCGAGGTACGCCGCGGCGGCGTCGGCCAGCGTCGGCGCCAGCGACGCGCCGGGCGGCAGGGCCGTCGCCGCGGGATCCGCCCAGGCCCGGGCCAGGTGCGCGGGCAGGTCCGCCGGCGGGTACAGCGTCAGGGTGCCCGGGCGCAGGGCGGCCATCTCGCGCGCGTACCGCGAGTCGACGACCAGCGGGCGGCGCCCGGCCTCGCCCCAGTCGAGCAGCGTGCGCGACGCCGACAGGTGTTTGTGCGCCGCGACCGGGATCCCCGGCCCGCGCAGCGCGGCGTGGAACCCGTCGTCGGGCAGGCCGCCGGTCACCCGCAGCGCGACGCCGCGGGCCGCCGCCTCGGCACGCAGCCGGTCGACCTCGTCCTCGTGCCCGGGGGACGGGCCGCCGACCGCGACGACCGCCACCTCGCCGGGCGGGGTGCCCGCGGCGCGGAGCAGGTCGGCGGCGTCGGCGACGGCGTGCACGACGTCGTCGTGGCCCTTGCCGGGGTAGAGGAAGCCGGCGACGAGCGCGACCAGGGGCGCGCCGGGCGCGGGGGCGGGTGTCCGGCCGGCGGTGCCGCCCGCGTCCGCCGGGCCCGCCGTGCCGACCGCCCGGTCCGCCGGGCCTGCGGCGCCCACCGTCGCGCCGAGCGGCACCACGTGCGCGCGCCCCGCGGCCAGCACCCCGTGCTCCGCGAGCAGCAGCGCCTCGTGCCGGCTGTTCACCGCCACCCCGGCCGCCGCCGCCGCGATCCGCGCGTACGCCGCCGCACGCCGGGGCAGGTTCCGCGGCCCGTCCGACTCCTGCGGCACGTCGTGCAGCGTGACCGTGAGCCGGCACGCGGCGGCCAGCCGCTCCACCACGTCGGCCGCCGCGTCCGGCGAGGAGCCGAGCAGCCGGTCGGTGACGTGCAGGTGCGCGCGGCCCAGCCCCGCGCCGGCAGCGGGCAGGTCGGCGGGGTCCTCGACCCGCAGCACCCGGGCGTGCGCGTCGAGCACGCGGACGTGGTCGGCGAGGTCGCCCGCGTACCGGACGACGCCGTGCCGCGGCGGGCCCGTCAGGAGGAGTGCGGGAGTGTCGGACCTGGTCATCGCGGCAATCGTGGTCGAGTCGCGGGGAGGCGGCAACCGCGCGACACTTCCCGCACCACCGCGACGCCGCGCTGCTCGGGGACCGGGCGGCGCGCCCGCCACCACGAGAGGACCGCATGGCGCAGCTCCTGGCACCGACCACGCACGCCGCACGGTCCACGAGCCGCACGGTCCGCGTCGTCGCCGTGCCGGCCGGCCACCCGTACGTCGCGGGCGTCACCGCGGCCGAGGGGCTCGAGGTGCTGCCCGACCCCACCCCGCCGGGCGCGGAGCCGGGCCGCTGGTGGCCGCCGGTCGCGCTCGACCCCGCCTGGGTCGCGGCGCACGCCGGCGACGCGGACCTGCTGCACGTGCACTTCGGCACCGAGTCCTTCGCGCCCGAGCACCTGGCCCGCACGCTGGCCGCGGCGCGGGAGGCGGGGTGGCCGGTGGTGCTCACCGTGCACGACCTGGAGCACCCGCAGCTCACCGACCAGGCGGGGTACCGCGCGCAGCTCGACGTGCTCGTGCCGGGCGCCGACGCGCTGGTCACCCTGACGCCCGGCGCCGCGGCGGAGATCCGCGCGCGCTGGGGCCGGGACGCCCTGGTCGTGCCGCACCCGCGGCTGCTGGGCGAGCTGCCCGCGCCGCCCGCCGTGGCCGACCCCGCCGGCGCCGAGCCCGCCCCCGTCGAGCCCGCCGGCGCCGAGTCCGCCGGCGCCGAGCCCGCCGGCGCCGCGGCGCCCGGGGACGAGCGCGTCGTCGGCCTCCACCTCAAGGACCTGCGCCCGAACGTCGACGCCCCCGCCGCCACCCGCGCGCTGCTGGCCGCGGTCGCCGACCTGCGGGCGTCCGGCCTGCCGGTCCGCGCCGAGGTGCGGCTGCACCGGGCGGTCCGGGACGACGCGGCCCGCGACGAGGTCCGCGCCCGGTGCGCGGCCGCCGACCCCGCGTCCGTCCGGCTGGTCGAGCACGACCGGCTGGACGACGACGGGCTCGCCGCGGCCCTGTCCGGCCTGGACGCGTGCGTGCTGCCCTACGCCCACGGCACGCACTCCGGCTGGCTCGAGCTGTGCTGGGACCTGGGCGTCCCGGTCGCCGCGCCGGCCGTCGGCTACTACGCCGAGCAGCACCCCGACGGCTCGGTCGCGACCTCCGGCCCCGTCGGTGACGCCGCCGGCCTGGCGGGCGCGCTGCGCGACCTGCTGGGCTCCCCGGCGTCGACCCGCCCCGGGACGGCGGCGCGCGCCGCGCTGGTCCGGGAGCGGCGTGCCGCGCGGCTGACGGCCGACCGGGCCGCCGCGCAGCTGCACGCCGCCCTGTACCGCCGCCTGCTCGCCGGGGAGTCCCGGTGACGCGTTCCCTGCGCGTGGTCGTCGTCGCCCCCCTCCGCTTCCCGATCCGGCAGCCGCACGCGGGCGGCCTGGAGTCGGCCGTGTGGAACGAGGTCCGGACGCTGCGCGCCCGCGGGCACGAGGTGTCGCTCGTCGCGGTGCGCGGCTCGGACTTCCTGGACGGCGGCCCGGCCGAGTTCGCGCTGCCGACCCTCGACTGGCCGGCGGGCGCCCGCGCCACCGACTCGCACTACCCGGACGCCTACCGGGAGCGGTCCGTCCCGGCGCTGGACCGCGCGCTCGACGTCATCGCCCGGGACCCGTCGCGGTACGACGTCATCTCCAACCACTGCCTGCACGGGCTGCCGCTGCGCCGGGCGGCGGACCTCGGCGTGCCGATGGTGTCGACGCTGCACACGCCGCTGGAGCCGGAGCTGGTCGAGGCCGCCGCGCACGCCCGCGGGACGCGGTTCCTCGCGGTCAGCGCGCACACCCGACGCGAGTGGGCCCCCGTCGTCGACGCCACGGTGCTGCCGAACGGGACCGACGCCGCCGCCTGGCCGGTCGGACCCGGCGGTGACGGCCTGGTGTGGTCCGGCCGGCTGGTGCCGGAGAAGGCGCCGCACCTGGCGATCGAGGCGGCCCGGCTGCTGGGCCGCGAGCTGACGATCGCCGGCCGGATCGGCGACCGGGAGTACGCCGAGCGGCACGTGCTGCCGCACGTCGGCGACGGCGTCCGGTACGTCGGCCTGCTGGACCAGCCGGCGCTCGCCCGGCTGATCGGCCGCAGCGCGTGCGCCCTGGTGACGCCCGCGTGGGAGGAGCCGTTCGGCCTGGTGGGCCCGGAGGCGCTGATGTGCGGCACCCCGGTCGCGGCGTTCGGCGCGGGCGGCATCCGGGAGATCGCGCGCACCGCGACCGGCATGTCCGCCGTCCCGCGCGGCGACGTGGCGGCCCTCGCCGACGCGGCGGGCCGGCTGGCCGCGCGGGCGGCCGCGGAGCCGGGCTTCCGCGTGGCGGTGCGGGCGTCGGCGCGCCGGCACTACGGCCTGGACGCGCGGGTCGACGCCCTGGAGCGGGTGTTCCGCGCGCTGGTCGCCCAGCGCGGTACCGGCGCGGAGCTGATCGCGTGACCCGCCCGACCGTCGCCTGGTACGTGCACCACCACGGGTCGGGGCACCTCGGCCGGCTGCGCGCCGTCGCCCCGCACCTGGACGCCGACGTCGTGGCGCTGAGCTCGCTGCCGGAGCCCGCGGACCTGCCGCCGCACGTCGACTGGGTGCGGCTCGACCGCGACGACGAGCCCGACCCCGACACCGGGCGGCGGCCGTCCGAGGCCGACCCCGCCGCGGGCGGGCTGCTGCACTGGGCCCCGCTGCTGCACCCCGGGCACCGGGGCCGGCTGGCCCGGATCGCCCGCGAGCTCGACGCCCGCGGCGCGGCGGCCGTCGTCGTGGACGTGTCGGTCGAGGTGACCGTGTTCGCCCGGCTGCTCGGCGTCCCGCCGGTGCTGATCGCCCAGCCCGGGGTGCGGGACGACGAGCCGCACGCGCTCGGCCTGCGCGCCGCCGCCCGGGTGCTCGCCCCGTGGCCCGCCGACCTGGTGCCCGCCCCGCACCTGGAACCCGTGCGCGACCGGGTCGTGTTCACCGGCGGGATCAGCCGGTTCGACGGCCGCGAGGCCCCCGACGGCGCGCGCGAGGGCGTCCTCGTGCTCGGCGGCCGCGGCGGGTCGGGCGTGACCGCGGAGCACGTGGACGCCGCGGCGCGCGCGACCCCCGGGCACCGGTGGACCGCGCTCGGCGCGGGCGGGGCCTGGACCGACGACCCCTGGCGGGAGCTGGCCGGCGCGGGCACGGTGGTGTCGTTCGCCGGGCAGAACTCCGTGGCGGACCTCGCGGTCGCCGGGGCGCGGGCCGTCGTGGTGCCGCAGGACCGGCCGTTCGACGAGCAGGCCGTCACCGCGCGCGCGCTCGACCGGGCCGGGCTGGCCGTGGTCGAGCCCGCGTGGCCGGAGCCGGCGCGGTGGCCGGAGGTGCTGGACCGCGCCGCGACGCTGGCGCCCGACTGGTCGGTGTGGGGGACGGCCGGCGCGGCGGCGCGGGCCGCGGAGGCGATCGCGGACGTGGCGCGCGGGCGGGGCGCGTGGTGACGCGGACCGGCGCCAGCGGGCCGGCGGACGCATCCGGGCGGCGGGCCGTCGTCACGCTGTGCTCGGCGCCGCGGGTCGACCACCTGCGCCGGCAGCTGGCCGCGGTGCGGCGGGACCCCGGGGTGCTCGCGGTCGTGGTGTGGGTCGGCGACGACGAGCCGCCCGCGCTCGACGCCGACGAGGTGCTCCGGGTGCCGCCCGGGCCGGACGGGCTGCGGCTGGCCGCGGCGCGCAACGCGGGCGCCGACCGGGCGGTGGCGCTCGGCGCCGACCTGCTGGTGCTGCTCGACGCCGACTGCGTGCCCGGACCGCTGCTCCTGGACCGGTACGCGGCCGCGGCCGCCGCGCACCCGGGCGCGGTGCTGTGCGGGCCGGTCACCTACCTCCCGCCCGGCGCGGCGGTCGACGACCCGGCGGCGCTCGCGGCCGCCACCCACCCGCACCCGGCGCGCCCGGCGCCCGCGGACGGCGAGGTGCTGCGCGCCGCCGCCGACGAGTACGACCTGTTCTGGTCGCTGTCGTTCGCGCTGACCGCGCGCCGCTGGTCGGACGGTCCCCGGTTCGACGAGGGGTACGAGGGGTACGGCGGCGAGGACACCGACTTCGGCTGGGCCCTGCGCGCGGCCGGGGTGCCGCTCGCGTGGGTCGGCGGGGCGCACGCGTACCACCAGCACCACCCGACGAGCAGCCCGCCGTGGCAGCACCTCGACGACGTGCTGCGCAACGGCGCGCGGTTCGCGCGGCGGTGGGGGCGGTGGCCGATGGAGGGCTGGCTGCGGGCGTTCGCGGAGGCCGGCGCGGTGCGCTGGGACGGGACGGCCTGGCGCCGCGCCTGACCCGGGCGGGCAGCCCGGCGCCGCCGCGCCGCCCTGCCCGCCCGCGCTCTTGGCCGCGACTGCCTACGAAACGTGTCGAGTGCCTATCCCGCGGATAGGCACTCGACACGTTTCCTAGACGCTCGGCGTGGGGGCGGCGGGGCGGCCGGGCGGCCGCGGCGGGCGCGCGCGCCCGCGCGCGAGCCGGGGTCAGCGGCGCGGGGGGCCCAGGAGCTCGTCCGCGGCGTCCAGCAGGTCCGCCGCCACCGGGTCCGCGGTCCAGTGCTCCGCGCCCGCGGCGGCCCGGGCCCCGAGCGTCGCCGCCAGCACCGGGTCCGCCAGCAGCCGCAGCACCGCGCCGGCGAGCGCGGCCGGGTCGGCGGGCGGCACCATCAGGCTGTCCTCGCCGTCGGTGCAGAAGTCGTCGTAGCCGCTGCCGGTCGTGACGACCACCGCGCCGCCGATCGCCTTGGCCTCCAGCGCGGCGTTGCCGAAGCCCTCCCACCGCGACGGGCACGTCGTCACCGCCGCCGCGCGGACCGCCCGGTAGAGGCTGTCGTCGTCCACGTGCCCGAGCCAGGTGACCCGGTCGCGCGCCTCGGGGGGCAGCGCCGCGAGCAGGGTGGGCCGGTCCGGCTCGAACCGCCGGTCGCCGCTCGCGCCGGCGAGCACCAGCCGCGCCGTCGGGTGCCGGCGCGCGACCTCGGCGAACGCCGCGAACGCGTCCGTGACCCCCTTGCGCCGCTCGAGCCGCCCGAGGAACAGCACGACGGGCGCGCCGTCGTCGGGCCAGCCGGCGGGCAGCCCCGCGGACCCGGCTGCCCGGCGCACGTGCGCCACGTCGATGCAGTTCCGGACCACGCGCGCGGGAGGCAGGGCGTCGAACGCCCTCTCGGTCCACCGCTGCATCGCCCGGGAGATCGGCACCAGCCCCGCCGAGCGCCGCACCTGTCGGTCCTCGAGCCGGCCCTGCACCGCGACCACCGCGCCGCCGCGCGGCCCGAACGACCGCGGCGTGAAGCCGGCCACCTCGTTCGCGAGGCGGGTGCTGGTCGCCAGGTTGGTCAGCAGGGGGGCGCCCGCCGGCAGCGCGACGCCGAGCGCCGCCCACTCGGGGAGGAACACCCGGTCGTACGCGCCGTCGCGGTGCACCCGGCGGACGGCGGCGGCCCGGGCGAGCAGCGCGGGCACGCGGGTGCGCGGCGGGCGGACGTGGCCGACCAGCCGGACCCCGCCGAGGTCGGCGTCGGGAAGCAGCGGCCCGTCGGCGAGCACCAGCAGGTCGACCGCCGCACCCTGCCGCACCAGCGCGGGCAGCAGGGAGGCGTAGTGCCGCCCGATGCCGCCGGTGTACGGGGTGAGCCCGGCGTACTCGGTCGTGGCGACCAGCCACCGCCCGCGCGCCGGGCGTCGGCCGGGCTCGGCGGGACTCGCCGGGGTGCTCCCGGTCGCGCTCTCGGGGGTGCTGGCGTGCAGGTCGGAGGCCACGCCCCATGCTCGCCGACCGCGCCGCGCCCCGCCCGTCGACCGCCCGGCCGCCCACTCCCGTCGACCGTTCCCGCCCCCGACAGTGGGGATGAGTGGAACGTTCTGCCCGACACGCGCCGGGCGTGTCGGGCAGAACGTTCCACTCGAGGGGCGGGACCGCGGGGGTCAGCGCCCGGTGGCGTCGATGGCGTCCAGGCGGCGGTCCACGAGGACGCCCGTGAGCAGCACCCCGGCCGCGACGCCGACCAGCGGGACCAGGACCGTGAGGTGCCACCCCGCGAACGCCAGCGCGCCCAGCGTCACCAGGACCGCCACCGCGGTCCCGGGGGAGGTCGGCGGGGCGAGCAGCAGGAACCGCCAGGTGCGGCCGAACGGCTCGTCGTAGCGCCGCAGCACCGCGAGGAACCACGCGCCGACGACCAGGAGCCCGGCGCCCAGCGCGAGCAGCCCCGCGGCGGCCACGGCGGCCGGCCCGGTCGACCCGGTGGCCGACGCGAGCACCGGGAGCGCCAGCGCGTCCGCGACGAGCACCGCGCCCACGACCAGCAGGGGCCAGCCCAGCCGGTTCGCGCGGCGGAACCCGGCCCGGTACTCCGCCCAGAACGCGCGCCACACCGACTCGGGCGGCTCGCCCGCGGCGACGGCCCCCAGCACCGTCGCCGCCGCGGCGAGCGCGGGCAGCACGCCGAGGACGACGCCGCCGAGCAGCGTCCCGAGCAGGGCCAGGACGTTCACCGCGACGAGCCGGGCCGCGACGCGCAGCCAGCGCATCACCGCCCCGGCCCAGCCGCCGACGTCCTCGCCGCCCTCGTGCACGGGCACCCGCCGCCGGGCCTCCGGCACGGCGCTCACCGGGCCGGCTCCGGGTCCGCCGGGCCCGCGCCCGCGCGAGCCGCGCCCGCGCCCGCCCCCGCCGGCTCCACCAGCGTGCCCACGGTGACCACGCCGGTCCCCGTGTCGAGCGCCGCGCCGGCGAGCGTCGCCCGCCCGCGCACCGCGTCCCACGCCGGGAACACCACGGCCTCGACCGCGCCCGCCGCGCCGGACCCCCCGTCCCACGCGAACCGCCCGCGCCCCAGCGCCACGGCCCCGGGCGGCCCGTCGGCCTCGACCACCCGGGACGCCGACGCCGCGAACGCGTCCCCGCGCGCGAACGTCACCACCTCCCAGGTCCCGGCGAGCTCGGCGACGGAGGCGGGCCACGCCGCCTCGTCGTCGTGCTCCCGCCCCGGGCCGGCCCACGGCTGCGGCGACACCAGCGGCCAACCGCCCGCGGTCCACGCCAGCCGCCGGACCTGCACCTCGTGCTGGGTCGGGTCGTCGGCGTCGCGCACGTGGTGCACCAGCAGCTGCCGCGCGGAGCCCCCGGGCAGCGGCTCGGTGAGCACGGACGCGTGCCCGGGCGCGAGCCAGCCCCGCCCGCCGGCCAGCCGGTGCCCGGCCAGCACGGTGCTGCCGACCGGGTCGGCCTCGACGTCGGTCGCGGACCGCCCGCGCACGTCGGCGTACGGCCCGGTGACGGACGGCCCGGCCACGACCCGCAGGTGGTAGGTGCCGAACAGCGAGTCGAACGACGTGAGCAGCGCGTACCCGCCGTCCGGCCGGGGGAGCACGAACGCCCCCTCGACCGCGGCCTCGACGGCGTGCGGGCGCCGCGCGAGCAGCAGGCCCGGCCCCGGGCGCGGCCGGCCGCCCGAGCCGAGCACGAACCCGGTCGCGGGGTCGATCCCGAGCGCGTGGATGCCGCCGAAGAACGACCCGTAGACCAGCCAGTGCCGGCCCTGGGCGTCGACCACCGCGTTGGCGTCGATCGCGTTCGGCCCGTCGACGTCGTGCCGGCTGGTGACGACCAGCCCGCGGTCGGTCCACGGCCCCGCGGGGTGCGGTGCGGTCGCGAGCCCGATCGCCGAGGTGCGGGACCCGAAGCTCGACGCGGAGTAGTACATCCGCCACCGCCCGTCGTCCGGCACCGCGACCTCGTCGGGCACCCGGACCACGTCCGGCGCCCACAGCCCCTCGGCGCCGGTCCACGCCGCCGCCTCCGCCGGCACGCCGTCCAGCGCCCAGCCGTGGAAGGTCCACGTGACGAGGTCGTCGGACCGGCGCACCTGGACCCCGGCGCGGGGCAGCGGCCCCGCACCGGACGCGTCCGTGGAGAACAGCCAGTAGGTGCCGTCGTCGTCGCGCACCGCGGTCGGGTCGTGCGCGTGCCGCGCGCCCCAGCCCGCGGCCGCCTCGAGCGCGGCGTCCCCGGGCGCGGCAGCCCCCGGTGCGGCGTCCGCCGCCGGCACCGCGACCGCCGCGGCCGGCTCCGTCAGCGTCATCCCTTCGCCCCCGTCAGCGCGACCGACTCGATGATCTGCCGCTGGAAGATCAGGAAAACGACCAGGATCGGCAGCAGCGCCACGAACGATGCCGCCATGATCAGCGGGTAGTCCCGCTGCGTGGCGTACTCGACGTTGAGGTTGGCGATGACCACCTGCAGCGTCTGCTTGGACTCGGTGTTCAGGTAGAGGATCGGCGCGAGGTAGTCGTTCCAGATCGTCATGAACCAGAGGATGAACTGCGCGGCGATGGCCGGGCGGATGAGCGGGAAGATCATCTTCCGGAACACCTGCAGGTAGGACGCCCCGTCGATCTTCGCGGCCTCGACCATGGAGTCGGGCACGCTCGACAGGTACTGCCGCAGGAAGAAGATCATCACGATGTTGCCGAACAGCAGCGGCACGATCAGCGGCAGCAGGGTGTCGACCCAGCCGATCTTCGAGAACATCACGAACTGCGGGATCATCAGCGTCGGGAACGGGATCATCAGCCCCGTCAGCAGGCCGAGGAAGATCGCGTTCTTGAACGGCAGCCGCATCTTCGCGAGCGCGAACGCGGCGAGCGACGAGGTGATCGACCCGACGATCGTCACGGTGCCCGCGACGATGATGCTGTTCTTGAAGCCGGACAGGATCGGCGCCTCGGTCCACATCCGCACGAACGTGTCCCACTGCGGGGACTCGGGGATCCAGACCGGCGGCAGCGCGAACACCTCGGCCTTGGTCTTGAGCGCGGTGGTGGCCATCCACAGCAGCGGCGCGATCATCACGACCGCGCCCAGGGCGAGCACGACGAACAGGATCGTGTTGACCACGCGGTTCTGGGCGGTGATGCCCATCGGCGTCTTGCGACTCATGGAAGCTCAGAGCCCCTTCAGTCGATGCTGAACGAGTTGCGCCGGTTGAGGCGGAACTGGATGAGGGTGACGACGAAGACGATCAGCCCGAGCACGACGGCCATCGCCGTGGCGTAGCCCATCTGCTGGTACTTGAACGCCTTGCGGACGATGTAGTAGACGATCGACGCGGAGCTGAACTCGGGCCCGCCGGTCGGCGTCATGATGTTGATCTCGGTGAAGATCTGCGACCCCGCGATGACGTTGGTGACGACCAGGAAGAACGTCACCGGGCGCACCATCGGCAGCGTGATCCACCGGAACCGGTGGTAGCCGTTCGCGCCGTCCAGCGAGGCGGCCTCGTACAGCGAGCGGGGGACGGACTGGATGGCCGCCAGGTACAGCAGCATCGAGTACCCGAGGCCCTTCCAGACGGCCATGATGATGATCGCCGGCTTCACGGTGGCGGTGTTCTGCAGCCAGTCGGGGCCGTCGATCCCGAACCAGGACAGCACCTGGTTCACCAGGCCGAAGTCGCCGTTGTAGGCGAACTGCCAGACGATCGCGATGGCGGCCAGGGACGAGATCACCGGCACGTAGTAGATGGTGCGGAACGCGGTCTGCCCGGGGATCTTCCGGTTCAGCGCGATGGCGAGCAGCAGCGCCAGCACCAGGCCGATCGGGATGCCGATCATGTAGAACGCGGTGTTCCACAGCGTCTTGCGGAAGTACTCGTCGCCGAGCAGGGCGACGTAGTTGTCGAGGCCGATGAACTGCGGCGCCGTCAGGCCGTTCCACCGAGTCAGCGACGCGTACAGCGCGTAGCCCAGCGGGTACAGCGTGAAGACGAGGAACCCGATCACCGGGGCGGCGACGAACGCGGCGGCCCAGCGGTGCTCGGTGCGGTGCAGGCGGCGCATGGCCTGCCGGGCGTGCAGCGCGGAGCCGCGGTCGTCGCCGTCGGGCGGGACGATGCCGGCGGCCGGCGCGGCGGGGACGGGGGTGGGCTCAGCGGTGGTCCGTGACACCCCGGTGCTCCTTCACGAGGGCGGCCCCGCCGCGCCGGGTCCGCCCGGGGAGGGGCGGCGCGCCGGCGCGGCGGGGGAGCGGGGGTGGGGTGGTCAGGCCCCGCCCGCCATCTCGGCGTTGGCGTTGGACTCGTCGAGCAGCGCCTGCATCTTGGGCTGGACCTCGGCGAGGTAGTCCGCGGCGGTCTGCTTGCCGTCGAGGACGGGCTGGATGTTCACCCAGAGCTCG
>Ga0164306_10000822_pt1 | contig 13157 bp, 11 predicted proteins | sample Whisoiple_242_MG_FD_110213 | JGI IMG/M metagenome (GOLD analysis project Ga0164306, IMG submission 110213) | Soil microbial communities amended with fresh organic matter from upstate New York, USA - Whitman soil sample_242_MG | ecosystem: Environmental > Terrestrial > Soil > Unclassified >... | reverse complement strand
GCACGGCGCGGTGTGGCGGCATGTGCGCGCTCGGGCCCGGTGTCCTGGACGTTGTTGCGTGTACGACACACTGTCCAACGCACCAGTATCGCCAACCGTTCGCAGATGATCCGCCCGGCCTGCGGGAGACGCCCCGGCCGGCCGGGGCAGGGAGACCTCTGATGCCTCGCACGATGTCCGTTTCGGACAGCATCCTCATCCGTATGGCGCCGTCGGCCGTGTACCGGGAGCTGAGCGACCCCACCGCGATGGGACGCTGGAGTCCGGAGAACAGGGGCGCGAGGGTGCTCGGGGAGCACCGGGGTGCTCATGTAGGCATGGTTTTCGAGGGGCGCAACAAGCGGGGCTCCTTCCGGTGGACGACGAAGTGCACGGTGACGGCGGCCGATCCGGGTGAGCGGTTCGCTTTTCGTGTGCACGCGATCGGGGCGCGCCGCCCGCTCCTGCCCGGGGCGATCGCGCTGTGGGAGTACCGGTTCGAGTCGGTCGACGGTTTCACCCGTGTCACGGAGACCTGGACGGACAACCGGAGGTCGTGGCCCGATTTCGTGGCCAACGCCTTCGACCGGGTCGCGACGCGGGGGCACACGTTCGCCGAGTTCCAGCGGCGGAACATCCGCACGACGCTGGAACGTCTCAAGGCGGTGCTGGAGGCAGACGGCGCGGAGGACGTCCGCGTGGAGGGCGATCCGGGCGTGGGCGGGGCGTGAGACGGGGCCGAGGCTCGGGGCCCGTGCGGTGGAGCGGACCGGCTGGGGCACCCGGCGCGCCCGGCGTCCGAGGTCTCGTCCGTCGCGCCGGGCCCGCCGTGCGGAGCGGTCAGCGCGCGGCCGTAGGCACCACCTCGCCCGAGAGCGGCAGCCCCAGACCTGCTACGGAGCGGGAGACCAGCCGGGCCATCTCGGCGGCGCCCCGCTCCTGGAAGTGGGTGTTGTCCTGCACGCCGCCGGGGAAATTGGGGTACTGCCCGGCGTCCAGCCACAGGAAGATCCCCTTGGACGCCTCCACCCCTGTCCTGTCGAGGTAGGAGCGGCTGGCCGCCGAGAGGTCGACCAGGGGCGCGTTCTCCTCCCGCGCCACGGCCTTCGCGGCGTCCACGTAGGCGGGGAAGGAGACGTTGAACTTCCCGGTGGACGCGTCGTACGAGCGCCGCGACACGGGCGTCACCACGACGGGGGTGGCGCCCAGCGCACGGGTGGCGCGGATGTAGTCGTTGCGCAGGTACTCCTTGTAGTCGGCGGGCGGTGTGTACCGTTCTGCGTTGCCGACGGTGGCGTCGTTGTGCCCGAACTGCACGAACAGGTAGTCGCCGGGCCTGATCACCGCGTGGATCGCGGCCAGCCGGCCCTGCTCGATGAAGGACCGCGAACTCCGCCCGCCGATGGCACGGTTGGCGACGGTGACGGCGGAGGTGAAGTACGACGACAGTTTCTGGCCCCAGCCGGCCTGCGGGTAGTACCCCGAGCTGTACGTCTGCGCGGTGGAGTCGCTCGCGATGTAGAGGGTCGCCGCGGCTGTCGGCGTTCGCCCGGTGGCGGAGGCGCTGCCGGGAGCACATAGCGTGCCTGCGACACCGGCGGTGAGCGCGCCGGCGGCACCGAGGAGAAAGCGCCTGCGGGTGGTGGTGCTGTTCACGGCTGATCGGCTCATCCGACCGTCCCTCCGGGAGAGTTGAGCGGGGGTCGGATTGCAGTGGCAGCCGGGACGCGAAAGGTTGCCGGGTCGTCGCCCCCGTTGCCGCCGGCTGGAGTCCGGCGGCTTCAGGCGGTGCCGGGCCTGTCCGCCGCCCAGTGCGGAGGCCGGGTGAGGGGATCCGGCAGCTTCGTGGCGGCGTTGCCTCTCGCCGCGTTCACCTGGGCCTGCGTGAGGAAGAGAGCACCGCTGAGATCCGCGTCGGACAGATCCGCGTCACGGAAGTCGGCGCCGATGAGTTCCGCCCGGCGGAGGTCGGCTCCGCGCAGATCGGCGGCGATGAGGTAGGCCCCGCGGAGTTCGGCCCCGCGCAGGTCGGCGCCCTTGAGCGAGGCCCCGATGAGATCGGCTCCCCGCCGGCTGCGGGTGTCGCGCCGTCGAACGGTGGCGCGTTCGAGTTCACCGGCGCGCAGGAGCAGCGAGGCGACCCTGTCCCGGTGCGCGGACACGTCCAGGTCCGCCAGTTCGCCGGCAGGCAGACGGGTGAGGTGTTCGGTGGTGGCGAGGACGTCGCGGAGGTCTGCGTACAGGCGCTCGGCGGCCGGCAGGGTGAGCGCCTCGGTGAGGTACCGCAGCAGTTCGTGAAGCTGTCGCATGACGGGGAAGACCTGGAACATCTGGCGCGCCGTGTCCGGGGCGGACCGCCAGTCCCGCCCCCCGTAGGTTTTCTGGGAGACCTTCTGGCCCGCGCCGAAGCAGTCGTACACGGTGCAGCCGGTGAAGCCTTCGGTGCGCAGCCGGGCATGAATGCCGCAGCGGAAGTCGTCGGCGAGGTTGGGGCACGGAGTGCCCGCGTCCTTGTCGATCGCGAAGTCCGCCGAGGCCGTCAGCGTCAGGGCGACACAGCAGAGTCCGAAGCAGTTGGCGCAGTCGGCGCGCAGATCTGCCGGCGCGGTGACGGCCGGGGCGGTCGGGTCGTGGTCGGGCACGTGCCTGGTCCTCCTCTGTGCGGTACCGGCCAAGTTTACGGGCGCGCGGTACGGCCACAGGGCGGCCGCTGTCAGTGGCCGGGCGCACACTTGACCGCGGAACTCGGCACGGTGAGGAAGGGGACGGGACGTGAGTGCGTCGCAGGAGAGAGGGTTCGAGCCCGCCACCGGCGACGGTCCCGAGAACCCGGCAGACGCCGAGGTGCGGGCCGCGGAGGTGCGGACCGCCTTCGAGGGGATGCTGCAGATCAGACGCCTGACCCGTGCGGATCTCGCGGATCCCGAAGGCGTCCCGGCCCCGTGGGAGCTGAACCGGCCCCTCCGGGCCGTGGCGTTGGCCCTGGAGGCGGCGGGGATTCCCGCTTCCGCGGTCGGGACGTCCGGTGAACGCGTCGCCTCGGGCTACCGCGTGTGTGACGGTGAGGCCCCGGGTTCGGTGCGGGTCGAGTGGGTCGGACCACCGGGCAGCGGAGCGGCGCACGACGAGGAGGAGGCACTGGGCCGGTGTGTCACCGTCCTGCGGCGGCTGGGCTGGACGGCGCTGTCGTACCGCGGACCGCGGCGACGGCGCTTCCTCGAGGTCGAGGCACCGCCCTCGGCCCGTTCGTGAACTCACTGTCAGACCCGTGAGGAATGCTTGACGGTCCGACACCTCTGACCGGGAGATGCTGAGATGCACCAAGCCGAAATCACCGCGGCTCAGGCGTACATCCGTCTGATGGCCGCCACCCGCGCCGCCCTCGCCGACCCGGACGTGGCGCCGCTGTACATGTCCGTGCTGGCCTCGCCGATGGAGGAGGCCGACGAGGCCCTGCGGAGCGCCGGTCTGACGGGCAACGAGGACCGGTTCTTCGCTCTCGTGCGGCAACTTCAGCCGACCCTGACGGGCTCCGATCGCTGACGGGTTCCGTGCGCCCGCGTGACGGGCGGCCTTTCGGGCGAGCCCGTCACGCCGGCACTCCGGTCACTGGTCGCCGTACATGAGCGAGCCGGGGGTGGTGAGCAGTTCCCCTGTCTCCAGCCAGGTCTTGAGCCCGGAGAGGATCATCGGCCATCCGCCGTACAGCTCCTCGTGGGCGCCGTCGCGGAGCTCGTCGTGGGTGACGGTCAGCCTGCAGGAGTCCGCGACCTGCTCGATCTCCCAGGTGATGCGGGTCGCCCCTTCGTTCCTCACGTCGTCGCTCCAGAGCGCCACCATGCTCTGTACGAGCCTGTGCGGCGGATCGACCTCCAGGTTCTTGCCCTCGCCCAGCGGGCCGGCGGCACCGGGAGCGCCCATCTCGAAGCGTGAGCCCTCGGTCCAGTCCGAGACGACACGGGCGCCGAAGTTGTACTTGCTCCTGATCTCGGGGTCGGTGATCGCCTCCCAGAGACGCTCGGGAGTGGTACGGATGTAGATCTCGAAGACCTTCTCCATGGGATTCTCCAGTCGGCTCTTGAGATCGCCGAGCCCGGCTGCCCAGGGCTCGGCGTACTTGCTCACCCACCGGTCGTGGACGAGCCGGATGGGCACCGGGTTCAGGAAGTGCAGCTTCTCCCGCCCCCGCCGTCGCGTGACGACCAGCCCCGCCGCCTCCAGCTGCTTGAGGTGCTTCATGACCGCGAACCGCGTCATCGCGAAGCGGGCCTCCAGCGCACCCAGTGTCTGTCCGTCGTCGCGGAACAGCTCGTCGAGCAGGCGGCGTCGTGTCGGATCGGCCAGGGCTTTGAACACAGCGTCCATACACCCAAAATAGGTGACCTTTTGGTCACATGCCACCGCGGACAAGTCGCTGGGAAGCTGTCCGCCACGATGTGGTGAATTGATTCAAACCGAGAAGTAACCTGACCAGCTGCTTGACGAGCAGCGTCGCCCAAATCTAGCGTACGTCCCGTATGAAACGTTTCACATCCCGATCGTGACCGGTCGCCGGATGACTCTGCTTACGAGGTGTTCATGTCTGATGTGTCGGCCGTCAAGGCAGCTCTGAAGTCTCAGGTCATCGAGACGCCCTCCTGGGGTTACGGCAACTCCGGAACCCGCTTCAAGGTCTTCGCCCAGCCCGGTGTCCCGCGCAACCCCTTCGAGAAGCTGGCGGACGCGGCGCAGGTGCACGCCCACACCGGCGTCGCTCCCAAGGTGTCGCTGCACATCCCGTGGGACAGAGTGGAGGACTACACGGCACTGACCCGGTACGCCGAGGAGCTCGGACTGCGGGTCGGCGCGATCAACTCCAACGTCTTCCAGGACGAGGACTTCAAGCTGGGCTCGGTCACCCACCCGGACCCGAAGGTCCGCCGCAAGGCCACCGATCATCTGCTCGAGTGTGTCGACATCATGGACGCCACCGGCTCCCCCGACCTGAAGCTGTGGTTCTCGGACGGCACCAACTACCCGGGCCAGGACGACATAGCGGGCCGCCAGGACCGTCTGGCCGAGGCTCTGGCCGAGGTCTACGAACGGCTCGGCGACGGCCAGCGGATGCTGCTGGAGTACAAGCTCTTCGAGCCGGCCTTCTACACCACCGACGTCCCGGACTGGGGCACCTCGTACGCCCACTGCCTCAAGCTGGGGCCGAAGGCCCAGGTCGTCGTCGACACCGGACATCACGCGCCCGGAACCAACATCGAGTTCATCGTGGCCTTCCTGCTGCGCGAGGGGAAGCTCGGCGCGTTCGACTTCAACTCCCGCTTCTACGCCGACGACGACCTGATGGCGGGAGCCGCCGACCCGTTCCAGCTGTTCCGGATCATGCACGAGGTGGTCAAGAACGGCGGGCTGAAGAGCGAGACCGGCGTGAACTTCATGCTCGACCAGTGCCACAACATCGAGGCGAAGATCCCGGCCGTCATCCGCTCGGTCACCAACGTCCAGGAAGCGACCGCCAAGGCACTGCTGATCGACGCCGAGGCGCTGGCCGCGGCCCAGCTCTCCGGTGACGTCCTCGCTGCCAACGGGGTGCTGATGGACGCCTTCAACACGGACGTACGGCCGCTGCTGGCCGGGGTCCGCGAGGAACTCGGCCTGGCCCCGGACCCGTTCGCCGCCTACCTCGCCTCCGGCAACCAGGAGCGCATCGCCGCCGACCGCGTCGGCGGCGAGCAGGCGGGCTGGGGCGCCTGAGTCCCGCTCCCCCGCCTCCGTCCGTCCAGCCGCACCCGCCCGTCCCTCACTCCTCGCGAAGGAACACTCATGACGTCCGCGACGCACGCCGAAGTCGCCGCGCTCCTGGAGCGCGCCCACCGGATCGGCTCCGACCCCCGCAACACGAACTACGCCGGCGGCAACGCCTCGGCCAAGGCGACGGCGGCCGATCCGGTCACCGGTGGAGAGGCCGAGCTCCTCTGGGTCAAGGGCTCGGGCGGGGACCTCGGGACGCTGACCGAGGCCGGTCTCGCCGTGCTCCGGCTGGACCGGGTACGGGCGCTCAAAGACGTGTACCCGGGGGTGGACCGCGAGGACGAGATGGTCTCCGCCTTCGACTACTGCCTGCACGGCAAAGGAGGCGCGGCCCCGTCGATCGACACCGCGATGCACGCGCTCGTCGAGGCCGCGCACGTCGACCATCTGCACCCGGACTCGGGGATCGCGCTGGCGTGCGCGGCCGACGGTGAGAAGCTGACCGCCGAGTGCTTCGGCGACCAGGTCGCCTGGGTCGGCTGGCGCCGGCCCGGCTTCCAGCTGGGACTCGACATCGCGGCCGTCAAGGAGCGGAATCCCCAGGCGGTCGGCGTGATCCTCGGCGGCCACGGCATCACCGCGTGGGGCGACACCTCGGAGGAGTGCGAGCGCAACGCCCTCTGGATGATCCGGACCGCGGAGACGTTCCTGGAGGAGCGTGGAAAGGCCGAGCCCTTCGGCGCCGTCCTTCCCGGCAGGGAGGCGCTGGACCGGGAGGCGCGGCTGGAACGGGCCGCCGCGCTCGCCCCGGTGATCCGCGGTCTGGCGTCGGAGGACCGCCCGCAGGTGGGGCACTTCACCGACGCGGCTCCCGTGCTGGACTTCCTCGCCCGTGCCGAGCACCCCCGCCTCGCCGCGCTCGGCACGTCCTGTCCCGACCACTTCCTCAGGACCAAGGTCAGCCCCCTGGCCCTCGACCTGCCGGCGTACGCACCGCTGGAGGAGGCGGGTGCCCGGCTCGGGGTGCTGCACGAGGAGTACCGGGAGGCGTACCGCTCCTACCACCAGCGTCATGCCGCACCGGACTCCCCCGCGATGCGCGGAGCGGACCCGGCGATCGTGCTGGTGCCGGGTGTCGGCATGTTCTCGTTCGGTAAGGACAAGCAGACCGCGCGTGTCGCCGGGGAGTTCTACCTCAACGCGATCAACGTGATGCGCGGCGCCGAGGCCGTGTCCACGTACGCGCCGATCGAGGAGTCGGAGAAGTTCCGCATCGAGTACTGGGAACTGGAGGAGGCCAAACTGCGGCGGATGCCGAGGCCGAAGGCGCTGGCCACCCGGGTCGCGCTGGTCACCGGCGCCGGGTCGGGCATCGGCAGGGCCATCGCCCACCGCCTCGTCGGGGAAGGCGCGTGTGTCGTCGTCGCGGACCTGAACACGGAGACCGCGGCGGCAGTCGCCGAGGAGCTCGGCGGTCCGGACAAGGCCGTCGCGGTGACCGTCGACGTCACGTCCGAGGAGCAGATCGCAGAGGCGTTCAAGGCCGCCGCGGTCGCGTTCGGAGGGGTGGACCTGGTCGTGAACAACGCCGGTATCTCCATCTCGAAGCCCCTGCTCGAGACCTCGGCCCGGGACTGGGACCTTCAGCACGACATCATGGCGCGCGGTTCGTTCCTGGTCTCGCGCGAGGCGGCGCGGGTGATGCGGGCACAGCGCCTGGGCGGCGACATCGTCTACATCACGTCCAAGAACGCCGTCTTCGCGGGCCCGAACAACATCGCCTACTCGGCGACCAAGGCCGACCAGGCTCATCAGGTACGCCTCCTGGCGGCCGAGCTGGGCGAGCACGGTATACGGGTCAACGGGGTCAACCCGGACGGTGTGGTGCGCGGTTCCGGCATCTTCGCGGCCGGCTGGGGAGCCCAGCGCGCGGCGACCTACGGCATCGAGGAGGAGAAGCTGGGCGAGTTCTACGCCCAGCGCACCATCCTCAAGCGCGAGGTGCTCCCGGAGCACGTCGCCAACGCCGTCTTCGCCCTGACGGGCGGGGATCTCACACACACCACCGGTCTCCACATCCCCGTCGACGCCGGTGTGGCCGCGGCCTTCCTGCGCTGACCGTGCACCACCCTGCCGCACCCCGGACGCCGTTCCGCGCATGACCGGGGCGCGGCTTCGCCCTGATCGGATGAGAGTTCCCATGCCTGCGACTTCACGACACGACGCGGCCTTCGCCGCGGTGGACCTGGGCGCCACCAGCGGCCGGGTGATCACCGGGCGGGTCGGCCCCGACGAACTGGTGCTGACCGAGGCGCACCGCTTCGCCACTACGCCGGTGCACCTGCCCGACGGACTCCGCTGGGACGTACTCGCTCTGTACCAGGGCATGCTGGACGGGCTGCGGGTGGCGGCGCGCGGCGGCCCTGTGACGTCGGTGGGCATCGACACCTGGGCCGTGGACTACGGCCTCCTGGATGCCGACGGGTCGCTCCTCGGGCTGCCGTTCCACTACCGCGACGCACGTAACGCCGCCGCCGCCGAGGCGGTCCTGGCCCGCTGCGACGCGCAGGAGCTGTACGGCGTCGGCGGGCTGCAGCACCTTCCGTTCAACACCGTCTTCCAACTGGAGGCCCATCGTTCCACCGCGCAGTGGTCTGCGGCGCGGACCCTGCTGATGATGCCCGATCTGCTGGTGTACTGGCTGACGGGCACGGTGGGAGCCGAAGTGACCAACGCGTCGACGACAGGGCTCTTCGACGCGCGCACCGGTAAGTGGTCCGACGCTCTGATGGGACGGCTGGGGCTGGAACGCTCCCTGTTCCCTGCCCTGCGCGAACCGGGTGCGCCGGCCGGCACCCTCCTTCCGCACGTCGCGGAGTTCACCGGTCTCCCGGCGGACACTCCGGTGACGACGGTCGCCTCGCACGACACCGCGTCGGCCGTGGCCGCGGTCCCGGCGACCGGGCCGGGGTTCGCGTATGTGTCCTGCGGAACCTGGTCGTTGGCCGGTCTCGAACTGGACACGCCGGTGCTGACGGAGGAGTCGAGGGCAGCCAACTTCACCAACGAGCGGGGTGTGGACGGCACGGTGCGCTTTCTCCGCAACATCATGGGGATGTGGCTGCTGGAGGAGTGCAGGCGCACCTGGGAGCGCGACGGCGTGGCGGCCGGTCTCGAATCCCTGTTCTCGGACGCGGCGCGCGTCCGGCCGTTCGCCGCCGTGATCGACCCGGACGACCCGGTGTTCCTGGCGCCGGGCGACATGCCGTCCCGCATCGACGCCGCACTGGTCCGGACCGGGCAGCAGGTCCCGGACGGGCCCGGCGGCTATGTCCGGTGCGTGCTGGAGAGCCTGGCGCTGGCGCATCGCAGGACGCTGCGCCGGGCCGCCGGGCTGGCAGGCCGCGAGCTGACCCGCGTCCATCTGGTCGGCGGCGGTTCGCGGAACGAACTGCTGTGCCAGTGGACGGCCGACGCGACCGGTCTGCCGGTCACGGCGGGGCCCGCCGAGGCCACCGCGCTCGGGAACGTACTGCTCCAGGCGCGGGCCCACGGGCTGGTCGGCGGGTTGACGGAGATGCGGGGACTGGTCGCCCGCACCCAGGAGCTCCGCCACTACGCGCCCCGGGGGGACACCGCGGCGTGGGACCGGGCGGAGGACCGTCTGACGGCACGGGCGTAGGCGGGCCCGGCGGCGCAACCGACGAGGACGGCGGTCCGAGGGGGCCCTCGTGCACGGCCGGAGCACGGGACGGGGCGGCGTCCTTGGGGCGGACCGGGCGCTTCGGTATGCCCGTGCCGTGCTCCGACCGGGGGTTCAGCTCGTGAACAGGCCCAGTTCCCGGTCCCCGAGCGGCTCGAAGTGCCGGGCGACCTCGGCAGCGGTCACCTCATGGATCTCCGCCGGGCTCCACCGCGGTGTGCGGTCCTTGTCGATGATCCGTGCGCGTACGCCCTCCGTGAGGTCATGTCCGGTGAAGGCCCGGCAGGAGACGCGGAACTCCTGGTCGAGGACGGCTTCGAGACTGCCGAGCCGCGCGGCCCGGCGTACGGCGGCCAGCGTGACCTTGAGCGCCGTGGGTGAGGCGGTGAGCAGCGCGGCGGCCGTCTCCTTCGCGGCCGTCACACCGCTGTTGGACAGCCGGTCGATGATCTCCTCGACGGTGTCGGTGGCGTAGCATTCGTCGATCCATGTGCGCTGCGCGGCCAGTTCCCCTTCGGGTGCGGTGGTCGCGTACCGCCGCACGGTCTCCTGCACCTCGGTGGGTGTCGTACTCCGTGCCAGCTCGGTGACGAGGTCGGCGAGGTGCTGCGACGGGACGAAGTGGTCGGCCAGCCCGCACAGGACGGCGTCGGCGGCGCCGACCGTCCGGCCGGTGAGCGCGAGGTGGGTGCCGAGCTCCCCCGGGGCCGCGGCCAGCAGATGGGTGCCGCCCACGTCGGGTACGAAGCCGATCGCCGTCTCGGGCATCGCGACACGTGAACGCTCGGTGACGACGCGCACGTCGCCGTGGGCCGACACGCCCACCCCGCCGCCCATCACGATGCCGTCCATGAGCGCCACGTACGGCTTGGGGAAGCGGGCGATGCGGGCGTTGAGCCGGTACTCGTCGCGCCAGAAGTCCACGGAGGCGCTGCGGCCCGCGCGGGCGTCCTCGTAGATCGAGCGGATGTCGCCGCCCGCGCAGAGTCCTCGACCGCCGGCTCCGTCGATCACGACGGCGGTGACCGCGTCGTCGTCCGCGGCCCGGACGAGCGCTTCGTCGATGCCGCGCACCATGGTGTGGGTCAGTGCGTTCAGGGCCCGCGGCCGGTTGAGGGTGAGGTGGAGGATGTGACCCTCGGTGTGCAGCAGGACGGGCTCGTCATCGTTCATGTGTGCGCTCCGGTCAGCCGTGGACGATCTCTCGGTGCCATTCTGCGACGGGTGTCGCGGGGCGCCGGAGCCGGGTCTCCCGCAGATATCGCTGTGGCACTCCCGCATCGCGGGCTCGACAATTGACTTCTACGGGCCGCGGCGCCCAGCAGCCCCGCCGGACGACCTCCGGAGCACGCATGACCGACTCTTCACGGCGAGCAGACGGCGACGCGTTGTCGCGGCTCCCGCTCGAACGGCATCGCGCCGGCGAGACGGGGACGGTGGAACGCCTTGCCCTGAACCGGACCGGCAGCTTCGAGTGGGATCTGGACGCCCGGACCGTGGACGTCGACGATGCGGGGCTGATGGTCTTCGGCCTGGATCCCGCGACTTTCGACGCCTCCCCCTCGGCCGTGATCGACCGACTGGACGCCGCGGACCGGGCCCGCCTGGAGACCACCATCGACGAGGCGGTGGCCGACGGGAGCAACTCCTACAGCGTCCACTTCCAGATGCCCATGGAGGACGGGACCCACCAGTGGACGCACGTCCAGGCACGGATCCTGCGGTCCGAGGACGGCCGGGCACACCGGGTCATCGGTGTGGTGCGGGACGCGACGGCCGAGGTCACCCATTCGGCCTTCGTGCTGGATCTGGAAAAGCGGCGCCGGCGTCAGACGAGCATCGTCGAACGCACCACGACGGCGATGTCACGCGCGGTGACCGTGGACGACGTCACCGCGGCGCTCACCGGTCCGGGGGGCCTGGTCGGCATCGGCGCCGACGGGCTCGCGCTGGGGCTGGTGGAGAACTCCGCGCTCAAGATCATCGCACTGAGCGGGGACTCGGTGGAGGTACTGGCAGGCCTCGGGGCGGGACGGCTGGACGCGACGCTTCCGCTCGGTGACACGATCCTCAGCGGGCGCCCTCGGTTCATCACGTCGCTCGGGGCACTCGTCCAGCGCTATCCGGCCCTCGAACCGCACATCGGGGAGCTGAAGTTCCGTGCGGTGGCGTACCTCCCGTTGATCGCTCAGGCTCGCCCCCTGGGCGGCCTCGCCCTCTTCTACCGCGAACGCACGGCCTTCAGCGCGGACGAGAGGATCCTGTGCCTGGGCCTGGCCGCGATCGTGGCACAGTCGCTGCAGCGGGCGATCCTCTTCGACGAGGAGCGCGAATTCGCCACAGGTCTCCAGTCGGCCATGCTCCCCCGGCGGATCCAGGAGATCGAGGGCGGCGAGATCGCGGTCCGTTACCACTCCGCGTGGAGCGGGCGCGAGGTCGGCGGCGACTGGTACGACGTGGTCACGCTGCCCCGGGGCCGTATCGGCGTCGCGGTGGGTGATGTGCAGGGACACGACACCCACGCCGCGGCGATCATGGGGCAGCTGCGGATCGCCCTGCGCGCGTACGCCGCCGAGGGCCACCCACCGGCCACGGTCCTGGCGCGGGCGTCCCGCTTCCTCGCGGAACTGGACACCGACCGGTTCGCCACGTCGACGTACGCGCAGGTGGATCTCGCCACGGGAGAGGTGCGGGTGGCGCGCGCGGGGCATTTCGGGCCGCTGATCCGCCATACCGACGGCCGGGTCGGTGTTCCTCAGGTGCGTGGGGGGCTGCCGCTGGGAATCTCCTCGGACTTCGGGGACGAGGAGTATCCGGAGACCCGTCTCGACCTGGTGCCGGGCGAGACCCTCGTCCTGTACACCGACGGGCTCGTCGAGGAGCCGGGCGCGGACGTCGACGCGGGGGTCGCGGCACTGATCCACGAGGTGAGCGAAGGGCCCGACGGGGCAGAGGCGTTGGCGGACCACCTGTCCGACCGGCTGTGGGAACGGTGGGGTTCGGGCGACGACGTGGCCCTGCTGGTACTGCGGCGCAGCCCGGATCTCGGCTCCCCTCAGGCTCCCCGGCTGCACCAGTACATCCATCAGGCTGATCCGCAGGGGCTCTCCGAGGCCCGGGCGATCGTGCGCCAGGCTCTCACGGACTGGGGTCTCGCCGGCTTGGCCGACGACGCCGAGACGGTCACCGGGGAGTTGCTGGTCAACGTGCTGCTCCACACGGAGGGCGGGGCGGTGCTGACACTGGAGGTCCTGCCGGAACCTGTTCGGCGCATCAGGCTTTCGGTTCAGGACCGTTCGAGTGTCTGGCCGCGGCGGCGCACTCCGGGTGAGACGTCGACCTCCGGGCGTGGTCTGCTCCTGCTGGACGCGGTCGCCGAACGCTGGGGCATCGAGCCTCGCGGCGAGGGCAAGGCCGTCTGGTGCGAGATCGGCCCCGACGCCTGAGCACGTGCTGCGACTGCTGCCGGGGGTCACGTGTCGCAGGGCACCCGGGCCGGACGGGCAGGAGTCGAACGCGACAGGGGGCGCACCGCACCGGATTCGGTGCGGTGCGCCCCCTTCCCGGCCCGCCGGTGTATCAGAACCGTCGTGCCGGAGAGTCCGGACGCGTCAGTGCTGCACGCCGCGGCGCTTGCGGACGGACCAGAGGATGCCGCCGCCTGCGAGCAGAACCGCGAGAGCGGCTCCACCGATGACGGGCGTGGCGGACGAAGAACCGGTCTCGGCCAGGT
>Ga0164306_10000820_pt1 | contig 13168 bp, 12 predicted proteins | sample Whisoiple_242_MG_FD_110213 | JGI IMG/M metagenome (GOLD analysis project Ga0164306, IMG submission 110213) | Soil microbial communities amended with fresh organic matter from upstate New York, USA - Whitman soil sample_242_MG | ecosystem: Environmental > Terrestrial > Soil > Unclassified >... | reverse complement strand
GTGCCCGAGCTCGGCCTCGTGGGCGGCCCAGCGCCGGCCGGCGGCGACGGACCCGGGCTCGGGGTCGAGGACGAGGCGGTGCGGTCGGTGGCCCACGCGCGCTCCCTCCTTCTCGAGCCTGGTCCCGGCTGGCTGGGGACCAGGGTGGGCCAGGCGGGGCGCGCGCGCATCCCGAGCGCCCGGGGGGCGCCGCGCCGCACGGCGTCCGCACAGGTCCGGCCCGTTTCCTGTGCCGGACCTGTCGACCACCTGTCGATCACCTGTCGGTCGCGCGCGGACGCTGCACGCGCGCCCCGCGGGGCCGATGGGGCGGGCGTGCGGCGGACGGTCCGCCGCGCAGGAGGAGGTCACCATGAGCGTCGACGCCGTCAGCACGTCGTCCGCCCTCACCGCGCTGCTCGCCGCCCGGTCCGGCAGCACCGGCACGTCGGCGTCCCGGGCCGCCCCGCCCGCCCCGCCCGCGGGGGCCGTCGACGGCACCGCCACGTCCCGCGTCCCCGGCCACGTCGAGGCCGCCGCGGAGGCGCTCGGCCTGTCCACCGACGAGGTCGTCGAGGCGCTCCAGGACGGCGCGAGCCTCGCGGACCTCGCCGAGGAGCAGGGCGTCAGCCGGGACGACCTGGTCGCGGCCCTGGTCGCCGACGCGCCCGCCGACCTGCAGGCGATGGACGGCGTCGAGGACATGATCGGCGAGCTCGTCGACACGGCCGGGACGGCGGGCCCCGCCGGACCGCCGCCCGGCGGGTCGTCGGGCGTGTGGGGCGAGGCGCTGACCGCCGACCAGTCCGAGGCGCTGGACGCGGTGGCGTCGCTGCTGGGCACCGACGCGCCCGCCCTGCTGGACCGGCTCTACGGCGGCGCCTCGCTCACGGACCTGCTCGCCGACGCCGGCGTCTCCGCGTCGGACCTGTCCGGCGCGGTCACCGGCGGCCTGCTCATCGACACCACCGCCTGAGCCGTCGTCAGCCCGGGTCCGCCGCGGACCCGGGGCCCGCCGCCGCCGGCTCCTCCGGCGGCGGCACGACCCGCACCCGCGCGATGCGCCGGCCGTCGACGGCCGTGACCTCGACCCGGTGCCCGTCGACGTCGACCGCGTCGCCGACCTCGCCGAGCCGCCCGAGCTGGGCGATCACGAACCCCGCGACGGTCTCGTACGGCCCGTCGGCGAGCGGCACCCCGGTGAGCTCGGTGAACTCCTCGATGGTGATGCCCGCGTCGTAGGAGCCGGGCGCGCCCTCGCGGGCCTCGGCGCCGGAGGACCCGGGCATGTCGTACTCGTCGCGGATGTCGCCGACGAGCTCCTCGACCAGGTCCTCGAGCGTGACGATGCCGTCGGTGCCGCCGTACTCGTCGACGACGACCGCGATGTGCACGCCCTCGCGGCGCATCGAGGACAGCGACGGCAGCAGCTTGTTGGTGCCGGGCAGCACGACGATCTCGCGCATGACGTCCCGGACCCGGACGCCCGTGCGGTCGGTCGCCTCCAGCAGCTCGCGGATGTGCAGGAAGCCCAGCACGTCGTCGAAGTCCTCGCCGATGACGGGGTACCGGGACCAGGGCTGGTCGCGGACCCGGTCGAGCGCGTCGGCGAGCGCGAGGTCGGCCTCCAGGAAGTGCACCTCGGGCCGCGGGCGCATCACCTCCGCCACCGAGCGGTCGGTCGCGGCGAACACGTCGCCGAGGATCCGCCGCTCGTCCTCGGGCAGGCCCTGGTGCGCGATGACCAGGTCCCGGAGCTCGGCCTCCGACATCTCCTCGCTGGTCGCGTGCGGGTCCCCGCCGAACAGCCGGACGAGCAGGTTGGTCGACGTCGACAGCAGCCAGATCACCGGGCGCATGAGCGTCGCGAACCGGTCGAGCGGCGGCGCGACGGCCAGGGCCACCCGGCCGGACTGCTGCAGGGCGATGCGCTTGGGGACGAGCTCGCCCAGCACCAGCGACAGGTACGCGATGACGAGCGTCAGCACCACCAGGGCGATGGTGCGGGACAGCGCCTCCGAGGCGCCGAGCGCCTCGAAGACGGGCGCGAAGTCGGGCGCGATCGTCGACGCGCCGTACGCGGCGGAGAAGAAGCCGGCGACGGTGACGCCGATCTGCACGGCCGCGAGGAACCGGTTCGGGTCGCGGGCCACGGAGGCGACGCGCGCGCCGCGGGCGCTCTGCCGCTCGAGGCGGTTGATCTGGCTCTCCCGGAGCGAGACGAGCGCGATCTCCGTCCCGGCGAACACCCCGCCGATCAGGATGAAGAGCAGGACGAGGGCGATGTTGCCCCAGGTCTCGGAGTCCATCAGCGGCGAGCCCCCGTGCGGTCGGCGCGGGCCGCCGGGCCGGTGCGCGGGGTGGTGCGGGCTCGCCGCACGGGACTGCAGGGCTGGTCAGGAGGCGACATCGCACCATTCCAGGGGCGCCGGGGGCGATCGTCAACCGCAGGCGCGCCGGGCTCCGCGCACACAGGACGCGCACAGCACGTCCCGGCGATCACCGCCCGGAACGGCCCGTGCGTGTCGGGCGCGGTCCCTAGGCTGACCGTGCCGGCGGCGCGTCGCCCCGGGAGGCAGCGGGACGACGGGGTGAGGCGTGTGAGGTCGGTGCGGGTCGCAGGGGGTCGGGGAGCCGCGCGGCGCGGGGTCGCGGTCGGCGTCGTGCTCGCGCTGGTCGGCGTGCTCGCCGCGTGCTCGGGCGGGGGCGACGACCGGCAGCGGACCGCCGACGCCCTCGCCGACGCCCTCGCGTCGGGCGACTTCGCGGACGTCCCCCTGGACGGCGCCACCGCCGCCGAGGCGGGCGAGGCGCGCACCGCCGCCTACGCGGCCCTCGACCCGTGGCAGCCCGAGGTGGCGGCCGGTGACGTCGTGGCCGCGGCGGACGACGACGCGGCGGCGTCGGTCGAGCTGACCTTCACCTGGGACGTCGGCAGCAGCGCCGCGGCGTGGACGTACACCACGCACGCGAACCTGGCGAAGGTGGACGACGAGTGGCGGGCCCGCTGGTCGACGATGCTGCTGGCGCCGGACCTGGCGGCCGGCGAGACGCTCCAGGTGCACCGGGTGCAGGCCGAGCGCGCGGACGTCCTCGGCGCCGGGGACGCGGTGCTGGTGGAGTCCCGGCCGGTGTTCCGGATCGGCATCGACAAGACCCGGATCCCGGCGGAGCAGGCGGACGGGGCGGCGCGCGAGCTCGCGGCGGCCCTCGGCCTGGACGCCGAGGCCTACGCGGCCCAGGTCGCGGCGGCAGGCGAGAAGGCGTTCGTCGAGGCGATCGTCGTGCGCGCGGACGACCCGGCGTACGACCGCGGCGCGCTCGCGGTGCTGCCGGGCGTGAACATGATCGAGACCGCGCTGCCGCTGGCGCCGAACCGCGCCTTCGCCCGCCCGGTGCTCGGCACGGTCGGCCAGGCGACGGCGGAGGTCGTCGAGGACTCGGACGGCGCGGTCGTCGCCGGCGACCTGGCGGGCCTGAGCGGCCTGCAGGCGCAGTTCGACGCGCAGCTGCGCGGCGAGCCCGGGCTGACGGTGGTCGCGACGGCCGGCGGCGCGCAGGAGCGGCAGCTGTTCCACGTGGAACCGCAGGTGGGGGAGCCGCTGCGCACGACCATCGACCCGGCGGTGCAGCAGGCCGCCGAGGACCTCGTCGCCACGGTCACCGGCAGCGCGAGCGCGATCGTCGCGATCCGGCCGTCCACCGGCGACGTCCTCGCGGCGGCGAGCGGGCCGGGCGGCGGCGGCATGTCGACGGCCACGCTCGGCCTGTACGCCCCCGGGTCGACGTTCAAGGTCGCGTCGTCGCTCGCGCTGCTGCGCGCGGGGCTGACCCCGGACAGCACCGTCACCTGCCCGGAGACCGCCACCGTGGACGGCCGGTCGTTCCAGAACTACCCGGGGTACCCGGCCGACGCGCTCGGCGACATCACGCTGCGCACCGCGGTCGCCGAGTCGTGCAACACCGCGTTCCTCACCGCGGCGGGCACCGCGCCGCAGGAGGCGCTGGCCGACGCCGCGGCCTCGCTCGGCCTGGTCGCCGGCGCGGACCTCGGCTTCGCGGCGACGCTCGGCGAGGTGCCGGCCGAGGCGACCGGCGGCACCGACCACGCCGCGTCGATGATCGGCCAGGCCCGGGTGCAGGCGACGCCGCTCGGCATGGCGACGGTCGCGGCCTCGGTGGCCGCGGGCGCGCGGGTCACCCCGCGGCTGCTGCTCGGCACCGCGGGGGAGACCGCCACCCCGGCGCCGGACCCGGCGCAGCCGCTGACCACCGGCGAGGCCGACGCGCTGCGCTCGATGATGCGGGCCGTCGTGACCGAGGGCGGTGGCGACTTCCTGCAGGACGTGCCGGGCCCCGAGGTGATCGCGAAGTCCGGCACGGCGCAGTACGGGTCGGGCGACGACCTGCAGAACCACGCGTGGATGATCGCGGCGCAGGGTGACCTCGCGGTCGCCGTGTTCGTCGAGACCGGCGACTTCGGCTCGACGACGTCGGGCCCGCTCCTCGAGGCGTTCCTCCGCGCGGTGGCGGTGCCGGCGGCCTGATCCGGGCCCTGACCTGCGGGTCCACGGGAGCGACGCGGCCGGCGCGCGCCGACCCCGTCGCCGGTGCGTTTTGTCCGCTATGGCCCGAGTGGGTGAAATGGGTGTTCTGGGATGAAGTTTCCCGTCCGCCCCCTTCCGCTGCGCCCGGCGCCGGGCCTACAGTCGGGCTGTCAGCGACAAGGGCAAACCCTCCGCGAGGAGGGGACGCAAAGCCACGGGACCCCCGCAGGTCAGCCGGGCTGCCGAACGAAGGATCTCCCATGGAACAGCGCGGCTTCTTCGAGCCGGCCGAGCGCGACCGCTCGGACCTCCGCTCCGACGTGACGGGGCGCAGCGCGACCCGCCTCTCGTCCTGGTCCCGCATCGCGGCGACCCTCGCGACGCACGGCGACCTGGTCCCCGCGCAGCGCGAGTGCACCTCCGCCTCCTGACCGCACGCCCCCCGGGCGCCTGCGCCGGGCGCCCGTCGGCGTGCCCGGGCCCGGGCGCCCGCGCCCGGCGTGCCGGCCGCGGCCCGCGTCAGAGCTCGCCGACGCGCTGCATGTAGCGCATCGCGGCCCAGCCGACCGGGATGCGCAGCCAGTACGTGAGGACGCGGAACAGCACGGCGACCGAGGTCGCGACGCCGGGGTTCACGCCGATCACCGTGAGCGCGCCCGCGAGCGCGATCTCGGTCGTCCCGATGCCGCCCGGCGTCGGGGCGATCGAGCCGGCCGTGTTGCCCGCCAGGTAGACGATCGCGACCTGCACCAGCGACAGGTGCTGGCCGAACGCCAGCAGGCACACCTCGAATGCGAGGATGTAGCCGAACGTCGTGATGAGGTTGCCCGCGAGGCCGACCGCGAGCCGGAACGGCTGCCCGACCACCTCGATGAGCCGCGGCCAGGTCTGCTGCACGGTCGGCAGCGTCTTCGCGGCCACCCACTGCCGCACCTTCGGGATCAGCATCGCGGCGCCGATCATCGCCGCGAGCACGCCGACCACCACGACGACGGTCGGGGACACCGTGAACCGCTCGAGCTGGTTCGTGCCGGACGCGACCGACAGCACCAGCAGCATCGGCAGCGTCACGACGAAGTGCGACACCTGGACCAGCGCGACGGTGGCCGTCGCCAGCGACGCGGAGGTGCCGCGGCGGGTGAGCAGCCGGAGGTTGATCGCCGCCGGGCCGATGCCGGCCGGCGCGGCCAGCGCCACGAACGTCGACGCCGACTGCGCGACCGTCGCGCGCCACAGCGACAGCTTCACGGGGGAGAACGCGACCAGCGACAGCGCCGCCCCGAACAGCGTCGCCATGCCGAGCAGGAACGCCGGCACGCTCAGCCGCCAGTCCGTCGTCGACAGCGCGCTGAGGATGGTCTGCAGGTTGATCGACGTCAGCAGGATGATGACGGCGGCGGTGGTGAGCAGGATGGTCAGCACGGCGCGCGCGCCGAACCGGACCAGCTGCACCGGCTCGACGTCGGCCTCGGGCAGCCGCGCCACCAGCGCGGACCGGAGCTCGGCGAGCACCTCCTTGTGCGCGCGCAGCTCCTCGCGGGTGCGGCGGGGGAGGGTGATGGTCTGGAGCAGCGGGCCGATCGCGGCGATGTCGCCCTCCGGCAGCACCGCGACGGCCGACTCCAGGGCGCGGGCGGGCCCCACGCGGAGCGCGAGCAGCGCGACCATCTGCGTCCGGTCCATGCGCTGCGCGAGCTCCGAGGAGGCGACGTCGCCCTGGTCCCAGCCGACCAGCCAGACCGTGGGGTCGTCCGGGCCGTCGGCGACCAGGATCACGTCGCTGGTCAGCGCGCGGTGCGCGAGCCCCGCCTCGTGCGCCGTGCCGAGCTGGCCCCAGATCGCGCGGAGCACGTCGTCCGTGATGGCCTCGGGGTCGAGCTCGGCGAGCGACGTGGCCGCCGGCACGGGGTCCTGGACCAGCAGCATCGACGAGTCGGCCTCCGCGATCCCGCGCAGCGCGGGGTTGCGGACGCCCGCGGCGGTCGCGGTGTACGACAGCAGGGCGGCGCGCTCGGCGGCCTGGCGCAGCGAGACGACCGACCGGCCGTCCAGGCCGCGCAGCCGCAGCGAGCGCCAGAACCGGCTGAGGAAGCCGATCACCTGGCGGTCGCCGTCGAGCACGAGCACGTCGAGCTCCCGGCCGTCCTCGGTGACCATCTCGTAGGCGCGGTGCTCGGCGTACCGGACGGCCGCGCGGGCACCGGCGCTGGCGGGGACGGCGGGGGTGCCGGGCCGCGCCCCCAGCCCCGCGCGGCGGTGGTCGGCGTCGTCCGCCGCGTCGTCGTCCTCGTCGGGCACCCGGACCAGCACCCGCGGCTGCCAGCCCGCCCGTCGCACGCCCGCGACGAGGCTGGCGCCGTAGGCGCGCTCCGAGCGGACGCCCGACACGTACCGCACGGCGAGGCCGGACGCGCGCCCCAGCAGCAGCGCGACGGCGACGCCCGGCAGCGACGCGCCCGCCGTGATGACCATGACGCCGACCGCGACCCAGACCAGGTTCCACGACCAGGAGACGGTCCGCCGGCGGCTGCGCGGGCCGGTCGCGGTGAGCAGGCCCGCGATCAGCGCGAGGTACTCGGGGATGGACAGCGTCAGCTGGCCGTTGAGGCGCACCGACAGGCCCGCGACCAGCTGGTCCGACCCCAGGTGGTCGACGAGCCAGGCGACGCCCGCCGCGGCGAGCACCGCGACGATCGCGGCGATGGAGGCCTCGACCATCTGCCGGCCCAGCCGGCGCAGGGCGAGCTCCGCCAGCACGGCGATGGGCACGAGGTAGGTGACGACGGTCTCGAGCAGCGTGACCGGCACGACGAGGATCTGCCGGAGCAGCGAGGCGAAGCCCTGCACGTCCTCCGCGACGCCGGACGTGGTGTTGTGCGCGTAGGTCGCCAGCGCCATGACGGCGACGGCACCGAGCAGGCTGAGCACGACGCCGAGCAGGTCGCTCGGGTGGTGCACCCGCACCGCCGGGGTGTCGAGCACCTGGGGGCGGCCGAGCCCGTCGAGCGGCACCGGTGTGCGCTCGGCCGCGGCGGGCCCGTCGGGTCGACCGGGCGCCGCCGGCGCGCTGGTCGAGGCGTCGGGCATGGTCGCGAGTCTAGGCAGCGAGGGTCGTCCTGGGTGGCGCGTGCGCGCCCGTCGCGCGGAATCCGTCCTGGAGGATGACGCCTCCCGGGCGCGCTCTCCGTCGCGAGGATGACCCCCGGGGGCTAGCGTGACCGGCAGGGACGCCGCCGGACGGGCGGCGGGCCCGACCCTCGAGGACCGGGAGGCGCGCGTGGCTCAGGACGTGGAGGGCCGGGTCGCGGCGGTGCTGCGGTCGGTCTGGTGGCTGCCGGTGCTCCGGGGCGTGCTGATGATCGTGCTGGGCCTGCTGCTCCTGGTGGAGCCGCTCGGCACCCTGGTCGCGCTCGTCTGGGTGTTCGGCGTGTTCGCCGTCGTCGACGGGGCGGTCGTGCTGATGCAGGCGCTGCTCGCGCGCGGGCGGCCGGGGTTCGGCTGGCTCGTCGCCGAGGGCCTGGTCAGCATCGCGTTCGGCGCGCTCATCATGCTGTGGCCCGACGTCACGGCGCTGGTGCTGTTCTACCTGCTCGCGCTCTGGGTGCTGGTGCTGGGCGTCACCGCGGTGGTCGTCGCCGTCACCCAGTACCGGGCGCGGGACCTGGCGTGGTCCGGGACGCTGGTCTTCGGGCTGATCGGGTTCCTGTTCGGGCTGCTCCTGGCGATCAAGCCGCAGGGCACCGTGGACGTCATCCTCACCGTGTACGGGCTGTTCGCGTTCGTCGCCGGCGTCGTGATGCTGGTCTCCGGCTTCGCGACCCGGTCGCTGAGCCGGCAGCTCGCGGCGGACGGCCGCTCGGCGGGGTCGGCGCCGCTCTCCTGACGGCGGGCCCCGGCGTCAGCGGATGCCGAGCGCCTCGCGCCACGCCACCGGGATCAGCGCGTAGCCCACGAACGCGACCACGTCGAGCACCGTGTGCGCCACCACGAGCGGCATGGTCCGCCGCCTGCGCCGGTAGTACTCCGCGAACACCAGGCCCATCACGACGTTGCCCACGAACGGGCCGATGCCCTGGTACAGGTGGTACGACCCGCGCAGCACCGCGGACGTGACCAGGATGGCCGGGGTCCGCCAGCGCAGCTCGCGCAGCCGCTCCATCAGGTACCCGACGACGATCACCTCCTCCAGCAGCGCGTTCTGCAGGGCGGAGAGGATCAGCACCGGCACGGTCCACCACGCGGCGTTCAGCGCGGCGGCCTGCACCTCGACCGTGATGCCGACGGCCCGGCCGGCCACGTAGAGCGCGAGGCCCGGCAGCCCGATCAGCGCGGCGAGCCCGAACCCGACGCCGAGGTCGCGGCCCGGGCGCGAGCCGTCCATGCCGATCCGGCGGGCGGCGCTCCGGCCGTTCGCGGACAGCAGGTACAGCGCCAGGGCGACCGGGACCAGGGCGAACCCGATCGACAGCAGCTGGTAGGTCAGGTCCAGGTACGGCCGGGCGGACCGGCTGGCGTTGAGCGTGGCGCTCTGCGAGGCGAGCGGGGTGCCCGCGGTGAGGCGCGCCGCGATGTTGACGACGGCGTACACGGCGGACTGGCCGAGGGACAGCCCGAGGACGATCCAGATCTCGGCGGTGAGGCGGCGGCGCCGGGCGCGCTCCGAGACGGGCGGGGTGCCGGGGGCGGTCGCCGGCGCGGTGGCCGTACCCGGGGCGGGCGCCGTGGTCGCCACGAGCGCGGGCGGGGTGGCGCCGGGCCCCTCCGGGGCGGGCTCGGCGGTCGGGCGCGGGTCGCGGGCGGTCACGCCCGGCAGCGTAGGCCCCGCGGCTGACCGTCGGCTGGACGTGCTCTGTGCCGGTGGGCCTTGTGGTCGGGGGCGGCCCGCCGCTAGGTTTGCGACGCAAAGTAGTTGGCGAGCCGACCGGCCCGGTCGGTCCGCCGCCCCCAGCCGCACCGAGCGCACCGAGGACAGCCGCCATGCCGCACCCCGCCGACGCGCCCGACGCGCCCCGCGCCGCCGACGCCGCGGACCTCGCCGACGGCCCGCTCGACCCCGCGCTCGCGCGGGCGATCATCGAGGCCCAGCGCACCCGGGTCCGCACCACCGCCTACACCGACGACCGCGTGATCTTCGGCGTCTGGGCCGCCGCGTGGCTGGTCGGCTACGGGGTGCTCTGGGGGACGAGCGGCGACGGGGTGGCGGCCATCCCGTGGTGGGCGTGGGCGGTGTTCGGCGTCCTCATCCTCAGCGGCGTCGCCACGACCGTCCTGCACTCGGTGCGCCGGATGTCCGGGATGGACGGCGTGAGCCGTCGCACCGGGCAGCTCTACGGCTGGTCCTGGTTCGTCGCGTTCGCCGCGGGGCAGACGCTCGTCGGCGGGCTCGCCGGCGCGGGGCTGCCGGACGAGGCGGTGACCCTGGCCGCCAACGGCATCTCGGCGCTGATCGTCGCGGTGCTCTACATGGCGGGCGGCGCGCTCTGGCAGGACCGGGCGCAGTTCGCCCTCGGGGTGTGGATGGCCGTGGTCGCCGCGGCCGCCACCGTGGTGGGGCTGCCCGGCACGTTCGTCGTCATGGGGCTGGCGGGCGGCGGCGGGATGGCCGTCGGGGCCCTGCTCGCGCACGTCGCGCAGCGCCGGGGCCGCGCGGCCCGCCGCGGGGCGGTCGCGTGACGGACGCCGACCTCGACCCGGTGATCCACGCGCAGTCCCGGCTGCGGGTCGTCGCCACCCTCGCGGCCCTCGCCCCCGGCGACCGGCTCGCCTTCCCCCGGCTGCAGCAGCTCCTCGAGATGACCGCCGGCAACCTGTCCACGCACCTGCGCAAGCTGGAGGAGGCGGAGTACGTGACCGTCGAGAAGACCTTCGAGGGCCGCACGCCGGCCACGTACGTCGAGCTGTCGCCGGAGGGCCGGGCCGCGTTCGCCCGGTACACCCGCGCGCTCACCGACCTGCTGGGCGGTGCCCGGTGACCGCCGGCGCGCTGGTCGAGCTGGACGGCGTCACCCGCCGGTACGGCGACGTGGTCGCGCTGGACGACGTGTCGCTGGCCGTCGGCGCCGGGGAGATGGTCGGCCTGCTCGGCCCGAACGGTGCCGGGAAGTCGACGCTGCTGTCCCTGGTGAGCGGTCTGCGCCGCCCCGACGCCGGCACGGTGCGGCTGGCCGGGCGCGACCCCCGCGACCCCGCGGCGCGGGCCGGGCTGGGCACCACGCCGCAGGAGACCGGGCTGCCGTCGACGCTGCGGGTCGGCGAGGTCGTGGACCTGGTCGCCGGGCACTACGCCGACCCCATGCCGCGGGGCGAGGTGCTGGAGCGGTTCGGGCTCACGGACCTCGCGCGCCGGCAGACCGGTGGCCTGTCCGGCGGGCAGCGGCGCCGGCTCGCCGTGGCGCTGTCGCTGGTCGGGCGCCCGCGCGTCGTGCTGCTGGACGAGCCGACGACCGGGCTCGACGTCGAGGCGCGGCACGTGCTCTGGGAGGCCCTGCGCGACTACCAGTCCGGCGGGGCGACCGTGATCGTCACCAGCCACTACCTGGAGGAGATCGAGGCGCTCGCCCGCCGGGTGGTCGTGGTCGGCGCCGGCCGGGTGCTCGCCGACGACGACCTGCCGACGATCCTCGCGATGGCCGCCGCGCGCCGGGTGCTGGTCGAGGTGCCGGAGGCCGAGGAGCCCCGGCTCCGCGCGCTGGCCGGCGTGCTCGACGTGCGGCGCGAGGGCCGGCGCACGGTGCTGCTGGCCGGGGACGCCGACGCCGTCGTGCGGGCGCTGGTCCGCGAGGACGTGCCGTTCCGCGACCTCGAGGTCCGGGGCGCGTCGCTCGAGGAGGCGTTCCTCGCGCTCACGTCCGCGGCGTCGGCCGAGCCCGCGCCGTCCACGTCGGCCGCCACGTCCGTCACCACCGACCGGGAGCCCCGATGACCGCCACCGCGCCCGCCGCCCCCGCGTCCGCCGGGACCCGCTCCTGGCTCGCGCTCGCCCTGCTGCACACCCGGTTCCAGCTGCTGGAGTCCGTGCGGGTGCCGATCGCCGTCATCGGCAACCTGCTGTTCCCGTCGCTGGCGCTGCTGTTCTTCGTGGTGCCGCAGCGCGCGGTCGCCGACGACCCGCTGGCCTCGGTCGCGGCCGTCGCCCAGCTCGGGACGTTCGCCGTCATGTCGGCGTGCCTGTTCACGCTCGGCGCCGGGGTGTCCGAGGACCGGCAGCTCGCGTTCGACCCGTACGTCCGCACGCTGCCCGCGGGCGCCGGGCCCCGGCTGGCCGGGCGGATCGTCAACGCGATCGTGTTCTGCCTCGGCGCCCAGGTGCCGGTGATCCTCATCGCGGTGCTGCTGACCTCGGCGTCGGTGACCCCGGCGCGCGGCCTGGGTGGGCTCGCGATGGTGCCGGTGGTCGCGGTGCCGTTCACGCTGCTCGGCCTGGCGATCGGCTACGCGCTGTCGGCGAAGGCGGCGATCGCGGTCGTGCAGGCCGTGCTGTTCCCGCTCGCGTTCGCCGGCGGCCTGTTCCTGCCGCCCGAGGCGTTCCCGTCCTGGCTCGACGCGCTGTCCCAGGCGCTGCCGTCCCGGGCCGCCCGCGACCTGGTCGTCGAGGTGACGACCGGCATCGAGGGCTCGCCGTGGGCGCTGCCGGTGCTGCTGGCGTGGACGGCGGTCTTCGCGGCCCTGGCGGTCCTGGCGTACCGCCGCGACGAGGGCCGCCGCTTCCGCTGAGGGGGTGGCGCTGCCGGGTTGCTGAGCCCGCCGTAGGTGGTCACCTGGAGCCATAGCCTGACGTGATGACGCGGCGAGGTGACCGGGCGATCCGTTCATCGGCGACGGCGGCTCTGGCCGCGACGACGGGCCTCGTGGCGCTCGTCGGCTGCGTGGCATCGAGCGGAACCCTCGACGCCCCGATCGACTGGAGCACCGTCGACGGGAGCCCGGGCGAGTCGGTGTGCGGTCTACCGGCCGGCGACCAGAGCCCCCCGGAGACGCCCCCGGCGGTGACCTGGCAGGAGCGTGATGGCGTCGAGATTCCCGTGAGTCCGACGCTCGGGCCTGGGGACACCAGCGTGATGAACCGGTGCTACGCGCACTCACCGAGCGGAGCCCTGCTGGCTGCGGTGGGGCTGAGGGCGGACGAGATCCGGCACGGGAACGGCACCGTCATCGTCAACCGGGCGGCCAGGACGGGCGAGAGGCTGAGCGCCCTCGTCGACGGCGAGATACCGGACGTCTCGGATCTGCCCCACGACGCCACCGGGGAGCTCATCGGCTACCGGTTCGAGTCGGCACGCGACGACGACGTGACCGTGTCCCTGGCGTGGGCGTCCACCACGAGCGGCAGGTCGACGTCCGCGCGCATCCGCTTGCTCTGGGAGGACCAGGACTGGAAGGTCGTGATGCAGCCGAGCAACGGGATGTGGTCGGAGATCACGGCGGACGACCCGTTGGACCGCTTCGTCCGGTGGGGTGGTTCCCCGGGAGACTCGACCGACGCCCGAGCCTGGGCACCAGCAGCGCGCCCCGTGCGGTGAGGTCGTCACGGCATGACGAGGTCGGCGGAAACGAGTGACGACCTCGCGCGGTTGTGACGACCTCGCGAACTCGCGCGCGCAGCGGGTCAGGCTCGGGCGAGCGCCGCGACCGCCTGGGCCACG
>Ga0164306_10000819_pt1 | contig 13174 bp, 10 predicted proteins | sample Whisoiple_242_MG_FD_110213 | JGI IMG/M metagenome (GOLD analysis project Ga0164306, IMG submission 110213) | Soil microbial communities amended with fresh organic matter from upstate New York, USA - Whitman soil sample_242_MG | ecosystem: Environmental > Terrestrial > Soil > Unclassified >... | reverse complement strand
TGCGCGAGGTGGACGCGGTGTTCGACGACCCGCAGTACACGGGTCCCGGCTACCGGGCGCACGTCACCGCCACCAGACTGGCGGCTGCAGCACCAGGACGACACCTGTGGATGGACCACGCCGCGATCGTCGACATGGAACCGCACGGTGAGCGGCGGCTGCGCCGGGTCGTCCGGGTGACCCCGCTCGGCCCTGCCTGATCGTCGGATCAGCTGCTGGCGGTTGTCGAGGACGACGTGGTGGGGCTTTCGACCGGCTCACCGTCGACACCGACCACCCACCACATCCCACCCTGCTGGGTCAGGCCCTGACCGGTGGTCTGCCCGGGAGCCGTGTCCTGTGCGTAGGTGTACAGCGGGTGCCCGGCGTAGAGGACCTGGGTGATGCCGTCGGACCTGGTCGATGTCGAGAGCTGCTTCGCGTCGATCCCACTACCTGCGGTGGGATCGCCAGCGGTGGCCAGCGGTGGCCACGCGGTTGCGCAGGAGTCGTAGCACCCTGAGGTGCCCTCCGGATCGGCATCGGTCAGGTACAGCGTCCGGCCCTGTCCGTCGACCAGGAAGACCCCCAGACTGCCCGTGGTGGTGGTCACCTCGGTGCCTGCGACAGGCGCACCGTCGGATCCGGTCGGAGTCGGTGTCGACCGCGCGGTGGGCGAGGAGCTGTTGCACCCCGCCAGCAGCACAACACCGACAGCGAGCGTGCCGACCCATCCGGCGAGCCTGTACCGACCGTTGCGTCTACCGGACATCCCGTGGTTCCTCGCTTCGCTCACCAAGCCCGTGGCCAATCTGCTGTGTGCAGCAGCCTATTCGAGCCATTTGCCAGCGCTGCGACCGCAGTGTCCGGAATCGCGTGATCAGCTCGCCGTGAAGTGGTCGGCGATGGTTTTGGCCTCGGCAGTGACCGTGTCGGCGCTGACCAGATCGCCGGCCTGCTCCGTCAGCACCGACGTCCAGGTGTCCAGGATCGTCTGGGCCTCACCGCTGGCGTAGAGCTCGGCTCGCAGATCGGTCAGCGCCTGTTCGTACAGCGCGTTGAAATCGGCATCTGCCTTGAACCGCTCCGCCAGGATGTTTCCGCCGCGGCCACCGCCGCCGGCACCACCGGGCATCGCGCCGGCGGCTCCCCCTGGCATCGCGCCCGTCGGGCGAACGCCTCGACCGGGCATCTGCTGCGTCGTCCCGTCGGTCGTGGTGCCGTCGGTGGTGGTGCCGTCAGTTGTCGTGCCCTCGGTGGTGGCACCGTCGGGTCGAACGCCCATTTGCCCGGGACCGCCCATGCCACCACCCATTCCGCCCATGCCGCTGAACGACAGATTCTGATCCCAGGCCACGACGGTGAACAAGCCGGTTCCGGCGTCGTAGCGAAGGTAGGAGTTGTTCCCCGGTCCGTCGATGTCGTCGCTGTTGGCGACCAGGTCCTGGATGGCCAGGTAGTCGGCGAAGGACTGGACGTCGATGTGATTGCCGAGTTCCGCGGCGAATGTCGCGTCGTCGGACTCGTTGAGGAACTTCAACAATGCGATCAGCGGTGTGTAGTCATCTTCCCCAGACGTCGACGCCTCGACGGAGAAGACGTCCGCGTAGGACGCGGGATCGTCGCCGCGGTAGGAATAGTCGCCACCTGCCTCCGCCTTGTAGAGGATCCCCTCGGAGCCGAAGTTGTCGGAATCCCAGTCGTCGTCGGGATTCTGGATGACCAGGCGCAGGGTCGCGTCACTGCCGTTCACGGTGAACCGGGCCGGCGTGGCCTCCTCGGTGGGCATGCCGGCGGCACCGATCAGCTCCAGGGCGACCGCCTCGTTCAGGCTGGTCTCGGTGCGCCCACCGCGCACCACGATGTCGGTTTCGCCTTCGAAGTTCTGGCCGTCCACGTACTTGTCCAGCCGGATCCGCCACGGCAGACCTTCCGGCTCGTCGGCGGAGACGTCGCCTCCGGGTCCGCCCGCCGGCTGTCCTGCGCCGGGGTTCTGTCCGCTGTTGCCCGTCGTCCGAAGGCCCTGCAGGGTGGAGTTGCCCTTCAACTTGATGCCGACGTTCTCGAACACGGTGCCGTCGATGGTCACCGTCGCGGTGATCCATACCTTGTCGCCGCTGGCGACGTAGGTGTCGATCATCGCCTGGTAGGCGGCCTTGTCGTAGTCGATCGACACCGCATGAACGACGGAACTGTCGAACAGGCCTTTCCCGGCCGGGACCGTCGACGATGCGACTGCCGCTGTCGAGTTGGTCACAGTGGTGCTGCAGGAGGCCAACAATGTCAGCGCCGTGGCGCCGGCGACCAGCCGGACGAGCATGGTCGGGCGGCGGTGTCGGTTCGGTGAGGTGTGCACGGGTCAACCTTCGGCTGGGATGGGAATCGTTGACCCAAGTCGATCACCGGACCCTGGCCCAGGTCTTGGCATCAGCTGTGCACCAGCTGTCTTGTTCGACCGCAGATGCGCTGCCAAAAGCCGGTGGGTGCCTGGAATTCCCGCCCGGGACGATGAAATGCTGCCCGGGTGGAAAAACGGGTTCACTTCATCACGCTGGCGACGGCCGATCTCGACGCCGCCCGCGCGTTCTACTCCGCCGGGCTGGGATGGGAACCCCTGGTCGACGTCCCGGGCGAGATCATCTTCTTTCAGGTCGGACCGGGGCTGGTGCTCGGCCTGTTCGACAAGGTCGCGTTCGACAGCGACATCAACGGTGACAACGACGGCGAGTCGAACGACAGTGACGCGGGGGGAAGTGAAGACGCGAGGCCCAGGATCGTCACCGATCGCATCTCCGGCATCACGTTGTCGCACAACGTGGACGGCCCCGCTGCGGTGGACGAGGCGGTGTCCGCGATGGTCACGGCAGGCGCCGTTGTGCTCAAGCAACCCACCAACGCGGCGTTCGGCGGCTATCACGGTCATGTGCAGGACCCGAACGGCGTCATCTGGGAGATCGCGCACAACCCGGGTTGGCGGATGGACGACACCGGCCGCGTCTTCCTCGAATAGCGCGGGCACTCGATCCCCTGCAGGCGACGAGGTTGCAACCCTGTTGCAACGGTTGCACCCGGATGCTCAGCGAGGGACCGTGAAGGTTCCAGCAGCACCCATGGACCCCGGCGTTGAGGTCAGGTGAGGATGTCAGCTCCAGCAGTGGTGCCCCGCGTCGAGCAGACGGACGGTCGCAGGGCGAAACGCCGAGCTGAACAGGCGCCACTCAGCAGGCCGGAGGGCCGGACCTTCGAAGCGGCGGTGCCCGCCGGCGAGGACCCGGTCCGGTACGCCCAGCTGCTCCGTCAGATCCGCGATGCCGCCCTGTCCGGCGAGCGCGCGCCGGCCGCCCCGCGTTCGATTGTCGACGCATCCTGGCGGCGCACCATCGAATTCGGCATGGATCCGGATCGGGGCCGCGACCTGCCTGCAGCAGTCGGCGCCGATGAGGTCGAGCACCGCCGGCACAGCGGCAAACTCGCCAAGGTGCTGCCCATGCTCGGCGACGTCCTGCTCCCGGCCGCCGAGGACGCCGGTCATGTGATGGTGGTGGTCGACGCCGGCGGAATGATCTTGTGGCGGGACGGTCCGAAGAAGATCCAGCAGCACGCCGAGCGGCTGGGGTTCGCGGTCGGCGCCAATTGGAGCGAACGCAACGTCGGCACCAACGCGATCGGGACCGCCCTGGTGCTGGCCCGTCCAGTGCAGATCTACTCGGCCGAGCATTTCGTCAAGACCCACCATGCCTGGACCTGTGCGGCGGCGCCGATCCTCGACCCGGTCAACGGTGACCTGCTCGGCGTCGTGGACGTCAGCGGCGCCGCTTCGACCGTTCACCCCAGCACCCTTGCCCTTGTCGATGCGGCGGCCCGGATGGCCGAGTCGTATCTGCGGGAGGAGCACCACGCGGCGCTGAGCGCGCTGCGCGGGATCGCCGCCCCGATGTTGGCCGGCAGCCGACAGCCGATGCTGGTGACCGACTCCGAGGGATGGGTCGCCGCGGCCATCGGCACCGAACCGACCGACCGGATCGCACTGCCGGACCGCCGGGACACCGACCTGGTCTGGTTGCCGGCCTACGGATCCTGCCGGTTGGAACCGGTCCCCGGCGGCTGGCTGGTCCGGGTGCTGGACAGCTCGGTTGCCGAGACACCCGCCACCACGGTCGATCTCGACCTGCGCAATCCGGCCGATCTGCGGGTGGTGATCACCTCGGATTCGGCGAGCTGGTCGCACCGGCTCAGTCCCCGACACGCGGAGTTGATGTTGCTGCTGGCCAACCGGCCCGACGGCCTTTCCGCTGCGCAGCTGTCCGAGGAGCTCTTCGGCTCGCCCGATCACGTGGTCGCCGTGCGGGCCGAGGCCTCGCGATTGCGCCGACACCTGGTGGGGTTGCTGCTGCACCGGCCGTACCGCTTCGCCGAATGGGTGGATGTGCGGGTCAGCTTCCCGTCATCCGGGAACTCGCTGCTGCCCGCCTCGACCGCGTCCACCGTACGGCGACTTCGTGTCGTTCATCCGATGTCGCTCACTCCCGGCTGATCGGGCCGGACCGTCGGCACTACGGTGATGCCGGTGACCCCCAGTTCGCTGCGTTCCCGCCGTTCGGCGCCGACCTGGGCCGTCATCGGCATCCTGTCGTTGTGCGGCACCGTCGTCGCCCTGCAGCAGACGATGGTCATTCCGCTGCTCCCGGACTTCCCCGGCATCCTGGGTGTCTCCGCCGACGATGCCGCATGGCTGGTCACCGCCACGCTGCTCACCAGCGCCGTTGCCACCCCGATCATGTCCCGGCTCGCCGACATGTTCGGCAAACGCCTGATGATGTTGGCCTGCATGGCCGCCATGACGGCCGGGTGCGTGCTGGCGGCAGCGGTCGGTACTTACCTCGCCGTGATCGTCGGCCGTTCCCTGCAAGGTTTCGCTGCGGCGCTGATCCCGATCGGCATCAGCATCATGCGGGACGAGCTACCCAAGGAGAAGGTCGGGTCGGCAGTCGCGCTGATGAGCGCCACCCTGGGTATCGGTGCGGCGCTGGGCCTCCCGCTGTCCGGGTTGATCTTCGAGAACCTGGGCTGGCAGGCGATCTTCTGGATCTCGGCCGGCACCGGCGCCGCGCTGATCATCGGCGTGCTCTCGCTGGTCTCGGAATCCACCGTGCGAACCCGGGGTCGCTTCGACTATCTCGGCGCACTGATGCTGTCGGTCGCGCTCACCGCGCTGCTGCTGGGCATCTCCAAGGGCGGGTCGTGGGGTTGGGGCAGTCAGCGGGTCGTCGGCCTGTTCCTGACCACCGCCGTGGTGTTGGCGCTGTGGGTGCCCTACGAGCTGAAGATCGGGCATCCGCTGGTCGACCTACGGACTTCGGCGCGCCGACCGGTGCTGCTGACCAACATCGCCTCGATCCTGGCCGGATTCGCGATGTTCGCGAACCTGCTGCTCACCACCCAGCAACTGCAGCTTCCGGAATCGACCGGCTACGGCTTCGGTCTGCCGGTGATCACCGCGGGATTGGCCATGGTGCCGTCCGGTTTGGCCATGGTGCTGTTCGCGCCGGTGTCCGGTCGGATGATCAACCGGTACGGCGGCCGCATCACGCTGATGGCCGGGGCGGCCATCATGGGCGTCTCGTACATCGGCCGGGTCTACTACTCCTCCACCGTGCTCGCCGTGATCATCGGTTCGACCGCGGTCGGGATCGGGACCGCCATCGGCTACGCCGCGATGCCGACGCTGATCATGGCGTCGGTGCCGATCACCGAGACCGCCAGCGCGAACGGCCTCAATGCCTTGCTGCGGGCGGTCGGCACGTCATCGTCGAGTGCCGCCGTGGCCGCCGTGCTCGGGTCGGTGACCATGCAGGTGGGGGCGGTGACGCTGCCGTCCCTCACGGCGTTCCAGGACGTCTACTGGATGGCCGGCCTGGGGGCACTGGCGTGTTGTGCGGTCGCCTTCTACATCCCGGTTGCCCGGCGGGCTCCCGTCGGCGACGCCGTCGATCTGGCCACGATGTCGGACCGAGGCGTCACTCCCGCGGGCGAGAGCCGGGAACTGGTCGTCCACGGCACCGTCCTGCAGTCCGACCGGACGCCGGCCCACCCCGCGGTGGTGACCGTCGTGAAGACCGACGGCACGCCGGTGGACTGGAGTCGCGGGGACAACGACGGCAAGTACTCGGTCGTGCTGCCCGGGCCGGGCAAGTACCTGGTGCTGGCCAACGCCGCTGGTTGGGTGCCGCGTGCCGAGGTGTTCGAGTTCGTCGACGAGACCTCACGGCAGCATCTGACCCTGACCGACCGACTGACGCTGTCCGGAACGGTGAGCTGCGCGGGGCAGCCGGTCCCGCGGGCACTGGTGACGGTCAGCGAGGCGAGCGGCGAGGTGTTCGGCTCCGTCCGGGCCGACGAAGCGGGGCGGTACTGCATGCCGCTGCCGCCCGTCGGGCGATACATCGTCACGATGCTGGAGCCGACCACCCTGCAGGCCCACGCCCGCAAACTGGTGCTCGACGTACGGTCCGAGGTGGTCGACATCGACGCTCCCGCAGCGGTTGTCGCAAAGCCCGCCGGTCGGTGACGTCGATGCAGCTGCTGATCATCTCGGACACCCACCTGCCGGGCCGCGCCCGTGACCTGCCCGACGAGCTGTGGGCACAGGTGCCACAGGCCGACGTGGTGTTCCACGCGGGTGACTGGGTCGGCGCTGCGTTGCTCGATCGGTTGACCGATCGGGCTCGACGTGTTGTCGGGGTCTACGGCAACAACGACGGACCCGAGCTTCGTGAGCGGCTACCGGAGATCGCCAGGGTGGACCTGGACGGCCTGCGGATCGCGATGATCCACGAGACCGGTCAGCGCACCGGTCGCGAGCTGCGGGCCGACAGCAACTTCCCGCAGACCGATCTGTTGATCTTCGGTCACAGTCACATTCCCTGGGACACGGTCAGTCCCAGAGGCATGAGGCTTCTCAATCCGGGATCGCCCACCGATCGACGGCGACAGCCGCACGGCACCTACCTGACTGCCGGGATCCACCGCGGGGTGCTCGAGGACGTCGTCCTGCATGCCCTTCCGGTCCGTCCGGTCAGGTGATCACCTCGAGCGACCGGTCGCCGGTTCGCTCGACCCGCAGACCTGCACGACGGGCCACCCTGGCGACCGCGGCGACGGTGTCGATCTCGGCACGGGAGGTGACGAGAGCCCTGGCCAGCAGGCCCTTCGTCGCCTTGTTGAAGTGGCTGACCACGGTGCGCTGTCCGGCCGCGTTCTCGGTCACCACCCGAACCGTGATCGCGTCCGGCAGTGGAGCGAACGCGCCGTAGGCACCGGAGCGCAGATCGACCAGGGGCCGGTCGAGGGATGCCATCGGGACGGCCAGTCTTGGCCGCCAGAACGCCGGGATGCCGCCGATGCCGGGTAGGGCCGAACCGGCCGACAACCGGTAGGCGGGCACGGCGTCCCGCCCGGCGACAAGGCCGAACAACGCCGACTGGATCAGCAGTCGTTCGCCGGCCCGCGTACGGGCGGCGGGGGGCAGGTGTGGGATGTCGAGGGCTTCGTACAGCACACCGGTGTAGCGGAGCATGGCCGGCATCGTCGCGGCGCTCCGCAGACCCGCTGTCGCCACGATCTCACTGTCCTTTGTCGGCGAGACGGCAAGGGCGGCCCGAGCCGCCGGCAGGTCAAGGCACAGGTCGGTGACGGCGCTGACCATCTGTTGCCGAGCCTCGAGCAGGCCGGGAAAGCGCAACGACGTCAGGTCCAGTGGCGCGCCGACACCGCCGGTTGCCTTCGTCTCGGATGGCGGCAGCAGCACGAACACGCACGGGACGCTAGCTTGTGCATCGCGAGCGTCAGCAGGAGGCACACATGAAGATCGTCGTCTGGATCGCCGAAGGTATCTGGCCCGCCGCCGTCGACGGCGCCCGCAACGTCCTCACCGATGACACGGAAGTTGTTCTGGTGCACGTTCTTCCGGGCGATGTCGAGGAGGTCGTGCAGGGCGCCTTCGCAGGGCTGCTCGGTCGGCACCGCTCAGCTCCCGGGGCGGTGGCGACAAATGCCGTGTCGTCGGCCGCCGAACTGCTCGACCTGGCGGAGCAGCGACTCGGCCGACCGGCGGCCCGGGATGCCCGTGCGGGTCGGGTGGAACGGGAGGTCGTCGCCGCCTGCGCCGACGCCGACCTGCTGGTGCTCAGCCGGGACGGCGACCGCAGCCGACTCGGTCCGCACTCGTTGGGTCCGCCCAGCCGGTTCGTCGTCGATCACGCTCCGTGCGCTGTGCTGCTGGTCTGGCCCGAATCGGCACCAGGACTCGGTTCGATCCCTCCCCCGCCGCCGCATCCGCCCGGTCGGTCCGACCGGCAGCACCCTCCGACGCCACCACGTCCGCCGGCGTCGCCTTCGGCTGGTCGTGAGCCGCATCCCGAGTAGCCGGGTCCGGAACCTGTTGTGACTCGGCGGGATGCGTGCGAGGGGTATCACCAGCCGCCACCAACCCCTCCGAATCGGACAAATAGCACCCGACAATCGAAGGGCAATCGCATGTGCGGACACGGCGAACTGGGCGATCGGCAACATGGATGCTGCGGAGATGGCGGGAACGAACCGCCGTTGGTCTTCGACGACAACGGCGAACTGGTGACCGGGTCCGACACCCTCGGCCAGTTGCCGACACCGCTGCTCACCGGCCCCTGTTCTCTGGCGACGGTCAACGGCTCGTGGCTGGTGACCCTCACCCCGCTGCGCGGAATCACGGCATTCGGTTCGGAGATTCGTGGGCCCATGCGGATCCAGGTGACGGGATCGGCCCTGCGGGTCAGCGGCGACATCTACGTCCGGCGAACCGGTCTCATCGCACCGCTCGCGCCGGTCCTGTCGAATGACCTACCGCCCGATCCGCCGAACGATGCCGGAGCCGAGGGGGCTGACGGTCAACTGGCCACCCTGCCGGTCAACGGTGCACCGGGCACTCCGACGTACCCGCAGTTCCCGAAGAACCAGTACTCCTGGTACTTCCGGTCCGCCGGTGTCACCTACGGCAACGGCGCACTCACTTTCCAGCTCATTCGCCATCTGTGGGATCGCACGTCACAGGAGTTCATTTCGCAGGACACCGGCCAGATGCAGCTGAACTGCCGACGGTCGCTCCTCACGCCGTTCGGCATCGCGTCGATGACCGGCACGGCGACGATCGGCGGAACGAAGTACTCCGTCGCCGCCACCAAGACCTCGAACCTCTACCGGGGATGCCAGGTGGAGGTCGATGTGATGACCGGACGGGTCTTCCCGGCCTCGGCCACCATCGGGTCGGGTGCGGTGACAAGTTTCCGGCAGATCTACGCCTCCGGTGGCTGGGACGTCACGGTCCGCCTGGACGAGGTGAACGTGCCAGAGGACGCGTCGTTGACGAACGCCGAACTGCAGACCCTGCTCGCAGGGCATCGCGGGCCGGCACCGGCCGGCGACCCCTGGCGATTGTGGCTGCTGGTCGGCTCCAGTCAGGGCACCCTGTTCGGGGTCATGTTCGACGAGGATTCCGTGCCACGGGAGGGTGCTGTCGGGTTTGCCGACGGAACCCTCGGCAACGGCTCGACGATCGACCCATCGGCCAGGAACCGACCATTGGACGAGGTGCCGTCGGCGTTCCTGCGCACTCTGGTGCACGAGGCCGGCCACGCGCTGAACCTGTTCCACCCCAAGCACGATGTGCACGCCCCGCCGATCGGCACCGAGATCATGAACCAGACCGGCGACGTGATCGGATTCGCCACCGTGGCAAATCCCTACCCGCGCAACGCAAGCTTCGCTTTTGCCCAGCACGACCTGGACTCTCTCGTGCACTCGCCCGATCCGCAGGTGCGACCCGGCTGGAAACCCTTCGGCTGGGGGCACGGCAGCCTCTCGTCGGGCCTCCCGGTGCCCGTCGACGCCAACGGCCTGGTCAACGCCGACGACGACGAGATGCTGCGCCTCGAACTGAGCCTGCCGGCCCAGGTGTTCGTCGGCGAGTACGTCGTTGCGGAGACAGTCCTGACGAACACCGGCGATATCCCCCGGCAGGTGAGTACCCGGCTGAATCTGGCGGAGGGCGATCTGCGACTGCTGCACGTCCTGCCGGGCGGCGCCGTCGAGCAGACCAGGGATGTCGTGGTGGCCTGCGGGCCGCGGGCCATGACAACGCTGGCGCCCGGCGAGCAACTTCGCGGGCGGATGCAGGTGCTCTTCACCAGCGAGGGCGTGACGTTCTCCGAACCGGGGATGCACATCGTCCGCGCCGAGTTCGACGTCGACGGCTTCACCTCCGTCCGTAGTGACCGGGTGACCGTCACGGTGCGGTCGGCGGCGTCCTCGACCGAACGCGACATCGCCCTGGCCACCCTGGATCCGGGCGTGGGACTGGCGATCGCACTCGGCGATTTCGGCGCGAATCAAGACGCCCGGCAGCGAATCACGACGGTCGCCGAAGACCATCCGGATGCCGACACCGGTGCCGCCTGCGCGCTGGTGCTGGCCAACTCCTTCGCCCGCGGTCACGTGGACTTCCGCACGGCGGACATCCGACTGGCCAGCACCGACGACGCCCAGCGATACCTGGCGCTGGCCGCGAAAGGTCGTTCCGCAGAACAGCTTCTCACCCTGGCGGCCACGGTTGCCAGCCCGGTGGAGCGGGACGCGCCCGTCGTGGCTGACGCGCTCGCGCAGGTCAAGCGTTCGCGTCGCGGTAAGGCCGACGTTGCCCTCGCAGAAGTGATCGCGGAGGATTTTGTGGAATCCTCGGCCCGGTGACGCATTCGAACGCCGTGCCCGGCATCGAACTCTTCCTGGACGTGCCGGCAGCTGTCCCGCTCGACGAGGTGCTCATCGGCGTCGTCCGGGTGGTGAACAGCGGCCAGGGGACGGTGACCGTCAGCGCGCGGGTCAACCTGATCGAAGGTGACCTCACGGTGGCCGTCACCGGTCCCGACGGCCGCACCGGCAGGGCCGGCTGGCCCTATCCGGTCGACAGTCTGCCGAGAACGATCGAACTCGGACCGGGCGAGGCGTTGGCGGGCAGCATTCCGCTGCTCGTCGACGGCGGCCTGACCCCGGTCTTTCCGGTCGCCGGCCGGTACTCGTTGACCGCCCGGTTTCAGGCGGCTCCCGGTGCAGAGCTGATCGGTGCACCGGTGTCCGTGGAACGACAAGCACCACAGGATGACCTGGCGGCGCAGGCGCTGCAAGATCGTGACGTGCTGCAGAGTCTGCTGTCTGCCGCCGAGATGGGCCAGGCGGCAGGCAGTTTGGCGGCACTGGCCATCGGCGGCGAGCCGATGGCCCGGTTCCTGTCGGGCCTGGCCCTCGGCTCCCCCGGACAGGTGCGACAGGCGGCGCAGGAACTGGCGGTCGGAGTCGGGGACCGGCCGGCCGATCCGCTGTCGGCGGCCTCGGCGCTGAACGCGGTGCTGCCCACCGGTCTGTACACCGGCGACCAGCGACGCGAGGCGGTCATCGACGCGCTGACCGGCGTCACGGATGCCCGGGTGCGGGCAATGCTCGACGGTCTACCGCACGACGCGGAAGGTGGAATCTGACCTCGATGGTCGTGGCCGACTGTGGCAGTCAGATCGGGAGCTCGGACGGTTGGCGCTCAGAACGGCGCATACGCCGCGCGCGACAGGGTGAAACCATGGCCGTCGCGGTTCATGCAGGTCACTCCGGTCTGTTCGACGTCGCAGGCGATGCCACCCACCTGCACGGTCGTGCCGTACGGCGTCGGGTCGGGCCACCGTGGGACTCCGCTGAAGAAATCTCCCATGCAGGTGCGGTAGTCGGGGGTTCCGGTGTCGTCCAACCTGACGAACGGCGCAGGAATGTCCTGGCAGCGCGGCCCGATGTCGAAGTCGTAGTCCTGGATGGTGCAGGCGAAACTGTTGTCCAGCCGGGCGCAGCGGATGTTCTCGGAGGGCGTGAGAAAGACATCGGAGCTGACGGTTGCCGTCGGTGCCGCTGTTGATGGTGGTGTGCCGACCGGTGACGCAGAAGGCGGGGTCGCAGCGGCGTCCGACGGCGACGTCCGCTGTCCGTACGCTCCGAGATAGACCTGGAATGACTGATCCCCGACGGTGCACCGGCCGACGAGGCTGCTCTCCGCTCCGGCTGCGCTGGACTGCGCCGAGATGGTCTGGTGCGGGCCGACGCAATAGGTGGTGTCATCGAGATTTGCCAGAGCCAGGGTCCCGCCCCGCTCCCCCGGCCATTGCTCGTTGCGACGCCACACGTCGATCATCTCCTGGCACGACAACGAAACGTCGTCGGCCTCGATCCATCCCGGCCCGGTGACCGGAAAGGCGAGATCCAAGGTGCACTCAGTGGTGTCGACCGTCGACGGGGTGCTCCCGGTGGCCGGAGCCGTGGTCGCCGCCGCCGATGGCTGCGGCGTACTGCCCGCCCCCCCGACGGTGATGGTGATGTCCTCACCGGATTCGAGGTCGACAGCGACAAATTCCGACACCGTGTCTCCGACGGTGACCACGATCGTCCGGTCTGCCCGATAGCCGTCCCATGGCACGCCCTGCACTGTCGCCACGTTCAGATCGACAGCCGGCGGCGCGCTGAGTGGATTGCCACAGGCACATCGCACGACGGGAAGGCCGGTGTCATCGACCAGCACTCCGGTCCCGGCCTGCAGGACCGCAACCCGCGGGACGGCAACGCCATCGGCGAATCCATGGTTGGTGACGAGGGTGTCGTGCAACAGCACCACCGGGGTCAGGGTCGTCAGATAACGGGAGATGTCCGACTGATCGATGCCGAGCACCGCCGCCCACGCAGCGGATTTGTCGGGGTGCTCGGCGAGGAAGGCGGCAACGGCCGACGGATCGCACGCCGAGAGAATGCCGGAGCCGCCGAACAGTTCCGCGCTCTCCTTCGTCGAACCCGCGTACAGCCGGCGGGAGCTGCCCGCAACGGAGCCGATACCGGTGGCCGGGTCCAGGGACGCGGTGATGTCCGCCGATCCACCGGTGTCGGGTAGATGGGTCGCGCCGACGGCATCGCCGCCGCCTGCCGTGCGACCGGTGGAGACGGTGATGAACGGATCGACTCCCGCGTCCCCGGCTGCTTCCAGGACCACCACCGGTGCGATTGCTGCTTGCGGCGTTGCCTTGTCCTGGGTGCGGCGTACCCACACCACACCCGCGATGACCGCGGCCGCGACGAGTAG
>Ga0164306_10000818_pt1 | contig 13174 bp, 17 predicted proteins | sample Whisoiple_242_MG_FD_110213 | JGI IMG/M metagenome (GOLD analysis project Ga0164306, IMG submission 110213) | Soil microbial communities amended with fresh organic matter from upstate New York, USA - Whitman soil sample_242_MG | ecosystem: Environmental > Terrestrial > Soil > Unclassified >... | reverse complement strand
GATCAAGATGGCGTCCAGTTCGGCAAGCGCAGCGCACGCCGACGGATCCGCCAGCGCCTTGTCCAATTGCGCAGCGACCAGCGACGCGTAGCGGGGACCGGAGCCCATCGCCGCAACCGCGGCGGGCAGTTCAGACACGTCGAACCGGGGCGAAACGGCGACCGGCGCGCGACCCGCAATCACACTGCGCACCAACACCTGCAATCCCGCGATGTGATGGGCGGGCAACGCGAGCAGCCATCGGCCGGGACCGCCGAGGCGGCGGTGCGTGGCATCCGCGCTAGCTGTCAGCGCGGAGCCGGTGAGCATCGCCCCCTTCGGATGGCCTGTGGTTCCCGACGTCGAGACGACGACCGCAACATCGTCGTCGATGTCTTCGCCGGCCCTCAATGAGATTGTCAACAAACGGGTTTGGCGGTCATCGTCGGCCGGAACGGGCAACATCGCGGGCTCGCCGGCCAGCACTGCCTCCACGATGGGCAGCACCGACAATGCCGCCGGTCCAGGCGGCACGGGGACGGCGCGGAGGAGGGCTATTCCGTCTCCTCGGCATCCCGGGGATCGTCGAGCGGCCAGCCCTTGGCGGCCAGCCGGGCACGGACCCGTTCGACGTCCGCGGGTGTGGGCAGTTCGTCGGTGAGCTGGGTGATCAAAACCCCGATGTCGACATGATCGAACTCGCCGCGATTCGTCAATTCCTTTGTGACCGCCTTGACCTCGTCCTCGGTCAGGCGCTGCCTCATCAGAGCGAACAGCGGGACGCGGTCCGGGCCCGGCACACCGTCGGGATATCCCGCGGTGATCCACGCGACGATCTTGGTGAGAAATTTGTTCACCGTTTTGCACTCCCGACGGCGTCGCTGACCGAAACTGACACTACGAAAGCACGATAGTGGAAACGCCGCTCCTGCGGCCCGGGTCGTGCCCGCAGGCAAACATGCCCGAGACGGAAGGTGAACAGTGAATGAACACCTACCGGGGTGCGGCAAAGTGCCTGTTCGGAAGGGGCCTTTAGGGTGACTAGCGGCTGGTCAAATCCATTGAGAATCCATCAGAATTGGCAATCATGAGCGCAGAGATGATCATCCTGGTGCTGCTGATCGTTACAGCACTGGCCTTCGACTTCACCAACGGCTTCCACGACACCGGAAACGCGATGGCGACGTCGATCGCCACCGGTGCATTGAAGCCCAAGACAGCCGTGCTGCTGGCAGGCGTTCTCAACCTGGTCGGTGCGTTCCTGTCGGTTGAGGTCGCCGTCACCGTGACCACGTCGGTGTTGAAGGTTCAGGACAGCAAGACCGGCGCACTCATCCCCAATATCGACGCGTCGATGGGCCTGACGATCATCTTCGCCGGCCTGATCGGCGGAATCCTCTGGAACCTGCTCACCTGGCTGTTCGGCATTCCGTCCAGCTCGTCGCATGCGCTGTTCGGCGGGTTGATCGGCGCCGGCCTTGCCGCACTCGGTATGGCGGGCGTGAACTGGAGCGGCGTCACCTCGAAGGTGCTGGTTCCGGCGATCGCCGCGCCGGTGATCGCGTGCCTGGTCGCCGCATGCGGCACCTGGCTGGTGTACCGGATCACCCGCAACGTGGTGCAGAAGCGGCGCGAACAGGGCTTCCGCTGGGGCCAGATCGCCACCGCCTCGCTGGTCGCGCTGTCGCACGGCACCAACGACGCGCAGAAGACGATGGGCGTGATTGCGCTCGCGCTCATCACCACCGGCCACCTCACCGGCGATGTGAAGAAAGACGGCCTGCCGTTCTGGATCATCTTCAGCTGCGCGTTGGCCATCGGCCTCGGCACCTACATCGGAGGCTGGCGGGTCATCCGCACCCTCGGAAAGGGTCTTGTCGAAATCGAGTCGCCGCAAGGCTTCGCCGCCGAAGCCTCCTCGGCCGCAATCATTTTGAGCTCCAGTGCCGCCGGTATGGCGCTGTCGACCACGCACGTCGCGACGGGCTCGATCCTGGGCAGCGGCGTCGGCAAGCCCGGCGCGGAGGTGCGCTGGGCGGTTGCAGGCCGGATGGCCATCGCATGGCTGATCACGCTGCCCGCCGCAGGCATCATGGGCGCCCTGTCCTACTGGCTCTCCCACGGCGTCAAGTCGCTCACCGGCTCCGACCTCGCCGGTGACGGGCTGATCTTCGTCATCCTGTGCGCGCTGTCCTTCTACATCTGGTGGCGCGCCCAGAAGCAGAAGGTCGACAGCAGCAACGTCAATGCCGATTGGGACGCCACGACCAACTCGGTCGTTCCGGCAGAAGTGCGCGAAGCCACCAAGCCCAAGGACACGGCCGCGGTCTGACCGCGCTCATCCCTGAAACAAAGGAAGACGATGACCTACTTCGAAAGCATCTTCAAGGTGCTGATCATCGGGCTCGTTCTCGGCGCCGGTCTGCCCGCAGTCTTCGCCGGAGGACTGGTGGCCTACTCCAACGGGGCAGGCGTCACGGAGGCCGACGGCACCACCCATTCGTCCAACCCGGCGATGAAGTACTTCGGTATAGCGCTGTTCGTGTTTGTCGCGTGGGTGATCATCACCGCCGTCGTCTGGATCACCAGGGCGACGATCATCCACCATTTCGGTTTCGATCCGTTCCCGTTCATGCCCAAGAAGTGACTGGAGATCACATGACCGAGACAAACCAGGGCGTACTGAGCAACGTCCTCGGATGGCTGCACCAGGGATATCCCGAGGGTGTGCCGCAGAAAGACTACTTTGCGCTGCTTGCTCTCTTGAAGCGGTCATTGACCGAGGACGAGGTCGTCCAGGCCGCGCAGGCGGTCCTCAAGAAGTCGGCCGCGACCGACTCGGTGAGCGAGGACGAGATCCGTTCAGCCGTGCACAATCTGATCGCCAAGGAGCCGAACCCGGAGGAGATCCACCAGGTCGCCGCCCGGCTGGCCTCCGTGGGTTGGCCACTGGCGGACTGCTCGCACTGAACTGGTTCGCGCCTGCCGCTTCAATTTCTGGTGTCGCGGCGCAGCGGATGGGTCTCGGGCACCTGCACGAAGATCAGCGTGACGCCGTCGGGATCGGCCACATGCAGCTCGTGTAGCCCCCACGGTTCCTGCCGGGCTTCGCGCGCGATGGGAACACCGCGGTCGGTCAGTTCCTTCTCGGTGGCGTAGACGTCGCGCACCTGCAGCCAGAGCGCGCCGCTCGCGTTCGGTTCCCCGTGGCCGGCCAGCTCGATCAGTGATTGACCCGCGTAGAAGACGGTGCCCGCGCCGTAGTCGCGGGCGATCGCGAGGCCGAGTTCGTCGCGGTAGAACCGCAGCGAGCGGTCATAGTCGGCGGGCCGCAGGAGCATCCGGCTCGCCAGGATCTCCATGACTCTGGTTTATCACGTCCCGTGCGCGATCCGGCACAGGCGCGTCAGGCGCCCGGCTGTAACCGCTGCCGCTTGATCAGCGCGTTGAGCCAGCCGGGCGCGACGGTGTCGAGTGCTCTGGCGGTGACGGCCATCCGCGGGGCGATGCGCACCGGCCGGACTCGGGCGGCGGTCACCATCCAGTCGGCGGCCTCGGCGGGCGTCAGTGCGGGCAGCCCGGTGTACGCCTTCGTCGGCGCGATCATCGGGGTCGCCACCAGTGGGTAGTACAGCGTTGTCGAATGGACGCCGCGGTGCGCCCATTCGGTTTCGATGACCCTGCTCACCGCCGACAGCGCCGCCTTCGATGCGTTGTACACCGCGAACAGCGGGGTGGATTCGCTCAGTACCCCCCAGCTCGCGACGTTGATGACGTGGCCGTCGCCGCGTTCGAGCATGCCCGGCGTGAGGGCGCGGATCAGCCGCAGAGGCGAGTAGTAGTTGAGGCTCATCGTGCGCTCGACGTCGTGCCAGCGCTCCAGCGACTCGGCCAGCGGGCGACGGATCGACCGGCCCGCGTTGTTGACCAGAATGTCCACGCCGCCGATCTTCTTCTCCACGCGGGCGGCGAGTGCGTCGACGGCGTCCAGATCGGCGAGGTCGCAGTCGATGGCGAGCGCGTCGCCGCCGTCGGTGAGGATCCGGTCGGCGACGTCGTCCAACAGGTCCCTACGGCGGGCGACGACGACGACGGTGGCGCCAAGGCGGGCGAACTTGATGGCTGCCGCCTCACCGATGCCCGACGACGCCCCGGTGATCAGGATGCGCTTGCCGTCGAGGTCGATGTCGCTCTGGCCGGGCCGGTGGGACATCAACTGCGGAGCGATCGGTGGTCGCATGCTGGCCAGCACCAGTCCGTCGGTCAGCCGCCGCAGTGGGCTTCTACTCACCCGCCGAGTCTATGGAATTCCGTTTTCGCGATGAATCGGGCGCCTGCGCAGGGTCGGTATGGGTATGGCGATCAAGGGAACGCTCGATACCCGGTTCAGTGAAGCCTCAGAGGCCGTCGGCTGGCAGCAGGTCAGCGACGCGCTCGCGGCCGCCGAGCTTTACTGGCTTGCTACCGTGCGCGCCGACGCGCGCCCGCACATCACCCCGCTCGTCGGGGCATGGGTGGACGGCGCGTTCGTGTTCTGCACCGGCCCCGAAGAGCAGAAGGCGCAGAACCTCAACCACAACACGGCGGTGGCCGTCACGACGGGTGTCAACACGTGGAACGACGGGCTCGACGTGGTCGTCGAGGGCGACGCGCACCGGGTCACCGGCATCGACAGGTTGACGAAGCTCGCCGACACCATCCGCGAAAAGTACGACGGCGATTGGGATTTCACCCCGACCGACGACGGCTTCAGCCACTCCGGCGATGGCGGCGACAGTCACATCGCGCATGTCTTCCGCGTGCCACCCGGCAAAGTGCTTGCGTTCGCGAAGTCACCGCACGGGCAGACGACGTTCCGCTTCTAGGGCGCCCACGTTCGCGACAGGTTCTGGAACGTGGACTATAGTTCTGCTTGTTCGTGAAGGGGAGTATTCCTCCGCGGCACTCGTCGTCATCACGGAAGGCCGTATGGCCGACCCGGCGGTGCCGGTCTCTGGCTAGTGCCAGCGACGGAAGAGACCTTCGGGCCGTTGCGTCATGCCGTCCGGAGGTCGACCGTGATTTCAGCCGTATCCCCGTTGATTTGGATCATCACCGTCGTGGTGCTGGTCGCGATCATGGTTATCGACCTGGCGGTCATCGGCAGGCGACAGCGCACGGTCACCACCAAGGACGCTGTCCGTTGGGTCCTCGTGTACATCGGCCTCGCGGCGGTGTTCGCCGTCGGGCTCTTCGTCTTCGCGCCGGGCTCCAGTGGGCAGGAATTCGTCGCCGGCTACATCACCGAGTACAGCCTGAGCGTGGACAACCTGTTCGTCTTCATGATCATCATGGCCCGGTTCGGGGTGCCCGAGTTGGCCGAGGACAAGGTGCTCTACATCGGCATCGTGCTGTCGCTGGTCTTGCGCGCCGTGTTCATCTTCGCCGGTGCCGCGGCGATCGCGGCCTGGAGTTGGGTGTTCTACATCCTCGGCGGCTTCCTGGTCTATACGGCGATCCAGTTGGCGCTCGAGGATCCCGACGACGAGCCGGACTTCCACAAGAACCCCGTCTTGCGGTTCCTGCATCGCATCCTTCCGCTCAGCGACGACTACGACGGGCGCAAGCTCGTCACCCGTGTCGACAAGCGGCGCATGTTCACCCCGCTGGTCATCGTGATCGCCGCGATAGGCATCGCCAACGTCGTGTTCGCGCTCGACTCGATACCGGCGATCTTCGGGCTGACGAACGACGCGTACATCATCTTCACCGCCAACGCGCTGGCGCTGATGGGCCTGCGGCAGTTGTACTTCCTGATCGGCGGGCTACTGGAGAAAGTCGTCTACCTCAGCAAGGGACTGGCCGTCGTGCTCGGCTTCATCGGGATCAAGCTCATCGTCGAGGCTCTGCACCACTCCCGCCTCGACCACCTCGGCTCGTTCCATCTGCCCGAGATCGGCATCGTCACGTCGCTCGTGTTCATCGTCGCGACGCTGACCATCACGACGGTGGTCAGCCTGCTCAAGACGAGCCGCGATGCCCGCCGCGCCGCCGCCGCTGCCGTCACCGAGTGATTTCGGCGTGAAAACCTGCGCTCACCGCAGGAAATCACGCCGAAATCGCTAGAAGTAGCGGGGGAACGGGCTCCAGTCGGGGTCGCGCTTCTCCAGGAATGCGTCGCGGCCCTCGACGGCTTCGTCTGTCATGTACGCCAATCGCGTTGCCTCACCGGCGAATAGCTGCTGGCCCACCAGACCGTCGTCGCTCAAGTTGAACGCGTACTTGAGCATCCGGACGGCCTGCGGCGACTTGCCGTTGATGGTCGTGGCCCAGTCGAGCGCCACCGTCTCGAGATCGGCATGGTCGACGACTTCGTTGACCGCGCCCATCGCATGCATCTGCTCGGCGTCATACGGGCGGCCGAGGAAGAAGATCTCGCGGGCGAACTTCTGGCCGACCTGTTTGGCCAGATATGCACTGCCGTAACCACCGTCGAAGCTGCCGACGTCGGCGTCGGTCTGCTTGAACCGGGCGTGTTCGCGGCTGGCGAGAGTCAGGTCGCACACCACGTGCAGGCTGTGCCCGCCGCCTGCGGCCCACCCGTTGACGAGGCAGATGACGACCTTCGGCATGAACCGGATCAGGCGCTGAACCTCGAGGATGTGCAGGCGTCCGGCGCGGGCGACGTCGACAGTGTCGGCGGTGTCGCCTTCGGCGTACTGGTAGCCGGTTCGGCCCCGGATGCGTTGGTCGCCACCGGAACAGAACGCCCAGCCGCCGTCTTTCGGCGACGGCCCGTTGCCGGTCAACAGCACGACGCCGACATCGGGTGACATCCGGGCGTGCTCAAGCACCCGGTACAACTCGTCGACGGTGTGCGGGCGGAACGCGTTGCGAACCTCGGGCCGGTCAAACGCCACCCGCACGGTCGGCTGCGGCGCACCGTCGACGACGTGGCGGTGATACGTGATGTCGGTCAGCTCGAAGCCGGTGACCGGCTGCCACAAGTGTGGGTTGAACGGGTTGTCGGCGTTCATCGCATCGACTCTAGGCGCAGGCTTCGATTCCTCAGACCGCTACCACCGCAATCCCTAGTGGTGGCCCTGCAGATGGATCCCGGTACTGGGTCACGTACATGTGTTTTCCGTCGGCGCTGAAGCACATGTTGCCGGGGGCGGTGAAACCGTCGATCGTATCGATGAGGACTGGGCTTCCGGTCACGTCAACGACGGACACCGTGTTGTCGTCGAAATTCGACACGTATGCACGGGTTTCCGCAGCGTTGAGCAAGACATCGACCGATGTCTTGCCGGTGTAGAGCCAGACGCCCTGCATCGTCGTGGTGTCGAGAACGGTCAGCGAACCGGTGCCGAGAGAGGTGGGCGGATGGTCCTCGATACCGCTCTGCGCGACGAACAGTCGTTTACCATCGGCGCTCAGCGCTAATCCCCAGGGACTGTTGACAACTGGCACGGTCGTGATCGACGGAGGAAATGAACTGGTATCAATCACCGAGACGGTGTCGTCGATCTCGTGCGAGGCGTAGATGAAGCGGTCGTCTGGGCTGACGACCATGTCGAACGCGACGCTGTCGAACCGGATCGTGCCGACGACGCGGGGGTCAGGACGGTCCAGGTCGACTATTCCGATCGCGTGGCGGGTCCAGTCGTTGAAGTACAGATACTTTCCGCGGTTGGTACCGGCCATGCTGCTGATGACCGAACTCTCGACAGACGGGTCGAGTCGCACGTCAAACGACGAGAATTGGTTCAGCAGTGCCGGGATGATTTCTCCGATTTTTCCCTGCGCGGCAGGCGTATAAAGCCGCCGATCGGGCACACCTGACCCGGCTACATCAGGCGGGAGGTTGAAGGCTCGGTGGAAGTCCACGAGTGCAAGACATCCCGTCGCCACGCCCCCTGCGAGAACCCCGCTCGCTTTGGTTCTGAGATCGACGACGGTCAGCTGATTTCCGGAGCAGTAAAGCCAGTCGTCGACTACGTGGATCCAGTACGCACTGGCGGGTATGGGGATTTCGTCAACGATCGTGTTGACCGGGTCAGCCATAGATAAAGGCTAAGGCGCTAGATCCTCACACGGGATCGAAACGGAAGACCGGGCAACGGCCGGCCAATGCTTCGTACTCGTCGGGATTGGGTCCCGTCACCAGGCCCGCGTTCTTGAGAAAGCTCACGCCGGTCGGCACCTCGGTCGGGAAGAGTCGCAGCAGAGGCCGGGCCTCCTCGGGTGAAAGTTCTGCCATCCGAACGCGTTCGGTGTTTCGGCCCTGGCGGAGTTCGACGACACCGGCGGCGCGTACGTTGGCCGCCCAATCGCCACCGGGCAGGCCGCCGAGTACATACCGCTTGCTGTCCATCGTCATTGGCGTGATCGGCGTCGACCGCAGCTTGCCCGTCTTGCGGCCGCGGACCGTCAGGATCACCGGTCCCTTGCCGCCGAACCCGAAACCGAGCCGCTGGACGCCGATCATCACCTTGTTGACGTACTTCAGCCACCACGGCGGCCGGATGCGCTCGCTGTTGGACACGGATTCGACGCTACGTGACCGGCTCGATGAGGAACACCGGGCAGCGGCCCGCCAAGCCCTCGGCCTCCTCGGGGGTTCCCTCGGTGAGCAGGCCGACCCGCTTCATCAGATCCGCGCCGGTGGGCACTGCGGCCGGAAACGCCCGCAGCACCGGGCGCGCATCCTCGGGCGCCAACTCCACCATCCGAACCCGCTGCGTCCGACGTCCCTGCGTGAGCGTGACCTCACCCGCGGCGCGTACGTTGTCGACCCAGTCCGCACCGGGATAGCCGTTGACGACGTAGCGCTTGCCGTCGACGTCCATCGGCGTGACCGGCGTCGAGCGCGGCTTACCTGTCTTGCGGCCGGGCGCGGTCAGCACCACCGGTGACTCGACGCGGGAAATCGGCACGCCGAGCCGCAGCATGACCATGAACACCTTGTTGACCGGCTTGAGCCACCGCGGTGGCCTGATGCGCTCGCCGTCGGGCATGGACCGACGCTACTGCTTGTTCAGATCGATACCGAAGCCGGTCAGCGCGCTGCGCAGGCCGTGGGGCCGTTGTGCGGTCGGCAGCGGGTCGACCAGCAAGAACCCGCAGCCGAGTGCCCGGGCGCCGCCGTCGGCTTCCTCGCTGTCGCCGACCATCACCGTGTACTCGGGCATTTCGCCCAGCCGTGTCAGTGCGGTCTGGAAGATTGCGGCCGACGGCTTGACCGCGCCGACCTCGAACGACAGCACGAAGTCGTCGACGTGCTCGGCCGCGCCGATCGCCTCGAACGCGGGCCGTACGTCGAAGGCGATGTTGGAGACCACCGCGGTCTTGATGCCCTGACGATGAAGGCTCGCGAGCACCTCTGCGGTGTCGGGATACGCGGTCCACGACCCAGGGTTGATCACCCGCTCGTACAGGGCGACGGCGTGCTCGTCGGGAAGTCCCGATTTGCGCAGTACATGCAGATACGCCTCGCGGTGCAGGTGCGGTGCCAGGTCGCGATTGACCCACGCTTCATACGCCTGCGGGGTCATGTCGACCGAGCGGCCGGTCGGGGCGGTGAGCCTGCGCATCAACTCTGCCTGCACATGTCCGTCGACCTCGCGCTCGTCGACGGTCATGCCTTCGAACCAGCTGTCGTCCTCTTCGAGGCGGAACAGGGTGCCCGAATAGTCGAACATCACGGCACGTACCTGCATGCCGGAATCCTGTCACGGGCCAGGCGTGTGGAAATCACGGCACCGGCTACTCCACTCTCCATGACCGAGCCGACCAGCAACAGCGCGCGGCTGGCGGCGCGTCCCATCGACGAGGGTGGGACCCCTGTCGAGGCATGGATGGAGTGGCAGCGCGACTTTCCAACCCTTGACGTGGACGATTGCCACACGCTGTTGCTCGTCGCCGCCCATCCCGACGACGAGACCTTGGGCCTCGGCGCCACCGCCGCGATGCTCAGCGGTCGTGGTGTCACCGTGCAGCTGGTCGCGGTGACGGATGGCGAGGCGGCCTACCCGGACGACAGCGGCGGTCGGAAGGAACTGGCGAAGGTGCGCCGGGATGAACTCACCGCCGTCGCTGATGTCCTCGGTCTGCCGACGCCGGTATTCCTGCGCATACCCGACGGTGAGGTCCGGCGTCATGAACGCAGGCTGAGCGCCCGGCTCGGCATGATGCTGGCCGGCTTCGACCGCGGAACCTGGTGCGCTGCGACGTGGCGTGGCGACGGCCACCCCGATCATGAGTCGGCGGGGCGTGCCGCAGCGGACGCGGCGAAGCGCGCTGGTGCGCGGTTCATCGAATACCCGATCTGGATGTGGCACTGGGCGCTTCCGAACGACCCGGCCGTGCCGTGGCATCGGTGCAGACGCATCGAGCTGACGCAGGACGACCTGGCGACCAAGGCCGAGGCAATGCGGTGCTTCGCCAGCCAACTGGATCGCGGCGACGGCCCGCCGTTGTTGAGCGCGGATGTCGTCGAACGGCAGATGGCGCTGGGGGAGATCGTCTTCGTCTGAGCCGGTTTCAAGATCTGGAAACGAGGCTATCTAGTGGAATGGAACTCGCGAAGGCCGTCGTTGTCGTGCCTGCCCACAACGAAGCCGCACACCTGCCGCGGTGTCTGCGGGCCCTCGCGACGGCAACGGTTTGTCTGCCGGTCCCGACGCTGGTCGTGGTGGTGCTCGACGCCACCGACGACGGTAGCGAGCGCTTGGTGGGACAGTTCGGCCCCGACGTGCACTTCGTCACCGTCGAAGCGGGCAATGTCGGTGCGGCCAGGGCGGCGGGCTTCGACTACGGCCGGCAGTTGTCCGAGGGCGTGGAACCCGCCGGCATCTGGTACGCGACCACCGATGCCGACAGCGTGGTGCCCGCCGACTGGTTGCTGCAGATGACCGCTGCCGACGCCGACATGGTGCTCGGGGTCGTGCGGGTGCCTGCGTGGCGGCACTACCCGGCTGAGGTCGCGCGCCGGTACATGCGGGCGTATCAGTCGAAAGGTCCGGGGCACAATCACGTTCACGGCGCAAACATGGGCTTCAGGGCCGATGCCTACTGGGCGGTGGGCGGTTTTCGGGCCCTCCCCACGGGCGAAGACGTCGAACTCGTCGACCGGTTCGAGGCGGAGAACATGCGCATCCACCGCGACGCGAAGTTGTCCGTGGCCACGTCGGATCGCCAAAATGGCCGTGCTCCTGGCGGATTCGCCAAGCACCTGCGCGAGTTGTCCGGGTCAGTGCGTAAGAAGACGGCAGGCGCGTGATTGCCCGAAGGCGAGCGCGAGTGAGGATCGCAGCGCAGCGAGGACCGGAGCGAGCGGGAGCCGAGGCATGATCGAGAGTCTTGTCGGGCGCTGGCTTGCGGCGGGGGAGTTGGAACTTCCGCTTCCGGGGTCGGGTCGAACCGCGCAGCGATGGCGTCGGTTGGCGGAACTGACGGAAGCTGACGTCGTCGCCGGACGGCTGGCCGAAGCACATACCGATGCCGTGGCCATCCTCGCCGAGCTTCACGGACCAGATCCGAAACCCGATGAGCTATGGGGTGTTTGGGCCGCTGAGTCCGGCGACGCGGTTGTGCGTGCACAGGGTGAAGGGGACGGCGTAACGCTGGAAGGCACCAAGGCGTGGTGTTCGGGCGCGGGCATCTGCACGCATGCGTTGGTGACCGCGCGAGTCGACTCCGAACATCGCGGCCTGTTCGCCGTCGACCTCGGTGATCGTCATGTGCAGCCGCTGGCCAGCAACTGGCGCAATGCCGGAATGGCGGACTCTGATACCCGACCGGTGGAATTCGCGGGTGCACCCGCGATAGCGGTCGGCGCTCCCGGCGAGTATCTCGAGCGGCCGGGCTTTTGGTACGGCGCCATCGGGGTGAGCGCATGCTGGCTCGGAGGGGCGCGCGCCGTGGCGGCTCCGATGTACGCCAAGGCTTCTCGCGAATCCGTCGACCCGCACACGCTTGCGCACCTCGGTGCCGTGGACGCTGCGATCACCGCCGCGGAGGCGACGCTGCTGGCGGCGGCGGGCCAAGTCGACGCCGATCCGTTGAACCTCGGCGGCCGAGCAGAGTTGATCGCGCGGCGGACCCGGGCGGTGGTGGAGACGGCCGTCGACGAAACGATCACCCGAACCGGACGCGCGCTGGGGCCGGGTCCGCTCGCGCAGGATGCCGAGCATGCGCGCCGGGTCGCCGATCTGACGATGTATGTGCGGCAGAGCCACGCCGAACGCGACCTGGCGGAGCTCGGCCGGTTGGCGGGCCGGCTGCGATGACACAGCGACTGCCCGACACCTACTTCGACCGGATGTACGAGGCGTCGGCCGACCCGTGGCAGCTGCAGGACCGGTGGTACGAACAACGCAAGTTCGCGATCACGCTTGCGCTGCTGCCACTTCCGCGGTTCCGGCACGCATTCGAGCCGGGATGCTCGGTGGGTGTGCTGACCCAGCAGCTGGCCGGTCGGTGCGACCGCGTCACTGCCATCGACCTCGTTCCGGCCGCTCTTGAGGCCACCGGCCGACGGCTGAAAGAATGCGGCGCCGACGAGACGGTCACACTGTTGCGCCGCTCCCTCGACGAACACTGGCCGGCAACGGATTTCGACCTGATCGTGCTTTCGGAGGTCGGTTACTACCTGGAGTCCGCAGCGCTGAGAGAGATCCTGGACCGCGAGGTGCCGCGGCTGACGAACGCCGCCACGATCGTCGCCGCGCATTGGCGACATCCCGTCGCGGACTATCCGATGACGGGCGATGAGGCCAACAACGTCATCGCCGCGACTCCCGGCCTGCATCGCATCGGCGGGTACCGGGACGACGATGTCGTCATCGACGTCTTCGACACCGCGTCCTCCGAATCGGTCGCGGCACGTACCGACGTACCCGGAGCTAGCCCTTCTGCGCCCGAATAGCTTTGTTCGTCAACACTTCCCGCTCTCGCTCGTTGTCGGTCAGTTCGGCGGCCCTGACGAACTCGGCTGCGGCTTCGTCCTTGCGGCCGACGCGGACCAGCAGCTCCCCGCGCACGCTGGGCAGCAGATAGGACCCGTCGAGCCCGGCCAGCCCGTCGACGATCTCGAGCGCCACGCGGGGACCATCGATCGGTTCAGCCATCGCGACCGCGACGGCCCGGTTCAGCTCGACGATCGGCGACGGCGCGATCTGTATCAGCCCGTCGTACAGCGTGACGATCCGGT
>Ga0164306_10000817_pt1 | contig 13180 bp, 14 predicted proteins | sample Whisoiple_242_MG_FD_110213 | JGI IMG/M metagenome (GOLD analysis project Ga0164306, IMG submission 110213) | Soil microbial communities amended with fresh organic matter from upstate New York, USA - Whitman soil sample_242_MG | ecosystem: Environmental > Terrestrial > Soil > Unclassified >... | reverse complement strand
CGGTGGCCGGGAGATCAGGAGAAGGGTGACGCCGAGACGCACCGGATTGCGGGCCCCAGAAGCGGCACCCCCAGCACTGCGCTCTACCTGGCCGCCACGCTACCTCTCGGCTCTCGTGAAGGCTCCTTGGGTTGTTTCCGGACGAGACGGCGCGCGATTCCGTTGCGGGCGTTGGGGCTGGGCCGCGCAAGCGCACGGACACCATCGACGCGCCTCAAAGCACTTCCATCGCTTCTCGATACCTTCGGCAACCCTTGACATGCGAGCCTTGTTGCGTCCGCCGAGAACACGATAGGGCACTGGAGTCCTGGCCTGGTGGACTGCATTAAGGTTGTGGAGCTGCGTCCGACCCTGGAGGTTATGCGCTGTATCGCAATTCACTGCGAATAGCGCCGGGGGCGCCCTCTAATCTAATCTGTCGCCATGAGCAAACGTCGACGTACTGCGGTGAGGCGCGACCCAGGATCTACTTTCTCCCGTTCGGCGGCAGCGCAGTTCGATCAATTCCATGCGGCCACCCGGCATCTTGGGGTTGAGCATCGCGCTTCTGCGCCGCTTGCGGCATCGAGCACGGAGTTGTGTTGGTGACCGCCCCCGCCGCGCAGACCGGGAGTGCGGCCCGCCCGGTCGCTCTGTTTGTTTTGGGCATGGGGCGGTCCGGAACGTCGGCGCTCACGCGGGTCCTCTCCCTCTGCGGTGCTAAGCTCCCGGCCGGGATGATGGGCGCCGACAATGGCAACCAGCGTGGTTATTGGGAACCGCGCGCAGCCCTTCTTCTCAACAGAGCAATCCTGGAGCGCCACGGCAGCGCCTGGTGGGACCCGTCACTGCGCTTGCTCGAGCAAGATGCGATCGGCGCCGACGAGAAGGCCGCCTGCATGACCGAGATTGGGGAGTTTCTCAACAGGCTCCCCCCCGCGCCGCTCGTGGTCATCAAGGACCTACAAATTGCTTCGCTGTCCGACATGTGGTTCGAGGCGGCACGTGTGGCCGGATTCGACATCGCGGCCGTAATTGCGGTGCGCCACCCGCAAGAGGTCATCGCGTCGCTTTCGAGGGTCGCCGGAGCCTCGCCGGAGCTCGCGAGTGCCTTATGGTTGAAAGGCAATCTGCTGGCCGAGAGACAGACGCGCGGCCTGCCGCGCGTATTCGTCGACTACGCCAACGTCCTCGATAATTGGCGCCGGGAAGTAACGCGGATTTCCAAGGCGCTCGCAATCGATCTGAGCGCCCGGGATGACCGCGCAATCGAGGAGTTTCTCACACCAGATCTTCGGCGCCACCAAGATTGCGGCCCGGTGATAGACCGCTTCGGCACAGACTGGATGTCGGCAACCAATGAAGCTATGCGCGCGGCCGCGCGGGACGAGCCCTGGGATGGTTCTGAGCTCGATCGCGTTTTCGACGCGTATCGGGCGAGCGAACATGATTTCCGGACGGCGTTCGACAATTCCCGCAGCTACTCCAGCAGCAAGATCGTCCGCTTCGTCCCGCCCTCCGTCATGAAGCCGATCCTCGAGGTCGTCGCTATCGCTCACCGGCGCAGGGGGACTTGGGCGTAGACAATCTGCTACGCGTTGGGGTGTGGTCTTCCGCGCCGCTTCGGAGCAGGCTGCGATGACGTAGATCGGGTCGCCGCGCCGGCCCAAAGATGTGGTGTTGGACCCGTCGGCGCGGATCTCCGCGCACACGAATCCAAGCCGTACGACATGGAAGGGGTCGAGTACCCGTAGGGCATCGGGCAGCCCCGCTGACAGGGTGGAAGTAGCAGCGTAAGAGATCTCGCGCCGTCATTTCGATCCGGGCACCCACTCGGGGGTTAATCAGAAAGTCAGTCCGCCAACACTTTTCGGCCTCTTCCCTCGGTGACGTCCATGGGCTTACCGGCGTGGGGACCCAACACTCGGTGCCGAACAAGGTGGGCTTGACCCTACTAACTTGGGGTGCGCGCGGTCTCATCAACCCAATCGCGGTGGCCTGCGCGCACTGTCGAGCTTGGTTGAGCATCTGTGCGCCGTTCGCGCACCAATTGCTAAGCCATATCAAGAGTGCTCCTGATGCCGCGGGAGCCCTGGATATGATCGACCCGGACCGCACTCTAGGCAAGGCGTGCCGGATCAACTACTTTCTCCGCAGACAAACGGGAGGCGTCAGCTCTTGTCAACATCTGTGCTCATTACCGGTGGGGCAGGATTCATTGGGTCCGCGCTCTCGCGCCGTCTCGTCGAAGTCGGTTACGAGGTCGCTGTGATGGATGTCCTGCTCCCGCAGGTGCACGGCGGCCGTCGAACGATCGATCTGCCGCCATCTGTGCGGTTTTTCACCGGCGATGTCACCCATGCGCCTGACTGGGATGCAGTCCTTCGGTTGTTCCCTCCTTCTCAGATCGTCCATCTGGCGGCCGAGACGGGAACGGGACAGTCACTCTCCCACGCGACACGCCATGGTTTGGTAAACGTGGTGGGCACCACCCAGCTTCTTGACGCCCTGACCCGCGCAGCACTCGTGCCCGACCAGCTCGTCTTGGCATCGTCAAGGGCTGTTTATGGCGAGGGCGCTTGGCAATGCGGCACACAGACCTTCTATCCGGGGCCTCGCAGCCACGCTCAGCTCGCGGCAGGTATCTGGGATCCCCCAGGGCCCACGGGCGAACCCGCGGTGCCGCTTCCGCACTGCGCAGGTCGGACGGAGCCTCGGCCCACCAACATTTACGGCGCTACCAAGCTCGCCCAGGAGCACATGTTGACGGCTTGGACGGCCGCGCACGACACCAGTCTCAGTGTGCTACGTCTGCAGAATGCCTACGGGCCGGGCCAGTCGCTGACCAATCCCTACACCGGAGTGGTGCCATTCTTCGCGCGTTTGTCGCGCGAGCAACGCCCGTCGGAGGTCTACGAAGACGGTCGGATCGTGCGCGATCTCGTTTACATCGATGATGTCGTCGACGCGGTGTTCGCTTCTGTGGAGAAGCCTGCGACTGAACTACGCTGCCTCGATATCGGGTCGGGCATCGGAACAACCATCCATGAGCTGGCTCAGACGATTGCGGCCATCTTCGACGCCCCCGAACCAATCGTCGTACCGAAATTCCGCGACGGTGATATACGTGCCGCGAGCTGCGACATTGAGACGGCGAAGAACGAGCTGCAGTGGTTTCCCAAGTGGGCGCTCAAGGACGGCCTTCACGCACTGCTTGAATGGATCGCCGAGCAACCCGAATTGTCTTTCGAGACAAGTGATCACACGCATGCTACAGGCCGCACTGTAGTAGAACATGCCGACCGCCGTTAACCGCGCCCTCACTTGATGGCACGGGCATTGTGTTGGGCGACGGTTTTGCCGCCTATGACTCTCCTGGGCTACGGAATTCGAGCAGCAGTGCCCCGTGGTTTCACCCGAACCGGGCAGATTTCAGTGAACGTCGCAACGGGGACGGGTTGCGCACTAGTGGTTGTGAGGGGTCTGCCGGAGACGGATGTTGCGCGAGTGCAGCGATGGTGTCGGGATAGGGTGCCCGAGCGTGTCCGCCTCGGGATGGGGGCGAAGGCGAGAAGCTCCCGCGACCTCCCGGAACGGAAGGCCGCCTCATGCCTTGCCGAAGCAGTACATCCGGTAGTCCGTGGATCCGGTTCTTTGCAGGTCCTGGCAGAGCCTACGCGCGGGCGCGTAACCGCGGACTAAGCCGTGCAGGAAGGCCGGCACGACGCGATCGGTCATGTCCTGCCACTGCTGCATATTCTTCTCTAGCGCGCGCATAACCTCCGCATTGATCACCCTCTGCGAAAGCATCCGCATCGGCGCGTTGGCCAGCGCCGCCTCCCAGCCGGCAATACCGTAAGAGGATCGGCCATCGGCGTATAGGAAATGCCCTCCTGGGCGGAGCACGCGCGCCACCTCGGCGAGGAAACGGGGAAACCGCGGATAGAGGTGCGAAGATTCGATATTGATCACCGCGTCGAAGGATTGGTCGGGGAAAGGCAGGTTCTCGGCGTCGCCTTGCACGAACTCCAGGCCGGCCAGATTGTGCCGTTTCCGGCAAAAGTCGATACCGGCCGGGTTCAAGTCCAGTCCGGTGTAGGAGGCCGGGTGCAAGGTGCGCATGAGGTATGAGGCTCCACCGCCGTGGCCGCAACCGACTTCGAGCACGCGTTTGCCGTTGAGATCCACCTGGGTCGCCGTGCGGTGGTAGAGCTGGATGGAAAACCGGTTGGGCTCGTCGGAGGCCGAAAGCGGCACACCTATCGGCGGATCCTCCTCGTAGCCGTAGTTGAGGAACAAAACATCGTCGGCGCCAAGCCGGCGGGTCACGTAGCGGTAAAAATAGTTTTGAAAAGACTGCACAAACTTCTCATTGAGCTTCCAGACGAACGGGTGGCGAAACTCGCGGTCTTGGTCCCTGAGTGCCATAGGCGGAGTATCACAGAAACAGAAGTGCGGTGAAGTTGATTACACCGGCGCGAACGAATTCATCCACATCCGACATATCGACCATGCCAAGGTTGTGGGCGCGGCAAATTACGCGGCCACCCTTCCCGCCTGCCGCGCGGTTGGCTATGACAAGGCATTCCAGTGAACGTCGCAATGGGGGACGGGTTGCACACTAGTTGTTATGAGGGGTCTGCTGGAGACGGATGTTGCGCGAGTGCAGCGATGGTGTCGGGATAGGGTGCCCGAGCGAGTCCGCTACGAGGTGCACATCGAGGTGGATGTCGGGGAGCGTCATGTGACGATCGTGGAGTGCCGGGCGCCGTGGCGGTCGGATATGGGTTCGGAGTGGACCCGGTTCCCGATCGCCCGGCTGCGCTATACGAAGACCACGAGGGGGTGTGGTCGTTGTTTGGCGGGACCGCAACCTGCTGTTCCACGCCTACGACTTAGTGTCAGCCACGGCCAGTATCGAGGAGTTGCTCGCTGAGCTGGATCGCGATCCCACAGCGATCTTTTGGGGCTGACCGTCGCCTTATCTTTATGCGGTCCTGATGGTGGCGTCGGTGATCAGGTCGGCCGGTCGGGCCCAACCGAGAGTCTTACGAGGGCGGTCGTTGAGTTCGTCCGCGACGCGCTGCAGTTCCTCGGGCGAAACATGGGCCAGATCAATGCCTTTGGGAAAGTAGTCGCGCAGCAAGCCATTCGTATTCTCGTTGGAGCTGCGCGGCCACGGCGAGTGCGCGTCACAGAAGAACACGCGGATCCCGATGCGGGCGGTGATCTGCTGGTGCAGCGCAAGTTCCTTGCCCTGATCCCAGGTCAGCGTCCGCCGAAGATGGGGGCGCGTCGGCGAGGCCGTCACGCATTGCCTCGGCGGGCGGTCGCCCCGTGGGGATATGGATCAGGATCACAAAGCGGGTCGTGCGTTCGACGAGAGTGCCGATCGCCGAACGGTTTCCGGCACCCATGATGCAGTCACCCTCCCAATGCCCGACCTGCACCCGTTCTTCGACCGGCGGGCCGCTCTGCGATCATCGTCATGCTGGTGAGCCGGCCCCGCCGCTCCAGGCCCTGGACCCGACGTCGACGCCGCCGACGCCGCGGTTTCGCCGGGCGAGTCAGATCGATCCGTGGATCGTAAATCGCCTGATAGATCGACTCGGTACACAGGTGGCGCTGGGGTTGGTCAGGAAAGCGCCGCCGTAGTTCGTTCGGGACTCCACCGCTTGCCCAGCAGCTCGGCGACCACATCATAGAGCGGTTCGTCACCCGCCAGGCGCCGCGAGCGCGACGACCGGGATCGCCGCTCGGTGCTCAGCCGCTGCGCCGTCGCAGGCAGGTAGCGGCCACGACTGTCGGCGTTGCGGCGAAGCTCTCGTGAGACCGTCGAGGCCGCTCTGCCTCGTGGGCAATGCCGCACACACTGACACCCGCACGGTGCAGGTCGGCGATCATCGTCCGCTCGGTCAGCGACAGATAACGAGGATGCTGTGGCTTGGGTGCTGTATACCTCACCGGCGGATAGTGCACCGGCTCCCCGAACAGTGTTGAGGATTGTGCGCCCGTAGCGCCAGCGTGTTCCCGTCCTGCGGTTGACTCCCCACGATCCGGCATGCCTCGGAGTTACTCACCCCCTGCGCAATAAGCCGAACGAACCACTCCTGCTTCTCCACCAGCATCACACCACGCCGGCTCTTCCCAACAACTCCCACCGCAACCTCCGCATAGCCTCGAAGTTGCGACGTTTACTGGAATCCGCCCCGTCTACCCGGGCTGAGGCTCCCGGACCGGGGCAATGCTCCTCGGCTTGAGACGAGATTTTAGAGACATCGCGCGCTTCTCCACCAGGAACCAGCTCAGCGCGGCTAGCGGCAAGGTGGCAGCCGTCGAAATGAGAAAGAACACAAGCGGATTCAGAAAGACAAGCCCAAGGCTGGCCAGCAACTGCTGAGTCGGGAATGCGTAAATGTACACGCCGTAGGACAGATCCGTACGCAATCTCAGGCGCTTGTTGTGGATCAGCGCACCTGAAACGATGACGGCGTACGCCAGCGGAAGGGCGGCTACCACCCTGTAATCAGGCAGCAGGCCGGCCGCTAGGACGATGACCACGCTCACCGCGACGAGCGACCACCGAGCGGGAATCACGTCTCGCCAGTGATACATGCACGCTCCGGCCGCGAACATGATAGCGGAGCGCATAAGGACCTGCGGGATAGTCCAAACGCCGGGGTATGTAAGCGGCGGGAAAAACAACGCCCCTACCACTGCCAGTGCCAAAATCGCAGGAGAAACCCACCGGCGAGTGGCGAGTCCGACTACTCCGATAACAGCAACAACGAGGTAGCACATCACCTCCCAGATGAGAGACCACAGAGAAGCGTTCCAGCCCGCGGCCGCATCTGGGATGCCGTGCGGTGTCCCGCCGATAAAGCGCTGAATATAGATCAATCCGCTGTTTTTCAAGACGTACTCGATCGGCGCGGTTGACGTTAACAGCTTCGAGACCGAACCGCCCTGAATCGCCATACCGATCGGGGCGAGGACAAACGCGGTCACGATCAGGCAGACGTAGAACCCGGGGAGGATGCGAAGAGCTCGAGCGGCGAGATACTCACGGAGTCGCGGGTTGGTGAGCCAACTCCTGGCGATGAGGAATCCTGAGATCGCAAAGAATCCGTCAACCCCGACCGAGAAAAGAATCTGGAGAATCGCCGCGGGCGGCATGCGGCCCGTGGTTGGGAACGAGTGCCACAGGATGACTTCGGCCGCCAGCGCCAGCCGTAACGCGTTCAGTGCATTATTTCGCGGATCAAATACCTGCTCTAGTTTCATCGACCCCCCGGCTGTCGTCCGCACCACGCGCTGTCGGCGCCATCGTATCGTTACTCTGTCAAGAACTTCGGGCTTTGTGAACCGACCCGGCGAGCCCAGAGACTATCTCATCCGGGACTCGGCAGGCGGCTGGTTTCCGCCGATCTGCTGTTGGGAACCCCGTTCTCTTGACGGAGTCGATAGACGTCTAGGCTCACCACCCGGAGTATGGATTACTGGCATGCGAGACAAGGGGTAGTTTTGGCCGAGACCGATCGCGACACCCGATCTGCGTACCTTGACCTGCTTCGACGGGACCTCACCAGGTACGGCCGCGATGAGCTGGTGCCCGTGCGGTGGTGGAGGGTCGGGCGGCGCATTCTCAAAATCCGCAATTATATGCTCGTGCGTGAACGCCCGTTCGATCAGCGCAAGCGTGACATGGGCCTAGATTGGCCGGCGGATGCCGAGACGATGATTGGTATGCAGAGACTCACCAGTCTGCAGCATTGCGTTGAGACGGTGCTGGCAGACGACATACCCGGCGATCTGGTGGAATGCGGAGTGTGGCGCGGAGGGGCTTCCATCCTGATGCGCGCGGTTCTGGCTGCCTACGCGGATGAGACGCGTTGTGTATGGCTAGCCGATTCGTTCGCGGGCGTACCACCCCCAGACGCCGCTAATTACAAAGCAGACAAAGGGATTCGACTGGATCGTGCTGCGGGCGTGTTGGCGGTTCCGGAATCGGAAGTCAGGGCGAATTTCCAGCGCTACGGGTTGCTTGACGGCCAGGTCCGCTTTCTTCCTGGCTGGTTCAAGGACACGCTGCACGATGCGCCGATCGATCGCATCGCCGTGCTGCGGCTTGATGGCGACCTCTACGAATCGACGATACAGTCGCTCGACGCGCTCTACCCGCGGCTGTCGCCCGGGGGTTTCTGCGTAATTGATGACTACCACGCGCTTGAGGCGTGTCGGCAAGCCGTCGCGGACTATCGGGCGAAACATGGAGTCTCCGCGGAGATTGTTGAAATAGACGGGACTGGTGTGTTCTGGCGCAAGTAGTGAAGACCATGAGACTCTTCGCCTCCGCCCCACTTGCCCGCGTTGACTTCTGTGAATTCGATGATGCCGGCACGGGCGCAGGTGGCAATCGAGGCCACTCCCAGCACCGAAGATCCCCGAGATAGTGGCCGATATCCCTGACTTGGCGTCGGCGCACGACAGATGAGAGGCTTGGATTCGACGATGAAACTTGTGCTGGCAAGCTACGGAACTCGAGGCGATGTCGAACCTTGCGTCGTTGTCGGCCGCGAACTGCTGCGAAGAGGGCACGACGTGCGCATGGCCGTCCCGCCCGACTTGGTCGGCTTCGCCGAGGGGGCCGGGCTTGCCACGGCCGCTTACGGGCTGAATACGCAGGCGTGGCTGGACGTGTACCGCAACTTCTGGACGGCTTTCTTCCGCAACTTCTGGAGGATCCAGGACCTCCGCAAGTTGTGGCGCGAGATGTGGGAGCTCAGTGACCAGTCCTGGGCGCAGATGAACACGACGTTGACGTCGCTGGCAGACGGCGCCGACGTGCTGTTCGCCGGGCAGAGTTACCAGGAGCCCGCCGCCAACGTCGCGGAGCATTACGACATTCCGTTGGTCACGCTGCATCATGTCCCGATGCGGGCCAACGGCCAGCTCGTTTCGATCTTGCCGTCTCCGTTGGCTCGCTCCGCAATGACGGCGTTCGACTGGCTGGCTTGGCGTCTGAACAAGAAGGTTGACGACTCGCAGCGCCGTGAACTCGGCCTACCGAAGGCGACAGGCCCCTCGCCGCGGCGGATCGCCGATCGCGGATCGCTGGAAATCCAGGGCTACGACGAGGTTTGCTTCCCCGGGCTGGCAGCTGAATGGGCGAAATGGGATGGTCAACGGCCCTTCGTTGGGGCGCTTACGATGGAGTTGACGACCCATGCTGACGACGAGGTCGCGTCGTGGATTGCCGCGGGAACACCGCCGATTTGCTTCGGCTTTGGCAGCATGCCGGTCGAATCTCCGGCTGACACGGTCGAAATGATCAGCGCGGCCTGCGCGGAGTTGGGCGAGCGGGCGTTGGTGTGCGCCGGTTCGAGTGACTTCAGCGATGTGCCCCATTTTGACCACGTCAAGGTGGTAGGCGCGGTGAATTACGCGGCCGTCTTTCCGGCGTGCCGCGCGGTCGTGCATCACGGTGGCTCGGGCACCACGGCCGCAAGCCTGCGCGCGGGAGTTCCCACGCTGATCCTCTCGATGGATGTCAATCAGACTCTCTGGGGAGGTCAGGTAAAACGATTGAAGGTGGGCACCGGACGGCGCTTTTCGGCTACCACGCGCGAATCGCTGGTCGCGGACCTGCGCCGGATCCTCGCCCCCCAATACGCCACCCGGGCCCGCGCGCTCGGCGCCCGGATGACCAAACCTGCCGAAAGCGTTGTCAAAGCCGCCGATCTGGTAGAAAGTTTCGCCCGCTCGAGGCGTTTTGCCTGATCGGCGACGGCGGCCCGTGGGGACTACCGGCGCTGGCCAAGTCTGCCAGATTGCCTCGGCGGTCGGTTGATGCGACCGCGGCGGGGCCGGCGAAGATTCGCCACGGATGCTCGGCACCACCACGGATGGATGCCACATGACCTTTCGCGCGAAGTAATAACTACTGCTTCTCGCCGAAGGTTCAATGGCGCCGCCGGAGCCTGATCGAACAGCCAAGATGGTTCGTGAGACAGATCTTGCATCCAAAGTGTCACTGCTATCGCTGCATGAAACCGACAGCCGTCGAATACGGCCCTTGTCAGCAGATGCCTGTTCGCTTCTTTCGCGCTCCAGACCTCGGGTCGTGTATCGTTCTTGGCGTTCAAGATTTTCTCCGCGGAGGGTCAAGCCAAGTGATCGAGATTACCAAAGCGTGCCAACTGTGCGGATCGACTGGTCCCCATCAAACTATCACGGTTCGCGAGATGTATTTCGGAACCCGCGAGCTGTTTGAATATTTTAGCTGTGCTGCGTGCGAAACGTTACAAATTGTGAATGTTATCGAGGGCGACGAGCTCAAGCGATTTTATCCACCGGATTATTACTCCTACAATGTTGCAGCTCAGTCGAGGGCTCTCCGATGGCTGACTGCGCAAAAAGACCGCTTTGAATTGCATATTGGCGGCCGGCCAGTCGGTGCCCTCATAGCGGCGCTCCCGCCCGGTGTCCGCAGTCTTATCGGAACTCACGATGCCAGCGGGGACGTAGTCAGAATACTCGGTCGACTAGGGATTAAACTCGGCGCGCGAATTCTTGACGTGGGCTGTGGTGGTGGCGCGTTGCTTGACCGGTTGGCGAGAGTTGGATTCAACAACTTGTTTGGTGCCGATCCGTTCATCGCAGCCGATAGCGAGACGGCGCTAGGCGTGCCGCTAATGAAGCGAGATTTGAGCGAAGTGACTGGCGAATTTGACCTCATTATGTTCAATCATTCGCTTGAACATGTGCCTGACATGGTCGCGACGCTTAAGGCGGCGCACGAGAGACTCGTTGCTGGAGGCATTTGCTTGGTTCGCCTGCCGACGCCCTCGTCCGAAGCTTGGACTATTTATGGGGCGGACTGGATGAACCTCGATGCGCCTAAACATATCGTTATTCCTTCACGACAAGGAATGGCGCTGGCAGCCGATACGGCCGGGCTACGGCTGGAGAAGTCGTTCGATGATTCGAACTCAGGTCAGTTTATCGGGAGCGAAGCTTATCGACGTGATATTCCACTGAACGAGCTCAAAAGCCTTGGGTATGTCGTTCGGACCTTCGGACTAAAGCAAATCTGGGATTGGGAAAGGCGCGCGACACGGCTTAATCGGCAGTGTCGTGGCGACATGACCGGGTTTGTTTTGAAGGCCAAGTGAGATTGCGGGGATTCGCGAGCACATTCGCCACCGTGTTGTTGCTGGGCAAGAACCGTCGCATTGTCTGACTCGCCGCAAGCGATGCTATGGTTCCGCCATGCCAAGCCCGCTTCCAGCCAAGGTCCGCCTCATGTTGTGGGTGGTGCGCGCTGAATACTGGCTTGCGCGCACTCTGCTACCCAATGTCTACGCCGACGACGGGCTGCTCAGTTTTCACAACCATGCGTTCCTGGACGACCCCGCGTTCAGAGGGGCCTACCAGCGTGGCGTGAAAGCCGTCGGCATGGGTGATCCGTTTCCGTGGGAGTGGCGCGTGCACGTCGGATTGTGGGCAGCGGCCAATGCAAGCCGGCTCGATGGTGATTTCGTCGAGTGCGGCGTCAATTACGGGTTTTTGAGCAGCGCCGTAATGGAGTACCTCGACTGGGATCGGCTTGGCAAGACGTTCTATCTACTCGACACCTTCGCGGGACTCGATGGGCGATTCATCACAACGGGTGAACGTAGCGCCGGGGCGCTCGAGAGGAGCGAGGAAAATCTGCGCACCGGTATGTACGTCAGTGGAGTCGACGGTGTCCGGGCGAATTTCGCGCAGTGGCAGAACCAGCGCATCATCGCGGGTTCTATTCCGGATACTCTCGACCAGGTCGACTCCCGCAGTGTGGCTTTCCTACATATCGACATGAACTGTGCACCACCCGAAGTCGCTGCGCTGCGCTATTTTTGGCCGCGCCTGACTCCGGGAGCTTTCGTGCTGCTGGACGATTACGCCTATCGAGGCTATGAAGAACAGCACCTCGCTATGAACGCCCTTGCGAGTGAATTGGACGTGCCGATCTGTTCACTGCCCACTGGCCAAGGCCTACTCATCAAGCCCGCATTAGATGAGTAGGAGGAGCGAGATCGCTGAGCTGATCCTGTCGCGGAACGCCGGCAGACTATCGGCGGACCGAACATCACACGGTATGGACCTGCGGCGCGTACAGGATCCATCGTCCACCTTGCTCGTGAAACAGACGTTCCTTGGCCATGATCTCCTCCGCGTGGTTCCACGCGAACAGCAACGCGTAGTCAGGGTACGGGTGGGAAAAGACTTCGGGCGGGCACACCGGAATTTTTGAGCCCGGGGTAAGGCAGCCCTGCTTCTCTGGGGTCGAATCACACACCAGAGGAAGCAGGTCCGTGCCGATATGGCAATAGTTCATCACCGTGGCGCTCCTCGATGTGGCCCCGTACCCGACGACGCGTCGGCGGTCGGAACGCAAGTCGCGGAGAAGGGAGACGAGCTCCGCCTTGATGCGATCGATGTCGGCGGAGAACCGGGCGAATGTCGCTTCCTCGGCAACCCCCTCGGCTTTCTCCCGCGCCAAGAATTCCGCGACGGCGGCGGTCGGCTCACGGGTGCCCACACGGGCGACCGTGTAGCGGATTGAACCCCCGTGGATGGGAAGGTGTTGGACATCGATCAGCTCGAAGCCGAAACGAGCTGCCATCGCCTGCACCGAACGGACCGAGAAAAGATAGAAGTGCTCGTCGTAGATCTGGTCGAAGTAGTCATATTTCAGGATGTCGGCGAGAGAGCGGTCCTCGAACACGAACAGTCCGTCCGGCGCAAGCAGCAAGTCGATCCCATGGAAAATCGAGTCGAGATACGAGATGTGACTGATCGTGTTCGCCGAGTAGATCAGGTGTGCCGGTCCCTCCTCCTCGCGGATCTCTGCGGCCGCCGACGCGTCGAAGAAATCCGTGCGTACGCGGACACCGTGCGACCGGGCCACATCGTCCGCGCCGGCAGCTGGGTCCACCCCCAAATGTCGCATTCCAGCCTCGCTGAGCGTCGTCAGCATCACGCCGTCGTTGCTGCCGATCTCGACGACGAACCCGTCCCGCCCGCCCGGGGACATCTCAATGATGTGTCGGGCCACGTCTTGGAAATGCTTGCGCATCAGTGAGGACCCGGATGCGCGGTACGGATAATCCGCACGAAACGTCTGGTTCGGTGGGATCTCGTGAAGCTGCTGCACCAT
>Ga0164306_10000816_pt1 | contig 13181 bp, 9 predicted proteins | sample Whisoiple_242_MG_FD_110213 | JGI IMG/M metagenome (GOLD analysis project Ga0164306, IMG submission 110213) | Soil microbial communities amended with fresh organic matter from upstate New York, USA - Whitman soil sample_242_MG | ecosystem: Environmental > Terrestrial > Soil > Unclassified >... | reverse complement strand
CGCAACCGACAACCCGCACGCGATCCCGAAAGTTCTCATCACATCTCCCTCTTCAACGCGCCCCCAATTGAGCCGCACCTTGTACCATCAGTCAGCGCCTCGACGAAAGTTCAAAGGCCGAAGGCGCTGCTCGACGGCGCCGTCTCGGCGAGGCCCGCGGATCATGATGGCAATGCGCCTCACCAGGGGATGGGGCCGGCGTCATTGGAGAAAGTGCCGGTAGGCCCGTCGGGGCCGAGCAGCGCGAGTCGTACTGGTTCGCGCGCGGCCTCGGCAACCGTCCGCGGTCCGCTGTGGCCGTTCAGATCGGTCGCGGTGTACCCAGGGCACGCCGAGTTCACCTTGATTGATGTCCCTTCGAGCTCCTGTGCGAACGCGATCGTCACCGCGTTGAGCGCAGTCTTGGAAGGGCCGTACCCCACGCCGCCAACCCCTCGCATGGGGAACGCAGGATCGGAGATCGCGCTGAGCGACCCGACTCGACTAGACACGTTGACGACTCGACCGGCGGGCGCCCGGCGAAGGAGCGGCAGCATCGCTTGGGTCACGCCAATCACACCGAACACGTTGGTTTCGAACATGGCGCGAATGTCTGCGAGGCTCGCTTCGCTCGGTTTAGCGCTCGTCGCAATCGCCGCGTTGTTGACCAGGACATCCAAGCGACCGAGCTCGCGGTGGATCCTCGCCGCGGCCGCTCCGATGGAGTCGGCGGAGGTCACGTCGAGCGCGATCGCGCGGGCATCTCCCGTTATCCGTTTCGCGCCGGCCTCGCCGCGCGAGACGTCGCGGGCCCCGACGAGCACCGTGAAGCCCCGCGCTGCGAGCTGGCTCGCGATCTCGTGCCCGATCCCTTTGTTAGCGCCCGTAACCAGTGCGACCTTGTTTTCATTCATGACTCCGAGATAGCGAGCTGCGAGTCGGCTGCCTTGGCGATTGTTGGCGCGGAAGATCCGCGCGTCTTCGCGCCAAGAATGCACAAGCGCTCGCCCCGTGGGCGTCCTAAACCGCGGAGGTGGCGACCCGTAAGCACGTCCTCTCGGTCTCGGTTCCCGGCCTCCGCGCGCTGCGCTGGTCGAGCGATGAGCTTTACGTCGGCATGAAGGAGACCTACACCATCACCCGCGTCGAAGCGGGGCGCTCGTCGTTCTTCACCCGCGGCAAGGTCTGGTCGAGCGCGGCGGGCTCGCTGCGGATCCAGGCACCTGGTGACATCGTCCGCGACCTTTCACGCGACGGGCCGACGACCTATCAAATCGTCGCCTTCCCGCCGCGCACGGTCGACGAAGCCACTCGCAAGCTTTGCATCCATCCGCATCTGGCCGCGGGGGACGAGCGTGGCGCCCCCTTCCATCGCCTGCACGCAGCAGTGCAGGCTGGCGCAGGCAGGCTCGCGCTCGAGGTCGCCATCGCCGAGGCGATCTCCGCATTTTCAGCGATCAGCGGCGCGAAGCGTGAGTACCAGCGGCCGGTGCGCCGGGCGCTCGAGCTGCTCCGCGAGCACCAAAACGACGAGGTCACGCTCGACGCTCTCGCGGACCATGCAGGCATGGACAAATTCCACTTGTGTCGGGCGTTCCGCGCGCAGGTCGGCCTGCCCCCGCACGCTTACCTCACCCGGCTGCGGATCATGCGCGCCAAGGAGCTGCTCGCGGCCGGAGTGCGACCGAGCGAGATCGCGCCGCGCGTCGGGCTCTACGATCAGAGCCAGCTGAACCGGCACTTCCGGCGCATCGTAGGCACCACGCCGGGCGCCTACGCGCGCGAGCTCAATCTTTCGCCTCCGTCGGCGAAGCCACTCCGGCAACGTGCCGCGAAACGCTCAGCCAGTTAAGAACTTTGCCGCGCAGCGCCCGAAGCGCCGATCCGCTCGGCGCTGAAGTTCGGCGAATTCGCCGAGCTGAGACGGATTGCGAGCCTTCGCGACACCGTGCTCGGGTGAAGGTCGAAGGCTCCGGCAGAGCGGCAGGCGTGGTCTTGGCGGCAGCTCTGCTTGGCGCAGCCTGGGGTTGCGGGTCGAATGGCTCGCCCGCAGGAATAAGCAATGGCAGCGCTGGCACCAGCGGGGCCCTGAGCGGCGGCGCTCCGGCGAGGGGGGGAAACGGCGTGGGCGCTGGTAGCAGCGGTGGCAACGCGCCGACCTCGGGGGCCGCAACGGGCGGTGGCCTGAGCGGCGGCAGCGCGGGCGCGGCTGGCGGGGGCCGCGGCAGGGGTGGCGGCGCCGCCGGTCAGGCCGAAGGCGGCGTCCCGACCGTCGCTTGCGAAAACACGACCGCGGTCGGCAGCGCGACCGCTATCAGCATCGACGGCAACGACATCAAGGCCGACAACGTCAATGGCCTGACCTTCAAGGGCTTTGGTGTACTGAGCGCGAATGGCACGAGCGAGCTGCTGCTCGACTACAAGTCCGAGCAGCCCGAACGCTACGCGGAGCTATTGCAGATCTTGTTCGGTGGTGATCGTCCGATCATGACTCAGGTGAAGATCGAGATGGGCAACGACCGCAACAACTCGACCGGGCCCGACCCCGCCACCATGCGCCTGAAGAACGAGGCCGCCAACGTGAGGCGGGCGCAAGGCTTTCAGCTCGCCGCCGATGCCAAGCAGCTCAATCCCCGGCTCAAAGTAGGCATTTTGCGCTGGAATGCCCCCGGCTGGGCGAGCACCAACGACGACGTCTACACGTGGTTCAAGGCTACGATTTTGGCGGCCTACCGCACGTACGGCTACATGGTCGACTACGTGAACCCGGGGGTCAACGAACAAGGGCCGGATCTAGCCTGGACGAAGCAGTATGCCAATCGCGTCAAGAGCGACAGCACTGGCTTCGAGAGCTCCACCGAGCAGGCGCTTTTCAACGCCATCAAGGTCGTCATCTCCGACGAAGCGGGGTTAGGAAGCTTCGGCGACGAGCTGCAAAGCGATGCCGCGCTCCGAACCGCCGTCGCGGTGGCCGGCTACCACTACAATACCGACGACGACGCGGCAGGCAACTTCACGAAAGCGGCGGAGCAACTCGACAAAGAGGTTTGGAACAGCGAGGCGCAGGCGACGTTCGGCAACGCCGCGTATCGCCCCTTCAACAACGTGAAGGATCCGTCCGTCGCCGGCACGGGCCTCGGCGGCGCCAATAGCCCCCTCGAGATGGGCAACACCATCATCAAAGGCTTCGTCAAATCGCGCCGGACGCACTTCATCTACCAGCCGGCGATCGGCTCATTTTACGAGGGAGGGCAGTTCTCGTTCAAGGAGCTGCTGAGCGCGCGTGACCCTTGGTCAGGGTGGGTTCACTATGACGCCGGCTTGGAGATTTTGCGGCACTTTTCATGGTTTTCGAAGACCGGCTGGGAGAACACGGACAACACGGCGGGCGTCTGGCGATTCCTGCCACAAGCCAGTGCCACCGGGGCGGCGGGCACCAACCCCGTCAGCGGTCGGAATGGGACGCCCAGCTACCTGACGTTGGCCGCCCCCGACAAGCACGACTTCTCGAGCGTGCTTGTCAACGATAGCGAGAAGGCACGCACCTACCAGATCAAGGTGAGCCACCTGTCGCTCGCGGCCGAGCCATCGCTCGAGCTATGGGAGACGCGAGCCGCCGAGCCCGGCAAGGCTTTCAACAGTCACTACCTCAAGTACATTTGCAATCAATCCGCCGACGCGAGCGGGGCGTACACCGTCACCGTGCCGCCGTTCTCGATCGTGACCGCGACGACGCTGGTCAATACTTCTGTGGCGGCTTTTCAAAAAGCACTACCGGTCGAAGGCTCGCGCGCCGTGCTCGATACCGACGCGACCGGAACGACGCCGAGCACGACGGACAAGCTCCTGTACGCCGATGATTTCGACTATTCGAAGAAGAGGGTCCCGCAGGTGACGGCGGCTGGGGCGCTAGGTCAGCTGGAGAGCTACGTCAGCGCGCGCGGCGGCGAAAAGAGCGTGATTCCTCGCTATTTCTGCGATCGCAACGGAGCCTTCGAGGCCTTCCTGACGGAGAGCTCGGGCTATGTGCTGCGGCAGCAGGTCGATCAACCGACGATGGGGCTCGGCGGGGCGTGGAACGCCGGCGACCCGATCACCGCCATCGGTGACAATCGCTGGCTCGACTACAAGGTGAGCGTCGACGTTTCGTTCGAGAACGCCAGCACCCAGGGCGGGAAGAACTATGCGGCGCTCGGAGGTCGTCAGCAAGGTGGCGCCAGCTCTCACACCTTGAGCGGCACACCTTATGCGCTCAAGTTCACCTTTGACGGAGGCTGGCAGCTGTTGGTAGACGGCGCCGCCACCGCGAGCGGCAACGTGGTGAGCGGCACGGGCGGGGTCACGATCGCTAACTTCAAGGCGACGCACGACACCTGGCACACGCTCGCGCTCACACTGCGCGGCAACCAAGTGACGGCTTCGCTCGACAGCACCCAGCTCGCCACTTACACGGACTCGAAGCCGCGGCTATCCGGTCGCGTCGACCTCGCGAGCGGCTTTTACTACACGCGCTTCGACAACTTGAAGGTCGAGGTCGTGGACGGCGGCAGCCCCTACTACACCGAGCTGCTCGATAATCTGGAGATGAGCGATTTGGCGGCAAATCCCGCTCCGAAGCTCGTCTATACCGGCAACTGGGCGCACGAGATTGGCAAGGGCATGTATCAGTACCAGCGCTCGCTCTCGACGAGCCAGAGCGCGGGCGCCACGTTGAAATACGAATTTAGTGGCAGCGGGCTCGATGTTTTGGGCGCCAACGACGGGAGCGCCACGCTCGAAGTGTCCGTAGACGGCAAGGTCACGGAAACGTCGGCCCGGACCAAGGCCTCGAGCGACCTCTACCAGACCTTCGCTCTGCGCGGGCTGAGCCCAGGCCAGCACACGGTGCAGCTCAAGCTGCTCAACGGCAAGTTGGTGGTCGACGCGATTGGAGTCGTGCGTTGACGAGAAGGCTCGACGCATCGCCGCATGAAGCTTCGTTTCAGTCATCTGAATTTTTCGCGTGACGAAGAAGGAAACGCGCGCCTTGCGACACTAACCCTCGAGCGCCGTCTCCGAGGCGAGCTCACCGCCGGGCGTGAGGTTCATGATGCTACCCTTACATTCAACGAAGTCGTGGGCGGGCGTATTGGCTGTCACCTTGTTTGCACTGGGCTGCGGAGCGCACGGTCAGCCCAGCTCGGAGACGGGTGGCCAGCGTAACGGCAGCGGAGGCGCAGCAAGCGGCGGCAGCGCCGTCGATGGGGGTGGAGCCGGGGCGAGCGTGAGCCAGAGCGGCGCCGCCACGGCTGGCGCGGGCGGGAGCGGCACGACTGCCGGAGCTTCGGGCATTGCAGGGTCGTCCGGGGCCGCCGGCAGCGGAGCGAGCGGTGGCAGCGCCGGCACCACCGGGAGCCCAGCGAGCACGAGCGGCAACACCTACGACGGCGAGCGCACCTCGACGCTCAGCTTCGATTCCGATTGGAAATTCCACCTCGGCGAAGTCAGCGGCGCTCAGGCCAGCACCTTCGACGACGGCTCGTGGACTCGCCTCGACGTGCCGCACGATTGGAGCATCTCGCTGCCATTCAATCAAACCTCGCTGGCAGGTGCGGGCGGCGGCTACCTCGACGGGGGCGTGGGTTGGTACCGCAAGGCGTTCACGCTGCCGGCCGTCGCGTCGGGGCAAAGGCTGATGGTGCAGTTCGACGGCATCTACATGGACAGCACCGTCTACTTGAACGGCACGCAGCTCTGCCAGCGGCCTTACGGCTATTCGTCGTTCGAGTGCGACCTGACCGCGGCCGCGAAGCTCGACGGCACGAACGTGCTCGCCGTCCGCGTCAACAACCAGTTGCCGAGCAGCCGCTGGTATTCGGGTAGCGGCATCTACCGCCGCGTCTGGCTCAAAGTCGTCAACTCGGTGCACGTCGCGTACACCGGCGTGCACGTCACCACGCCCAAAATCTCGACCAGCGAAGCCACCGTGAACGTCGCGGTCACGGTCCAAAACGACGCGGCAACAGAGCAAGCCGTCCAGATCGTCAGCTCGGTTCGAGATGCGGCGGGCGTCGAGGTCGGCCGGGCCACCGCCACCGACAAGTCGATTGCAGCGTCGAAAACCAGCGATTTTACCGCGAGCGTAAGCGTCGCCAACCCCCAACTGTGGTCGACGACGTCGCCCACTACGTATTCGCTCGTCACCACCGTGTCGGTGGCTGGCGCCGTCGTCGACACCTACACGACGTCGTTCGGGATTCGGAGCTTCGCGTTCGACGCGAACACCGGATTTTCGCTCAACGGGCAGGCCATGAAGCTCAATGGCGTGTGCCTGCACCACGACCTCGGTAGCCTGGGCGCCGCCGTGAATCAGCGAGCCATCGAGAAGCGGCTGCAATTGCTCAAAGAGATGGGCGCGAACGCGATCCGCACTTCTCACAACCCGCCGGCGCCAGAGCTACTCGATCTCGCCGATCGCCTGGGCTTTCTCGTCATGGATGAGGCGTTCGACATGTGGTACGCGGCGAAGACCGCGCATGATTATGCGCGCTTTTTCCGCGACTGGGCCGATCGTGACATCTCGGACATGGTTGCCCGCGACCGCAATCACCCCAGCATCATCATCTGGAGCATCGGCAACGAGATTGCGCAAGCGGCGGATCAGGCTGTCGTCAAGCAGCTGATGGCCGCGATCAAAACGAAAGACGACACGCGCGTCATCGGGCAGGCGTTCGCAGCTTACGCCTACGACGATGGGTCAGCGGCTCTCGAAGACGTCGTTGGCATCAACTACGCCCCGGAGCGCTACGACTCGGTACACAAGGCCCACCCGACCTTCAAAATGTTCGCCAGCGAGACCTCTTCTGCGTTCCGGAGCCGCGGCGTCTACAACTCCAACAACACGCAGTCGTCTTCTTACGACGACGCCGTCTCCGGTTGGGGAGCGAGCGCCGAAGCGTCTTGGACATCCGTCAATAGCCGCCCGTGGATCGCGGGCGAGTTCATTTGGACCGGCGTCGACTACATCGGCGAGCCGACTCCGTATGAATGGCCGGCGAAGAGCTCCTACTTCGGCGCGATCGACACCGCGAATTTTCCGAAAGACATCTTCTACTTCTATCAAAGCCGCTGGAACTACGCTGGCCCACCCATGGTGCACCTGGTACCGATGGACTGGACGAGCTGGAAAGCGGGGCAGTCCGTCAAGGTGTTCGCATACAGCAACGCCGATAGCGTCGAGCTCTTCCTCAACGACAAATCGCTCGGCTCGAAGACGGTCGACCCCGTCGCTGGGCACCCGAACGCCGGCCACCTGGCGTGGTCGGTTCCTTTCGCTACCGGTACGCTGCAGGCTAAAGCCACGAAAGGCGGCAGCGTCGTCGCCACCGACACCGTCAAGACCGCGGGGGCGGCGGCCGCCCTGCTGCTCAAAGTCGATCGCTCCGCCATCTCCGCCGACGGTCGTGATCTTGCCTTCGTCGAGGTCGACGTCGTCGACGCGCAGGGCGTGCTCGTGCCCCAAGCCAGCGACAAAATCGACTTCGTGCTGCAGGGGCCGGGCGTGCTCGCTGGCGTAGACAACGGAAACGCCATCAGCCACGAGTCGTACCAAGGCAGCTCGCGCTCGGCGTTCAGCGGCAAGGCCCTGGCCATCATCCGAGCGACGACCGAAGCCGGAACGCTCACGCTCAAGGCGTCCTCGGGCTCGCTCACCGCCGCCACGACCACGATCACCACCCAGAAATAGACGCCGCCCGCGGGCCTGACCCGTCACTTCAAATCGAATAGGCGGATTTGGCGTGCTGGTAGGCCTCGTACAAGCGCTTGTAAACGGGGCCGATTTCGCCGCGAGTGGCGCCGTGGCCGACCAAGTCGCCATCGAGCCGCGTCACGGCCAGCACTTCTTTCGTGGCTGAGCTCAGCATCAGCTCGTCGGCGCCACGCACTTCGGCTTCGGTGATCGGCCTCAGCTGGTAGCCAAGGGCGTTCTTCTCGCACAGCTCGCGAATGAGCTCGTAGCGAATGCCTTCGAGCACGTGCCCGCTCTTTGGCGCGCCGAGCACGACGCCTCGCTGCACGACCCAAACGTTGCTCGCTGAGGCCTCGGTGAGGAAGCCGTCGCGGAACAGAATGGTCTCGACCGCGCCTTGCTCGACCGAAATTTGACGAGCCAGCACGTTACCGAGCAGCGAGATGGACTTGATGTCGCCTCGCTCCCAACGAAAATCAGCGGCGCTCACGCAGGCCACGCCGTCCGCGCGCTGCTCGGCGCTCGGCGGCTTCATCGGATTGGTCATGATGAAAACCGTCGGCTCCAAATCCGGCGGCATGCCGTGCTCGCGGAGCGCGACGCCGCGTGTCACCTGGATGTACAACAGCTGATCATCGGCCGGCTGCGCCGCGACCAATCGGCGGCAGTGGCCCAGCCAGGTATCGCGGGAGAACGGCTCTGAGATGCTCACCTTCGCCAGGCTTCGGTTCAGGCGCGCCAAGTGCTCGTCGAAGCGAAACAGCCGGCGGCCGTAAACGGGCACCACCTCGTAGATGCCGTCACCGAACACGAAACCGCGGTCCAACACCGACACCTTCGCGTCGCGAAGGGGACCAAATTCACCGTTCAGGAAGCAAAGGGTGTCGGGGAGCGATTGCATCGGAGGCCGAGGAAGGAAGCCGGCTTAGACCATTTCGAGCAGCTGGTCGACGGCCCTCTCGAGGTGGGCATGGCCGCGAGCTTTTTCCGCTCCGCGCCGGTGCTTGCGACGCGGCCTATTTCAGCGCCTCGCTGGTCAAAGTCGGGTCGAGGTACGAGTTGGGTTCTTGAGAAACCTTGTAGACCGCATTCTTGACGTTGAAGTCGTTCGAAACTCTGCTCGAACCGAAGACTGATGTGAGCTCGGGCGCCTGCTCGAACGCCTTCTTTGCCGCGCTCAGTGTGAGGATGTGCGTGCCCTTCATCAGTGGTTTGTAAGCGGCCGGCGTGAGCCCCACCCGGCCGCTCATGATAGCCGCTGCTTCGTCGACGTTCGCCGGATCGGTCACGAACTTGGCGACGCGATCCCAAACGCCAACCACCTTCAGCCACTCCGCGCGGTGCTCTGCCAGGCTCTTCGGACTGACGGCAATCATGTCATAGATGAGGCCGGGGACGTCTGCGCTGGTGAAGATGGGTGTGGCCCCCGCCACTTCGCGTAGGGCGGTGCCGCTGCTGGGTTGCCAGGCGCCGATCGCATCCACCTTGCCGCTCTTGAGCGCAGCCGGCGTCTGGTCGGTCGGGACGTTGACCAGCGTGACGTCTTTCTCGGCAAGGTTCGAAGCCTTGAGCGCGTACAGCAAGAGGAGGTGATCGACGAAGCCGACCTCCACGCCGACCTTCTTGCCCTTCAAATCGGCGACGGTCTTGACCCCTGCCCTAGCCACGATCATGTCGTTGCCGTCGCTGTAGTCAGTCAAAATGATGGCCTGGCTGCGGTTGCCGCCCGCCGCGAGCACGAGCTGGTCGCCGTTGGTGAGGCCTACGGCGTCGACCTTGCCGGCGTTGTACGCATCCATCGACGGCACATAGTCGAACCAGTGGAACTCGACCTCCACTCCTGCCTCTTTGAACCAACCTTTCTTCAGCGCCACCTCCCAAGCGACGAAACCAGGCCAGTCGCTGTAAGCGATATGCAACTTGACGGCGGTGTTGGGCGGGGGCGCAGGAGGGAGCGCGACGGCGGCGCTCGCGCTCGGGGCAGCCTTCGCCGGGCTTTGCTGGGCGGCGGGCGCCTCCTTGCACGCGACGAGCGAAAAAACGAGGCTACACAGGGTGACGGTCTTGATAGCGAGGGACACAGTTTGCCTTCTTTCGTGAGCGGATGTCAGGCTCGGGAGTACTTCACGCGGAACGCATGCTTGCGGAGAGCTCGCCGAGGCGATCGCGCTGCCGCGCCGCCATCCAACGATTGATGTCGGAGAGGTCTGCGACGGGTGTATTCGCAAATGGTGTGTGTTGCAGGTAGCCGTCAGGACCAAATTCCGGCGTGAACGACAACCAGCTGGCCCCGCGCTCGAGCGACGCCCGCGCGATACGACTCCACCAACCCTCGTGCACCTCGAGCTCGGCGCGGTATTCGGGGGCGCGCGGATCGGGGACCTGCGGGCCCTGCGCGTAGCCGACCCGCGCGTGAAAATGACGGGCGCGGGATATGGCCAGCTCGAGCGCCGCCTCGTCGTCTACGAGTCGCTCACAGACCACGCACCAGTGGCTAAAGTCACAGGTGAGGCGCAGATCCGGCAGGGCGCGCAGCAGCTCGCTGGTGAGCCAAGGGTGAAAGGTCGGCCGGCTGCGATGCGTCTCGAAGCTGAGCTCGACACCTAGCTCTCGACCCACCTCGAGCGCGCGCCCCAAAAACTCGATCGATTTTGCCGCTGGCCAGCTATCGGAGCCGACCAGGCAGTTCAAGAACAGCGGGGAGGCCGCCGCGCCGCGCTCGGCGTGCTCGCGAAATTGTTCGAAGTGGGTTTCGAAGCTGACCGACGAAGCCGGAGCGTAGGCGCCCCCCGTACAGACCTCGGCGATCAACGGAATGCCGTCATCGGCCAACCTGCGGCCGAGCTCGCGCGCGGCCGAAACCCCGCTCGGCGGCGGCCCCTCGATGCCGTCGAAGAAGCCGCGATCCACTTCGCGTCGGCACGCATCGACGTCCCCGAACGTCCAAGCACTCGCGAAGGCGAGAATCTTCATGGCGCCTCCGTGGTGCCGCGATCGCGCAAGAAAGCCGCCTTACCGGGCGTATTTGCGGGCAGGCTCAGCTCGCCTCGTTCGATCTCTCGTCTCAGGTAAGCGAAGCTTTGGGCCGTCTGGGCGAAGAGGTGCTCGCCGGCCCGAAAGCTCTGGTAGCGAGCGACGCCGTCTCGGGCCACCAGGTGCGGGAGCGGCGCGACCTCGGTATGGTAGTCGAGATTGAAGAAGAGCGGCGCCGAGTAGCGCTCTCGTTGGACGCGACGCACCCGATGCGACGTCGAAACCCAGCGCCCGTTGCTGAGCACCTCGAGCAAGTCGCCGATGTTGATGACGAAGGCGCCCGGTATCGGCGGCGCGTCGATCCAGCGACCCGCCGCGTTCAAGACCTCGAGGCCCGGCGCCGTCGCGAGCAGGATGGTGAAGCACTCGTAGTCGGTGTGAGCACCAATGCCGGGGCTGTCCGAGGCCTCGGCTTGGGCCGGATAGTGGATCAGCCGCAGTTGCGTCGGTGGTTTGACGAGCTGCTCGTCGAAAATGTTTTCCGGCGCTTCGAGGGCGAGCGAGAGCCCGCGTAGCAGCCGCCGCCCGAGCGCTACTACGCCCTCGTAGTAGGCGTAGACCAACTCGCGAAATTCCGGAACCTCGGCAGGCCAGCGATTAGGCCCCAGCAAACGATTGCCCGCCAAGTAGTCGGGATCGGTTTCCGGCAGCTCTAGCGAAAGGTCGAATGCTTCTTTCGTGTCCTTCGAGCCAGCGTAGAAGGTCTCTTCGCCGGGCGGCACGTAGCCGCGGTGATTGCGTGAGTCGCCGATATAATAGCGTTGCTTCACCGCCTCCGGGAGCGCGAAGAAGCGTTCGATGGCGTGGAGCAGGCCCTCGCTCAGCACCTGCGGCAACCCGTGACCACTGACGTAGAAGAAGCCAGAGGTTTGCGCCGCGTGGTCGAGCTCGAGCGCCGTGCGTCGGCGTACCGAAAGCTCGGGGCTCGCGAGCCCAGAGACGTCGATCAACGGCAGGCGCTCGAACTCGCCGCGGTTGGCCGGTCCGAGCGCGCTTTTGATGGAACTGTGTTGTCCGAGTTGCATCGGTGTTCCTTGTGCGTTTCGTTGCGCTCGGCTGTGCGGGAGTGCTGACCGAGACTCGAGTATCTAACAATGTCTTCGACGGCAAAGCTTGGCCGCGCGCGTCACTGCCTTGTATTTCGCGACACAGCAGGCTGGATTGTCGGCAGGCGGGCGCTAGGCTGGTAGCGCCATGAGGCCCCTGCTCGCGTCGGCCCCGCCCCCGGCAGCTCCGCGCATCGGGGTGCGGGCCATCACCGGCTTTTTGGAATTTCTCGAAGAGCAGGGGGTCGATGCGGACGCGCTGTTGGAAGATTTAGAGCTACCCCGCGCTCTGTTTGCGGGCCTCGATGGGAGCTTGCCGCTGCAGCGCTTCGTCGAGATGTTCGAGCGCGCGAGTCGAGCGAGCGGTGACGACTGCTTTGGGGCGCACTTTGCGCTGCGCTACCCACTGCAATACACCGGCCTCGCCGGCCACGTCGCGCTGCACGCTCCGACCGTCGGAGACGGCTGCACCGCTTTCGGACGGTACTACTCGCTGGTTGCCGATTGTAGCCGCGTCACCTTGGCGATCGTGGGAGATCAGGCGAAATTTTCGTATCAAGTCACCGACGCGAGCATCGTGCCACGGCGTCAAGATGCCGAATGCATGACGGCTGTGTTGCTGTTGTGGCTGCGCGGCAACCTAGGTGCGGATTTTTCGCCCGACGAGGTTTGGTTCGAGCATGCCGAGCCGGCCGGCGTCGCCGAGCTATCGCGCATCTTCGCGGCGCGCTCCCCGCTGCGGTTTGGTCAGCCCGAAAATGCGTTGCTCTTTCCGCGCGCGCATCTCGAGGCCAAGGTCCGCGCCGCCGACGATGAGCTGCATCAGCTACTCAAAGCGCGCGTCGAGCAGCTGCTTCGCAAAAAAGAGCACGTGCCAGCCTTGGTTGCTTCCGTTCGCGACACCATCTGCGCGACGCTCGACGAAAGCTTGCCCACCCTCGAGAGCGTCGCGGCGCGGCTCAAGCTGGGTCCGCGCACGCTGCAACGTAGGCTGCGCGAGGCCGGACGCACTTTTCATCAGGTCCTCGAAGACGCCCGTCACGATTTGGCGCTCCAGCACTTGGCGAACGAAGAGCTCACGGTAACGGAAGTGGCACTGCGCTTGGGCTACGCAGATGTTACGGCTTTCAACCGCGCGTTTCGCCGCTGGACGGGCACGGCACCATCGGCTCATCGGCGCTGAAGCTCCGGCACGGAACAGAGCGGGTACGCCTCGTCCTCTTGGACGTGGTAACGCCGGGGCCTGGGCCGCGAGACGGTCGCTCCCGCCGGCTGGTCGCATGCCAAGACACGCGACCCCACCCGCTTCGCCGCCCACGCGAAACAAGAGCCTCGAGCTTCGCAGAGTATGCTCAGCCAGGCCATGCAGCGCTACGAAATCCTCCACCGCACGT
>Ga0164306_10000815_pt1 | contig 13185 bp, 12 predicted proteins | sample Whisoiple_242_MG_FD_110213 | JGI IMG/M metagenome (GOLD analysis project Ga0164306, IMG submission 110213) | Soil microbial communities amended with fresh organic matter from upstate New York, USA - Whitman soil sample_242_MG | ecosystem: Environmental > Terrestrial > Soil > Unclassified >... | reverse complement strand
GCCTTCTCCATCAATTCCTCTGCGGCGCTCTGCTCGAGGCCGGGCAGGTAGCCGATCAGGTGCGCGTTGATGCCGAAGCCACCCTCGGAGTCCTTGCCGAAACCGACCTGGGCGGTGATCCCGGAGGCGTCGTCGATGTCGATCTTCTCGTTGCGTGCCACCAGGCGCAGTGCACCGAGGAAGCATGCGGCGTAGCCGGCGGAGAACAGCTCTTCGGGGTTGGTGCCCTCGCCGTTGCCGCCCATCTCCTTCGGCGGACGGGTATCCAGGTCGATCCTGCCGGTGGTCGACTTCACGTGACCGTCTCGGCCACCCCCGGTTGCGGTTGACTCTGCGGTGAAAACGACTTCGATGCTCATGGGCTCGATCATGCCAGTCCGGCACAGGACGGCAAGACGCCCGGTGACCTAGTCGCTGTTGCCGCGAACGCCTTCCTCCACCTTCTTGCCGAGATCTGGATCGACATTTCGCCAGTACTCGAAGACCCGCGAGAGCACGGGTTCACGCACACCGTCGGACACGTGGCCGATGATGTTGTGCGCCAGTCTGTCCCGGGCGTCGTCGTCGAGCACCTCGCGCACCATCGTGCCCGCCTGGCCCCAGTCGTCGTCGTCCTGGCGCAGGGCGTAGGCGGTGCGGACCATGTCGCCGTCTGACGCCCAGTGCACCTCGGCAGCCCGCTTGGCGTCCACCTCGGGGCCGCCCATCGAATTGGGCGTGTACACCGGATCGGTGGCGTGGCGGATCCGCATCGCGCCGTCCTTGGAGTAGGCGTTCACCTCGACGTGCGGCTCGTTGACCGGGATCTGCTTGTAGTTCACCCCGAGCCGGGCACGGTGCGCGTCGGAGTAGGAGAACCCGCGCGCCAGCAGCATCTTGTCCGGCGACAGGCCGGTGCCCGGCACGATGTTGTTCGGCTCGAACGCGGCCTGTTCGATCTGCGCGTGGTAGTCCTCGACGTTGCGGTTCAGCGTCATCTTGCCGACTTCGTGCAGCGGATAGTCGCCGTGCGGCCACACCTTGGTCAGGTCGAACGGGTTGAACCGGTAGGTCTTGGCGTCCTCGAACGGCATGATCTGAACGTGCAGCGTCCAGCTGGGGAAGTTGCCGTCCTCGATCGAGGTGAACAGGTCGCGCTGGTGGTAGTCCCCATCCTCACCGGCGAGACGATCGGCGTCCTCCTGGGTCAGGAAGTCGACGCCCTGGTCGGTCTTGAAATGGTATTTCACCCAGAACAGTTCGCCTGCGGCGTTCAGCCAGCTGTAGGTGTGGCTGGAGTAGCCGTTCATCTGTCGCCATGACTTCGGGATGCCGCGATCGCCCATCAGCCAGGTCACCTGGTGCGCCGACTCAGGTGACAGCGTCCAGAAGTCCCATTGCATGTGGTGGTCGCGAAGGTTGTTGGCGGCCATCCGCTTCTGGCTGCGAATGAAGTTCTGGAACTTCATCGGGTCGCGGACGAAGAAGACCGGCGTGTTGTTGCCGACCATGTCGAAGTTGCCTTCGCTGGTGTAGAACTTCAGCGCGAAGCCGCGCGGGTCCCGCCATGTGTCTGGGCTGCCGCGCTCGCCGGCGACCGTCGAGAACCTGGCCACCATCTCGGTCTTGGCGCCGGGCTGCAGGAAGGCGGCACGGGTGTACTTGCTGACGTCCTGGGTCACCTCGAATTGGCCGAACGCGCCGCCGCCCTTCGCGTGAGGCTGCCGTTCCGGAATCCGCTCCCGGTTGAAGTTGGCCATCTGCTCGATGAGGTAGTGATCCTGCAGCAGGATCGGGCCATCGGGCCCTACGGTCAGCGAGTGTTCCACGCTCGGCGCCGGTGCACCGGCGTCGGTCGTCGTGAACTTTTCGGCCATCAGGTGTCATCTCCTCGATGAAGTGGTGAAGGGCTGCGCTTCGTCGAGTGTCCCCCCTGATGGCCCGATTCGAAACCTCCGTCAGGGGCGGGCAGGTGCAGACGTCGGCGGCGACGGGGGTTGCTCCTGCTGCGAGCCGGGTCCTCCTGGCCCACCCGGGCCGAAGGGTGGGCGCTCGAACCGCGGCGGCCCCATCGGGCCCATTTCGAACATCGGCGGCGGTCCGCCGCGGTGGGTCATGGCGAAGTCGCGATCGCCGCCGCCTTCGTGGCCGCGGTGGCCACCGGAATGCGCACCGAGAATGAAGCCGGTGAAGAAGATGACCGCGACGACGAAGACGACGCCTGCGACGATGCCGACCCACGCAGCGACCGCGGTAAGCCTCGAGCGGCGCGGTTCGCGTTCGACATAGGCGGGTTGCGAAGGCGGCGTCGTGGTTGCGACCGGTGCGGCCGTCGGTTCAGGTGTGGTTGTTGGTTCGCTCATGGTTTCGAGCATGCAAACGTTTGTGATGCGGCCGTTTTGATTTTCATATGAATCAGCTGTGAATGGGCAGCCTTCGAGATGTTCATCGTCGGGCGATCTGACTGCTTACCCCGGGGTGGACAAACCGGATAGAATGACTGGATAGCGTGCCCGTAGCAGCGGTTATCTCATGCTTGTGAAGGGCACCATTCACATGAGTGCTGAACTGTTCGCACCGTTGGCCAGGCTCTCGACCACAGCAGAGGCGATTGAGGGTCTACGAGACTTATTCGCTGCCGAAGAGCCCCTAGACGATGTCGCGGGCCGGGTCGCTGAGACGGCACTGGCCGCGATTCCACACGCGGACATCATCAGCATCACCGTGCTGTCGTGGCCCGACGTCCGCACGGCGGCCTGCACCGATGAACAGGCGCTGGAACTCGACCACGAGCAGTACGCTTCGGGCCGGGGGCCGTGCCTGGAAGCCGCGTTGCAGCGCACTCCGTTGCGGTCGATCATCGACGAAGAACTCCACCGATGGCCGGAATTCGTGAGGGCCGCGCAGCGAGCGGGAGTTCGCGCAAGTTTATCGGTCCCGCTGCTGATCGCAGGCGTAGATGGTGAGCAGGAACTCGCGGGTTCGCTCAATATCTACAGCCACACCGCAACCGCGTTCGACTCGTTCGATGCTGCGCTGATGCGCCTGTACAGCGTTGCCGCCGGCCAAGCGATCAGCAACTCCAGCCGCTGGCAAAAGGCGCGGGAAACCGTCACCCAACTCGAGACAGCACTACTCTCTCGTCCCGACATCGACATGGCGAAAGGCGCCCTGATAGCGATACACGGCTGCGATCCCGATGGGGCGTTCGCCAGACTCACGGATGAATCCCAAAGGCGCAATACCAAACTGCGCGACGTCGCCCGTGAAATTCTCGAGCGGCTGCAAACACCTGCTCAGTAATTACCCTCAGTCCGACCACGGCTTCAACGGATTCACCGCGAACTGAATGACGCGGTAAGGCGACTGGGCGCGCGGCAGGGTATTCCACTGGCTGATGAACACGCGCACCTCGTCGAGCGTGGATCCCGGCGAGATATAGCCGCCGTACGGCTGAGCAAGCCGGTTGATCTCGGGCGGCGGCAACTCCTCTGCGGGCGTCGGCCAGTCGCTCGCGAACACGACGGTGGTGACCGGCGCGGCGCCAAGGGCGGTGGGGGTGTCGGCGACCCGCACCTCCATGTTCCCGTTGCTGGCGTTGAAATACGACAGCACGGTCTTGCCGTCGATCTGACGAATGCTCATCTCACCGACCCTGTCCGGCCACAGCGGAGTCGGGGGCTTGTTCCAGCCGGCCAACGACCAGCCCTGCCAGCTCGCCCGGTCGGTGAAGGTCTCCCGCTTCGCGCGGTAAAGGACGACGGGTCCGGTGCGGTCGAAGTTGTTGGCCACGATGTATACCCAGCCGGTCGCCGAGTCCGCCGTCGGGATCGGGTCGTAGTAGCCGCTGATCTGGCTCTGCCTACCGCCCTCGAATGCGGCGTCACGCTGCGAACCGGGTAGCGTCGGCCAATTCCCTTTCGCGGGATCGGATTTCACCAGTCGAGACGACTGCGGACGCAGATCCTTGGCCGTCGTCACCATCATGTAGTTCTCGCGGTTGATCTGCACGACGCCGGCAGGCAGCTGCGATTCCCCCGGTTGGGTCCGGTCGGCGAGCAGGGGCTTGTCGGTGCCGGTGACGCCGTCGTATCGCACCCCGCTGGGATCGTCGATCGAGTCCGTTTCCACATGCAGCGCGATCGGCGAGTACCAGCCGCCGAAGCCGACGCCCTGCCCGGCGAAGCTGTCCCCGCACACCTGCAGAATGCCGCTGGGGAACTCCATGAACTCGCACAGGTCGGTGGCGCCGATGCCGTAATCGCCTGTCGGCGTGCCCGTTCCCGCGGTCGGCCCGATGCGCAGCACCTGGCCCGGCGCCAGCGGCGGCAGCACGGGCTCCGGTATCGGCGATGGCGGGTCGGCGTGCGCTACGGGCGCAGACACCAGGCAGGCGACGACAATCAGCGCCGAAACGGCATTACAGCGGAAAATGTACGAGTAACGGCCTGCTGGAATGTCGTTTCGCGGCAAGGGAATGTATTAGAGCTCGGCGGCCAGCAGCTCGGCGATCTGAATCGTGTTCAGCGCAGCGCCTTTTCGCAGGTTGTCGCCGGACACGAACAGCGCAAGGCCCCGACCATCGGGCACCCCTTCGTCCCGGCGGATCCGGCCGACGAGTGATTCGTCGACACCAGCCGCCGCCAGCGGCGTCGGCACATCTACCAGCTTCACGCCTGCGGCACCGTCGAGGATCTCTCGCGCCCGTTCTGGAGACAGCGGCTCGGCGAACTCGGCGTTGATCGACAGCGAGTGGCCGGTGTACACCGGTACCCGGACACAGGTGCCGCTGACCAACAGGTCTGGGATGCCGAGGATTTTGCGGCTCTCGTTGCGCAGCTTCTGATCCTCGTCGGTCTCTCCGGAGTCGTCGTCGACGAGCGATCCCGCCAGCGGGACCACGTTGAACGCGATCGGCGCGACGTACTTGACCGACGGCGGGAACTCCAGCGCGCCACCGTCGTGCACCAGCTTCTCGCTGTCGTCGACGACGGCGCGGGCCTGCTCGAAAAGTTCCTGGACGCCGGCCAACCCACTGCCGGAGACCGCCTGGTACGTCGACGCGATCATGCGTACCAGCTGCGCCTCGTCGTGCAGCGGCTTCAACACCGGCATCGCGGCCATCGTGGTGCAGTTCGGGTTGGCGATGATGCCACTCTGGAGAGATCGAGCGCGGTTGGCGACATCCCGGTCGAAGTTGACCTCGCTGACGACGAGCGGCACATCGGGGTCCTTGCGGAATGCCGACGAGTTGTCGATGACGATCGCGCCCGCGGCGGCGAACCGCGGTGCCTGCACACGCGACATCGTCGCGCCCGCGGAGAACAACGCGATGTCCAGACCGCTGGGGTCGGCGGTCTCGGCGTCCTCGACCTCGATCTGCTGTCCGCGGAATTCCAGCTTCTTGCCCTGCGAGCGGGCGGAAGCGAAGAATCGCACCGACGTCGCGGGGAAATCGCGCTCGTCGAGCAGTGTGCGCATCACCTGGCCGACCTGCCCGGTCGCGCCGACTACACCGATGTTGACCATGATCTGTCCCGTCCCCGGCCTAACGTCCCGTACCGGCGTACACCACGGCCTCTTCGTCGCCGCCGAGGTTGAACGCCTCGTGCAGCGCCGAAACGGCCTTGTCCAGTTCGGTGTCCTTGACGAGCACCGAGATCCTGATCTCTGAGGTGGAGATCAGGTCGATGTTCACTCCGACCCCGGCCAGCGCCTCGCAGAATGTAGCGGTGACGCCGGGGTGGCTGCGCATGCCCGCACCGATCAACGACACCTTGCCGATGTGGTCGTCGTAGAGCACCCGGCTGAAGCCGATCTCGCCCTGCAGCGCGGTGAGCTTCTCCACCGCACCGGGCCCGCTGTCGCGTGAGCAGGTGAAGGTGATGTCGGTCTTGCCGTCCTCCACCTTGGAGATGTTCTGCAGCACCATGTCGATGTTCACGTCGGCGTCGGCGACGGCGCGGAAGACCTTCGCCGCGTAGCCGGGAACGTCGGGCACGCCGACCACGGTGACCTTGGCCTCGCTGCGGTCGTGCGCGACTCCGGTGAGGATGGCGTCTTCCATCGGGATGTCCTCCATCGATCCTTTGACTAAAGTGCCGGGCTTGTCGGTGTAGGACGACCGAACGTGAATCGGAACGTCGTACCGGCGGGCGTATTCCACGCAGCGCAGCATGAGCACCTTCGCCCCGGCCGCCGCCATCTCGAGCATCTCCTCGAAGGACACGGTGTCCAGGTGCCGCGCGTTCGGAACGATGCGCGGGTCGGCGGTGAAGATGCCGTCCACGTCGGTGTAGATCTCGCAGACGTCCGCCTTGAGCGCGGCGGCCAGCGCGACTGCCGTGGTGTCCGAGCCGCCCCGGCCCAGCGTGGTGACGTCCTTGCTGTCCTGGCTGACGCCCTGGAAACCGGCGACGAGCACGATCAGCCCTTCGTCCAGCGCCGAGCGCAGCCTGCCGGGGGTGACGTCGATGATCTTGGCGTTGCCGTGGGTTCCTGTGGTGATCACGCCCGCCTGCGACCCGGTGAAGGACCGGGCCTGCGCGCCGAGCGACTCGATGGCCATCGCGACCAGCGCATTCGAGATGCGCTCGCCAGCGGTGAGCAGCATGTCCATCTCACGCGCGGGTGGGGCCGGGCAGACCTGCCTGGCCAGGTCGAGCAGGTCATCGGTGGTGTCACCCATGGCGGAAACCACCACGACGACGTCGTTGCCCTGCTTTTTGGTCTCGACGATGCGCTCGGCGACGCGACGGATCCGTTCGGCGTCAGAAACCGATGATCCGCCGTACTTCTGCACGACGAGCGCCACTGTCAAACCTTTCGGGTTTCGGAAGAGATCTCACCAAGGATAAGGGGTTGGCGCACCTCATTTAGTCCGCCGGTAGCGTCACGGCTGTGGGCCACAACCCAGCCAAGAAGCCCGCCGACACCCGGGTGCCGGTCCATCCCGTCATCGCCGCACGGTGGAGCCCGCGGATGTTCGACCCCCATGCGGTGCTGGACACCGAGGCGCTGGTCGCCGTCCTCGAGGCCGCGCGGTGGGCGGCGACGTGGGGACACCGGCAGCCAGTCCGGTTCATCGTCGGGCTGCGCGGCGACGACACCTTCGGCGAAATCACCGTGCTGTTGAAGCGCGGCAACCGCTATTCGCATGCCGCGGGCGCACTGATCATGGTGTGTATCGAGGAAGGCGAGGACGAGCGCACCGCCCGCTACGCGGCGGTCGACGCGGGGGCAGCGATCGCTCAGCTGACCATCGAGGCGGTGTCGCGCGGCCTTGTCGCCCACCCCATGGCCGGGTTCGACGCCGACGGTGCCTGCGAGGTGTTCGGGATTCCGGCGGGCGTGCGTCCCGTCGCAGTGGTTGCGGTGGGAACGCTCGGCGACTACGACAACGCGCCGCCCGAGATCGTCGAGCGCGACGCGCAGGGCCGCAGCCGCCTGCCGCTCGAGAACGTCGCCTTCGCGGGCGGCTGGGGTACGCCGCTTCGATTCTGACCGCCCTCAGGTAGGGCAGGCGTCGGAGAGCTTGGCAAGCGTCTCGGTGATCTGGCTGTTGAGGGCCTCCATCTGATAGGCCTCCGCCGGCGCGGGCGCGCCGGGCGCTCGGGACTGCGACTGCTCGCGCAGAACACCGAACTTGCTGACGAACTCGCCGGACAGGCTGGCCAACTGGGTGGCATCGGTCGCGAGGTCGGGATCGTGCACGCTCTGTGCGCGCTCGGCAAGGCCGTCCGCCCAGGCCTGATACGCGCCCTCCTCGGCCACGGTCGGGATCCCCTCGGAGTCACCGGACTTGGCCGCGATCTGCTCACCTTGGGAGCGGTTGAACTCCAGCATCTCCTTGACCGGACGGCAGTCCTCGGCCGACGGGCCGAACACACCGAACTGCGACAACGCGAACGCCACCGCCGCGACGACCACGGCCATGATGGTGAACATCCACCGCCGACCGAGTTTCACCGGCGCCACTTTAACCGGCCTTGGATTTTTTGCTCCTCGCGTGCGCAGCTGACTTTTAACACCTACGCAACAGTGTGAACCCGTCCACGTAACAGAAACATCGGTTACTGCCAGTGATCGGCCGACGGAAGGCCGCAACCACTGATGGAGATGTATATGGACGTGGATACAGGAACCACAGCATTCATGCTGTGTTGCATCATCGGCCTCACGCTGATGATCCCCGGGCTCGCGCTGTTCTACGGCGGCATGGTGTCCGTCAAGAGCTCGACCAACATGATGATGATGACGTTCGGCTCCGTCGCGATCGTCGGCGTGCTGTGGGTGCTGTTCGGATTCTCGATGACCTTCGGCACTTCCTACGGCGGATTCGTCGGCGACGTCTTCGAATTCGCGGGGATGAAGGACCTACTGGAGTCGAACACCACCATCAGCGGGTTGCCGATAACGCTGTTCGCGTTGTTCCAGGCACTGTTCGCGGCCATCACCGTCGCGCTTATCTCGGGTGCGGTCGCCGACCGGATGAAGTTCGGCGCATGGATGGTCTTCGCCGCCGTCTGGGCGGTCCTGGTGTATTTCCCTGTCGCACACTGGGTTTTCGCCTTCGACGGTGTCGTCACCGAGAACGCCGTCGGCGGCTGGATCGCCAACAAACTGCATGCCATCGACTTCGCGGGTGGCACCGCTGTGCACATCAACGCCGGCGCTGCCGCGCTTGCCGTCGCGATCGTGCTCGGCAAGTCCGCGGGCTGGGGCAAGCTTCGTAAGCCGCACAATGTGCCGCTGACACTGCTCGGCGCAGGCCTGCTCTGGGCCGGTTGGTACGCCTTCAACGGCGGCTCCGCGCTCGCCGCCGGTAACTCCGCCGCCATCGTCATGGTCACGACGTTCGTCGCCACCTGCGCAGCCACCCTGGCCTGGATTGCGGTCGAGAAGGTCAAGGACGGCCATGTCACCGGCGTCGGTGCGGCCTCGGGTGCCATCACCGGTCTGGTCGCGATCACACCGGCCTGCGGTGCAGTCACCCCCGTCGGAGCGATCATCCTGGGCGCGATCGCGGGCGCCGTCTGCATCTACGCCGTCGGACTCAAGGAACGGTTCGGCTACGACGACTCGCTCGACGTGGTCGGCGTCCACCTGGTCGGCGGCGTCGTCGGCACGATCCTGATCGGCTTCCTTGCCAGCGAGAGCATGCCGAACGCAGTGAACGGCCTGTTCTATGGCGGCGGTTTCGACCAGCTGTGGCGGCAGGCCGTCGCGGCCGGTGCCGTGATGGTCTACTCGTTCGTCGTCGCGGGCATCATCGCGTTCGCGATCAAGAAGACGATGGGCATTCGCATCTCGCCCGAGGAGGAAGAGGCGGGCATCGACGCCGCCTTCCACCGCGAAGCGTCGTACGAACTGGCGTCTGCCTGACCCAAGCCCCGGCCGGCGCGGCACCACTCGCCCGCGCCGGCCGGTTTGGTCGGCATAGGGTTTCCTATCGCGATACAGTGATTCCTAACAAGAGACAAGGCACTCACGATGTCCAGCGACCTCGCCGAACTGGCTGCGCAGTCAGGAACGAAGTTCATCCTCGCGTTGTTCGTCGACCTGCGCGGCAAGCCGTGCGCGAAGCTCGTACCTGTCGAGGCCGTCGATCTGCTCGCGACCGACGGTGTCGGCTTCGCGGGCTACGCGGTCGGCGCGATGGGCCAGGAGCCCAAAGACCCTGACCTGATGGCCATTCCGGACGTCGCGTCGTTCACACCGATACCGTTCGTCAAGGACGGCCTCGCCATAGTGCACTGCGACCCGCACGTCGAGGGCCAGCCGTGGCCGTACGCACCGCGGGTCATCCTCAAGTCGCTCATCCAGCGAGCCGTGGACGCGGGCTTCGAGCCGTGGGTCGGCGCCGAGGTGGAGTACTTCCTGTTGCACCGCGACGCCGACGGCGGTCTCTCGGTCGCCGACACCGCCGACAACGCCGCCCAGCCGTGCTACGACGCCCGCGGCGTCACCCGGATGTACGACCACCTCACCTCGATCTCTGCCGCGATGAACCAGCTCGGCTGGTCCAACTACGCCAACGACCATGAGGACGGCAATGGCCAGTTCGAGCAGAACTTCGAGTACTCCGACGCCCTCACCACCGCGGATCGCGTTGTGACACTGCGCTATTTGTTGTCTGTGATCGCGGCCGAGCGCGGCATGGTCGCCACCTTCATGCCCAAGCCGTTCTCCGACAAGACCGGCAGCGGGCTGCATCTGCACATGTCGCTCACCTCGGCCGGTACCCCGGTCTTTCCCGCGGTTGACGACCAGCGCGGGCTCGGACTCTCCGAAACCGCCTACGCGTTCGTCGGCGGGATCCTCGAACACGCCTGCGCCCTGCAGGCAGTGGTGGCACCAACCGTCAACTCCTACAAGAGAACCGGTGCGACGAGCACGTCGTCCGGTGCATCCTGGGCGCCGAGGACCCCGACGTACGGCGGCAACGACCGAACCCACTACATCCGGGTGCCTGACTCCGCGCGCGTCGAGCTGCGCGGCGGAGACGGCTCGGCGAACCCGTACCTGGCCATCGCCGCGGCGCTGGGCGCGGGCATCGACGGCATCAAGCGCAGCGCGGATCCTGGCGCCGTCGGGCAACCCACGGCCGGACGGCCGCTGCCGCCCACCCTGCTGCACGCCGTCGAGGAGTTCGAGGCCGACCCGGTGATCACCGGCGTGCTCGACACCGCGGGCGAGGGTGTCGCGGCGTACTTCGCCAAGGTCAAGCGCGAGGAGTTCTTCTCCTACCACAGCGCCGTCTCGCGGTGGGAGATCGACAACTATCTGACCGCCTTCTGAAGAAGGAAACATCAAGGGAGCCAATGCATGTGCGGGATCGTCGGATTGCATCTACGCAATCCTGAGCTGTACCCGAGGCTGGGGGAACTGCTCACCGGGATGCTGTGCGAGATGGGCAACCGCGGCAGCGACTCGGCGGGAGTAGCCGTGTACGGCGACCCGACCTGGTCGCCTCCCGGTCGCGGCGGCGTCAGCATGGTCGACGTGTCCGAGGACTCGCAGGCCGTCGTCGCCGCGGTGAGCGGGCGACTCGGCCACGACGTCGACGTGATCACCGTCGACGACACGTACCTGCTGTCTGCCGACGTGAACTCCGCGGTGCTGCTCGACGCGGTCAAGGCGGCGTATCCACGCGCCCTGATCGCCGGGTTCGGCGCGGACATGGCCGTGCTCAAGGGTGTCGGCCACCCGCGCACATTGACCTCTGCGTGGGACCTCACCCGGGCGCAGGGCTGGCAGGGTGTCGGACATACCCGGATGGCCACCGAGTCCGCCGTCACGCCCGCGGGCTGCCACCCCTACACGGTCGGCCCCGAACAGTGCATGGTGCACAACGGTTCATTCGCCAACCACGCCACTATCCGGCGCCAACTGCTTTCCGCGGGAATCGACTTCGACAGCGAGAACGACACCGAGGTGGGCGCGCGGTTCATCGCCAAGCAACTGGCCGACGGCCGCGACGTCGAGTCCGCGCTCAAAGAACTCTGCGCGACGTTCGACGGCTTCTACACACTGCTGGTGTCCAACCGGGACTCGTTCGCGGTGGTTCGCGATGCGATCGCCTGCAAGCCTGCCGTCATCGCCGAGACCGCCGACTGGGTCGCCGTCGGAAGCGAATACCGCGCGCTCGCAGGTCTTCCCGGCGTCGGGAAGGCGGCGATCTGGGAGCCCGAGCCGGAGGTGATCTACGCATGGAACAGGTGAGGGCATTCGACCTGCGCGCCATCCCGCTGCGCGATGTGAATTCAGCGCTGCACGCCCCCGACCTGTCCGGTGAGTTCGTCATCAGCCATCCCGACGGAGCCCACAGTGTCGCGGTCGGGATGGACGCGGCGGTGAAGGTCACCGTGGACGGTCACGTCGGCTACTACGCCGCCGGGATGAACCAGCAAGCCGAGATCGTCATCAACGGGAACGCGGGCACCGGCGTCGCCGAGAACATGATGAGCGGCTCGGTCTGGGTGAAGGGCGACGCGTCGCAGTCGGCCGGGGCCAGCGCCCACGGCGGTGTGCTGGTTGTCGAGGGCAACGCCGCCGCGCGGTGCGGCATCTCGATGAAGGGCATCGATATCGTGATCGGCGGAAACGTCGGCCACATGAGCGCATTCATGGCCCAGGCCGGGCGGTTGGTGATCCGCGGCGACGCAGGCGAGGCGTTGGGTGACTCGATCTACGAGGCCCGCATCTACGTCCGTGGCGAGGTGGCGTCGCTCGGCGCGGACTGCATCGCCAAGGAGATGACCCGCGAACACCATCAGGAGCTCGAGCACCTCTTGAAGGCAGCCGGTTTCGAAGGCGACGACACCAGCACCTACACCCGGTACGGATCGGCGCGGTCGCTGTATCACTTCCACGTCGACAACGCCGGGAGCTACTGATGAGCCACACCACCGACGACCGGGCCCGCCTCGGGCTACGCGAGTCCGCCACCTTCGACCGCCAGACGATCGCCGCGATCCACCGGGCGGCCGAGACCGGCATCTACGACATTCGCGGATGGGGCGCCAAACGGGCTCTTCCACATTTCGACGACCTGCTTTTCCTCGGCGCGTCGATGTCGCGCTACCCGTTGGAGGGCTACCGGGAACGCTGCGACACTGATGTCGTCCTGGGCGATCGGCACGCCAAACACCCTCTGCACCTGGACATTCCCGTGACCATCGCCGGAATGTCGTTCGGGGCGCTGTCCGGGCCTGCCAAGGAGGCGCTCGGCCGGGGCGCCAGCGAGGTTGGCACGTCGACGACCACCGGCGACGGAGGGATGACGCCGGAGGAGCGCGGGCAGAGCAAATACCTGGTGTACCAATACCTTCCGTCGCGCTACGGGATGAACCCCGACGACCTGCGGAAGGCCGATGCGATCGAGGTAGTGCTCGGCCAGGGCGCAAAACCGGGCGGCGGCGGCATGCTCCTCGGCCAGAAAATCTCGCCACGAGTCGCGGGGATGCGCACGCTGCCCGAAGGCATCGACCAGCGGTCGGCGTGCAGGCACCCCGACTGGACCGGACCCGACGACCTGACCATCAAGATCAACGAACTGCGCGAGATCACCGACTGGGAGAAGCCGATCTACGTCAAGGTGGGCGCGACCCGCACCTACTACGACGTGAAACTCGCCGTGCATGCAGGCGCGGACGTCGTCGTGGTCGACGGCATGCAGGGCGGAACGGCCGCCACCCAGGAGGT
>Ga0164306_10000813_pt1 | contig 13204 bp, 7 predicted proteins | sample Whisoiple_242_MG_FD_110213 | JGI IMG/M metagenome (GOLD analysis project Ga0164306, IMG submission 110213) | Soil microbial communities amended with fresh organic matter from upstate New York, USA - Whitman soil sample_242_MG | ecosystem: Environmental > Terrestrial > Soil > Unclassified >... | reverse complement strand
GAAGCAGGACGGCAGCATCAGCAGTGTGGCTTACAACGTAGTCACAGCTGTTGCGGTCCCAGGCGATTGCACACAGACCACGGACGAAGCCGGCAAACAGCGCCGTGCCTGTGTGGACGGCCTGGGGCGGCTGGTGGAAGTGGACGAAACCGGAGATACCTTTGCCGGTTCGCAGGCCGGCGGATCGTTCAGCGTGAGCGGCACACTGCAGAACGGTTCCCGGGCCACAGGAAGCGTGACCATCCAGGGGGCCGAGCAGAGCAGGCCGGTAGCAGGAGGAGGCGGCGTCGCTTGCGATCCGGGAATGATTTGTGACGGTGGCGGCGGAGGAACCGCCAGCAACCTCTATGACACGGGCACGGTAACGATCACGGTCAATGGCCATTCATACTCGTACGGCTATAACGGAAGCGATACATCCACTGACACCACCGGCACCGTGGCTTCAGGTCTGGCGGCGGCCATCAATGCCGACTCCACCGCGCTGGTCACGGCCGGCGCTTCCGGCGCAACCGTTCTTTGACGGCCAAAGCTCCCGGACCGGGAGGAAACGTTTCGCTTGCCTCCGCCTATACCTGGGACACGGCCGATTTCATTTCTCCGTCATTTACCACGGTGAACTCCGGCGCGGTGCTAACCGGCGGCAGCAACAGCGGCGGAGTGTATGACGCAGGCACAATGACGGTGGTGATCGGCACGTTTAGCGCCAGTGTGTCGTATGGGAATTCGGGCAACAGCACATCCGGGCAGATGGCCTCAGCCCTGGCCGCGGCGCTGAACGCTTCTAACTCACCGGTCACCGCCAGCGCTTCCGGCTCGATCGTCTCGCTAACGTACAAAACCATAGGAACGTCTGGAGATGTCACGGTGAGTTGCAGTTCGGCCACCAGCCAGAGCGCGTATTTCCTGGGCCCATCGTTTACCTGCCCGGCCAGCTTTGCCTTGAGCAACGGCTTCAACCCGCAGTCTCCCTCGCTCGATCATGCGTTTTACGCGACGCTTTATTTCTACGACGCGCTGGGCAACCTGACTTGTGTGGAGCAGCACGGCAATGTCGCGGACACCGGCTGCAGCGCCGCGCCAACATCAGACGCGACCAGCCCGTGGCGCGTCCGCCGCTTTACCTATGATTCGTTCTCGCGGCTGTTGACGGCCACCAACCCTGAGTCCGGCACGATTTCTTACACTTACGACGCTGACGGCAATCTGTTGCAGAAGACTTCGCCCGCTCCCAACCAGACCGGCACGGCAATACAGACCGTCAGCTACTGCTATGACGATTTGCATCGCGTCACCATGCGGGACTATCAGACGCATGTCTTCAATCCTCCAGCGTGTCCCATCACCGCGCCCGTCGTCAGCTACGCTTATGATTCCGGCGATAATGCCAAGGGCCATCTCACCTCGCTGCTCGACCAGGCCGGCACCGCAACATATGCGTATGACATTCTGGGGCGGTTGACAACTGAAACACGCACGCTCACCGGAGCCAATAGCGCGGCTATCTCGAAAACCGTCAGCTACGAGTACAATCTGGATGGTTCGCTTTACAAGCTGCACTATCCCAGCGGCGCGATTGTTACTTACACACCCGACTCCGCAGGACGAACACTTTCTGCTGTGGATAGCGGGAGTGGCATCAATTATGTTACGGGCGCCACTTACGGTCCGGACAGCGCTCTCACCGGTTTCATCAGCGGCAACAGCGCGTCGTTTGCCGGAATCACCAACAGCTTCGCCTATAACAAACGCCTTCAGCCGCTCACCATGTCGGCCACCGCGTCCAGCCAGACGGTTTACTCCATCGGCTATGACTTCCATGCCGGAAATGGCACGGCAGGAAGCGGCACCGACAACGGCAACGTTTTCGGGATAATCAACTACAAAGACACAACCCACGGCCGCGATCAGACGTTTACCTATGACGCGCTGAACAGGCTCATCTCGGCGCAAAATACCGGAACCAATTGCTCAGCCATGGTTCTCCAGAACAAGACCGAATACTGGGGCAACAGCTACGGGTACGACGCCTGGGGCAATCTGCTGCAAAAGAGCATTACCAAGTGCGGCGCGGAAAATCTGAGCGTCACCGCCGACGCGCACAACTGGCTGCACGCCTCCGGCACGGATTACCAATACGCCGCCGCCGGCAACATGACCTTTGACGCCACGGCCAGCCTCAGCTACACATTCGACCAGGAGAACCGTCTCACCGGCGCCGCCGGCTACACCTACACTTACGACAGCGACGGTAACCGCGTCAGGAAGTCGAATGGGAACCTGGCGACCAACGGCACGCTCTATTGGTACATGACGCCCGGCGTGGTGGCCGAAACCGATCTGGCCGGAACGCTCAAATCTGAATATGTGTTTTTCGACGGCGAGCGCGTGGCACGCCGCGACGGCGCCACCGGCGCAGGCGGCGTTTTCTATTACTTCTCTGACCACCTCAAGACCGCGTCGGTGATCACCGATTCCGCCGGAGTGATCAAGGCCGAATCGGACTATTACCTCTGGGGCGGCGAACTCCAGTTCGTTAACAACGACTCAAACGACTATAAATTTACCGGCAAAAAACGCGACGTCGAGACCGGTCTCGATTATTTCGGAGCGCGGTATTACTCGAATGGGCTGGGACGGTGGGTGTCAGCGGACTGGTCAGTGACGCCGGTTCCGGTGCCGTACGCGGATTTTGGTGATCCGCAATCGTTGAATCTGTACGGATTTGTTGGAGGCAATCCAGCGAGCAAGGCGGATCCAGATGGACATTGCTGTACTCTGGGCGAAGTAGTGGATTTCGTCGGAGGTGTTTCGCAAGGTATCGTCGCAAGCGCCAGTGTTGGTGCAGTGGGAGCACCGCGATCAAGTGACTCGAACGCATCTCTCTGGGGTCAGGCAGCAGGAACGATTATCGAAGGTGCGATGGGTACCGTGATTAGGGATACAGGGGCCGCAGCTGTTGGTGTTGGTCTGGTTGCTGAAGCGCCGAGCGCAGGTACTTCTACGGCAGTTGTTGTTACTGGGGCAATAGGAGTCTTCGCTGGCGGCGCCATGGAAACCGGGGCTGCCAAAAACGTGGGCGGAATCCTGAACGCGATGTCCTCGAAAAACAAGGAGGGCAAAGCGGGCGAGGTCTATGTTACAGAGACCCAAGCAAGTGGCAAGGAATATGTTGGAAGAACAACTCAAGGCACTGAAAAACGAATGCAGACAAGAACAGACGGACGAACCGGCAAAGCGACGAAGGTCGATACTTATAAGACCAGAACAGAAGGACGTTATAAGGAGCAAAAGGCCATTGACCAACGCGGTGGTAAAGGGAACCTAGATAACAAACGCAATGAAGTAGCACCTGATAAAATGAAGGAACTCGAAAAAAAATATGGCAAATGATCAGCCGACTCAACTTAAAGCCATTAGAGACTTTTGGAGTTGGTTTACTGTCAATGCGGAAAAGCTTAAGGCGCTGCATGCAGATCGCAAATTTTCGGATGTGGCAAAGGAAGTCAATCAGGAAATCGACAAAATTGAGCCTCAACTCGCTTGGGAAATTGGTCCAGGAAAGAATAAGTCAAACTTGCTCACGATATCGGCTGAAGGAAATTCAGAACTGCGGCCCCTTGCTGACCTAATGATTCAGATGGCACCAGAATTAAAAGGTTGGGAATTCTTTTCCTCTCGTCCGGCCCGTCCTGCTCCTGACATTGTAAGATTGCCGGAAAGTGGGGTGGCATTTGATACATCTGGCTGGAGCTTTATTCCCATCGAACACCCTGAAAATGGAAGACTAGATTTAATTATCATTGATGATCAGCTTGCCCGCTCCAGTCGCGACCTAGCTCTAAAAGCTGTGTCAGTTTATCTTGACGAGTTGCTCGGAGAGGATACAGTTGAAACTTGGATTGGGCGATTTGAGACGCAAAGCAACACTGCAGTACAGAAAAACGAAATCTATAAAATACTTGATCTCCCAGATTATCTGCTTTGGGCAACGCACCGGAATAAAAATCCACTTCGGAAGTCTAATGATTGAGAGTGTCGCTAATACGGCTCGTTCGGGTGGGCATCTTTCTCATTACTCAAAACAGATGAAAGCGAAGCTGAAGGAAGGCTAGAACTGAAATGAGCGATCCGATAGAGGCCGAGCAAATTGTAGTTTGTGAGTACTACCACGCTGATTACACCCCCGCGCCACTTGACTCTAAATTGGGGTTTGCGTTGGAGACACAGGATTCTCTGCCCATTAATGGCCTCAGGCATCCTCCTAACGGGGATACGAATGGCTGGTATATTTGGGGAGGGAAAGAGCTTTCTACTCATCCTGACTTTTTTTCTCCTTTGCATATGCAGCACGTTTTGAATCGGCGACCCGAGGTTGTCAAGTATCTGGGACTACCGCCTGGTTACCGTTTTCTGGTAGCCGGAAATTATGTTGATGTGTGGTTCGATCCAAAGCTCTTAGGCGTCTAAAGACTGCCCCGAACCCGATCTGGCCGGCACTCTCAAGAGCGAAAACATCTTTTTTGACGGCGAGCGCGTGGCCCGCCGCGACGGCGCGACCGGTGTTGAGCCATGAGGTTTTCATTGTCACATTTTCACCTCATTCTTCGGGTGGGGGTGTCTACTCAGAGGCCAAGATGTTAAATTTAAAAGCGTTTGCTGAACGTCCGCGATGCTAGACCACCTGGTGTTGCACCAGGTGCTTTGCCCGTGTGGGTGGAGCTGATTTTGGAACCTCAGTCGTCTCGGAGTAAATTAGTTGGCCCATGAGAATCCTTGCTTCCGACGAAGTGCGCCACATTGAGAGCGAAGCAGGCAGCCGGACGGATACACCTCGGTCGCTTCTGGTGCAACGCGCCGGCTATGCTGTAGCGCAGTTTTGTCTCGCCCATTTCAAGTTCCGGAAGATATGCGTGGTTTGTGGCGCAGGCACCCACGGCGACTATGGGCTGATGGCTGCGCAGGTGCTATCGGGAATTGCGGAGCAGGTTTCGACCATTGTTCTTGCGAAGGATGCGAGCGCGCTTTCCGCTGAAGCTGCGGCCATCTGCGACTGTCTGGCGACCGAACCGATCTGGGTTTCCGGCGAAACCGCGTTTCAGGACGCGGCGATCCAACAAGCGCTGGAAGCAGACCTGATCATCGATGCGGTTGCCGGGACGGAATTCAAGCCTCCGCTGAAAGGAATCGCCAGGAAAGCGGTGGAGGCGATCAATCAGGCCTCAGGAATTGTTGTCTCGGTCGGCGTGCCCTCAGGAGTTGAACCGGACAGCAACGCCCCCGCGCATGAGGGCGGCAGTAACGCGGTGTTTGCCCATGGAGTGATTACGTTTGTCGCGCCCAACGCGGCCCACGTCTTTGGCACACTGACCCCGGGCCCGATTGCGGTAAGCGAACTGGGAGTGCAGCCGAGCCTGGCGTTGCATGAAACAAGTTTGAGCGTTGTGACCGCGCAGGAAGTCCGGATTACCTTTCCGCCGCGTCCCGATGAAGCGCACAAAGGCGACTTTGGCCACGTTCTGGTGATAGGCGCCGCTCTGGACGAGGCGGGCGGTGCAGCGCTGGCGGGGATTGCGGCGCTGCGAACGGGCGCAGGCCTGGTTACCATTGCTTGTCCGCGGTCAAGCCAGACGACCGTTGCGGGGTTTGCGCCCGAACTGATGACGGAAGGACTTGATGAGGATGCAGCGGGCAGGATCTCACTTGCGGCACCAGACAAGGTAGCGGAGTTATTGGCCAAAGCAGATGCCGTGGTGCTGGGGCCGGATAATTCACGCGATGACCAGACAGCGCAGTTCATGCGGTGGCTGATCGGAAATTGTCCAGCGCCGCTGGTGCTGCATGGCATTGGAATCCCTGACACGTCTACGCACCGCGCGGATAAATCCCGCGATCCAGCATTGCGGGTGATTGCTCTGAATGCAGAGGAAGCCGCGGCTTTTCTCGGCATCCGCCTGGACGAAGTTCAAAAAGACACGGTCTGGGCGGCACGACGTATCGCGGAACAAACCAATTCATGCATCGTGCTAAAAGGGCTTAGAACAATCATTGCCGGAGGTTCCGGTGAAACATGGATCAGCATGACGGGCAACTCCGCCATGGCGAAGAACGGCTTTGACGACGCGCTCTGCGGAATCATCGCTGCGGCCCTGGCCAGGCATTCGTCAGAGAGGCCGGCTTTGTTGCGCGAACTGGACGTTGCTTCTGCCGTGTACCTTAATGGGCTTACCGGCGATCTGGCCCGCGACATCTTTCACGAGAACACTTTGCTGGCGACTGACCTGCTGGAGACTTTAAGCGATGCGTTTCGCGATTGCGAACTTCAATCTGATCGCGGGCTTTTCTATCTGCGGAAATAGCCGGGATTCACGCTGAAGCTGATCGTTCGGATGCGCGCAGCTTGCGCGGCCTGGAATGCGCTGCCAGCAACGTTTCGCGATCGACGACGCGGTTCAATTTCATTTTGATAAAGCTGCCGATGCTGCGCAGTTCCATGACAAATCCTTCCAGCCCGAAAGCCACGAACTCAGTAAGATCGAAAGGGAGAGGAGACTGCCAGCAGCGGTGGAGCATGCTGTGATACTTGATGTCGTTCAGGTAGAAGTAGTCGGAAAGCGCATAAAAACCGGCATGCACGTTGTAGCCGCGCTGAAGAAGGATTCCCGCGGTCAGCAGGCGCGATACTCTTCCGTTGGCGTCGCCAAAGGGATGGATAGTGACAAGAAAAAAGTGGGCGATCAGAGCCTGCATCACCGGATGCAAGCTTCGCGCGCGATCGCTGGTGATGAAGCCAACATATTCGTCCATTAGTCGAGGGAGATGGTTGGCAGGCGCTCCCATGTGCAGACCGCCAACTTTGCGCCGTCCCACCTGCACCGGCAGCCTACGCAGAGTACCAGGAGCATATTCTCCGGTGGCGCCGTCGGCAATCAGGCCATGCATGGTCAGCAGGTCGGTAAGTGTGAGCGGTGGCGTTCCGGCCGCAAAGCGTTCGCTGACCCACGCGCGCGCCCTGGCCGATCTTAGCAGGTCCTGCTGCGTTTGCCCGTCTGATAATTCGTCCGCGTCTTGCATTAGAGAAGATTCGCGCCACTGCGGCGGAAGCACGCGAGTGAGCGCTTCCGGCTTGTGTGCTTCAACGGCCAGCAGGTGCGGCGCCAGCCGCTGCAGGTCAAGCCGATAGTCGAATTCAAATTGCAGCCAGTCCATTCAATCAATAATTCTTCGGCTGAACCGTTAGTTCGGATGAGTGGCGGGACCGGCGCTGTCCGACTGCCTGCCGGCAGCATTCCGCGCGGCCCGCGTCTGCCGCTGAAGTTCGGAGGTCCGCGAGACGAGGTATCCGATCATATAATTCGCATCGTCATCGGCGACGCGCAGATTCGGCATGTTTACGTGGCCATACTTTTCATTCAGGGCCATCGTGATCGGATCTTTCTCGGCCAGCAGTTGCTCCGGATGTTGTATCTTGCGCATCAGCCAGTCGCGGTTGCGCGTGTCGGTCACGCCCGCCAGGTCGGGACCAATCTTGTCTCCCTGGCCTACCGTATGGCAGGCGCCGCATTTCTTAGTGAAGAGATATTGTCCGGGGTCAAGATGAATGGCCGCCGACTCGGTGTTCTCCTTACCCTGCGCAGGCTTCATGTTGCGGAAGCTATCAAGGAAGTCGCCAATCATCTGCGAGAGAAAGCGCGGATTGTCCAGAGCGGAGTTGCGCATCCACTGGCCCATGGGCTCGTTACCCAGCAGCAGGTGAGGCGTGTGTCCGTCCAGGGTAGCAGCCGGATCGGAATACAAACCCAGCTTCTTGCTCAGGAAATCGATGTCTTCTTTTTTGCCGGTCAAAAAGGTCCAGCCCGGGCCAGCATTGAATTTTTCCGCGTAAGCTTTCAACACGGCCGGCGTGTCGTTCTTCGGATCAATGGTAATTGAATAAAAGAAGATGTCTTTTCCCACGCGGTCACCCAGCATCTTCTGCACCTGCGCCAGCCGCGCCGTTTCCAACGGGCATGAATATTGGCACGTGGTATAAATCAGGTCGATAGCTACGATTTTGCCCTTGATCAGATCGTCATAAAAATGGACAGTCTTACCGTCCTGGGTGGTGAGTTCGATGTTGGGAAAGTAATTTGCTCCCCAGCGGCTGTCCGCCGACGCGGGACGACCGCACAGCATTGCCAGCGCGCCCGCCAACACGAATGAAATCCCTATGAATCGCGTCCAAATATTTTTCTGCATGGTCTGCTCCCTTTGTCTCCCGTGAAAACCTGGGACCGAACGGGCGAGTTCCTAATCGCGCGGATAATACGCATGAAAGAAACCCGCCTGCTCGATCTCTTGCTCCTGCATTACGACGCTTCAGCGACTGCGGCGAAGGCGAAACAGGCGCCAATCGTGGACTAGAACGCGTTGGTCAGAATCTCGTCCGGCGCCTGGAACGTAACTCCTGTCGGTTTGGGAATCGGCGTCGGCAGGGGGTTCAAGAACACGCCGCCGGCGGCATTCACCTCCCAGCGCATCAGCATTGCGTTGTCCTCGTGCATAGTATTGTGGCAGTGCTCCATAAACATGCCGCCCCAGTCGCGGAACTGCATGGTAATGGTTACGGTGCCATTCTCCTTCAAGCGATAAACATCCTTGCGGCCTCGCTCCGCCTGCGGCACGTTGCTGAAACTACCGTTGCGGGCAAGGATCTGCCCTTCCTCAAAGTGAATGTGGATAGGGTGGTCCCAGTTAAAGCCCCCTTTGAGGATCCAGACCTCGCGGGTGCCAAACTTCGGCGCTGAAGAGATCCGTCCGAAGTCGGCCTTGAGAGCTGAACCTCCGCGACTGAACCTGCTGCCGCCGGTATTGTCAGCCGCGATTCCCCAGTTGCCGCCGCCGGTGTACGACGTGACTGGATCATTCTGGTTCTGGCTGGCGCGATCGTCGAATGTGAATTGACGCGTCCGCGCAATCGGGATGGCGGACAAGTCAGGATTGGGGATCAAAGTGATTGGCGTGTTCGGACAGATGCTCTGGTCCGGCACCGCGGGATTCCGTACCACCTGGAAGCGGAGGCACGCGCCCACGGCCGGATCGCTCGATTGCCCGGAGAGCGCGCCGGAAACGGTGAGTATCTGGCCCGGCCCCTTGCCGTCCTGGTGTTCCTGAAGATTCACCAGGTCCACAGTCTGTCCAATGGTGTAACGTGAAAAATCAATCACGATGTCGAACCGCTCGGCAATGCCCATCTGATCGAGCTGGTTCAAAGGCACGGTTTGCGGCAGGAGATTGCCGTCATTGGCAATCTGTACCATGGTTGAGCTATCGCTGAGCGCGAACACGAAGAAACGCGACACGCTGGCATTCAACATGCGGAACCGATACTTGCGCCGTTCCACCTGGAAGAACGGCTTGTAAGCCAGGTTCACCGTCATGCGGTCGCCGAGGAAACCGTCAAACTGGAATATATCCATGTTGAGTTGGCCGTTAGCGTCCCAGGCTTTGTCGGAGAACATTAAATTGACGTCATAATCCAAGTTGCCCCAGTCCAGCGTGGTGCCGCTGGGCAGGCGCAGGTTTACGCCGTCATTGATCGCTTCGTTCCCGCGGTCCAGCGCGCTGTAGATATTCAACATCCCGGCATCGCCCTTGTAGACGTTCTGTGCCGTGAAGCTGAACATGTGGTCGTGGAACCAGTGCGTGCTCATAGTTTCATGCCAGTCGCCCGGGACTTTGTTGATCCCGCCGCTGCCGTTGGGACTGCCCGCCTTAGGATCGGTCGCTCCGGTGTTGATGGTGGTAAATCCAGCCAACACGAACGGATAGTGATAGTCATAGAACTGGTTGGGGAAGAAGTAGGCGCCGGTGAATCCGTCATTCTCCGCGCCGTGGTGTCCGTTGTGCTCGTGCGTGGAAAGAGTGTTTCTGCCAAAGCCATTGTTCTGCGTCACGTCGGCCGGCAGGCGATTGTGGTGGCGGAACAGGATCGGTTCTCCGTAGCGTCCCAGCATCAGCTTGGGCGGAATCGTGCCGTTGAAAGTCCATACCGAATTTGGCTGCTGCGTCGGCATGCTGGGATGGAACTTCAGCGGGATCGGCGTAGCTGGGTTAATGCCGGAATTCAGGCTGGATGGAACCTGCGGATTGTAAGTGGTATTCGTGGTGGCTGGTGAGGTTGATGCGTCAATCCCGATGACAGGCGGGTTCTGGGTAAAGCGCTGGTGGCCCCAGATGGCTCCCGGAGGACGTCCTTCAATCGGCCCGGTCAGGCCGGTTTGCCCGCCTACCAACGCCGGATCAAGCGGCTGCTGCGTCTGGTTGGATTGGGCTTGTGGCGCGGGGCTTAAGCTTGATACCGGATTGCGCTGGAAGACATCAAAACGCGGCATTGGCTGCGTGAACGGCAGCACGCCGAATAGCGGACTGCTCGGCAGCCCTGTAGGAATTCCACTGCCGCCACTACGCGTCCCAAAACTGAAGCTCGAAGTCTGCGCGTTCATCGGTCTAACAAACGGGCTCAGCCCGCCAATCGGCGCCACAAGGCCGGCTGAAGTAAATAAACCCCACTTCACCAGGTCGCGCCGTGACACCTGCCCTTGCGACAGTGCCTTGTTGACCTCAGCACGATTTTTGCGTGCATTCTCTGCGTCCCTGATCCGTTTGCGATCGGAATTTTCTGACAGCCAAAAACCTTCTCTATCGTCTCTGCGACCCATAACATGTCTCCTTGATTCGTGGATGGATGGAGCTTCGCCTCCGGCTCGAGATAGAGCCGTGGTGTGGCGACGGCGTGCGTTTTAGTTCCTGCGTGAAAAGATCCAGCGGTTAAGAGTCAATTGCCCAGCAGAACGCGGTTAGAGCGGAGGGCAAGTAGCGGCACGCACAACGGGGGTCGATGCTGATGTGAAGCGGGCAGCAGAGGTCGTCACTGCTTCTTTCGCATGCTTCGGCTCCGGAAAGTGCCTACGTGCATTTTAAATCGACGGACATTTCTTACCGGAAGGTCCGTATGGATGAAACGGAAACCCTTCTCTTGATCCCTGGTAAGACTTCCAATGGCTGCAAATCGTACTGCCGCCTTTGCATCGTGTCAATAGGTGTTTCTAAGGAATTACTAAACCTTAATCTCAGTGGGAATTTGCCTTGCTGGCTTTGGCAATGGAAAGAAAAAGGCGGCTTCTGGACAGTGTCTGAAGTCGAAATCGTTAACCCAACAAGCCCAGGTTGGCCACCACCATCTATCAGCCGCACTATTTAGTTGTCCTCATGCTCCAGGATGTGACAGTTGTGATTCCGCAAAGACTCGATACTGCACGAATCAATGGGCAAAATATCGGCTCCGAAGAACGCAAACGCGAAAGGTCACTTATATTAAGGAGGGTAACTGTAGGTAAGTCTGTGACGGTGAAAGCCTCCAGTTTCAATAAATCGCAACAGCCTTCCACGAACGGCAGGCAACAGGTTCAATATTAATCACTTAGGAACAGAAGATTTCAATAAGCCTCACTAGGGTTTGGAATCTGGTTTGGGACCAGGGGGGTCGGAGGTTCAAATCCTCTCTCCCCGACCATTTATTTTCAAGCAGATACACGCCTTCAAGATCCCGCGAAATCCCCCGTCGTAGATAAAAATGCAAACAATGTTGACCTCGCTGGATTTCCTCCCGGAATTTCATTTGGCAATCAAGCTGAAAGATTCTGATCCTTATTCACAGCCAAGCGCTAGTCTGCTGACATATTCTGCGAATCGGCCCTGTGAAATGTCGGGGTTCGAAAATAGTACGATGGAGTAAGGCGGATCGAGCCACACGAGAGCACAAGACAGGGGATCATCAAAGTGGGCTCATCACACCCAAGTGGGCTTTGGATTCATAGCCTCCTACTTATGAATAGCTCCTATGCCGTTCCACGGTCGAAAACGCCATCAAGTTGGGTGTGATTTTAGTCACATGCGGAGACGCGTTCGTATGAAAACATATCTTTTCGGATCACCCGATGAACCCCAACTCTAATAGATCAAACACACTTCAATTAGTTCTGGGCACAGGCGCGTTTGCGTTATGTTTCGCTGTTTTCGGCTCGGTTTCGGCCATGATGCCAGTGCTCAAAAAGCAATTTCATCTGGCCCCAGTGCAGACCAGCATCGCCATGGCGATCCCCGTCCTACTGGGGAGCCTTGGCCGAATCCCATTAGGGCTGCTTGCCGACCGTGTGGGAGGCCGAAAAGTCTTTACCTGGACGATGCTGGCATCAGTAATAGCGGCACTTTTGATGGGCAAGGTGGAAACGTACTCTCAATTGCTGCTGTTTGGGTTTTTCACAGGAATTGCTCTGGCCAGCTTCTCAGTCGGAGTTGCATTTGTAAGCGGATGGTACCCGCCGGAAAAGCAGGGATTCGCGCTCGGCGTCTATGGCGCGGGAAACGTTGGGCAATCCCTGGCCGCATTTGGAGCGCCTCTGCTGTTCGCTTATGCCGGGTTTCGCAACACCTTTTGGAGCTTTGCTGTTCTGTTGGCCGCGTGGTGTCTGCTCTTTGTTCTGTTCGCCAAAGATGCTCCACGCACAGCGGCGGCTAAATCATTTGCCCAGATGGTCCGTCCTTTGAGTGAAAAGATGAGCTGGGTGCTCAGCTTCTTTTATTTCCTGACATTTGGTGGATTCGTGGCCATGAGCATCTATCTGCCGATGTTCCTGACTGAACTCTTCAAACTCACACCGCAAGACGCGGGCTTGAGGACGGCAGGGTTCGTGCTCCTGGCAACTCTAATGAGGCCCGTAGGCGGATGGCTGTCAGACAAAGCCGGCGGTCTCACAATTCTGCTCTGGATCTTCCCCCTGATAACCGCCATGGCATTGTTAATGACTTTGCAAACAATGGTCCCATTCACGATCGGCGCTCTGGGAATGGCGGCAGCCATCGGACTGGGGAATGGCGCTGTGTTCAAGCTGGTGCCGCAGTACTTCCCTCAATCCGTGGGAGCGGTAACAGGACTGGTAGGTGCCATGGGCGGACTGGGCGGCTTCTTCCCTCCTCTGGCACTGGGCATCATCCGGCAACAGACAGGATCCTTCCTTTGGGGATTTGCACTGCTGGCTCTTTTTGCGCTGCTCTGCCTGGCAGTGGCAAAAATAACAGCGCGGCAGCAATTTAAACAGCAGCTACTAAATACAATTTAAAGATCGCGGGATGAAGCTGCTATCGCAACGCGATATACTTTGGG
>Ga0164306_10000811_pt1 | contig 13215 bp, 10 predicted proteins | sample Whisoiple_242_MG_FD_110213 | JGI IMG/M metagenome (GOLD analysis project Ga0164306, IMG submission 110213) | Soil microbial communities amended with fresh organic matter from upstate New York, USA - Whitman soil sample_242_MG | ecosystem: Environmental > Terrestrial > Soil > Unclassified >... | reverse complement strand
CGCCAGGACGGTGTCCAACGCCTCGACGAACGCCGGGGCGGTCACGTCGCCGGGGAAGCCGAGGTCGTGGGACAGGTCCCGGGGGCCGATGAACAACACAGCGACCCCGTCGACCGCAGCGATCTCGTCGACCGCCTTTACCGAGGCGGCGGACTCGATCTGCGCGATCACCAGGATTTCGTCGTCGGCCCTGTCGAGAGCGCCGGTATCCAAGCCGAATCGGCAGGCCCGGTTGTAGGTCGCGACCCCGCGGTCCCCGCGCGGCGGGAATCGCAGATGGGTCAGCGCCTGCTCGAGCTGAGCGGCACTGTCGATGCGGGGCAACATGATTCCCGCGGCGCCGTTGTCCAGTACCCGACCCATCCGGATCCGGGCGTCGGTCTCGACCCGGACCACGGTGGGTACTCCGTAGGAACCTGCCGCCGGAACGACGTCGCGGACCTGTTCCTCACCGCCCGCGCCGTGTTCGAGGTCCAACAGCAGCCAGTCGAATCCGGACGCGGCGCACACCTCGGCGGTCAACGCGGACGCGGTGCCCAGGAAGGTGCCGAGGGTGGCGTCGCCGGACCGAACGGCCCGGGCCAGCGCACCGTTGTTCAGCGGACCGGGAAGGGTGGGGCTCATCCGAGCCACCGCTGCGTCTGACGGTCCTGCTCGTATTCGGTGCGCAGCGGCGGGACGGTGAGCACCTCGGACACCTCCGCGGGTGCGACGTCCCACCACACCCCGGCCGGGGGTAGGTCGGCGTGCGGGATCGCCGGGACAACGATCACGACCGTGCCCTGATAACCGCGGGTGTCATCCAAGGCCTTCCGCAACTCGGCGGCACTGTTGGGGCGCAACGCCTTCGCGCCGAGACCGGCGGCGATCTGCACCAGGTCGACCTGCAGGTAGTCACCGTTCAACCGAGCCGCCTTATCGACCTCGGCGGCATCGGCCAACTCCAGTGGTTGGGTGCGGTAGCGGAACTCGTTGCCGAACTCGCGGCCGCTGCGGAACATCTGCAACCGGTGGATGACTTGGTAGCCATGGTTTTCCGGGACGACCAGGGTGATCGGCAGTCCCTCCTGCGCGGCGGTGACCAGCTCGGTGGGTGCCATCAGGAAGGTGCCGTCACCTAGGAACGCGGTGATCCGGGCCGACGGGTCAGGGTGCGCCATCCGCACGCCCATGGCGGCCGGGATCTCATATCCCATGCAGGAGAAGCCGAACTCCAGATGACAGGTGCGCCCACCGGTCGCGTCCCACACCTTCTGCAGATCACCGGGAGGTCCGCCGGCAGCGGCGACGATGACATCACCTGCGCGGGCATGTTCCTGCAGCACACCGATGATCTGGCCTTGGGTCAGCACCGCATCCGTCGTGGTCACGATGTCCGAATCCACCGGCACCGCCGACTTGTCGAACAACTGGTCCGGATTCACTGCATCCGCACGCTCGATCGCCCAGGCATCGGCGAGTTCCTCGACCCGGACCCGCCAGGACGAATCGACCTGCACCTTCTGCGCCGCAAGCGCTTCGGTCAGCGCGGTCAGGCCGCGTTTCGCGTCGGCGACGATGCCGGTGGCACCGAGCCGGTCGGCGTCGTGGATGTTGACGTTGATGCTGGCGAACTTGACGTCCGGGTTGGCGAAGATGGAGTGCGAGCCGGTGGCGAAGTCGGTCAGCCGTGACCCGACGGTGAGGACGACGTCGGCCTCGTTCGCGAGGGTGTTCGTGGCGGGTGTGCCTTCCAGTCCGATACCGCCGACCTGCCACCACGCGGCCTGCTGCACGGCGCCCTTGCCGCCGAAGGTCTCGGCGACCGGCGCGCCGACCGCAGCGGCGAGCTGCTCCAGTTCGGTGGTGGCGTTCGAGTAGATCACGCCGCCGCCGGCGATGATGACCGGCTTCTTCGCCGATGCGAGAAGCTCTGCCACCGCGGCGATCTCATCGGCATCGGGGGTGGGCCGGCGGATCACCCAGTCCCGCTCGGCGAAGAATTCCGCCGGGAAGTCGTAGGCGTGTGACTGCACGTCCTGCGGGAGGGCCAGCACCACGGCACCGGTCTCCACCGGGTCGACCAGGGTCCGGATCGCCGCCGGCAGCGCGGTCAGCAGCTGCTCGGGGCGGGTGATCCGGTCGAAGAATCGGCTGATCGGCCGGAACACGTCGTTCACGGTCAGATCGGCATCCACCGGGTGCTGCAACTGCTGTAACACCGGACCCTGGTGCCGGGTGGCGTAGGTGTCGCCCGGCAGCAGGAACACCGGGAGCCGGTTCACCGTGGCCAGGGCAGCACCGGTGACCAGGTTCATCGCACCCGGACCGATCGACGCCGTCACCGCGAGGGTGGCGTGCCGGCGGGAGTGCTTGGCAAAACCGACCGCCGCGTGCACCAGCGCCTGCTCGTTGCGGCCCTGGATGAACGGCATGGATTCGTTCAGCTGGTCCAGTGCCTGGCCGAGGCCGGCCACGTTGCCGTGACCGAAGATGCCCAGGGTGGCCGGGATCAGCCGGCGGCGGTTCCCGTCGGCAACGGAGTACTGGCGCGACAGGTAGGTCACCACCGCCTGGGCGACGGTCAGTCGGATGGTCGGTGCGGAGTTCGTCATCGAAGCTCTTTCCTCACAAGGGAAATCGGGACGGGGGGCGGGAGGCGGAAACACCCGGCATGAGACCGGGAAGGCGACACGGGCCGCAGGGGAAGAACGAGGAATCGACCTACCAGGGCTTGCCGTGCAGGATGACGGTCTTGACGTCGGTCATCTCGGCCACCGCTGAACGCGGGCCTTCTTTCCCGATGCCACTGCCCTTCAGGCCGCCGTACGGCATCAGGTCGGCCCGCCACAACGGGGTCCAGTTGATGTGGATCGTGCCGGCATCGATCTCCCGGATCGCCCGCACCGCACCGGAGACATCCGAGGTGAAGATGCCGGCGCCCAACCCGTACGCGGTGCCGTTGGCCTGCGCGATCGCGGACTGCCAGTCCTCTGCGGTGGAGACCGCAACCGCCGGTCCGAACAACTCGTCCTGACTGAACGGCGACGACGGGTCGACACCCGAGACCACGGCCGGGGAGATGATCGCGCCATCCCGGTCTCCACCGGTGAGCAGGGTCGCCCCGGAATCCACTGCCGTACGGATGGACCGCTCGACCCGCTCGGCTTCCTGCTGGGTGATCAGGGTGCCCATCCCGGTATCGGTGGAACCCGGGTTTCCGGTGCTGATCTTCTGCACCCGGGGGACGAGTGCGTCCAGGAAGTCACCGGAGATCTTCGGATGGGTGATCACCCGCTGCACCGAAATGCACACCTGCCCGGCGTTCACGAACCCGCCGAGCGCGACAGCCGCTGCGGCAGCGTCGATGTCAGCATCCGGCAACACGACGACCGGGCAGGACGCACCCAACTCCAGGGACAGCTTCTTCACGCCCGCGAGCTGGGTGATCCGGGTACCGATGCCGGTGGATCCGGTGAACGAGATCTTGTTCACCCGAGGATCACTGACCAACGCATCGCCCAGTTCACCGCCGGCGCCGGTCAGCACGGACAACACACCTTCGGGCAGCCCGGCATCCACGAAACACGCGGCCAACGCCAAGGCGGTCAACGGTGTCGTGCGGGCCGGCTTCAGCACGACCGCGTTGCCGGCGGCCAAAGCCGGAGCGACCTTGTGCAACACCAGCAGCGCCGGATAGTTGAACGGCGTGATCGCGACCACCACACCGACCGGCTGCCGAACCGTGAACCCGATCTTGTCGAAACCGGTGCCCTTGTTGGCATCCAGCGGCAGCGAATCGCCGTAGAGCTGGGTGCCCTCGAACGCCGCCAGTCTGATCAGCTCACCGGACCGGGACGCCTCACCGCGGGCCTCGGTGATGGCCTTGCCGGCCTCCGCGCTGATCGTCTGCGCGATCGCCTCCGCCCGCTCGTCGGCCAACGCGGCTGCCTGCAACAGGATCCGCATCCGCTCATGTGCCGGTGTCCGCCGCCAGACCCTCGCGGCCTCGGTGGCCGCGGCCAGAGCGGCATCCACATCCCGCAAACCCGCCAGCGACACGGACCCGACGACCGAACCGTCGAAGGGCGAGGTCACATCCTCCTGACGGCCCGATGATGCTTCGACCCACTGGCCACCGATCAACAGATCCACGCTGAACCCCATCCCATCGACGTTGAAGGCTTGCACCGGCGGAGATCACGATCACCTCGGCAGCCGGTGACCTAAGAGTGTCGGGCGCCGAGTCGTCCGTCAAGCCTCAGAAACCATCAAAATCCCCTCATTTCCCGCCCGTGTCCGGATTCAGTCTCCTAATGAGGCCCTCTGTGCTTGCCGATCTGGGTCTTGCAAAGACGTCAGGAAGCCCTCAGACTGACCTCGAAGTTCGACAGTTCGCTTTCAGGACACCGTTCAGCGGGCCGGCCCGGTCATCTCCCGACGCCCCGAATCCGCCAGAAGCGTTCGGCGACGCCGATCGAAGCGGCGATCTCGGCCGCGCACTCACCCAGGATGGAAACCCCATGAAGCACCGACACTCCCGTCACCATCAGGTGGTTGTGACTGCCGCCAGGAGTGACCTCGGATGAGCAACCCCACACCAGCTGCTCCGGATGAGTTGATGGCCACCTGCTGGAGCTCCGCAGGGGATGCTGCGTCCGACCGTTCGGATCTGCGCAGCCCGGTGACGCTGCGGGAACGGATCGAGGCAGCCTCGTCCGCCGGCTTCCGCGGCTTCGGCCTGCTGTCGGACGACCTGCCGGCGGCCGTCGACGAGTACGGGTTGTCCGGGATCGCAAAGATCCTCGCCGACAACGGAATCGATCGCCTCGAGCTCGAGGGAGTTCCGTTCTGGTGGGAGAACGGGCCCCGGCGGGAGGAATCCGACCGGGTACGACGCGGCCTGCTCGTTGCCGCCGAGGCGCTCGGCGCCCGGCACATCAAGGTCACCCCGGACGGCGACGACAGCCCGTGGGACCGGGCGCTCTGGGCAGCCAAGTTTGCCGAGCTCGCCACCCAGTCGGAGGGCGTCGGCGCACGTTTGGGGATTGAATTCTTTCCCTGGTCGAACATCAAGACCTTGCACGACGGCCTGCGGCTCGTCACCGACGCCGGACACGATGCCGGCGGTGTCATCATCGACACCTGGCATGTCGCGCGCGCCCACACGCCGAACGCCGACCTCGCCGCAGTGCCGTTGGAACGCATCATCGGCGTCGAGCTGAACGACGCGGACGAGCAGGTGATCGGCACCCTTTTCGAGGACACTGTGCACCGCCGCCGGTATTGCGGGGAGGGATCATTCGACCTGACGGGGATGATCGCCGCCCTGCGGACCGCCGGATGGAACGGTCCGTGGGGGGTGGAGATCCTGTCCGACGAACATCGGTCACTGACGGTTCAGGAGGCGCTCCGCAGGGCCGCCGTCAGTGCCCGCGATGTGCTCGGTTCCGCTCAGGAGCGATCTCCTTCGCCTGACGGTCGGTAGGTCAACGGCCGGATCTCGATGGCACCCTCGATCGGTAGGCCCTTCGCCAGATCGAGCACCTCGTCCAGAGTCTCGGCTCTCACCAGATAGAAGCCGCCGAGCTGCTCCTTGGTCTCCGCGTACGGACCGTCCAGAACCTTCGGCACCGTGCCGGCCGAAAGTCGCACGGTGGTTGCCGAAGGAGTGGTCTGCAGCCCACCGCCGTCGATCCAATGACCACCGTCGATCAACCGCTGGTTGAACGTCAGAAAGCCGGCCATCATCTGCTCCCACTCGGGTGAGCCGAACTGCGGTGCTTCGGTTTCGTCGCGATAGATCAACACCATGTATTCCATGACTGCTCCTTGATGGGTCGAGGCGGATCATCTCGATCTCGCGGCGGCCGGGTCGTTCCGCCCGCTGATTCTCTGACGCAGCACCCGAACTGGATCGACAGCCGGGTCTGAAAATATCCTTCACCCCCGCAGATATTCATTCGGACGCCGGCGGGATCACCATGGTCATCACGCAATTGCCCTTGCCTTTCGGCCGCTCGAAGGTGAAGCCGAGTTGCTCGTACATCGTCCGGGTCGCGTTGTACAGAAAGGATGCCGACATCTTCTTGCCCTCCGGCAGGTCATGCGGGTACGACTCCACCAAGCCACCACCGGCAGCGGCGATCAGCTCGAGGGCACCTCGAACAGCGATCGCGGCCACGCCCTTTCGCCGGTACCGTCGGTCCACGAACAGGCAGGTGATCCGGTAGTCCGGTCGGTGCACCACGCCCTGCTCCCACTCCTTGCGGTGGTGGATGTTCGGCAGCTCGCCGACCGGTCCGTACTCCGCCCAAGCGACGGCGACGTCGCCGTCGAACACCAACGCGGCGTGCGCGCGACCACTCTCCACGAGTGTGCGCTTGAATTCCCGATTGCCGACCTCCCTACGCTCGGGTGGATCCGGGTACAGATGGAACCAGGTGCACCAACAGCCGCCCCAGACCCCGTTGTGCCGCTCCGCGAGATCAGCGAAGGCGTCCCAGGTCTGCGCCGACAGCGGTTCGATCCGGTAGCCGCCGCAGCTCTCGATCACGTCACCCATGAGTCGACCGTAGATCCAGATGCGGACGATCGGCCGCCTGAATCCGATCCGGATCGGATTCGGCTGCGGGAACCTTTCTTCAGTTCGTCGTGTCCTCGAAGATCAGGATGGTCCGCGTCGACAGCACGCCGGGCAGTGCCTGCAGCTGCTCGAGCACCACCTGGCGGAGCGCATTGTTGTCGGCCGCACGGACGAGCAACATGACATCGAACTCACCGCCGGTCAGTGCCATGTGCCGGATCTCCTTGATGCCCGCCAGTCGATCCTTGAGGTCTCGCCAGCTGTTCTGGCGCACGGACAGGGTCACATAGGCGGAGGTCATCAGGCCGACCCGAGCCGGGTCGACGACCGCGGTGAAACCGGTGATCACCCCATCCGCGATGAGCCGATCCAATCGGGCATATGCGTTGGCCCTGGAAATCGACACCCGATCCGCAAGTGCTCGACCGGACAACCGGGCGTCCGCCTCCAGTTCCGAGATGATCCGGCGATCGATGTCGTCGAGGGGATGAACCATTCGTCTCACGCTCCACTTCACGATCGGTGCGGGCTTTTCCGTTCGAACCGGTGAGCCGGTCAATTTGGGCCATGAGTCTCAACTCTTCGTCAGATGCTAGTCACACGGCGCGGTGAGCGGGACAGTTGATGACAATGTCCCAACACCGGAGGATGAGTTGAGCGCTGATCTGCTTGCCCGCGCCATGACGGCGACCCGGGTCCTGGATGAGGCCGGTCGGCTGCTGAGAGGTGTGGAAACGCCCGATGGGGCGATGCTGTTGGACGGCTACCGCCGGCTGATCCTGGCCAGGCGATTGAACGACCAGGCAGGCGCACTCGTCCGCCAGGGCCGGCTCGCCGTGTACCCGTCGTCCCGCGGGCAGGAGGCGTGCCAAATTGCCTGCGCGACGGTGCTTGCGGATCGCGACTGGCTGTTCCCCACGTACCGCGATGCTGCCGCCATCTGTGCCCGGGGCGTCGACCCGGTCGAGGTGCTCACCCTGCTGCGCGGCGACTGGCATTGCGGTTACGACCCTGTCGAGCACCGGGTCGCGCCGCAGGCCACGCCGCTCGCGACGCAGCTGTTGCATGCGGTCGGTGTCGCCCATGCGGCGACCTTGCGCGGCGAGGACACCGTCGTGATGGCGTTGTGCGGCGACGGCGCGACCAGCGAAGGCGACTTCCATGAGGCGTGCAACTTCGCCGCGGTCTTCGCCGCACCGGTGGTGTTCTTCGTGCAGAACAACAAGTACGCCATTTCTGTACCGCTGGCGCGTCAATCGGTCGCCCCGTCGCTGGCGGCCAAGGCGGTCGGCTACGGCATGCCGGGGATCCGCGTCGACGGCAACGACCTGGCCGCGTTGAACCTGGTTCTCGGCGAGGCAGTCGCGCGGGCGCGGTCGGGAGGCGGCCCGTCCCTGATCGAGGCCGACACCTACCGCATCGAAGCCCACACCAATGCCGACGACGCCACCCGTTACCGCACCGACGACGAGGTCGCCGAATGGGTCGCCCGCGATCCGCTCAGCCGCTTGCGGACCTACCTCACCGGCGTCGGAGTTCTCGACGAGAGTCAGGAGCAGGAGTTCGCCGCACAGGCGGAGGAGATGGCCGCGCAGATTCGCGCCGGCGTGGGAGCAGAGACGTCGGTGAATCCCGATGACCTCTTCGCACATGTCTATACGTCCCTCACCCCGCAGCTGATCGAACAACGGGCCGCTCTTCGCAACGAGTTGACTCTCGAGGAGGCGTCGTGATCAACGAACTGCCGAAGATGACGATGGCGCAGGCCATCAATGCCGCCCTGCGGGACGCGATGACCGCCGACGAGTCGGTGGTGATGTTCGGTGAGGATGTCGGAACCCTGGGTGGTGTCTTCCGGGTCACCGACGGGTTGACCCGCGACTTCGGCGAGAACCGTTGCTTCGACACACCACTGGCCGAGTCCGGCATCGTCGGCCTTGCCATCGGGATGGCGATGAACGGGATGCGACCCGTCGTGGAGATGCAGTTCGACGCCTTCGCCTACCCGGCTTTCGAGCAGATCACCAGCCATGTCGCGAAGATGTCCAACCGCACCCGGGGCAGGCTGCGGATGCCCCTGGTGATCCGCATCCCCTACGCCGGAGGCATCGGCGGAGTCGAACACCATTGCGACTCGTCCGAGGTCTACTACGCCCACACCCCCGGACTGACGGTGGTCGCGCCGGCCACCAACACCGACGCCTACGGACTGCTGCGCGCTTCGATCGAAAGCCCCGACCCGGTGATCTTTCTCGAGCCGAAGCGGCAGTACTTCAGCAGGGAGGAGGTCGATCTGACGTCGGCTGTTCCGCCGATCGGCAGAGCCGTGGTGCGCCGTCCCGGCCGGGACGCGACCCTGATCGCCTATGGACCGTCGGTGCCGGTCGCCATCACCGCCGCCGAGCAGGCCGCCGCCGAGGGCCGCGACATCGGCGTCGTCGACCTCCGATCTATCGTCCCCTTCGACGACGAGACCGTCTGCGCCGAGGTGCGCCGAACCGGCCGGGCGGTTGTCGTCGCCGAGTCCGCCGGTTTTGCCTCGGTCGCCTCGGAGATCGTCGCTCGCGTCACGGAACGCTGCTTCCACCACCTGGAGGCCCCGATCGGTCGCGTCACCGGCTTCGACATCCCCTATCCCCCGCCCAAACTCGAACGTCACTTCCTCCCCGGCGTCGATCGCATCCTGGACGCGGTCGATGCACTGCAATGGGAACCCACGGCAGCACCGGTGATGTCATGACCCTCCAGACGTTCACGCTGCCCGACCTCGGTGAAGGACTTGCGGAAGCCGATCTCATCAGGTGGCTCGTCGATGCCGGTGACACCGTCGCGGTCGACGCCCCGGTGGCCGAGGTCGAAACCGCGAAGGCGACAATCGAAGTGCCGTCGCCCTTCTCGGGGGTGGTCGCGCAACTGCACGGCGATGCCGGTGCGACGATCGCCGTCGGATCCCCGCTGATCTCGATCGACGACGGTGCCGGCTCGGCCGAGGAAGAGCGCACCGGGTCCGGCAACGTGCTGATCGGTTACGGCACAACAGCAGGCTCACCCTCTCGGCGCCCGCGTGGCAGTCGACCCACTGGCGACCCCGCCACCTCGACCCCGTCGACACCTGCCACAGCTGCGCGGGACACCACCGCTCACCGGAGTGGCTCGCCGAACCGTCCGGCTGTGCAGTCCCCGATCGTCCGCAATCTCGCCCGCAACCGCGGCATCGACCTCGAGTCCCTCGTCGGAACCGGTCCTGGCGGATTGATCACCCGGCCTGACGTCGAATCGGCAACCCCGTCATCCGACAGAACCGCAGCCATCGCGGCAGCACCGGATCCGCAGGGGTCAGCGCTGGCGGTGGGAGCCGATGCCGACCGCCGGACGGGACTTCCGGTGCGGGACAGAGTGCCGATCCGCGGTGTGCGCAAGGCGATCATCTCCACCCTGACCCGTAGCAGGGCCGAAATCCCCGACGCCACCACCTGGGTCGACGTCGACGCCACCGCCCTGTTCGACTGGCGCACCTCGTTGTCCGAGCGCGGAGAGGCGCCGGGAGTGCTGGCGATCCTCGCGAGGTTCGTGGTGGCCGGCCTGGCCCGCTTCCCGGAACTCAACGCCAGGGTGGACACCGATCGTCAGGAAATCGTGCTGCTGGACGGGGTCAACCTCGGGATCGCCGCGCAGACCGAACGCGGTCTCGTCGTGCCCGCCGTCCGCGATGCGCACAAGCTGGGCATGCGCGGCTTGCACGCCGAGATCAAGCGCCTCACCGCCGCCGCACGCGAGGGGTCCGTCACCGCAGGTGAGCTCACCTCCGGCTCCTTCACGCTGAACAACTACGGCATCCTCGGGGTCGACGGCAGCGCAGCGATCATCAACCATCCCGAGGTCGCGATTCTCGGTCTCGGGCGGATCATGCCCCGGCCGTGGGTCGTCGACGGCGCCATCGTCGTTCGGCAGATCGCCCAGCTGTCACTGGTTTTCGACCACCGCGTGTGTGACGGCGGTACCGCGGGTGGGTTCCTGCGCTTCGTCGCCGATGCGATCGAGAACCCGATGTCGGCGCTGGCGGAGCTTTAACCGACGCCACCGAACCGGGAGCCGTCAGCCCTTCGGCCGTCGGTCGATGATGCGCCGCATCTTGCCGGCCGAGCGTTCGATGCCGCCCGGGTCGACGACATCGACGGCGACCGTGACACCGATATGGCTCTTCACCAACTTGCCCAGCGCAGTACCGGCACGGTCGCCGTCGTGCTGATCGACGGTGGGGCGCCGTTCCACCCGGACGGTCATGGCGTCCATCCGGCCCGGGCGGGCCAGTTCGCACTGGAAATGCGGGGACAGTGCCGGCACCTGCAGGATGAGTTCCTCGATCTGTGTCGGGAAGAGGTTCACTCCCCGCAGGATGATCATGTCGTCGCTGCGTCCGGTGATCTTCTCGACGCGGCGCATAGGTCGCGCCGTGCCCGGCAACAGTCTGGTCAGGTCGCGGGTCCGGTAGCGAACCACCGGCATCGCCTCCTTCGTGAGCGAGGTGAACACCAGTTCCCCGTACGACCCGTCGGGCAACACCTCGCCGGTGATGGGATCGATGATCTCGGGATAGAAGTGGTCCTCCCAGATGTGCAGTCCGTCCTTCGTCTCGACGCACTCCACACCGACTCCGGGTCCGATCACCTCCGACAGTCCGTAGATGTCGACGGCGTGCATGTCCAGCCGGGATTCCATCTCCACGCGCATGTCGTTGGTCCAGGGTTCGGCACCGAAGATGCCCAGCTTCAAGGACGTGGTCGTCGGATCGATGCCCTGCCGCTCCATCTCGTCGATGATCGACAGCATGTACGACGGGGTGACCATGATGAAATCCGGTTCGAAGTCCCTGATCAGTGTGACCTGTCGTTCGGTCATCCCACCAGAGACCGGGATGACCGCGCAGCCCAACCGCTCCGCACCGTAGTGTGCGCCGAGCCCGCCGGTGAAAAGGCCGTATCCATAGGCGATGTGCGCCCGATCGCCTGGTCGACCGCCCGCGGCCCGGATCGAGCGGGCCATGACGGTGGACCACATGGCGACATCCGCCGCGGTGTAGCCGACGACGGTCGGTTGGCCGGTGGTTCCGGACGAGGCGTGGATCCGGGAGATCCGTTCCCTGGGTACGGCGAACATGCCGAACGGATAATTCTCCCGGAGATCGGACTTGCTGGTGGTAGGGAAACGGCCGAGATCGGCGAGATCCTTGCAGTCGTCGGGATGGACACCTGCCGCCTCGAAAGCCCTGCGGTAGTGCGGCACGTTGTCGTAGGCGTGCCGGAGTGAGAACTGCAATCGGCTCAGCTGCAATGCCCGCAGCTCGTCGATCGATGCCCGTTCGATGGCGTCCAGGGTGTCCTGGGGTGGCGTGCGGTCGTCCAAGGCTCCTCCTCGAGTCCTGCAGCGGGTCACTGACGTGAAGGCTCCTACAGAGCCGGGCCACGACCGAGTGACCTCACGCCGGCCATTCCTTGGCGACCAGGGTGAGCACGTCGTAGGTGGCGACTGTATCGCCATCCTGGTTGACAACCTCGGCGTCCCAGACGACTTCGCCGTAGTCGGCATCGGCCCTCGGCGAGATGCTCTTCGCGGTCAGCGTGACGGTGAGCGCGTCTCCCGGGTAGACGGGGGTGGTGAAACGCAGGTTCTCCAGGCCGTAGTTGGCCAGCACCGGTCCGTAGTCCGGGGAGACGAACAGGCCGGCCGCCAGCGACACGACGAAGTACCCGTGTGCGACGCGCCCGTCGAAGAACGGGTTGGCCGCCGCCGCTTTCTGGTCGGTGTGGGCGTAGAACTTGTCGCCCGAGAGGTCGGCGAAGGCGTCGATGTCGTCCAGGGTGATGGTCCGCGGACCGCCCACCACCGCGTCGCCGATCCGCAATTCGGCCAGGCTCTTGCGGAACGGGTGCGGCCCCTCGGTGTTCCGCGGAGCCCCGGTGACCCAGGTTCCCGTCACCGCCGACACCGCGGCCGGCGAACCCTGGATCGCGGTGCGCTGCATGTAGTGCTTGACACCGCGGATGCCGCCGAGTTCCTCGCCGTCACCGGCGCGGCCGGGACCGCCGTGTACCAGGTGCGGCAGCGGCGAGCCGTGCCCGGTGGACTCGGCTGCGGAATTCTGATCGAGCACCAGTACCCGGCCGTGCCAGGGGGCGACACCCAGCACCAGGTCCCGCACCACCTGCAGATCGGCGGAGACCAGGGAGCCGACCAGGCTGCCGCGACCACGCGCGGCCAGGTCGACGGCGTGTTCGGTGTCCCGGTAGCCCAGCACCGTGCTGACCGGCCCGAAGACCTCGATGTCGTGCGGTTCGCTACGGCTGGAATCTCTGGCCCACAACAACACCGGCGGAAGAAACGCGCCACGCTGCGGATCGGCGCCGATCACCTCGAAGTGGTCCGGGTCGCCGATCACCACGTCCGCCGCGGTGGCGAGTTCGGCCAGGTTCTTCCGGACATCTTCCCGTTGCGCCAGGCCCACCAGCGCGCCCATCGTGACGCCGGCCGCGCCGGGGTCACCGACCCTGACCTTGTCGGCGATCCGCGCCTGCACGGCATCGATGACAGCGGGCACCAACGCGTCGGGGACAAGTGCCCGGCGGATGGCGGTGCACTTCTGTCCGGCCTTG
>Ga0164306_10000810_pt1 | contig 13222 bp, 11 predicted proteins | sample Whisoiple_242_MG_FD_110213 | JGI IMG/M metagenome (GOLD analysis project Ga0164306, IMG submission 110213) | Soil microbial communities amended with fresh organic matter from upstate New York, USA - Whitman soil sample_242_MG | ecosystem: Environmental > Terrestrial > Soil > Unclassified >... | reverse complement strand
TTCACCATGAAGCAGCGGGTCTTCCGCCACCTCGTCGAGACGAAGGGCTTCACCACCTTCGCCCTGGAGGTGAGTTGGACCACCGGCCTACGACTGGACGCCTACGTCACCCTCGGCATCGGCGATCCCGCACAGATCGCGCGGGAGGAGTTCCAGGGCCAGTACGTCTTCTGGAACACCCAGGAGTATCTGGACCTGATCCAGTGGATGCGCCGATACAACATCGCCCACCCCGACCGGCCGCAGTTGCGGTTCGTGGGCAACGACCTCTTTTACGCAGGCCCCGACGCCGTCGACCATGTCACCGACTACCTCGCCGTGTACCGCCCCGACCTGGCCCGGCGCATCGAAGACCTCTACGCGGGATTGAAGCCGGCGGCCGGGACACAGGCGGGACCGTGGATGACCGGCCAGCTGACCAAGGGACTGCCGGCGCGCCGGGCCGAGGCCGACCGGGCCGACGCCACCCTTGCCCTGCTCCGTGACCACGGCCGCCCCCGCATGGCCAACCGCGACACGGAGTGGGGCACTCCTGGGCCCTGCAGAACGCCGTCGCCATCACTCAGAGCTTCATTTGGACTTCCAGCTCACCGACGAGCAGATGGCCCGGACCGCCACCCTCGACACCGGGAGCTGCCCACCATGGTCCCGCCGCAGCACCACGGCGCCCTGTCGGGCCGGTGCACCGTTCTGCGCGGCGCGCCGCTGACCGCAACCGCCGCCTTGAGCGCGATCCATCTGACGGGCTGTTCACTGTCCTCACCGAGGCCCGGCATCCCCGCCGTCGCGTCGGCGCAGGCCTCCGAGGCGGCTGTCGTGGTGCCGGCCGGCTGGGCTTTCGAGGCCTGGGGGATGGATTTCGGCCAGCGTCAAAGGGTGTGGCGAAGGGCCTCGGACCCGAGCTCACCGACGAGGAACCGGAGCCGTCTGGTTCGGTGACTCGTCGCGGATGGCTCCCCAGGCCGACGTGCCGTAGCTGTCAGCGGCCGGGGGCCCCGGCGCGCAGTCCGTTCATCACGAGGTCCAGCAGGCGGGCGGCCCTGGGCTGCCAGTCTTCCTGCGGATCCAGCTGCCAGAGGCCGGCGATGGCCAGGAAGAAGTCGTCCGGCGTCACTCCTGGCCGGATGGTGCCGGCCTCTTCGTTGGCGCGGAGCAGCGTTGCGGCGGCTTCCATCACCGGGGCGGGTCCGGGTTTGGCCGGGCCGCCCGGTGTGCTTGTGACCAGCCGGATCGCGTCGGCCAGCCCGGCCTTGGTCATGGCGAACCGGGCGAGTCGGTCCATCCACTCGCGCAGGGCCACATCGGGTGTGCGGCCGCACAACAACTCGGCCGCCGCGGTGGCCACCTGTTGCATCTCGTAGCGGTAGATCTCCAGGACGAGCGCTTCGCGGTTCGGGAAGTTCCGGTAGAACGTGCCCTGTCCGACGCCTGCCTTCTTTGCGATGGCGCTCAGCGGGACGTCCGGGCACACCGTCAGTTCGGTCATGGCGACCTGCAGGATGCGTTCGCGGTTGCGCACCGCGTCCGAACGCGCGGGCGTTTCCTTCATCGGTCGGGACACGCATCCTCCTGACGGATAGCGGAGTTCCGCCCTTGTTAAGCGGACAGCTGTCCGTTACGTTGGTCAACCCAAGCGGACAACAGTCCGTTTAGGTCTACCTTAGCGCGGCCCGGTGCCGGTACGCATCGGGCCGTGCATCCGGCCGCTGCTGTCGTGCCGATCTCTCTGTCACCGGACACCGAAGAAGGCTGATCATGGCCCCAACACCCTCCTCGACCACCAGTACGCTCACCCTGGACATCAACGGCGAGAAGCACCACCTGTCCGTCGACCACCGCACCACACTCCTCGACGCCCTGCGCGAGCGCCTCGGACTCACCGGCACCAAGAAGGGCTGCGACCAGGGGCAGTGCGGGGCCTGCACGGTCCTGCTCGACCGGCGCCGTGTCGTCTCCTGCCTCCATCTCGCGGTGGCGGCCGAGGGGTGCGAGATCACCACCATCGAAGGCATCGCCGACGGCGACGACTTACACCCCGTCCAGCAGGCGTTCCTCGACCTCGACGGCTACCAGTGCGGCTACTGCACGCCCGGTCAGGTCTGCTCGGCCATCGCCGTCATCGAGGAACACGCGGCCGGCTGGCCGAGCGCCGCCACCGAGGACGTGCGCCCCGAGTCGGTGCCACCGCCACTGACGCCCGACGAGATCCGCGAACGGATGAGCGGCAACCTGTGCCGCTGCGGTGCGTACGTCTCCATCGTCCAGGCCGTCGCCCGTGGCGCCCGGGCGCACGAAGAGGCCCGTACGGCAACAGCAGAGGAGGCCGCCGCGTGAAGGAGTTCGACTACCGGCGCGCCCAGGACGTCACCGGCGCCGTCGCCCTGCTCGCCGCCGCAGCGGACGCGCGGTTCCTCGGCGGTGGCACCAACCTGGTCGACCTCATGAAGAGCGGCGTCGAACGCCCCGACCTCCTCGTCGACGTGCGGGAACTGCCGCTGGACCGGGTCGAGTCCACCGCCGACGGTGGCCTCCGTATCGGGGCGACCGTCACCAACAGCGACCTGGCGGCCCACCCCGACGTCCGCCGTCGCTACCCGGCGTTGACCCAGGCCGTGCTGGCCGGAGCCTCCGGGCAGCTGCGCAACATGGCCACGGTCGGCGGCAATCTGCTCCAGCGCACCCGCTGCGGTTACTTCACCGATGTCAGCGGACCGTGCAACAAGCGTGTACCGGGCAGCGGATGCCCGGCCGTCGCCGGTGAGCACCACAACCACGCGGTCCTCGGTGCCTCCGGCCACTGCGTCGCCGTGCACCCCTCCGACATGGGCGTGGCCCTGACCGCGTTCGACGCCCAGGTCCGTTACGAGACGCTCGACGGGCCGGGTGAGGTGCCGCTCACCGACCTCTACCTCCCCGTCGGCGACACCCCGCACCGAGAGACGGCCCTGCCGCCCGGCGCACTGATCACCCACATCACCCTGCCCCCGGCGCCGCTCGCCGCCCACTCCCGCTACCGCAAGGTGCGCGAGCGCGCCTCCTACGCCTTCGCCATCGGATCCGTCGCCGCCGCGCTGGACATGAAGGACGGTCAGGTACGCGAGGCGCGGCTCGCCCTGGGAGCCGTCGCCTCCCGGCCCTGGCGTGCCCGTGCCGCCGAAACCGTCCTGACCGGCGCACCGGCCACCGGCGAGACCTTCGCCGCCGCCGCGGACGCCGAACTCGCCGCCGCCGCACCGCTGCCCGACAACGGATACAAGGTGACCCTCATGCGCAACCTCATGGTCTCCGTGCTGACCGAACTGGCGGAAGGCGACGCCCGATGACCACCACCACGCCGGGCCCTCCGGCACTGCGCACGGCCGTCGGCACCGCCCGCACCCGCGTGGAGGGCCGCGAGAAGGTCACCGGCACCGCGCGTTACGCCGGCGAGATCCCCTTCGCCGACCTGGCCCACGGCTGGCTGGTCCTCTCCCCCATCACCCGGGGGCGCATTCGTGACATCGACACCGCCCCGGTCCTCGCCATGCCGGGCGTCCTCACTGTGCTCCACCACGGCAACGCCCCCCGCCTGTACACCGATTACGTCGGCATGCTCGGCACCCCGCCGGACCCGGCCGCCGTCGTCTTCCAGCACGACAAGGTGCCGTTCGCCGGCTGGCCGGTCGCCCTGGTCGTGGCCGAGACCCCGGAGGAGGCGAGGGAGGCCGCCGAGACCCTGGCGGTGACGTACGACCGGGAGCCGCACAGCACCGTGCTGACCGCGGACGACCCTGACGCCTATCCGGCAGCCGGTTTCATGCCGGCGGCGACCGATAAGGGTGATCTGCAGGGCCGGCTCGCCTCCTCCGCCGTCGTACTGGACGAGGAGTACACCACCCCTGAGGAACAGCACAGCATGATGGAGCCGCACGCGGCCACCGCCCGGTGGGAGGGCGGACGACTGGAGGTCGTCGACTCCAACCAGGGCGCCGGCTGGGTCCAGTCCGAACTGGCCACGCTCTTCTCCCTGGACGCGTCCTCGGTACGTGTGCGCTCCGAGCACATCGGCGGCGGGTTCGGCAGCAAGGGCCTGCGCGCCCACCAGGTGTCCGCGGTCATGGCCGCCACCGCACTCCGGCGGCCGGTCCGCGTCGTCCTGACGCGACGCCAGACGTTCTCGCTGGCCGGATACCGCAGCCCCACAACTCAGCGGGTCAGGCTCGGCGCGGACGCCGACGGCAGGCTCCGCGCCCTGGACCACCGCTCGCTCAACCAGACGTCGACCGTCTACGAGTTCGTCGAGCCGAGCGCGGGCGTCGCCCGGGTCCTCTACGACGCCGACGCCCACCGCACGGCCAACCATGTCGTACGCCTCGACGTACCGTCCCCCACCTGGATGCGGGCGCCGGGAGAGGCACCGGGGTCGTTCGCGATCGAGTCGGCTCTGGACGAACTGGCCGAACGCGCCGGTATCGACCCGGTCGAACTCCGCCTGCGCAACGAGCCCGAGACCGGCCCCGTCTCCGGCCTCCCCTTCAGCAGCAACAACCTGGCCGCCTGCCTCCGCGAGGGCGCCCGCAGGTTCGGCTGGGCGGACCGCGACCCCCGCCCAGGCATCCGCTACGACGGCCGCTGGCTGCTCGGCACGGGGATGGCGGCAGCCTCTTTCGGCGCCGGAGCCATGCCGTCCACGGCTCTGGTCACGGCGGAGGCAAGCGGCTCCTACACCGTACGGATCGCCGCCGCGGACATCGGTACCGGTGCCCGCACGGCACTCACCCTGATCGCCGCCGACGCTCTGGAGACCACCCCGGAACGGGTCCACGTCCGCATCGGCGACAGCGACTTCGGCCCCGCGATGATCGCCGGCGGATCCATGGGGACCCGCTCCTGGGCCTGGGCGGTCACGGCGGCCGCCACCGAACTGCGGGAGCGGCTCGCGGTGACCCAGGACATCCCACCGGAGGGGATCACCGTGCGCTCCGACACCACCGAGGCGCTCGGTGCCCTCGCACAGAAGGAACGGCACTCCTTCGGCGCCCAGTTCGCCGAGGTCGCCGTCGACACCGCCACCGGCGAGATCCGGGTACGCCGCATGCTGGGCATCTTCGCCGCCGGCCGCATCGTCAACCCCCTCACCGCCCGGGGCCAGCTCCTCGGCGGCATGACCTGGGGCATCTCCATGGCCCTGCACGAGGAGGCGGTCCGCGACCGGAACACCGGCCGCCACTACTCCCCCGACCTCGCCGGCTACCACGTGGCCACACACGCCGACGTACCCGACATCGAGGCGGACTGGGTGGACGACCACGACCCGGACGATCCCATCGGGATCAAGGGAGTGGGCGAGATCGGCATCGTGGGCGCCGCCGCGGCCGTCGCCAACGCGGTCTGGCACGCGACCGGCGTACGCCACCGGAATCTGCCCATCCGCCCCGATCGCGTCCTCGCGGCAGCCGCACTTCCGCCTTCGGACAGCGGACCGGCGGATGCTTGACATCGCCGACACGCTGAACGCCTGGATGGACGCGGGCCGGGAGTTCGCGGTCGCCACCGTCGTCGCCGTGGACGGCAGCGCCCCACGTGGCCCTGGAGCCGCCCTCGCGGTCGACAGCCACGGCACGGCGATCGGCTCGGTCTCCGGCGGCTGCGTGGAGGGCGCTGTCTACGAACTGTGCGCCCAAGCCCTCCAGGACGGCCGAACCGTACGCGAACGCTTCGGCTACAGCGACGAGGACGCCTTCGCGGTCGGTCTGACCTGCGGCGGAGTCATCGACATCATGGTCACACCGGTCCACGAGGACTCACCCCAGCGTGACGTGCTGCGAGCCGCGATCTCTGCCGCCGCCTCGGGCGGGCAGGCGGCGCTCGCCCGGGTCGTACGCGGCCCGGCGGAGCTGCTCGGGCGTGCCCTGCTGCTCCGCCCCGACGGCAGCCAGGAGGGCGGGCTCGGCGGCCATGCGGAGCTGGACCGCACGGCGGCGGCCGAGGCACGGGCCCTGCTGGACACCGGCCGGACGGGCACCGTCACCCTCTCCGAGGACGGCTCGCACTGCCCCGGCGGGCTCACCCTGCTCGTCGAGTGCAACGTGGAACCACCCCGCATGATCGTGTTCGGTGCCATCGACTTCGCCGCGGCCCTGGTACGGGTCGGCAAGTTTATGGGCCACCACGTCACGGTGTGCGACGCCAGGGCCGTCTTCACCACCCGGGCCCGCTTCCCCGAGGCGGACGAGGTCGTCGTCGACTGGCCGCACCGCTACCTGCGGAGCACCAGGACCGATGGACGCACGGTGCTGTGCGTCCTCACCCATGAAGCGCGGTTCGACGTACCGCTACTCACCGAAGCGCTGCGGAGACCGGTCGCGTTCGTCGGCGCGATGGGCTCGCGCGGGACCCACGAGGACCGGCTGCGGCGGCTGCGCGAGGCAGGGCTGAACGATCACGAGCTGGCGCGGCTGCGATCACCCATCGGACTGGACCTCGGAGCCCGCACACCCGAGGAGACGGCCCTGTCCATCGCAGCCGAGATCATCGCGGCGAAACGCGGCGGAACGGGGCTGCCACTGACCGGCAGCGCGCACCCCATACACCACGACCTGAAACAGACAACGGAACAGACAGCGGCCTGACGTCCGTCCTACGCCGCACCGTAGGACACCGTCCCGGCCGATGCTCGAAGCCCCGGCCCCGACCACGGGGAACGAGCCCGGCCTCATCGGCGGGACGCCGCCCACATGTGCACCGAAGAAGTTCGAGTCGCGTTCGACGCCCTGGCACGACCCCGCGCTCACCCGTGCCATGGTTGCTGCCATGACAGTTGGCGCGGTTCCGGGCAGTGAGGTCGTACTCGAGACAAGTCGTCTGTTGCTCAGACCTTGGCGGGTAGCCGAGGCCGTCATCCAGCATGAGCTGTGGACCGAACGTGATCCACGAGTGCCGCCGCACCGCCGGATCGACGCGGACGGACATCCCACGGTCGCGGAGCTCGAGAGTTCGATCCGCACCGATCAGCTGTGGTCGAGCGGGTTGCTGGCGATCGAGCGGAAGGCATCTCGTGACGTCATCGGCTACTGCGGGCTGGTAGACAGCGAGCGAGGAGCGGCAGGAGAACCTGAACTGGCATTCGAGCTGCTACGCCGAGTTCAGCGTCAGGGATACGCGACCGAGGCATCGTTGGCGGTTCTGGAATGGGCGAGATCATCTGGTTACGAACGTCTGTGGGCCACGGTCTGGGACTGGAACACCGCTTCTCGCCGTGTGCTGGCCAAGGTCGGATTCACCGAAACCGAGCGGAAGGAGGTGGACGCAGTGCACGGAACCAACCTGTTCACCACGAGGCGGCTCTGACACACCCCCTGTCGACCTTGCGGACCGCTCCGCGTCGACCCGCTGACGCGTCGGCGCCGGCTCGCTGCCTGGAAGGTGGACCGGTGTCCGGTACAGGTTAAGGTTGCACGTCTTGCCACCGGCCCTCAACGTGAACGCGCGCGGCTCGGATTCGACCTGGGCCGCATCGAGGCTGCCGACCACGACGGACCAACCTGCACGGTGACCTTGGACAGCTGGAGCGGGGTGAGGTTCAGAAGCCGCAACAGGGCGGCTGTCTGCCGCTCGTCACCGGGCCACACTCCCTGCTCTTCCGCCCGCTCGTAACGGACCGTGTCCATTCCGACGGAGCGAGCCAACTTGGCCGTGGTGAACTGTCGCGCCAGACGGTACTGCGTCAACGTGCGTGGTTCCCCGATCCCCATCAGCTCCGTGGTCCGGCACCAGAGCACGTCGGCCAGAGCAATCAACTCATGCTCGGCCGGACCGTATTCGCCGCTCTCCCATGCATGAACGAGGGAGACGTCGGTGGGCACCCCGCACACGTTCATCTGCTCCGCCACCTCCTGAGGCGACATCCCCAGTGCCCGTCTGGCCGACAGGGCGACATCGGGTGAGAACGGCGGTCGGTTCAAGGGAGGCCTTTCCTGTTCGTCAACGTCGCGTACCGATGTGAACGCGTCCCGGTCGGCCCGACGGCCGCTCGGGAAGACACGACGGTCCGGCGACCCGGCTCGGGCACGGGCCATCTCGGTGATCACAGTGTCGCCGCCGCTTAACCATTCTTTTGACAGGTGCGCCAGACATATGCACATACGCCCCTCGCACACTGCCCCGTCAGCCCGCACGACGTACCCCCCGATGTCCCGCAAGGGCATGTCCATCATGATCGACAGGGCATCACGAACGGGAGCACGGTCGGTCACGTCTCTCCCTGCCCGGCCAGGCGAACGGGACGAGGCTCCGCCGGACAGTCCGGGCCACCTGCTCCCTGCACCGCCGTACCGCCATGGTCATCGCGCTTTTCGCCCCAGTCCCGGGGGTGGGGATCCACGTGCCGCCAGCCGTAGTCGAAGGGGGCGTTGTAGACCAGTTGCCCCGGCGAGCGCAGTCCCGCAGCGGGCCCGCCCGGACCTCGGACGACTCGCGACAGCCGCCCGTCGCGGCGAGCCCGAGCGAGCGTTCAGTAGTCCTGTGAGCCGTCGCTGGACGCAGCAGCCGCAGAGTGGGACCAGAGCGCCCGGGAGTGAACGCGCTGCAGGTGCAGGTGCCGGGTGAGACGGATCGCGGGCCGGACCAGTAGCTCGATGCTGCCGGCGAGGAAGCACCATGTGCCCGCGGTGGTCCACCGCTCGGAGAAGAACATGATGCTGCCGGTGACGAACCACAGGGCGATGAGAGCGTCATTGGCGATACTGGCCACTTCGTAGCGTCGCTTGATGACGAGTTCTTCGCGGCCCACGTGGATGACCAGAGGCGTGCTGTCCGGTGCGCTCTTCATGCCTCCACGTTACGGAAGCCGCGCGGAATTCGGCGGCGAGCAGCGCCGGATATCTCGGCGCGCCCAGCCCGTCCCCGCGACACCGCCGGCCTGAGCGCTGGGCAGGTCGCGCACGTACTCTCAGTACCCCCAGCTGGCATAAATAGTGACGCTCTCACCGTTGTCCCTGGCTCCGACGCACACGTCCCGCCAGTCGAGCAGCCAGCCGCTGGCGCGACAACGCTCCTGCTGGAGGCCCAGTTCGCGGATGACTTCCGGGTGGGAGAGGCCGGTATCGCTGGTGACAGTGGCGACGCGCGAGCAGCCGCCGGAACCACAGCTGGTGCCTTCGTCGACCATGGTGATGCCTGGCGGCAATGAGGGGAGGGCCTTGGACGACGGGGCGTCCGAGCCTTCGCTGATCATCAGGGCGTACAGGAGCCCGACCACCAGGGTGAGGGCGAATTGCGTCCCCAGGAAGCCGATCGCCCCGTTTCGACGGGAGATCCACTCCTGGGGAGGGCGTTCCTCGTGCCGGCCTTCCAGTCCCGCGCCGCAGGCGATGAGCAGGGGCGCGAGAGCCGTGAACACGAGATGGGCATCGGGTCTGGGAGCGTCGATCCAGCTCTGCTGAACGCTGATCAGCAGACCGGCTCCGGCGAGCAGAGCGCCGCCCATTATGCACCCGACGGAACGGGTGCGGGTGATCGTCAGCCAGACGACGGCGGGCGCGACGGCGAAGAGTATCCCCAGGATGGTCAGCATGCACGGGAGACGTGCGACCCCGAGTGTTCGGTTCCCCTCGGCTGGGGCGCCTCACTGTGGCGGGGTGCTGTGGCCGGCCACGTCGCCCTGACGGCGTCCAACTGCCCATCGGGCAGCACGGCATCCGTGTGATCGGAACACGGTCAGCGGCGCGAGACCCCGGCAGAGAGCCCACTCGTTCCGGTCTCTGTCGGAGCACGGTTGGCCCGGAGCAGGCGATGACGGCGCCCCCTGCACCACCCTCGCCCGGTGCACGCTCCAGGCCAGGCCTTGTTGGGCGGACATCCGCGGCACGGTTTCGGCGCTCCGGTGGGAGGCCGTGGCCTCGGCGACCTACTACAGGGCAGGGGTCACAAGGCCTACTCCGGGGACCGAAGGTCCCTGGGCCACGCAGTTGTCCAGCACGCCGAGGTACCCACTCGGCCCTGTACACCCGGTGCGGCTGCACGCAAGCCTGGACGTGGAGGTCCCTCCAGGGCCGGGCGGGGCCCGAGACCTGTCGATGAGAAGTGGTAACCCCCCATGTCGCATGCCACCACCACGGATCTGTACGAGGCGACGATGGCGCTCTCCTATCTACGGGAGGGCATGACCCGGCAGGCGACGTTCAGCCTGTTCGTGCGTGATCTGCCCCGCGACCGTGGCTTTCTGGTCAGCGCGGGGCTGGAGCCCGTTCTCGGCTTCCTCGCCGATTTCGAGGTGACCGAACAGGACGCCCGGGATTTCGCTTCGGCTCTGGGACGCAGTGAACAGGATGTGCAGGCTCTCGTCGGCCTCCGCTTCGACGGCGAGGTCCGAGCGGTACCCGAAGGACGGATCGTCCTGGCCGGTGAGCCGCTGCTCGAGGTCACTGCTCCCCTGCCTCAGGCACAGATCGTGGAGACGTGGCTGCTGAGCCAGATCAGCCACCAGACGGCTGTCGCGTCGAAGGCTGCCCGGTGTGTCCTGGCCGCAGCAGACCACCCCGTCATCGACTTCTCGCTGCGCCGGAGCCATGGCCCGGAGGCGGGAATGCAGGCCGCCCGGGTCGGCACCATGGTCGGATTCGCCGGCACGAGCAATGTCGCAGCCGCGCTCCGATGGAGGACACGCGCGTCCGGCACGATGGCTCACTCGTACATCGAGGCGTTCGGCGACGAGGAGGCAGCGTTTCTGGCTTTCGCGCGCAGCACTCCAGGACCTGTCACGCTCCTGGTGGACACCTACGACACGGTCAACGGAGTCATGACGGCTGCCCGTGTGCTCAACACCCTCCAACTGGGCACCGGTTGCGCAGTCCGTCTGGACAGTGGTGACCTGGGAACCCTCGCCCGCGAGGCGCGCGGTGTCCTGGACCGGTCAGGCCTTCCCGAAGTCGCTGTCATCGCGAGTGGCGGCCTCGACGAGTACCGCATCAACAGCCTCGTGCGATCGGGCGCTCCGATAGACGTCTATGCCGTCGGCACGAAGGTCGGAACCTCGTCCGACGCTCCGTACCTCGACTCGGCGTACAAGTTGGTGGAATACGACGGAATGCCTGTCATGAAGCTTTCCGCCGCCAAGATCACGGCGCCCGGACGCAAGCAGATTCTGCGGGCGGACGGCCTGGACGACGTGATAGCGCTGGCTGACGAAGAAGTACCCGACGGCAGGGAACAGGTACTGCGGAAAGTGATGTCGGCGGGTCGTCGCATCGCGGAGCCAGACACGTTGGCCGCTGCGCACCAGCGCTTTCTGAAGGATCTGGCTGCACTCCCCCGCGATGCTTGCACAATCGAGGGCCCCACACCGCCCCTTCCCGCCACTTCCGCCCGGCTCAGGGAACTGACTTCCGGTCTCCGCAGCCATCTCGAGAGGGAAACCGAGCAGCGTCGCGCTCGGAATGCCCGCAAACCGCACACGACTGTCTCGCACCCTTCGCCGGCAGCGGCTGAGGCGGACCGAATCCCTTACGGACGACCAGGGCGGCGGTGACGTATTGAGGACCGAAGCCCGAGGTGGGCAGGTCCGATGCAACTCCTCAGGACCGGACGTTCCTTCGCTGAGAGAAGGGCGACATGCCAGGCAATGTGACGGTGGGACTGAATGGTTCGCCCGAGAGTTTCGCGGCCGTGAAATGGGCGGCGAAGGAAGCGGTACTGCGGGAGGTAGCGCTCCGAATCGTTCACGTTCAGGAGTGGCCAGTACCGCCTGAACACGTCAAGCACATCGCGACGCGGCCTCCGTTCAACGATCACCCGACAAAGCCGAGGGCCTCTTCCAGGTACGAGGGGCTGCTGGAGGTGGCAACGGCGGAAGCCGAAAGCGCGCATCCAGGTCTGACCGTCAGCGCGGAGAACGTGAGCGGCGCGGGTCTCGCTTCCAAGGCCCTGCTGGCCGAAGCCGGCACTCCGGGGAGCACGGACCTGCTGGTGCTCGGGTCCCAAGGGCTGGATCGCTTCACAGGCTTCGTCATCGGCACCACATCGCTGCCCGTGGCAGCGGCCTCGCCCTGCCCCGTCGTTCTCGTCCGCGGTTGGAAGACCGCCGGAGGGAAGCAGGAGCCGCTCATCAAGCATCCGCCGGGACAGCTGCTTCTCGGTATCGACATCAGAGGTACGGAAGACTACGAGACCCTCCTGGAATTCGGCTTCAGTGAGGCAGCGCGGCGTCACTGCAGGCTCCGGATTCTGCACGCCTGGGCGCTGCCGCCTACCTACGCGCCCGCACAGACCGCCGATCCGGGTCTGGGAAATGAACTCGCCGGAAGGATCGTGCAGGCTTTGGAGCAGGTCGTGGAACCGTGGCGGCAACGCTTCCAAGAGGTCACCGCACAGACCGGAGTAGTGATGGGAGCCCCCGGGGCGGAGCTGGTGTACGCCTCGTCCGAAGCCGATCTGGTGATCGTGGGTCGACGCGAGCGATCGCTTCCCGTCGGCCCCCGGCTCGGCCATGTGACGCATGCGGTCATCCATCACGCCGCCTCACCTGTCGCGATAGTTCCGCATCCGTGAGGCGGTCGGAGGGGATTCTGTTCGGAGTCGTCGGAGTCGGAGGGATTCTGCCGAAGTCATCGGTCGCAGGCGCCGCCCCGTCTATTTCCTCTCCTCTCTTCCTGGGGCCGCCATGACTTCTCACTTCCCTGGGCTCGAGCCCGGTACCTCCGGCTAGCTGTGCGGTACGACAGCCACGGGTGCTGCCGTGTGGTGCAGGACGGCGTGGACAACCGGCCCGATGTGGCTTCCGAGCCGCGCGTCGCGGTGCCGCAGCCCGACAACGACCAGCCCGGCTCCAAACGAAGCTTCGACCAGGTCCTGCGTCGGATGCCCCTGACGGCAGTCACGCGTCACCGGCACGTGCGGGTAGGTCTCGGTCCACGGCGCCAGCGCTTCGGTCATCTCCTTCTGACGCTCGTCCGATGTCTCCCGCATCAGTGTGGGAACCACATCTGTGGCACCCATTCCGTATACCGGGGGCAGGGTCCAGCTGTGGACGACCTTCACGCCGCAGCGGTACCGGTCTGCTGCGGCGAAGGCGAAGGCCAGCGCGTCGGTGCTCGCCCGCGGGAGGTCGAGTCCGAGAACCACGTCACCGCGGTCCGGTGTCGGCGCCGCTTCCCTGTCCGGCCGGTTACGGACGAGAACCAGAGGGCTTCGCATCCGGGCGAGTACCGCCAGGGACACCGATCCTGCGACGAATCCCCTGATGCCG